>Ga0351855_1027_pt2 | contig 38558 bp, 33 predicted proteins | sample BONcelFGM3001C11_FD_206794 | JGI IMG/M metagenome (GOLD analysis project Ga0351855, IMG submission 206794) | Enriched cells from coal bed in the Powder River Basin, Montana, United States - BONCAT cells FGM rep2 HSBNCT.FGM.300.1.C11 ...
GGGTGAGAAAGCCGGGGCCGATGTCGAGGAGGCGTTCGCAGGTTTTTCCGGGCATTTTGCCGATGCACTCCTGCAGAAGTTTCAGGAGGAAAGCGTACCGTTTCGCGTGGAACCTGACGTAGTACCTTGAGGCATCATCAAGGTCCCAGTCCTTGAAGTATTCGATAATCCTTCCGGCATCCATGGGACATGCATCGTTTTCGTTACTGCTGGTTTCAATCACTGCGATATCTCCCCCGGTCAAAGGTTTACCCGCCGCAGAAGCCGAAGACCGTTCACCTCGAAACCTGGAAACTCCTGATAAAGGCCGATGCTTTCAGCCTCGGTGACAACCTGCTCGAAAACCCAGAGCGGGTCGTGCACGAGGATGCAGTCAGGGTTGTTGCGGTACAGCCAGCTGACAACGTCCTTTCTGGCGATCGCTTCGGCGTTGCCCTCGGTGACAAGGCCGAGGATGTCGATGATCTCGCGGTCGGGGCAGTACCATCCGATGGCGCCTATCTCGACGGTGGCCACCGTGGCCCCGGCATGGCAGTTCTCCTCGATGAAAACGGCGGTCGAGAGATACCCCTCGTTCGGGCCGAAGGTGGATGTGGAGCGATAGGCCAGTAAAGCGGTGGAAACCATGAACATGGCAGCCAGGGCGATGGAGAGGGCTCCGGCGGTCATGCGCCGGACCTGGTTGCTTATGGAAAGGCTTCTGCGGATGAGTTCAGCCAGGGCAATCCCGGCGTAACCCAGCCCGAAAAGGTAGAAGGGCGCATAGTACCAGTGGTAGTTCGGGGAGTTAAAGAGAGTGAAAACCCCCCCGTAGAGGACGAGATATGTAATGATGAGACGGCTCAGGCGCCTGCCGCGCACCAGAAAGGCACCGGCAATGGCAAGCAGGGCCATGGGAACGCACAGCCAGATGTGTGTGCCCCAGAAGAGGCCCTTGTGCCATCGAACGTCGATGAAGGACAGGGGCCAGGTTCCCCAGTAGCCTGAAAGACCCTGTCCCACTTTGGCCATGGCGGTGTACAGGGATGAGTTGACGTAACAGATGCGATGAAACACCGAGACCGCCACGATCGGGGCCAGGATGGGCACAAGCAGAACTGCCTTGCCCCTTATCCAGGGCCAGCCCTTCTGCCTGAGAAGCTCCAGCAGGACGGCGACAAGGAACAGCCCCGTATCTATCCTCGTTATCAGCAGAATGCCCAGAACAAACGACAGGGCTTTGTACGCTTCATGCAGGTAGAGGATCAGGGCGACAACCGTAAGAAGCATCACAAGAGTGGTTTCCAGACCGAAGCAGTAGTAGAAGAATGGCGAGCAGATCACAAGCGCAAGGGCGAAAAAGCCCGCAAGCCGGCGCCCCGTCAGTCTGGCGAACAGGTATTGCAGCCCCAGTGAAGCTCCCAGCAGAAGGATGCCGCTGAAGAGGTTAATGGCCGGAATGATCTTCCCGGTCATGTATGCGATGCCCAGAGTCAGACAGGTAAAAAGCGGAGAAGTAAGGCCCAGCCACCGGTGACCGAGATTGAACGTCATCTCGCCGTGCTGGATGAAATTGCGCAGATAGCGCGCGTAGATCAGGGAATCGTCCATTTCGAACCGGAGGGCTCCGTAAACCAGCAATCCCCATAGCGGCAGGGCACACAGCAGCCCTATCAGAGCGTCCTTTACGGGGGATTCAACCCGGGGTTCGGGGTTGTCAGTTCGCGATCGGGCCGCAGATTTCAGGAAGATGAAGCAGCGCATACGCCTTACCGCTTTCGGCAGAAACTTGGATAACGCAGGACGAACACCTCATCGGTTGATTAATAACATACGGCGCTCGTCCAAGTGGAGGTAGTAGTCAGTCTTCCGTTGTGTTGTTTCAACTCAACTATTGATGCAACGCACGCAGACTTTCAGATGTCTGACGGTTTTCCCGCACCCTGATATCCGGCAGCATGGTGAGGTTCCGGGGCACGCCCCGGGGGGCAAGGGCCTGGCCCGGTTCGGGGATGAGACCGGCGGCGTAGCCCAGCCTGCTCATGGCCAGGGGGGAAGCAACGATGATGAGGCCCTTGCGGGTTCCGGCCGCAAGCCGGTGCAACTCCTCCGCCAGGGGGAGAATTTCGGTGTGATGCCTTATGGAGTCGGAGTAGAACCTTGTGGCCCGGCCCGAAAGGATGTCTTCCGAGAAGGTGGCCTGGCGCGCCCCGACCTCTCCCACCAGAACGGATGTTCTTACAACAAGTGCGTCGGGGTTGTGCCTGGTAGTGACCATGTCACCCAGAAGCTTGGTCCAGCCGTAGAAGGACATGGGCACCGCCGGTGAGTTCCTTTTGTACGGCGGGATGCCGCCGGACCAGACAAGGTCCGTTGAGATGTGAACCAGTCTGATGCTGCGCTCCCTGCAGTGAAGCGCGAGTTTCCCGGGCCATACGCTGTTGAGGAGGAAGGCCCGTACCGGGTCTGCCAGACAGCCCCCCGTCGAGCTTGCCGCCGCGCAGTTGATCACGGCGTCGGTGCCTTCCGGGAGAAGTGTTTCAGGTGGGGTTGTCGTGAGGTCGGCTTGTGTTGTTCCCGGGTCACCGCTCCGGCTGCAGCATTGAAGACGACCGCCCCGCGATGTTCTTCGCAGGGCGGTGCCGAGTCTGCCTGTGGCGCCGAAGAGGACCGTGGTCACCCTAGTCCTGGAAGCGCCCGGGAGTGGAGAGAAGAAGGTTGAAGACTCCCTCGGTGCTGAGGATAGCCCTATCGGTTGAGTCGATGAGCGACTCGAGGGCCTCGAGGGACCTTGTGAACCTGTAGAAGTCGGGGTAGGCCTGGTAGGCCCGGGCGTAGATGGCCGCGGCGGTGCTGTCGGCCCTTCCCTGGATCGTCAGCGCAAGCCTCTGGGCCTGGCTTGAGATGCTGTCCACCTTCAGGTCGGTCTCCGCCAGGATGGTTCTGGCCATGCGGTGTCCCTCGGCCCTGTACCTTGTGGATATGCGGTTCCTCTCCGCCTGCATTCTGGAAAACACCGCGGCCTGGTTCTCGGCGGGGAGGTCGGCCCTCTTTATCCTGATGTCCACGATGTGGATGCCGTACTGCGAGGCCAGCCTGCGGCTGTTCTCGGTTACCCTGTTCAGTATCACCTCACGGCCTTCGCCGGCGGGAACCCTGAGCATGGGGATGATCTCGACGACCTCGCCGTCGGCCATGATGATATCGCGGGTGGAGTCGGACAGTGTCATGCTGTTGACGAGCTGAACGTAGGAGTTGAGTCCGACAGGGTCGTTGGCGCTGCGCACGATGTTTATGAGGTCGCTCTTGCCAAGTTCCTGCCTGAGTTCGGAGTAGATGACGTCATCAAGCCTGTCCAGCGCCTCCCTCTCCGTGCGCACGCTCTGGAGGAAGAGGAGGGGGTTCTGTATCCGCCATCTGGCGTAGCAGTCGGCCTGGATGTGCTTCTTGTCGCGGGTGACGACATCGGCTGGGTCGTCGTCGTACTCGAGCACCCGGTCGTCGAGGATGGTCACCTGCTGAAGGAAGGGAACCTTCGCGTAAAGGCCGGCGCCCTCGGTGAGGGTGACGCCGGGTGCGTTGGCGTCCATCCACTCCTGCAGTACAGCCAGCTCCTCGTCGGTGCGGTCGCCAACAATGACCCGGATGGGTTTGCCCAACTGCAGGACAACTGCCTGCTGTGTTTCGTTGACAATGAAAAGAGTGCCTGTGACAACCATGATCGCCACAGCGACCACGACCAGGATAAGACATCCGCTGAGTTTTTTCATCGTCCGCCCCCCGTTCCCAGGCCGTAGTGGGTGAGCGCACCGGCGTCGCCGTCAACTATCGTGAGGTTCACTTCCGCGAGAACGGCTTCGAGTGTTTCAAGATGGAGGCGGATGGCTGTGGTCTGCGGGTTCTTGCGGTACTCTTCGGCCACGGCGATGAACCTGTCGGCATCGCCCAGCGCCCTGTTTATCCTCACGGTGGCGTACCCCAGGGCTTCGTTGACCATGGTCACCGAGTCGGCCCTGGCCTCGGGTATCACCTGGTTGCGGTACGACTCGGCCTCGTTCAGGTAGGCCTGCATGTCCTCCCTGGCCGTAGCCACGTCTTTGAACGCGAAGAATACCTGGTCGGGAGGCTGAACGTCCTTGAGCTGGACGGCCACGATGTTCACACCCAGCCCGTAGCTGTCCGCCAGTGCCTGCACCTGCGCCTGGATGCGGATCTGAAGGTCGAGTTTCCCGGTGGTGAGAACCGCGTCGATGGCGTTGTCACCAATGACCTGCCGGATGCTGGCTTCGGTGATGTCCCTCAGTGTTGCCTCGGGGCCCCTGACATTGAACAGGAATGCCCTGGCGTCGGTGATGCGGTACTGAACGATGGCGGACACATTGATGATGTTCTCGTCCCCGGTGAGCATCTGGCCCTCGGAGAGCATTTCCGGATCGTTGTCGAAGCCCCTGTAACGCTGGGGATCGGTGTTGGGGATCGAACGGTAGCCGAACTCGATTCGCTGGACCACGTTCACGTCGGGCTTGTAAACGGTCTGGATGGGCCAGGGAAACTTGAAGTGGAAGCCCGGACCCGTGGTGGCCGTGTACCGCCCAAAGGTAAGGATAACACCCTCCTGTTCAGGGCCCACGATGTAGAAAGGTCCCGCGGTGAGAAGCCATATGACCGCGAGAACTCCTACGATGACCTTCCCCGTGGACTTCGGAATCATGAACTCCAGTGGGTTTCCCCTCAAAAGAGCACCCCCTTTCAATCCTGTTCGTCGCCGGGGGATCCCAGCTTCCGCTGAAGGGTCCGCCTTCCCATCCCCAGCAGCATGGCGGCCTGGGTGCGGTTGCCCCCGGTGATCGCGAGTGTACGCTCCACAAGCATGTCTTCCGCTTCCTGAAGGGTCATGGGAAGCTCAAGTACCAGACGGTCCGACCCCTCGCCCGACGCCGGCGTGATCTCGGGCGGGAGGTCGGCCAGTGTTATCCTGTCACGGCACATGATGAGAAGGCTTTCCATCATGTTCTTGAGCTGCCTTACGTTGCCCGGCCATGAGTATGCCTTGAGTGACTCCATGACCTCGGGCGTGATCTCGGGCATGGGAAGGTCGTGCCGGTCGGATGCCTGCCTCAGAAGTGTGAGGGCAAGAAGGGGAATGTCGGGCCGCCGCTTCCGAAGGGGCGGCAGGTGGATCTCCACCACCTTGAGACGGTAGTAAAGGTCCTCGCGGAATGAACCGGCCCTGACCATGGCCATCAGGTCCCTGTTGGTGGCGGCGATGAGCCTCACATCCACGGGCGTGGCGCGGTTCCCGCCCAGCCTGGTTATCCTCTCCTCCTCCAGGACACGGAGAAGCTTCACCTGAATCGGAAGGGGGATCTCGCCTATCTCGTCCAGCATGAGCGTTCCGCCGTCGGCGGCTTCGAACTTCCCCGCCCTGGGGCTGTCCGCCCCGGTGAAGGCGCCGCGGTCGTGTCCGAACAGCTCGTCTTCAAGAAGTGTTTCGGGGATGGCCGAGCAGTTCATTACCAGGTACTCGCCCTTCCTGCCGCTCAGGCTGTGGATCCTGCGGGCAAGGATGTCCTTCCCCGTGCCGCTCTCACCGGTGACCAGAACAGTGGCTTTTATGGGGGCAACCCGCTTCACCATCTGAAGCACGTCGCCCATGGCCCGGCTTCGGTGGAGTATCTCGGTGGGTTCTTCGGTGCGGGAAGGCTTCACGGCCGCTGTGCGGGAGAAAAGGCTTCTTGAGGAACGGGAAAACGCCAGCTGGACGGCATGCCTCCAGCCTTCGCGCGATTCAGGGTCGAGAAGGATGTCCACCACGCCGGCCTTCATCCAGGCCACGGCTTCCTGCGCGCTTATCATCCTTCCGTAGATGATTACGCTGGCGTCGGTGTTCGCCCTGGAAAGGGTGTCGAGGAATGTGGACATGAGAAGGTCATCGGTACCGCTGCTCACCGCCAGCACGTTCACCGAGCGTGAGCGCACCCTTCTCAGCGCGCCCCGGGCGGTCCTCTCCTCGGTAGTGGTGCAGCCGAGTTCGGACACCATCGCCCTGAGCCTGGCGGCGCGATCCTTGTCGGGGTCAACGAACAGAACGGTTCCGCGGCCGAGGCTTGTTGTCAAACCCGGCTCCTTTCCCTGGCCCTTTCCTTCATTACAAGAAACGGTGGCATCACCAGGGCGTCGATGCCCGTGCCGTAGAAACACCTGAGTGCGTCTGCGGGTGTGTTCACAATGGGTTCGCCCCTGACGTTGAAGGAAGTGTTCATGAGAACGGGAACCCCGGTGAGCTTCCCGAACTCCTTCATCACGTCGTAGTAGAATGGGTTCACATCACGCGAAACGGTCTGGACGCGACCCGTCATGTCAACATGTGTGACGGCGGGGATGACCTTCTCCATGCCCGGAACGACAGGATAGGTCTTAATCATGTACGGGCTTTCCACACAGCCCTGGAAGTAGGTGGGCGCGTCCTCGACCGGGCAGACCGGGGCAAAGGGCCTGAACCCCTCCCGGAGCTTGATGATCTCGTTGACTATGTCCTTCATTTCGGGGCGTCTGGGGTCGGCCAGGATCGAGCGGTTCCCCAGCGCCCGGGGTCCGAACTCCATCCTGCCCTGGAAAAGGCCCACCACATAGCCTTTTTCCACGAGGGATGCGGTGAGGGCCTCGAGGTTGTCCGGACGCGAGTACTCAACCCGGGAACCCACCAGGGCGGATTCGACCTGTCCGGTTGTGTAACCGGGACCCAGGAACATGTGTTCGGGGGGTGTGAGGGGGAGATCGCCATACACTATCCTGTGTACTGCGACAGCGGCCCCGACCCCTGTGCCGGCGTCATGCGAGGCTGGAAAGGGATGAACCTGGGAGAAACCGGCTTCCCTTTCAATCACGCCGTTCATCACGCAGTTGAGCGCCGTCCCGCCGGCCAAGGCCAGTATGTCGGCGCGGGAGAGCCTGCGCAGGTGCTTCGCCATGGCGAGCCCCGCTTCCTCCAGAACCTTCTGTGCCGACGAGGCGATGTTCTCGTGCCGTGAGTCGAGCGGCTCACCGGATTTTCTGGGCATGCCGATAGCGTTCAGTACTTCCTTCGAGAAAACCGAGTGGTGAACCCCCCGGCATATGTCGAGCAGCCCGGAGTCTATTCTGACCGAATCCTCCCGGGAGATGAGGATGCGGCGGAAAAGGTCTGCGTACACTGGCTTTCCGTAGCTTGCGAGGCCCATGACCTTGTACTCGTCGCTGTCGGGCTTGAACCCCAGGAATGTCGTAACGGCGCTGTAGAATAGGCCTGTGGAGTGGGGAAGCCTGGTCGTGGAAAACCTTTTAAGACGCCCGGATACGATCTCGCCAAGCATGCCCGAGTGTATCTCACCCGCGCCGTCAAGAGTGAGAACCGCAGCATCCCTGCAACCGGCCCCGAACCACGCCGACCAGGCATGGGCGTCGTGGTGTTCGATGAAGTGGAAGACCGGGTTGGCGCCTGGGCCGAAGGTTTCGCGGTAAACCCCGGGAACTCCGGCCATGCGCCTGGCTCCACCGATCTGCCCCGCGAAGAAGCCCACAGTGCCGGGTTTGCCTATGTAGCGGGGAAGCATGCGGAAGGCCTCGCCGAGCACCATGGATGGCTTCATGTAAAAGGCAACGTGGCCGATGTCGCGGGGTTTCAGGCCCGCTTCGGAAAGAAGGTGGTTCACGGTCTTCACCGGGAACGAGGAATCATGCTTCCTGCGGGTGAACCGTTCCTCCTCGGCGGCGCCCACGAGCCTGCCATCGAGCAGGAGGCAGGCCGCCGAGTCGTGTTTGTGGCAGTTGATCCCGAGAATGGCTTTCATGCGTTGTTCCGTTCCGTATTGCCGAAAAGGAGCTTCAGGGCTTTCATGCAGTAAACCGCCCTGAACCTTCCATCCCTTCTTCGAAGGGCGGGGTTGACTGACCCGGCAGCCATGCGCCCCAGCATGAGCAACGCCATCCACACCCGGAAAGCCGCGCGGGAACCGGCGCCGGCATGCTTGGACAGAAACCTGATCTTCGCGGGAATATACCGCAGGTACACATCCTCACCAAACTTGCGCTTCGCCGAAGCTCCCTCCAGATGCACCACCTGTGATGAAGGAATGAACCAGGTCTCCCATCCGGCCTTCTTCAGCCGGTACTGAAGATCGGTCTCCTCGTGGTAGAAGAAGTAGTCCTCATCGAACCCCCCCACGGCCCTCAGGGCTGCTGTCCTCACCGCCATCACCGCGCCCACGAGCCAGTCGCATCTCATCTCGGTTTCGTGGGGGTCGTGCCGGTATGAACTGCGGCGGAGAACGGGAAGGTGCTCGATGATGATCCTGCCCGGGAAAGGAAAATCACGCATTGACTGCTGGAGGCTTCCATCGGGCCATAGCAGCCTTGGTCCCGCAAGACCCGCCCGGGGATGCCTGAGAAGCCCTTCCACAAGGTTTGTGAGGCTTCCCTCGCTGAAGAGGGTATCGGAATTGGCAATGACAGTTACGTCAGTGTCCACAACTCTCATGGCTTCGTTCACGCCGGCGGCGAAACCCAGGTTCACAGGGCTTCTGACCAGACTGAAGAGCGGGTTTTGCCCCATCAGTTCAAGCGCGTCACGGTCTGAACCGTCATCGGAACCGTTGTCGAACACAAGAAGTTTTCCCCCGGCCCCCGCGACCTGTTCAATGACGGATCCCAGCATTCCCGGCAGAATGGCCCTGCCGTTCCAGTTCAGCACCAGAAGGGTGTAAGCGGGCATCACACGCCCCGCAGCAGGGTATCGAGGCTGTCCCGGACTGCCTGGAAAAGAAGCAGGTCATCGCCCTCGAGCGACCTCCGCCTGCTGCCTATGTAGTTGTAGGGATCGATCGGGTGGTCGTTGGGGTCGTTGATCTGGTAGTGCAGATGGCTGGCGTAAGACCTGCCCGTATTGCCGACCGTTCCGATCTGAGCGCCCTGCTCGACCGTCCGTCCCGGAGAGACCCCCGCGGAGATCTCGTCGAGGTGAAGGAAGATCTCCCTGTAGCCGCAGAAGTCGATCTCCACACATCGGCCATTGTAGTCGGTGTTCCAGTCCACCCTGTTGACCCGTCCGCCGAGGGTTGTCCTTACCGGAACGCCAGTGGGTGCCTTGAAGTCCACCCCGTGATGGGTTCCCGAACCGCGGACCTCTCCGAATATGCCCGTGACCTCTTCGAATGTCGAAACGGGCATGCGGTTCAGAAGTCTGACCACCTCGGTCCCGTTTGCGTACCATATGCTGGGGTAGTTGTCACCGGTCTTGTGGAAGACGTAAACGCTGAACGCGCTGTTGGTGGAACCCGCAAGCGGGATGTATCGCAGAGCGGACACGGTGTTTTCCCGGGAGCCGGGCTGTGTCGAGTAGAGGATCCTCAGTGAATCACCGGCGATAAAACCGGTCCAGGGGTTCAAGTCCCACCACAAATACCTCACGCAGTGTGCGCCCAGAACATCCGCAGACATCCCCTCGACACCCGTGAGGCTTCCGTACAGCGAGCCCCTTATCTCGACAGCCAGCAGTCTCATGCCGGCTGGAAGCTCGGGAATGACAAGCGGAAGGGAATCGACAACGATGGAGTCTTCAGGGAGAGCGGTCGAGTCGGCGCTGACTGCGGCAGTGCTGTCGACGGGCAGCGAGTCGGGGAGCAAAATGCCAGTGGAGTCGGTGATCTGATGAAAAATGGGCTCGTGGACCTGCGGGTCGTCGGGTATTCCCACGTAATCGCCGGCCCTGAGAACCAGGACGTCATCCCCTTCGGGCGGGGATACGCAACCGGAGAAGATGACGATTGTCAATAATACGCACAGAAGCCCTGGGGCTAATGCGGGAGTAGATGTCATAATATTGACTGTCCCTTCGGTTGCGTGTATCGTTGAAATATGAACGAGGAATCACCAAACCGGTACAGGGTTCTGGTGGTCGACGACGAACACCAGGTTGTCGACCTGATCACCGAGGTCCTGCGGATGTCCGGCTTCCAGAGTGCGTCCGCCATGAACGCGAGGCAGGCGCTTGCAAGCCTTCGACGCGAGCAGTTCCATCTGCTCATCACCGATGTGCGCCTGCCCGATTCAAGCGGTATCGACCTGCTTCGAATAGTGCGGGACAAGTACCCGAATCTTCCCGCGATAGTCGTGACTGGCTACGCCTCCATCGACGGAACGAAGGAAGCCCTGAATCTGGGCGCCGTCGACTACATCCCCAAACCGTTCACGCCCCAGCAGCTTCTGAGCGCCGTCGAAAGGGCAATTGCCTCATCGGGCGGTTCAGGCGGCTCAACAGCGGGCAAGGGGATGGTCAGTCACAGTCCCGCGATGGACAAGGTGCTCGATCTGGTGCGCCAGGTGGCCGACACCGGAAGCACCGTTCTGATCACCGGGGAGAGCGGAACGGGCAAGGAACTGGTGGCAAGGCTTCTGCACAGGCAGAGCAGAAGGGCCGTAATGCCCTTTGTAAGCGTGAACTCGGGGGGCATACCCGAGGGGCTGCTGGAGAGCGAACTTTTCGGTCACATGAAGGGTTCCTACACCGGCGCCCACTCAACAACCATCGGCAGGTTTCAGGCCGCCGAGGGGGGAACGCTGTTCCTCGACGAAGTGGGGAACATGAGCATGGCCATGCAGGTCAAGCTCCTTCGAACGCTTCAGGAGCGCGAGGTCACACCGGTCGGGGCCAACAGCTCCGTGAGCATCGATGTCAGGCTCGTGGCGGCCACCAACTCCGATCTCGAGGCCGAGGTCAGGGCCGGAAGGTTCAGGGAAGACCTTTACTTCAGGATCAACGTCATCGACATCCACATCCCACCTCTCCGGGAAAGACGCGAAGACATCATCCCCCTTGCCGAATACTTCCTCGCCGCGCACTCGGCCGCCAGGGACATCAAGCTCTTCCTGTCGCCTCAGTGCGCGGTCCTGCTCTCCACGTACTCATGGCCCGGGAATGTCAGGGAGCTTGAGAATGCAATGGAACGGGCGTCGGTGTTGTCTACGGGTGAGATAACGCCCACGCACCTGCCTTCAAGGATAACGGCCGGGTACCCCGGTGGGGTTCCCCTGCCCTCGGAAGGTGCCGGGCTCGACGAAATTGTCGCGGCGGTAGAACGGGTCTATATTCACGATGCGCTTAAAAGTTGTGGAGGGGTCAGGTCCAGGGCAGCCAGAATGCTTGGAATCAAACGAACCACGCTCCTGGCCAGAATGCGCAAGCTCGGGCTCGAGTCCGAACTGGAAAGGGCACTGGAATGAGCCCTAAGAAAACGCGGATCCTTGTCATCGACGACGACCCCCAGATCCTTGACGTGTGCCGGGATGGGCTGGATGCCGGCGGATACGCGGTAACCACCGCGGCCACCGGTTCCTCTGCTCAGGTTGCACTATCGACAACAGCATTTTCACTTGTTCTCTGCGATGTCCTCCTGCCCGACACCAACGGGCTCGAGCTGCTGGAGTACATCAAGTCCCGTTTCCCCGACACCTTTGTGATAATCACCACGGGCCACGCTTCGGTGGATCTTGCGAAAGAGGCGATCCGGCAGGGCGCCTTCGATTTCGTCTCAAAACCCTTCACCATGGGCGACCTGCTGGACACGGTGCGGCGGGCCGAGATATCCCAGAGAAGCCTTTTCAGCGACATCGCCTACAAGGAGTTGAAAACCCTTTACGAACTCACCACCGAAACCTGGCTCTCCGATGTTTCGGTCAGCTCCTTCCTGGGGATCTACGCGGCCAAGATACAGGAGAGTTTCTCCGCCGATGCCGTGCGCATCTACCTTACGGAATCCCCCCGGAGCACCAGGCTCAAGCTTATGGCCCAGAGCGGTATGAGCGGCATATCCGACGAGGTCTCGTGGTATTTCCTTGCGGGAAGGACCATGCAGGCCGGCGGCGAGGTCCTCATCGACCCCGGAACCGAAAACCCCGATCTGGCGGGAAACAACGCGGCCTTCATGGGGATCGTCATCCCCGCGGGAGACATCCACCACGGGGTTGTGCTGGCAGCCAGGCAGAGCCACCGCGACAAGTTCAAGACCCGCGACCTCAAGATGCTCGAGCTCTATTCGGCCCAAATGGGCAACCAGCTCCACAACCTCAGGATGACGCAGGACCTCCTTAGAAAGAACAGGGAACTCGAGCAGATCAACGTCCTCACACACGAATTCAGCGCCGACCTCGACCCTGAACGGGTGGCACGACTCGCCGCGGCGGGTATCCGATGCTTCGCCCCATTCGATGTGATGGCGGTCTTCATCCCCTGGAACGATGTCTCTCTCTTCAGTTATATCTCGGCCGACGCCTCGCTTGACCACGACAGGGTGATAAGGGCCGTGAGGAAAGAGCTTTCAGCCCTGATTCACGGCGACGACCTTGAACGCTACATGTACAGGGCGGTTTACGACACATTCACCGCAGGCAGGGCGAAGGAGTTCGACAGGCTCCCCGAGTTCCAGGCGCTCTCACTTCCCGACTACGGCGGTGTTCAGGGAAACCTGCTTCTGGGAACTTTCAGCGGTGAGCACCGGCTGACCAGCCAGTCACGATTCACTCCCATACTCATCCGGAACGCCCTGGCGGCCCTTAACAACGCCCTTCTCCACCAGGACAGCAAACGCAACTATCTGCAGACAATTGTCGCCATGGCCCAGGCGGTTGACGCCAAAGACCCCTACACACACGACCACTCCAGGAACGTTACGGCATACACCCTTGCCATAGCCGATGGAATGGGCATTTCAGGAAGGGATCGCGAGCTTCTGTGGAGCGCTGCCCTTCTCCACGACATAGGCAAGATAGGCGTCCCCGAATCCATACTCAACAAGCCGGGCCGTCTCTCCGACGAGGAATTCAGGATCATCAAGTCCCACCCCGAGAAGGGCTGCCAGATACTCAAGCCAGTAACCGCCTTCCAGGGCATTCTGGGCATAGTGAGGCACCATCATGAGAGGTTCGACGGCAAGGGATACCCCGATGCTCTGAAAGGGAAGGCCATTCCCCTCCAGGCCCGAATACTGGCCGTCGCCGACGCCTACGACGCCATGAGCAGCGACAGGGTCTACCGCAAATCACCCGGACCCGACTACGCCATAGACCAGTTGGTTCAGTGCTCCGGTACCCAGTTCGATCCAGAGATCGCCGAAATCTTCATGCGGATACTGCGAAGCCGCTCACCCGAGGCGATCCTCGACAACTACAGCAAGGCAATGGGGGAGGGAGTTCCGGTCCCGATGGCGTGATCCGCGATCCGGAGCAACCCCTCATTCGAAAGCAAAAATCGTGAAGGGAAACGCAAATGTCCGAAATTGCCGTTGTACACTCCAGACAGATCCTTGACTCAAGGGGAAACCCGACGCTGGAAACCGATGTTTACTTGGAAGATGGCTCGTTCGGGCGGGCCGCGGTTCCAAGCGGCGCCTCCACGGGCGAGCACGAAGCCTGCGAGCTTCGGGACGGCGGCGAGGCTTTCGGAGGAAAAGGGGTTTCCAGGGCCGTCTCCAATGTGATCAACAGGATCGGACCCGCAGTAGTGGGCATGTCCGCTCTGGAGCAGTACGAACTCGACCGGATCATGATCGAGCTGGACGGAACCGCAAACAAGTCCGAGCTGGGCGCCAACGCCATCCTCAGTGTTTCCATGGCCGTTTCCAGAGCGGCCGCCGACAGCCTTGGAGTACCGCTTTACCGTTACCTTGGCGGACCCATGGCCAGGGTGCTTCCAGTACCCATGATGAACATTCTCAACGGGGGGGCGCATGCTTCGAACATGATCGACCTCCAGGAGTTCATGATCGTTCCGGTAGGCTTTCAGACGTTCAGCAGAGCCCTTCGGGCAGGCGCCGAGGTGTTCGCGGCACTGAAGAAACTTGCCGCGGCAAGGAACATGCCCACATCGGTCGGTGACGAGGGCGGGCTTGCGCCTGACCTTCCCGACAATCGGGCCGTCCTGCGTTTCATTCTTGAATCGATCGAGAAGGCAGGATACACCCCGGGGAAAGACATCTTCATTGCCCTCGATCCGGCCGCAAGCGGTTTCCACCGCAACGGCCGCTACACGATGAACGGTGAGCGGACCGACGGCTTCAGCAGCGCCGAAATGGTCGACTATTGGGCTGACCTTGTCAGCGAATTCCCCATCTTGAGCATCGAGGACGGCCATGCCGAGGACGACTGGGAGGGCTGGCGGCTGATGAACGAAAAACTTGGCCGGAAGATTCACATCGTCGGCGACGACCTTTTCGTCACCAATGCAAAGAGGCTCAGCAAGGGCATCGAGACCGGTGCGGCGAACGCGATACTCATCAAACTGAACCAGATCGGCACCGTGAGCGAAACGCTGGGCGCCATCGAGATGGCCCACAGGGCGGGAATGAGGGCCGTGGTCAGCCACAGAAGCGGTGAAACCTCGGACTCGTACATCGCCGATCTGGCTGTGGCCACGGGAACCGGGTTCATCAAAACAGGCTCGGCGTGCAGAAGCGAACGGACCGAAAAGTACAACCAGCTTCTCCGGATCGAAGAGGAGCTTGGGGTCTCCGCCCTCTACGCCGGACCCTGGGCGGGCAGGGGCTGAGTTTGTCCCTGGCCGTGGCCGGTCCCGAGAAGGCGAGGCGAGGACGGTACATCTCCCTGGTGGTCGCCGTTCTCCTCCTGGTGACCGCTGCCCTGGTCCTTTTCAACCGGAACGGTTTTCTCGCCAACAGGCGTCTTCAGATCGAGATGCAGGAGACGGAGAGGGAGCTCGAGTCCAGGGCTGCGCTGCTGGATTCGCTGGAAGAGTGCGCCCGAAGGCTCACGACCGACTCCCTCTTCATGGAAACCCGTGTCAGGGAAGTGCTTGGGTGGGGAAGACCCGATGAACACATCGTGAGGTTCGTGGCACCGGAGTGACAAAGCCATCCCCATCCAGCCTGCTGCTGTCGCTTCTGTGCGCGGTGCCCCTGTTCGTCATCGTTGTTGTCATGGGTCCCCTTCCCGACTCCGACAGGGCCGCGCACTCCCTGTGGGCGGGACAGCTCGTCCGGGAAGGCGGTCTTTCCATCTCCCCCGACGGTGTGGTTGACGACTGGCGGTCGTTCTACCCCAACACGGTCCCGAAGCCCGGTGACCTGTTTCTGGGAGTCATCGGGGTTCTGTCGGGACCGCTCCTTGAGGGCATGGTATGGTTCGTGCTCTCGTGGGCAGTGATTTTCGGAGCCATCAAAGCGGCTGGCGGCGGGTTGCCCGGTGCAGTTGCCGGCGCGTTCCTTGGGGTCAACCCCGTATTCTTGAACCTCTGCATCACAAGAAGCCCCGCGGTGCCATTCATGGCGCTTCTGTTTCTGGGAGCTTACAGGGGTTCCCCCGCTGCCTTCGCCCTTTCTTCCATGGTTCGCCCCGAGGGGTTCATCTTCGGGGTGTGGAAGGCGCTCGGACAAAGAAGCTTCCCGGCGATCCTGATCATGGCTTTGTCCGCTGCCATGTGGTCGCTTGTCAACATCCTGGCCTGCGGCGACCTGTTCTGGTCCGGCCGCGAAGTCCGCTACTGCGTTGCCGCCATGGGTTACGACACTCCAAACGTGGTCACCTACCTCCCATGGCTTCTCCTGAGGGCCGTGACTGTTCTCGGCCCACTCCCACTCGCGGCACTGTTGAGCAGGGCGGAGAGATGGGAACTCCTGCGCCCGGTTGTTCTCAACCTTCTGTTCCTCTGGGCCGGGCTTGCGTTCGGAAGCCTCGTTCTCCCCCGCTACGCGGATCAGGTTCTGCTTCTTGCCGTTCCCTTCGCCATGGGTGCGGTGCTCGACTCTTTCAGGGGTAAAAGCCGGGTTGCTGCACTTGCTCTGTGCATTGCGGGTGCGACACTTCCCTGGGCTGACACCATTGCCTCCTGGCGAACAGAAACAGCGCTCGATGGGAACCTCGGGGCCGTCTTGGCATCACTGCCCGAAGGCGTCATCGCCGCAAATGAACTTGTCGTTCCCAGACTGGCCGTTCTTGACGACGGCAGGGGCTACCCTGAAAGGTACGTCGCCCTGGACAGGGCGGTGTGGGAGGGTGCCGGGGAGGACGAACTGCAGGCCCACGGGGTGACAGCAATCGTTATCTTCAGGGATGACTTCTACCTGTCCGATCATGCCGCTGCATGGATCGAAACACTGTCGGGAAGGATCCCTGTGTTCGACATATCACCGAACCGGCCAAAATGAAGGCAAGAATACGGGTGCAATCCGCCGGAAGAAGGGGAGTGGTCCTGGCCCTGCCCGGCGGTGAAACGGTCAAGGCTTCCGTCTCTGGCGTGGTTTACCGTGATTCAGGAGGACCGGTGTGCGGCGATGTTGTCGAGGCCGTCCCTGAGAGCCCACGATGGCGCGTTACAGCCATCGCTGAAAGATCAAGCGTCCTCACGCGCACCTCGCCTCTGGGCAAACCGCAGGTCCTGGCCGCCAACATAGACAGGGTCCTGGTTGTGGCATCGATCTGTTCCCCCGCTCTCAGAAGGGGATTTCTCGACAGGGTCCTGGCTTCCGCGGAACATACCGGGCTCAAATGCTCGATCGTTCTGAACAAGGCTGATCTTGCGGAGCATCCCGAGGCCGCATCCTTACCAGAGGTGCAAAGGGTGTACGACGAGGGCGCCGGTTACCGGGTACTGACGGTGTCGGCGAAAACCGGCATGGGCATGGAACAGCTTTCGACCTTCATCGAGGGACAGACCGTGGTTCTCACGGGCCCTTCCGGAGCAGGCAAGACTTCCGTAGCAATGAAACTGAACCCCAGGCTTGACCTGGCAGTGGGCGCCCTGAACCAGAAGACCTCTAGGGGGCGCCACACAACGGTGGCGGCCAGGCTGCTGCACCTGTGGGGAGACACATGGATGATGGACACCCCCGGGCTCAGGGCCTTTTCGATCGAACACATACCGGCCGGTGAACTCTGGCAGTGTTTCCCCGAGTTCAGGGGTCTTGAGCCATGCCATTACAGGAACTGCCTGCACGATTCCGAACCCGGCTGTCCTGTGCGTGACGGCGTGGCATCCGGCTTGATAGACCGGGAACGTTACGACTCATATCTCAAACTCCTTGGCGAGATAAGGGAGGGGCGCCCCGGATGAGCGGCAAGCTTCGGGTGGGAGTGGACTGCAGGGTTCTCTCCAGGATCAGAAGCGGAATAGGGCTCTCCCTTGAATGCATCCTCTCCGAACTGACGCAAGTGGATACGGGGTGTGAGTTCTTCCTCTTCTCGAACAGCGACTTCAACTTCCCGGAACAGAACCCGGATTTTCACAGGATCCTTGATCCGGGGTTCCGAAGAATACCGGGAACCCTCTGGCTTCACCTCCTCCTGCCCCGATTGCTTCGCAGACACAGCATCGATGTCTTTCTGGGGTTTGAGCACGTTATCCCCCTGACCACCAGGGTGCCATCGGTTCTCAACATCAACGACCTTACGTACCTTCGCTACCCCGAAACCATGAAACCCGTCAGCTACTGGATGAACCGCCTGTTCGTCCCGGTGAGCCTTCGCCGCTGCTCGGCCTTTGTCACGATCTCGGCCTTCACGATGCAGACAGTGCTGGAGGCCTTCCCCTTCGCCTCAGCAAAGACCCGCAAGGTCATCCATCTGGCAGGCACCCTTTCCGGAACGGTTCAGGGCGAAAGGGAGGAGGTTCTGCAAAGGCTCGGGATCAGTGAACCCTTCATACTCACCGTGGGTTCCTTCGAACCCAGGAAAAACCTTCCAGCCCTGATCATGGCCTTCGCCTGCACCGAGAACCGTGACCATCAGCTCGTGATGGTCGGCGCGTCGGCATGGAAGACAGAAGCCCTCGAGAGACTGAAGGACGAGGTCCCTCCCGAAGCGTTCTCACGTGTCAGGATGCTCAGGGGCATTTCAAAGAGCGACCTTAAAAGGCTTTACATGGAGGCAGCTCTTTTCGTCCTGCCTTCGCTGTTCGAGGGGTTCGGCATACCTGTTGTGGAAGCGATGGAGTGCGGAACTCCCGTTCTTTCCTCCTGTGCGGCTTCACTGCCCGAGGTGGGGGGTGACGCTGTGGCCTATTTCGATCCCGAAGAGCAGTACGACCTTCTAAAGAAGCTCGACATGCTCCTGCGGTCTCCTTTGGAAATGGAAAGGATCGGCAGGGCGGGGCCCGCGAGGGCGGCGCTGTTCACCTGGAGGAGTACGGCTGAGCAGTGGCTGACGGTCATCAAAGACTTGGCAGCGTCGGCGAGATCCGGCTTCTGAGGGCGGTAAGCGCCAAGGCGTAGCCTTGCCTTTCCGGCGAAGACGCGGGAAAAACGCTCATGCGGACCAGACACTTCAGCATTACCAGCCAGCGCACTGTACCGGAGAGGCCCGGCCGGTTCAGGTCGAACCACTTCCACATCCCCCAGTGAAAACACGCAAGCCGAACCGCCCCAGCAGGCGGAGCCCCGGTTCCCTCCCGGTGAACGAAGCGTGCGCCTTCGCAGAACCGCGTCTCGACCGACCGGGCATGAGCCCTTGCGCAAAGGTCCACATCCTCGAAGTAAAGGGGGTAGTCCCTGTGAAACCCCCCCAGTTCGCTGATGAAAAGTGATCTTTCAGCAAGGATGAGGGCGCCCTGGATCCAGTTCGGGGGCAGTCCGTTCCACAATGGTCTGGCCCTTCGGAACACCTGGGCAGCGACCCACTGAACCGTGGGCCATCGGCCGCCCGAAGCCGCCAGGTTTCCCGCGCCGTCAAGCAGGGCCGCTCCGGACAGGGTCCCCTCGCGGTGAAAACCCAGAAGAGCTGGGAGTGAAGAAGGGGTTTCGGGAAGTGTGTCGGGGTTGGTGACGAGTATCAGGGGAGTTTCGCACGCCCTGACCGCGGCATTCACACCGGCACCGAACCCCATGTTGCCGCCGGTCTGTATCACGGGAACACCCGACTTCGCGGGGCTTTGGTCGGACGAGCCGTTATCCGCAACAAGAAGGCGGCACCCCGAAGGGGTCCAGGCGTCCCTCCAGTGAAGAAGGGCTTCGCCGCTGTTGGCCGCCACGGTAACAACCGTAACGTCGCCCGGCGAAGCCCGCATCAGTAACCGGCCGTTTCCGGGAAGCTAGAGAAGGGTGGCCACCATGAGGGCCTTGATGGTGTGCTTCCTGTTCTCGGCCTCGTCCCATACCACGGAGTTGGGGCCCTCGATAACGTCGTAGGTGACTTCCTGGCCCTTCACGGCCGGAAGGCAGTGCATGAAGAGAACGTCGTTCCCGGCCATGTCGAGCATCTCCTGGTTCACCTGGTAGGGGGTTAGCAGTTTGATCCTCTCCTTGGCCTTGTCCTCCTCGCCCATGCTGGCCCACACGTCGGTGTAGATAATATCGGCCCCGGGGATGGCCTCGGTGAGCTTGTCGGTTATCCTGATCTCACAGCCGCTGTCGGCCGCCACGCCCCGCACCCGTTCGAGAAGCCCGCCCTCGGGCTGAAGCTCTTTCGGAGCCAGTATGGTGCAGTCCAGCCCCATCTTGGCGCAGCCTATCATCAGGCTGTTCGCCATGTTGTTGCGGCCGTCGCCCGCGTAGACCAGGGAAAGCCCTGGAAGCTCGCCGGTATGCTCTTCGATGGTCATGAGGTCGGCCAGTACCTGGGTGGGGTGATAGAGATCGGTCAGGGCGTTGTAGACCGGTACACCGGAGTAGTCATCCAGTGCTTCCACCATCTCCTGGCTGAAGCCCCGGAACATGATGGCGTCGAACATGCGCCCAAGAACCCTTGCCGTGTCTTCAATGCTTTCCTTCACACCGAGTTGGATGTCGGCGCTGGAAAGGAACACCGGGTGCCCGCCCTCCTCGCCGAAGGCTGTCTCGAAGGCGCAGCGGGTGCGGGTGGAGCGCTTCTCAAAAAGCATTGCCAGGGTCTTGCCCTGAAAGCGCTGGTAGACCTGGAAACCTGTCCTCTCGGCCTTGAGGTTGTGGGAAACGTCCAGCAGGTACCGGATCTGCTCGGGGCTCAGATCCAGAAGAGTGAGCAGGCTTTTGCCCCTGAGGTTGATTGCCATGGTTCCTCCCTTTTCAGTTCTTGAGTGAATCCCAGATTATGCTCAGAGCAAGGTCGGCCTTACCGGGGCAGCACAGGTTCTCGGTGAGGATCACTATGCCGTAGTCCTCCCCGGAGGGTTTTCGGACTATCAGGAATATATGACGCGAGGAACCGGTCTCATCGAGCCATCCGTAGAGCATGTTCGAGGTTCCCAGGGTTTCGCGGTTGGCCTGGGAGAGGGGCGGGTTGTCGCCTATGTGCCGTGCGTTCCTGTTCTCAAGGTTCCGGTAGACTATGTCGAGGAAGCCCAAGGCATCATCAACAGTAATGTAATTGGGGTCGGGTTCGTACGGTATGGGAGTATCGAGGTAAACGCCGTTGACAACGGTCCCGGTGAAACCTTTCGCGCTGAGCCACTCGGCAATGCGTGTCTCGCGGATGCTCCAGATTGCCGCCGCGCACATGCCCCTGCCGCCCTGCTGTGCCCAGTGAAGCCTCTCCCAAAATCTCTCGTTCCTTGCTATCATGCTGTCCAGAGGGATCTCGCCGGAGTTGGAAAGCTCGATCCCAATAGCGGCCAGTGGAAGCGAGGGTATGTCGAGCCTGAAGCTTCTGGAAAGGTTTCGAGTGGATCTTTCGCCGCTGCGAAAGTCAACTACCCCTATCCCCCACACGGCCCCATCCAACTCCGCCGCCCGTGAGACGGCTCCGGCCACGCCGCCGGGAAGCCCTGTTGACGGAGTTATCAACGTGTCAGGGTTCTGGAGGATGAGGGGCTGACCCAGGAGAATCAGGGAGCCAAGCATTGCATGTAGCATGGGTGAATCCTCCAAGAAAAAGGGGGGAGCCGAAGCCCCCCCCGGTGAAGATCACGATGTTTTTTAGTAGTCGCTGGTGAAGACGGTGATGTTGTCCATGGCCTGGTACTCGTACTGGAAGCTGACCATGGTGCCGTTCTGGCTGAGTGGCTCGGGGGCGATGGCAAGGTTGGTCATCTTAACGTAGATGACATTTCCGCCGGAGAACGGAAGGGCGCAGAAGACTGCGCTGTCGGAAGAGTAGAGCTGGTAACTCTCGTACCACTGGCCTGTTCCGTACTGGTTGCAGTAACCGTATGTACCAGCGGGGTCGGCCATGTAAGTGGGGTTACCGTTGCCGAACTGGCCGTAGGCTCCGGAGAAGAGCCAGACCTCGGAGTCACCCTTGCTGAGGTCGTAGGCGTAGATGTCCTGCTTGAAGCCGGTCTGGCTGGCGAAACCGGTCTGACCGCTCGTGGGGCCGAAAATGAAGCCGCTGTGGTAGTCGGCGGGGGCGTAGTTGTCGTAGATGGTGTAGGTCGTGGTGACGATGTTGGGAAGGGTGTTGACCGGGTTGGCGTAGTTCTCGGAGGTGTCGCTGCCCTTGTAGGCCAGAACGGTGTAGTACCCGGCAACGGTGGCGGTGTGGGTGAAGGTGGTGGTGGCAACGTCGCCGACTTCGCCCCAGGTGCCGGACGCGGTTTCACGGAAGTAAACCCTGTAGCCGTCAACATTCTGAACGGTAGACCATGTGATAACGATGCTGTTACCGGCGCTGGCGGCACCGATGGCAAGGTCCTGGACGGTAGGGAGATTTCCCTGCGGGTCGGCTGGGTCGTCTCCGGCGCAGCCCGACATTACGATCATGCCAAGCACCAATGCGGAAACAAGAAGCTTTTTCACGTTTTCCCCTTTCTGTGGAGATGGAAGCGCACGCTTCCCATGGTTGCATGATACGCTTATTTTATCGTGTTGTCAAACCGTCGCCGGCTTCATCAAGGAGCTCCAGAGCACGGCGAGCCGCGCTGAGGACATCCAGCTTCGCGTCCGACGCCAGGGTTTCAAGTGTTTCGCGGGCCAGGGGCGAGGCTATCTTCCCAAGACAGACCGCAGTTTCCCTCCTGACCAGGTCGTTATCCCATGAGGCGAAAGGAAGGATCACGGGAACCGAAGCCTCCGCGCCGATACCTCCCAACGCCCTTATCACCGTCACAGCCATGCCAGTTGGCATTGTGTCCGAAAGCAGGCCCTCAATGACCGGTCTTGCCTCGTCCATCCCTACCTCGCCAAGCCATGACACCGTGTTTGAAAAGCGTCTGCCCGAAAGCTCCCCCCCATCCAGAAGGCTCAGAAGCGCAGCGAGGGATGTGTTCCGGTTGCCTTTCAGTACCGCTGTGATGGCCCTGTGTTCCAGACCGTCCCACGAATCCAGGTGTTCAGCCAGCAGGTAGGCGACAGATTCATCCCCGCGGGCAACCATCTCGTTCAGGTGTGCCGTGACCCTTTCCGCGTTGCCCCCAACGCCCCATTCAGAGGCCACGCTGAAAAGCGAGTCGAGGGCCAGGGATGCCGGGTCGCCCACGGGCTCGATGAACTCGGGGTCTACCGGTGAAACAGCCGGGAGGTCGACCCCGGCGGAGTACTCTTCACCCCACGCAGTGGAGTCCCCTCCCGCCCCCAGGTACCTGTCATTGTCGGCCATGGAGAGGAAAAGGCCGCTTCCCGACGAACCCCTTGCCCAGGTAGCCTGCCCCTGGCCCAGGTTTCTGACAGCGAACATGTCGTTTCCGCCCATATCGGCGAAGACGGCGGCGGAGTTGGTGAGGGCAAGCCCCTGGCCGCCGTCCGTTACGAACACATCACTGCCCTCACCGTCAAAAAGGAAGCCGGTGGAAAGATCGTGGGCGCTTCCCTGTGCGGGGCCGTTCCTGGACACGAACTGGTCATCGCCCGAAAGGTCCAGAAGAACACCGGCGGAGAGATGGATGCCCGTGCCCTGCGAGTACTGCGCCGACGAATAGACGTCCTGCCCCCCCTCGTCCACCAGGATGCCGAGTGCGTACCAGTACGAGCAGCCCTGGCCGAAAACCTCGGCCCTGTAAGTGTCGTTGCCTTCCCCGTAGTCCAGAAGCGCCCCGATGCCGCCGGCGATGAAAGGTCTGAGCCCCATGCCGAACCCCTGGCTCATCGCCCTGTTGTCCCTTGGAAGCAGTGGCTCGTGGGGAAGGCAAAACCCCGCCATGTAAACATCGTGGCCATCGCCGTCCATAAGTTCGCCCCATCCACGGGGTCCGCCGAAACCCTGACCGTACGAGGCGACCCTTCGCATGTCGTCACCCGAAGCATCAACGAGAAGGCCGCTGCCCAGTGTTCCGGCCCCCTGGGCATGTATCGTGGCCCGATGGCTGTCGTCGCCCGCAAGGTCAACCAGAATGCCGTGGCCAAGCATGCCGCTGCCCTGTGACATGCCCGAAGACCGGTAGGTGTCGTCACCACCCATGTCCACAACGCACGCGAAGCCAAGAACGGCTCCGCCCTGCGCCACTGGGCAGTTCCCAGATTCCCACGTGTCGTTTCCTGCACGGTCGACCACCATGGTCACGAACCCGCGCCCGGCGGCGCCAACCACACCGCCCACGCCCGGCCCGTAGAAGTCATCCCCGCCCAGATCCACGATCAGTGCGAAGGGGCAGCCCTGCAGGTACCTGTTGGGGCCGCTCCCCCCTACGACCCAGGGGACGGGGTCTTCAAGCGACCATGCCACCGCATCTCCTTCCACTCCGGGAAGGGTTGCTGGGATCGTGGGAGAATCGAGCCAGCGGTCGGGTGCCGACACAGCAAGGGCTATGATCTCCGAAAAGTTCGGAGAGGGGGTTCCGGGCCACTTCTGAAGCAGCGCTGACAGGCTCTCGGGGTGGATCTCGGAGTACTCCCACGGTACGGCGCGGCCCCTGCATGAAAACACCGCCCCCCACTCCATGCCGGGAAGGACAGTATCCGTCTCCGCCCAGAGCGACCCGAGAACCAGGGAGAGCGAATCGACCAGCTCCGCACCCAGCCCCTCAGCCACGGCCTCGAACCTCAGGTTCTCGGCCCGGAGGAACTCGAGCAGTTCATCGAACCCGCCTCCAGGACCAGGTGCCAGCGTGCATGCACGGCGCGATTCCAGAAGGTCGAACGCCACTGCCGGTAGCAGCCATACGTCAGAAAGAACGGAGAGCACAAGCGAGTCGGGCATTGCCACCGTGGTGGACCAATGCCTTTCAAAATTCATGCTCTCCGGTGTCATTCCAAGCGGCAAAAGCGCTTCCTCAGCGGCGTTGGTCACCTCCGGCGGAAGGAACATCAGAACAAGGGCGGCAAAGGGCATCTCGACCTCCATGAACGGGATGGGAAACTATTCTCCCGGAAAGCTCCGGTGTCCACAAGCCAAGCCCCGCCATGGAGAACGAGGCAGCGACGCACAGAGCAAGAGAGGCCCAGACCCACCAGGGCAGATGAAACAGGAGCCCCTCGGGAAGAACGGGCAGGCTCAACCCCCACCCCAGAATCAGGATGATACCGGGGAAAACGAGACGTCTGAATGGAAACGGCGATCTTACAAGCCGAGCTGATCCGTCGGGAAAAAGAAGGCTTGTCGAGACGAACGCAATGGCTGCGCCAGCAACGACGAAAACCACGGGAAGAGTCAACGTTGCCTTCAGAACACCCAGGTGAAAAAGCGCAGTGAGGACCGCCCCGGTAACGATCGCCGAAAAAGCGCCGACACCCGAGGCCCTCTTCCAGTAAAGGGTGCCCAGGTAAACCGGGAACAGGGCGGCAAGTCCGGTGAAGGTCTCCCGGGCAAGAAGAAGAAAGGATTCCGGAGGCCGGAACGACAGAAGCAGCCCCCCCGCGGCCAGCGCCAGAACGAGTATCTTGCCCGCCCACCATGGCGCCCTGGCGCCGGAGAGAGGTTCCCAAACGTCCCGGGTGAACATGGACGACAGGGTGAGAAGCTGCGAGTCCATCGTGGACATCAGCGCCGCAAGACCTGCTGTCACCAGCAGTGACTCCAGCACCCCCGGGCAAGCTTTGGCGAGAAGCAGGGGAAGTATGCGGTCCACGCCCGCTCCCGCCGGAAGCTCAGGGATCCAGTGCCTGGCCATAACGCCCAGGGTGACAGGCATGAGGAACAGGAAACCGGTGACAAGCGGGTACACCCTGGCGGAAAGGGCAAGGGACTCGCGCCCTGACGAGGCGAAGAACCGCTGGAAAAGCTGGGGGAACATGGGGTCGGCCCATATCCAGAGAAGCATGTACCCAAGCCAGATCCCCGGCGAGAACGCCGCACTCCTGGTGAAAAGGTCGGGGCGGGATTCGGCCAGTCCCTGGAAAAGCGCTGCGCCGCCGCCTCGCACGAGCAGAACAACAAGCACCACACCCATGAGAAGCGGCATGAGAAGCCCCTGAAAGCAATCGGTTAGGGCCACGCCCCTAAGGCCGGAGCGGAATGTGTACAGAACCATGACAAGGACCGTAAGGGATGCCCCGGTGGCGTATGGGATCCCAAGGAGGCTTTCCAGGGCGTACCCTGCGGCCATGGGCTGCATGGCAAGGTAGGGCAGGGTAAGCGCGGCCATGACGATGAACGACGCAGTCCCCACAGCCCTGCCGCCGTACCGGACACCCAGCACCTCCGACGGGCTCACAAGCCTTCCAACACTCCCCAGACCATGGACGGGCAGCCCGACAACGATGAACATGGCTGCCATCAGGCCTGTTCCCAGCGCCATCTGCGGGTAGTACTGAAACCCAGTGGCATACCCCTGCCCACTGAAGCCGAAAACGGTGAAGGCGCTGAAATTGGTTGCAGAAAGAGTAAGAAGCGTCACGACTGGGGAGAGTTTTCTCGAAGCCAGGAAGTACGCTTCATCCCCCGTTCCGGCGCCCTTCCGGGCAAACCAGCCCAGGGCAAGAAGTACGGCAAGGTATAGCGAAACGATTATCACGGCAGTCCTCCCTGAAGGTGTTGATCAGGCTGGGTGGCCTTCAGGGAGGCCTGGCATGCCTGGACGCTTGGAATATAACCCCATAGTTTACAGCAAGGATTGGGGGTGGCCCCCCGGGGCCTGAGAACATACCCCTGGAACTTGAACGGATTAGTATCCGCGGAAGGAAATCCTGCCGCACAGCGTTGAAAGGCAACCCATGAAGACAATACCCGATTTCCCCGGACTTGCGGGGATCGTCCGCGAGCGGCGTCCGCTCGTCCACCACATCACCAACGACGTTGTGAACAACCTCACCGCGAACATCACCCTTGCCCTGGGCGCGTCCCCGGTTATGGCGCCGTGCATCCTCGAGTCTCCAGAGATGGTTGCCCATGCGGGCGCCCTCGTTCTCAACATCGGCACCCTCAACCCGGAGCTGGTCAAGAGCATGAAGGCCGCCGGAACCGAGGCTGCGCGTCTTGGGATCCCCGTGGTTTTCGACCCGGTGGGTGTGGGCGCCACCACCTTCCGCACAAGGGTCGGCCTCGAGATGATGAAGGAGCTGAAGATATCCGTGATCCGCGGCAATGCGGGTGAGGTACTTGGCCTGGCTGGGGCGCAGGGCGCGGTTAGGGGTGTTGACTCGCTGGACAGCAGCTCGGGCCGGGAATCATTCCTTCAGGAGTATTCGCGTAGAACAGGCACCGTTATAGCAGTTACCGGGGTGGAAGATTTCGTCACCGACGGAACCCGATGGGCGCGGTGCTCAAACGGCCACCCGATCATGGGCAGGGTGACCGGAACGGGTTGCGGCGCAACCACAGCGGTCGCATGCTTCGCCGCGGCGGGGATACCTCCGTTTGACGCTACACTGGCCGGACTTGTCCTCTACGCTCTCGCCGGTGAGGTGGCGGGCGGAAGGGCATCCGGCCCGGGAAGCTTCGTTCCCCTTTTCATCGACGCGCTCGCGGACCCCGATTCCCTGCCGTGGGACTCGGTCCGTCTGGAAACCGGCCCTTGAGAAGCTGTCTTCGGGGCGCCCTCAGGCTCTACCTTGTCACCGACCCGGTACTCTGCGGACCAAGGGGTGTGTTCGAAGTCTGCGAAAAAGCCCTGACCGCCGGTGTGGGGTTTCTTCAACTCCGTGATAAAACTGCGTCAACCCGTGATCTCCTCGAACAGTCAGAAGCCCTCGCCGGGCTGTCCCGGGCTCACGGCTGCCTTTTCGTGGTGAACGACAGGGTGGATGTTGCGATGGCCTCCGGCGCCCACGGCGTGCATCTTGGCGCCGACGACATTCCGGTGGCCTCCGCCAGGAGGCTCATGGGACCGGAAGCGCTCATCGGAGCATCCGTGAGAACACCTGAAGAGGCGTTGGCTGCCTGGAATGACGGCGCCGACTACCTGGCGGCCAACATAGTCTTCCACACCCCAACCAAGCCCGACCCGCGTGAGCCCCTGGGTCTTTCAGGGGTCACGCTGCTGGCCGGCGCGACCCCCCTGCCGCTTGTGGCCATCGGAGGCATCAACATCTCCAACGCCCGCAGCGTCCTTGATGCCGGTGCCGCCGGCATCGCCGTTGTCTCCGCCATCATGTCCGCCCCCGACCCCGCCCTTGCCGCCCGACAATTGGGGGACACAATACTAAATTATTCTCACCGATGTTGTTGAATTCTTTAAGAATGTTAAGATTCGGTTTTATCACCGAATGAAAACTACAAGCGGCTGTTGAATATTCTTAAAGAATTCATGACCGATTTTAAGAATAATTTAGTATTGTGTCCCCCAAATACGGAGGGGGGCGGGATCGCTCCCGCCCCCTCTTCTGCAGATGTGCCCGGGTCAGCGACCCAGGATGATGAACTCGGCCCTGCGGTTCTGGGACCTGTGGGTCTCGTCGGTGTTCGGGGCATCGGGGCGGGACTCTCCGTAGCTCACGGTGCCCAGTCTTGCTTCGCCTACGCCCTTCGCGATGAGGTAGCTGCGGACGGCTTCGGCCCTTCGCTCGCCGAGGCTCTGGTTGTAGTTCTCCTCGCCAAGGTCGCATGTGTTGCCTGTGATGGTGACGGAAACACCGGGGTTGGCCAGAAGGAACGAGGCGATGTTGTCGAGGGCGGCCCTGGCGTCTCTTCTTATCACATCGCTGTCGAGGTCGAAGTACACCTTGTCGAAATCCACCACAAGGTCAAGCTGGAAGTCCTGCGTGACGGAGCCTCCGGCAGGGATAGACACGGTGGCGTTCTCGGACCCGTAGGCGGTTGCCGAAGCGGTTAAGGTCCTGCTGCCGGAGGGCAGTTCCATGGTGTAGAAGCCTTGTGCGTTGGCCTGTGCCGCAGTGCTGCCGGCGGTAACCGTGGCGGCAAGCGGAGCGCCCGAGGAGGCATCGGTCACGGTGCCGCTTACGGTCCCGGTGGTCTGAACGCGCTCGAGCGGGAAGTCTACCTGATGGGTACCGCCGGAAACTGCGGTAACGGTTGAACTCATGGGAAGGTAGCCCTGAGCAGTGGCTGTGAGCTTTGTCTCTCCCCTCGAAACCTCGACCGAGTAGACTCCCTCGGTGTTGGCTGCAACGGGGCTGACACCCGCCCTGTCGATGCTTACGGTACCCGGAAGCGCCTGCCCGGTGGCAGCGTCGTAGATCCGCCCGCCGATGGTGGCCTTCGCGCTTCTGATATCGCCGACATAGGAGAAGTTCACGCCAATGCCCATGCTGGAAGCGTATCCACCCGGGAACGGGGCGTAGTTCGCCCTGTCTTCCACGGTGGGGCTGCTGCCGGCCTGGAACAGGCTGTGGCCAAGGTCGGACCACTGGGGGTCGAAGGTGGAGAGGGCAAAGGTGCCCTTCACGTCAACTGCCAGACCGGAGGTGTTGAAGCGCACGCCGGGGGAGACCTGAATGTGGTCGTCGTAGTCTTCGCCGTCACCGGCGTCGAAGTTCCTGTCAAGGAAGTGGTTCCATTCAACCTCGGCGAAGAGGGTGGTGGTGCCCATCGGGTACTCGATGCCAGCGCCTACCCTGAGCACAGGATCGCTCACTTCCATATCAACAGCCTCGGTTGCGACAACGTTGTGATTGGCATCGTACCTGGCGTCGGTGAACTGGAAGGTCTGGTTGAACTGATGGTAGCCTGCGTTGGCGGTGAGGACAACCGGCTTGAGGTCGAATGTTGCCAGAAGGTCAGCGCCGTAGCTGAAGCTGCCGGAATTGATCATGGGGCGCCTGAGCGCGAACATGGGCTGGCCGTGCTCCCATATGCCGTCCCAACCGTCGCCGTTCTCCACGAAGCTGCTGTAGCCGCCGTCGTGGATCGAGAAAGCCGCCCAGGGCATGAGGCTGAACCAGCTGCTTGTGGAGGATGGGTTAACGTTGTACTTCAGGGAAACCCTTGCCTCGCTGAAGCCATCGTCACCCTCCCAGTCACCTGAGATCTCGGCGCTTTCACTGTCGCGCTTCATCTGGTTCACAAGGTAGGTGGCGCTTATACCCATCTCAGCAGCACGGCCCAAAGCAAGGCCGGCGATGATGTGGGCTGTTCCGTCAAACTCTGTGTTGGTGATGTCGGTGACCTGGCCTCCAAGAACACCTGTACGGGTGTCGCTGGAGATCCCGAGGTCGGTAAAGAGGCCGATCGAGAATTTGCCGGCGCCGAATGTCCGCGCGTCGGAAACCCTGTTGAGTCCCCGCACACCCCACCATGACGGCAGGGCAGCGGCTGTTCCCGCAACGAGAACAAGCATGATGAACAGAACTCTGCGCAAAACGTATCCCCTCTCTAAAGTGATAGCTGACAATAACATAGGATTTCATACCAATGTAGTAGCATCAAATAATAGGGGTCCGCAGCTGTATTGTCAATTGGGGGACACCATACTAAATTATCCTCACCAAAACTACTGAATTCTTTAAGAATATTCAACAACTGCTTTGTTTTCTTTGTGCCATTAAAACAGTACCTTAATATTCTTAAAGAATTCTGTGTCGATTTTTGAGGATAATTTAGTATGGTGTCCCCCAATTATGCGGCGGGGATTCGCTCGCCGGGGCGGGTGAGGGTGAATGAGCCGGCGGTGATCCAGGACCTGAGCGTTTCGGCGATCTCCACGGCGCCGGGGCGGCTCGACAGGTTGAAGGCCGGCACCGTTTTGCCCCCAAGCGTGATCGAACCCCGGAGAAGGTCGGCGCAGGAAACCAGTCCAAGCGTGTCGGGCGAGTTCTCGGGGTAGCTCACGCCGTAGTCGACCACCGGGGAGAGTATCATGTCGTCCGAGACCCCCGTGAACGCAGCCATCTCTTCATCCAGGACTGGTATCGGGATCCCTATCCCAACCATGAGGGAGACTCCGTACCCGGGCAGCACCACCGGGCGCAGCCACCGCGGGTTCATATCCGACAGGTCCCCCCTCACAGAGAGGGTGCCCGCACCGCAGAGGGGAACGCCCCCCGCCCCCCTCGGGGGTGCGGGGTCGTGCTGAGTGCCACAGCCCATCACATGCCCCGTCCCACCGCCGAGGAAGATCCTTGTGCCAACTCCGATGGTCCTGAAGTAGGGGTCGTTGAGCAAAGGCGAGTACTCGCCCGCGCTTGAGAAACCCGCGTTGCCCATGCGGGGCCTGAGCGTTCCAAGATAGGTCCTTATGGTCTTCCCGGTGGTGTTAACCGCCACATTGTAGTTCTGGTACGCGTTGCGGAAGTTGAAGAGCTCAGCGCTCCTGAGGGCGGAAAGGGTGATTGACGAATCCACTGTCTTCCGGGGATAGCAGTCAGAACCATGGCCGACGCCGGTGAGCCTGACCCGTTCCCCCCGCACGAGATCATGGATAACGTGCGCGCCTCCGTAATCGTCCCTGTCACCCCTTGCGGTCGCACCCAGAAACAGGTCGACCGCCGCTATGCCGGCGTAAGCGGGAACTCCGTTCAGGAAAGCCTCGCGGAAGTTGATCCGCGGGCTTGTATGGCCCGTGTTGAGAAGGACACCGCTTGAGCACATGGCCCCGAAGGTGGCGGTTGTCACGACATCAACAGATCTTGCCGCGGCACCGGCGCCCCTCTCCCGCACCAGCAGGGTCATCTCGCCCGCGGTGAGCACCACAGCATCACCCCGGACGATCTTCTCGTTTATCTCCTCAAGGCTTTTCGCCATCACGCTTCCTCCATCCTTACATCCCCCCAGATTCCCAGCAGACCCCCGGGGGCTTCATTGTCTATATCAACAATTGGAATGCCGTTACACCCATCTACAAATACGATGGCAGTTGGAGCACCATCCCCAACCCTGTTTCCGGAGGACCAAGGGGCATGGATATGGACGAAAACAACATGATCTGGTGCGTGGCAGCCGAAACGCGAATTCTCTTTCGCTTCAACACCTCGGGCGGAAGCGTAACCGCATGGAGCCTTGCAGGACAGCTTCCTGCCTCTTACTCATGCGCTTGCGCGGTTTTCCCGTACAATGGCAGTGTGGGCATACTCGTGGGTGGTTACACCTATGGCAACTTCTACTTCTATGAGTTGGACGGAGTCAACCTGAACTATCTCGGCAGTGCCCCCGAACCAGCTTCGGTGACTTTGTCCTACGATGTCTGCTACAGCGCATCTCGCGATACGTTCTTCTGGGTCTCGAAAACCGGAAGCGCCTATTCCATCACCGAGTTCGAGGTTGAATTCGACATGGCGCTGACCAGTGACACATGGGCGGGGATAAAAGCATCCTTCTAGGAGGGCTTTGGCTGTTTCATGACCCCCGGGCTGACTTCACGGAGGGATTTCCGGTATCCTGAAGCGGGAGGGATGAGTATGAAGACAACGTTTGCAAGTGGTGTTGCGGCTGCTGTAGTCCTGTTGCAGCCCTGTTGCGGGGGTTCCGGTCCCGCGGGGCCCGGGGGGGAGCAGTACGTTTCCTACGATGGTCCCGGTGTCGATCATACCTGTACCGACCTCGCGTCGATTCCATCGCAGTGGATCGATTCAGTTCAGGAAGACGCAAGGCTGCACTATGCGCACACTTCGCACGGAGACCAGCTGACCGTGGGACTGGAAAGGATAGAGGACGCCAACCCCGTTTACGATGTTGAGATCGGGTACGGTTATCTTCCCTCCGTCCCGGGAGCGTTGTGCGTGTTCGACGGCCAGATCGGCGAGACCTACATAGGCCCCGAGCTGTTCTGGGAAACGCCCGAGGGTATGGATATGACAAGGGCCGTTCTGGATCAGAACCCCTCGATCACGGTTTGCATGTGGTGCTGGTGCACTCAGCTTGACTGGTTCAGCCAGGAGGAGGTCCAGAACTACCTGAACGCCATGAGCACGCTCGAATCCGAATACCCCGCGGTGACCTTCGTCTACATGACGGGCAACGCCCAGGTAGAGGGCGCCGAGGGCTACAACCGGCACCTGCGGAACACGCAGATCAGGGAGTTCTGCAGCAGCAACGACAGGTACCTTTTCGACTTTGCCGACATCGACTGCTGGTACGGCTCCGACCACCACACCTACGATTACCAGGGCTCAGCGATACCGTCCGAGCACCCCCAGTACCATGGCGACCAGGCCGGCCACACCACGTTCCCGAGCTGTGACCGGAAAGGAGCGGCGCTCTGGTGGCTGCTTGCCCTTATCGAGGGGTGGGACGGGAACTGATACCAGGCTTGCGGCGGGGCTTTCGATCGCAGATAATCACTCGCCAGCAACGGAAGGGATCCAGTGTCGCTCATCACCTGCCCCGACTGCGGGAACATGGTGTCCACAAGTGCAAGCGTATGTCCCAGGTGCGGCAGACCGGCCGTTCCACGGGCCAGCGGCGGGAAGTGCCCGGACTGCGGTGCGCCGCTCAATGCGGACGGAACCTGCACTTATTGCCGGCCAAAGACGGCACCCGTCCGCCGGGAAGCTCCCCCCAAGGTACCCAACCACATCGTACTGTCGGTTCTTATGACTGCGTTCTGCTGTCTGCCCTTTGGAATAGCCGCTGTCATAAGCGCGACCCAGGTCGACGCCCTGTTGAAATCGGGCGAGTACGAGAAGGCAAGGGCAGCTTCGGATCGGACCAAAGCCCTTCTTATATGGGGTTTTGTGATCACGTTGCTCACGTACCTGTCTTACGGGCTCATGTGCGGAAGCCTCAGAAAGCTCTTCTAGCCGCGGGGGGGATCATTTTCGCGACGGGCGCGGTGTTCCTTGCCAGGCATGACCCGGAGACCTGGAATGTGCCTCTTTTCTGCCCCTTTCACGCCGTTACGGGGCTTCTCTGCCCGGGATGCGGAAGCCTCAGGGCAATGCACGACCTTCTGAACCTGAGGATGGCCGACGCCTTCCGTCACAACTTCCTGTCATCCGCCCTGGCTGTTCTGGCTCCGTTCGCGCTGCTGCTTCGCGGGAGCCTTCGTCGGTCGCCCATGTGGGGCGCGGGGTTTGCGCTGGTGTTCACCGCATTCTGGATACTGAGGAACCTGTGATGCCGGGTGACTTTTTCCGTATCGTCCATTCCCTGGTGCTTTCGATACCACGCGGCAGGGTTATGACCTACGGGGGGATAGCCAGCTTCCTCGGGCGGCCCGGAGCCGCCCGCATGGTGGTCTACGCCTTGCGCAGCACACCGCCGGGAGTTGAGATACCCTGGCACCGGGTGGTGGGGGCCGGAGGCCGGATCCCGAAGAGGAGTTCGTTCGAAGACGCCGATGAGCACCTGCTTCAGGAATCAATGCTGAGAAGCGAGGGCATGCCGTTCACTGCAGCGGGGAAAGTCGACCTTTCGCTTTGCCTGTGGGAGCCGGACGAATCGGTTCCGTAACACGCCAGCCCGGCTTTGCGGAGCTTCGGCTCACCGTCCGGGCAGGGAATCGATTTCTGCGACTTCGTCGATCGTGAAGTACACCGGATAGAGCCTTGTTGTGGAACCGCTCCACATGGTCCGTGTTGTGTCGGGCTCACCCGCCAACAAGTTAATGGTCATCGTCATCCGTCTGAAGTCATCGGGAACCGAGATCCCGTTGTACCAGGTCCACACCCCGGTGACCAGAAACAGGCCCTGGCTGACGGAGATCCATCCTCCTTCGATCGCCCTGCCGCTCAGGGAGAGGGGCTCCATGAGGAACGCGCCGTCCTGTGCGAACCTGTAGACCGATGATCCGTCGGTGAAGGCGAACTCACCTTCCACTTTGATAATGTCGGTGATGGTCAACGGTGTTCCGGCACAGATCGCGGATGCCGCGATAACCAACAGAAGGGCTTTCATAAAACCTCCAACGGTTCTGCGAGTTTTAAGACCACCCCTGTGAAACGCTCGCTGCCCCGAAGTTATTCCCGGAACATCATGGCCTGCTCAAGGGTCTTTACCGCTCCAAATGCCTCCCGTGAGTAAAGAGCCCCGATCTTTTCGGCGAACTCCCCAGTAACCACGGCGCCCCCAATCAAGACCGGGGTTTTCAGGCCGTCCTCCCGCAGGAGCGCGACGACCTCCTCCATCCGTGAGGCTGTGCTGCTCATCAGGGCCGAGAGAGCAACGGCTATGGCGCCTGTTTCCCTGACGGCTTCAACTATCCGCGGAGCCGGAACATCCCTTCCGAGGTCCATGATGTTGTACCCCGCACCCTCGAGAAAGAGGGCCACCAGGTTCTTGCCGATATCGTGTATGTCACCCTTCACCGTGGCCAGCACCACGGTGCCACGGGATCTTTCCGGGCTGGTTCTCAGAAGTGGCCTGAGCAGTTCGGTGAGTGCGCGGGCGGCTTCGGCCGCGGCAATGAGGTGGGGCAGAAATGCCTTCTTTCCTTCGTACGACCTGCCGAGTTCTGCCATTGCCTTCTGGAGGTGTTCATCGATGAGGCTCGATGGATCCGTCCCGCGGGACAGAAGGCATTCGGCCTGCGCAAGGGTTTCCCTCACGTCGCCCCGCAGAATGGATTCCTGAAGCGATCCGGCTGGCATGGATGAGTCATCAGTCAGTTCAATGTCCTCAACGGCTGGCACCCTTCCGCCGAGTACCTGCCCGCCCCTGACGGCAAGCCGGGTCTCGGGTCTGGTGGCGTCCACGATGGCGAGGTCCAGCCCGCCTTCCGAAAGGCGTGAAAGGAACGCCATGTTCACCGCCCGCCTGCCTGGCAGCCCGTGGGAGACGTTTGAAACACCGGCAATGGTCAGCACGCGCTTTTTCTTCATCAGATACAGGGTTTTCAGCGTAACTGCGGGATCGGCCCCCGAAGCCAGGGACTTCACGACCGGGTCGGCGATAACCCTCCAGCCGGGAAAGCCGTGTTCGGAAAGAAACTCCATCCCCAGTCTTATCATGGCGACCCGGTCAACGGGAGAGTCCGGTATTCCATCGGGTCCCATTGGCAGAAGAACGGCGTAGCCCCCGTGGCGAAGCAGTGTGCCCACCCTCTTCGCTATGTAATCGGGCTCGCAGGTCAGCGAGTTCAGAACGCCGATTCCCCCAAGCTCCCTGAAAGCGAGTTCAATGTTTCCCGGATCGGAGAGGTCAACCGATATGGGTGGCCCAGCGGAGAGCCCGGCGAACAGATCGGCAACGAAGCCATCGGGGATCATTCGCTCCAGCCCCAGGTTGATGTCGAGCACCCGGGCTTCGGGCTGGCCGGCGGCGGCGGAGAGGACGTACCCCGTGTCGCCAGCGCGTATCGCCTCCTTCAGCCCTTTTCTGCCCGTGGGGTTGATGCTTTCGCCAACCACCACCAGTTCACCGCCCAGGGGGACAACGCTTGTCATGGATGTCAGCACGCGGGGGAGAGGGCTCGGGGATCTCCCGCTTGTCCTTCTTCCCACCAGGGCCCGCAGCGCCCGTATGTGTTCGGGCCCGGTTCCGCAGCAACCCCCTATCATGGAAGCCCCGCTCCACACCAGGTCATCGCACCGGGACGCGAATGCCTCGGGTGACATACTGTGCTGCCCGGAGCTGTCGGGCATCCCGGCGTTGGGTTCCATCGTTACGGGCTTTGACGTGTGCGCTCTGATGGCCCTGACCGCAGAAACCAGCGAGTCCGGCCCCACCGAGCAGTTGGCGCCCACCGCATCGGCCGGGAGCTGGTGCGCGAACGCGGCCAGGGCTTCCGCGGATGTTCCGGTAAGGCTGAAACCGTCTTCCCCGAAACTCATCTGGGCGCTTATGAAACCGTGGGGACACACGTCCCTCACGGCCAGAACGGCGGCCTTCAGCTCCCTGGGGTCAGAGAAGGTCTCGAGGAAGAACACCTCGAGCCCGGCCCCAGCAAGCACTTTTGCCTGAGCGTGGAACTCGTTGTATGCGTCCGTCCACCTCAGCCCACCCAGAGGATGCATCAGGATCCCTGTGGGTCCGATGCTTGCCGCGGGGATCGCCCTGCCGTCGACCGCCTCCAGAAGGCACCGCGCCAGAATCGAGTTCAACCTTTCCGGGGCCTCTCCCAGCCTTGAGCTTGTTCCCCCGAAAGTGCAGGAGAGGACCACATCGCTTCCGGCCACGACATAGCTTCTGTGAATGTCCACAAGCTTCCCGGGGTTTTCCGCGGCCCATCTCTCAGGGCATGCGCCCTGGGGCATGCCTTTCTTCATGAGCATTGTGCCCATGGCTCCATCGAGGAACACGACCCGCCTCGAAAGAAGGGTTAGAAGCCTTTTTGCAGCACCCATCCCCATACTCCCGTCAACGTTTTGGATGGAACAAGGTAGTGGCTCTCCGTGCAGGTGACGCCCATTCCCGGGAAAAGTCCCACGATAAGGGGTTGCGCTTCCAGGGGCACGCCATTGTAGCCCGGGGCGAGCCTCTTCGTGGGGTCCATACCAAGGTGTCGCGAGGCTTCCAGCATCTGAGCCCACGCTGCCAGGAGTTCGACCGATTCGCTGGCGGCGGAGTTGAACATGTGGGCCTTCAGGGTTTCCCTCCGGCTAAGCAGAAGGCCGAGGTGTTCATCAACCCCCCGGCCCAGTGATGCAAGCAGCACAGTGGTATCCACGGTCTTTCCCAGATGCTGGGCGAAGTGCACTTCAATTCTCGCCGGAAGGCGTTTGCCCGATAATGTCCCCACCCCTGGAGTCATCGTCTCCGAGAGCATCGAAATGGCCTCTTCCGCGCTTTTCTCGAGTTCTCGACCCGCTTTGGACGGCGGGGTCCCTGACCGCCAGAGAACCCGGCCAGTATCCGGAAGCAGGCGCGGCGCTTCGAAAACCACTGCCCTCATGCGCTTGACTCCATTGACTCGATACCGCACGCGGCAACAATCCTTCGGGTCTCATCCACCCTGTTCATGGTGTAGAGGTGAACCCCCGGGACTCCCTGGGAGAGAAGGCCGGTTATCTGCTGCACCGCGTACTCCATTCCCGCCTTCTGCAGGTCTCCGCTGTTACCGCCATGCTTCTCGAGTATTCTTAGAAGCCTGGCGGGGATGGAGACTCCGCACAGGTATATGATACGCTTGATCTGCCGGAAGTTGAGCACGGGCATTATCCCCGGTATCACTGGAACCTCTATCCCCCGCCAGCGCGCCCTGTGCAAAAAGTCGAAGAAGACCCTGTTGTCGAAGAACATCTGGGTGATGAGAAAATCGGCGCCGGCGTCCACCTTCTGTTTCACCCTGTCGATATCCTGGTGGATGCTGGGCGATTCCACGTGCCCCTCCGGGTAGGCCGCCGCTCCCACACAGAAGCAGCCCTTTTTCTTCACCTCCCGGATGAGCTGGAATGCGTACCTGAAGTCGGACCCGGTAACGTGCGAGTTCTCAGGCGGGTCGCCCCTCAGAGCCAGAACGTTCTCCACGCCGCACACGCTGAGCCTGTCCAGGATTGCTTCGATCTCGTTCCGTCCGTGGCACAGGCATGTCAGATGGGCAAGGGACTCCTGTCCGTAATCCCTCCGGATACGGCATGCTATCTCCTCGGTGCGGCACCCGTTGTCTCCCCGTGGGCTGTATGTGACGCTGAAGAAGCCCGGGGACAGGTCCGCCAGGCCGTCGAGAGTCTCGAAAACCGAATCGATGGGGTAGCCCGGTTTGGGAGGAAAGACCTCGAGTGAAAGCACCGGACCGCCTCCGCCATAGATTTCCGCAATTCGCATTGAGAAAAGCCCTTCATTCTGATTCTTGGTGAAATGCGGAAACGCTTCCGGGAACCCGGAAGAACCAGCGGAGATGGTCGTATCATTGCGCATCTGCCCGGGAGGCGCAAGGGGGTGTTGACATTGCCCGGATCACCGGGAATATTCGCCCTGCATCAGGAGACCCCTGCGGGGGTCGCCAACCGAGACTGCAGGTCCACGGTGGCAAGGCCAAGGCCGATGTGCGTGAAAACGAAAAAACCTGCAACTCACCGCCTGATGCACTCGGGCGGTTTTCTTTTTTCGTGGGAGGTGTGCCAATGCTTCTGATCGATGGACCTCGCGGCCACACCCCTGCCTTTGCGCTGGATTCCCTCTGCGTGCACATGACAATGCCCGGGCCCCTGAAGGGGTGACGGCGGTCACTGCTTCGGGGGCCTTCACGGCCAGGTGGCAGACAGACAGGGAAACGACTTAACCAGCGGAGACAAAAGTTGTACACCCACAGATACTATCGCGGCTGGACCGCAGGCGGGAAGCTGCACGCCTGGAAAACGGTCCAGGGTGAGAGCGACCTCGAGATCCACGCCTCGAAGCCCATGAAAGGCTTCTCGGAAAAGGCGCTTGCAGGATGCAGGCGCGACATTGAGGCTCACTTGAGGGCATTCCCGGTGTTCGGGGAGACAATGGTTCCCGTGGTGACGTCGCCTCAGGGCGGTGTTGCCAGGGAGATGGAGGCGGCCGCAGAAACCTTCGGCACCGGACCCATGGCGGCGGTTGCGGGGGCTGTGGCGCAGGGAGTGGGT
>Ga0351855_1029_pt1 | contig 38050 bp, 38 predicted proteins | sample BONcelFGM3001C11_FD_206794 | JGI IMG/M metagenome (GOLD analysis project Ga0351855, IMG submission 206794) | Enriched cells from coal bed in the Powder River Basin, Montana, United States - BONCAT cells FGM rep2 HSBNCT.FGM.300.1.C11 ...
TTCTCGAAATTGATGTACGCGGTGCGTTCAAAGGAGTTTTTGCCAAACTCCCTCATCAGCCAGGTTTTGCCAACCTGACGCGCACCCCTTATCACAAGGGGTTTTCTGTCTTCCCTCAACTTCCAGCTCTGAAGGAACTCAGTGGCTTTCCTTTGCACCATTGCCTCCCTGATGCATTGAACATAGCGTAACTCAATCACAAAAGTCAAACGACTTATGTGAGAATTCCCACAAAACACGTACGACTTTTGTGATGCCCCCCCCTTTATTGACCATTCGTTCCCGGTGCGCTATTCTCCACTGGTCAATGCGTTTGGTTTCGTTTCCATCGCCGGGGGGTGTCATGCCGTCGGGGTACATCGCTCTCACTGATCCGGAGTGGTACTCGTTCCTGGCCGACAAGCCCAGGGTTGACGAGGTCAACTTCTGGCAACCCCATGGCGGACGTGCTTTCCGTGCCCTTCAGAAGGGCGATCCCTTTATCTTCAAGCTTCGCGCCCCCGAGAAAGCCATTGTCGGTTTCGGGTTCTTCGAACGGTTCGAGGTGCTTCCGGCATGGCTCGCGTGGGACTGCTTCGGTGAGATGAACGGGGCGCCGGACATGCACTCGATGCTTACGCGGATACTCAGGCTGAGGGGCGGGGGGAACAGCCACGAGCTTGCCGGGGATTTTCGGATCGGATGCATCATGATCGCCGCGCCCCTGTTCTTCCCCCGGGAGCAGTGGATCCAGCCGCCTTCGGACTGGGCACGCACGGGCATTCAGCAGGGGAAGACCTACCCCACCCAGACCGGAGAAGGTCTTCGCGTTCTCTCCCAGTGTCTTGACCGGGCCAGCATCGGCTCACGGTACTGGAATGTCGAGGCTTTGCCGGGCCTTGTTGCCGAGGGAGCTGAAAGGTATGGCTCGGAGATGACGGTGCGTCCCCGCCTTGGACAGGGGCTTTTCAGCCTTGCGGTCCGGGAGGCCTACGGGGGGGCGTGCGCTGTGACCCGGGAGCACTCGATGCCCGTTCTCGAGGCTGCGCACATCAAGCCGTACGGGCAGGGCGGCGAGCACCGCATAGACAACGGCATTCTCCTGCGCCGCGACCTTCACAGCCTGTACGACCGTGGCTACGTGACCGTAACTCCCGATTACGTTTTTCGTGTCGGGAACAGCCTGAGGGACGAATTCAGGAACGGCCGCAGTTACTACGCCCTGGACAGGACTGTCATCGAACTGCCGGGCAATGTGGGCTGGCGACCCGACCGCGACAAACTGGCCTGGCATTCCCAGGAGATCTTCAAGGGATGAACTGCGGGTGGAGCGGCGCTTCTTCCACGCATTCTTCAGCAGAGAATGGTCTGGCTGAAAAGCGATGATAGATGATTACCTGCCATTGAGTCATTCCGTCAGGATTCATTGTATACCCCATGTGGAAGTGGTTGTGTTGCTTCAGTCGGATAGATTGAATGCTATGCAGGACACATCAGACTACCCTAATGAGGATCAGCAATTCGGGTTTACACTTCAACACAGACCCACATCTACTGCTTTATGTCAAGTCTGAAGGGACTGATGAAGAGTGCAGAGGTCAGGACTCGACTGGTATCGCAGTGTCAGTGATGGTGTTACTTGGAACACCAAACAAATCTATGCAGATCTCGGCGTCAGCTTTTCCGCGAGTCCAAGTCTTCCCAAAAAGACGTACACTGATATCAATCTGCTGTCCCTTCAATGCACGGAAGAAGAGCAGATTCGATTGAAGAGCCAGCCAACCAGCGAAGGGTTCACTGATTGGCAGCAATCGTGATTTCACAGAACACAGATCCAAAGAGCTTTCTGCGATGATAGTTGCATCAACAGTTATCATTGAATGCACTGAAACTTTGGCTACGGCATCGATTCCGGGTTTTGCGTAGCCATCTGCGAAGCACTCGCCATTGAACTCGATAGAGATGTTTGGCATCATTCTGTACAGGTCGTCCTCAGGTACTGTGCCTGTCCACCGTAGTGAAAGGTCTCCCTGGATTATTCCCTTGCCATTCATGTTTGATATGGTTGGAAGGGGACCATGGGTCTTGCTCCAACCTATGTAACCGTCTTCAGCAACTGAAGAGCAGGTAGTGTTCCAAGGTTGACTCGCATTTATCTGTGTCAACATCAACTCAAAATTATTAGAAGACGATGGCATGGGTGGCCAAGGCTTGCTTTGATAGTCCTTGCGCATGCTTTCAATGGCAGGCCTTGATTCTTCAGCAAACTTTTGGAGAGCAGCCAACTCCTTTGAGCCATTGCCACCTGATCTCACCGCGACCTCATAATCTGATTCCAGTGCAATCATGCGAAAGTAGATATCGTCAGGTGCGCCTGCATGATATGCTACAATTGTGTCAATGCTTTTCTGCTGACTGGAAGGAATTTGAATCAGGTGTACTGATCTTCTGGGCATGATAAGCCTCCTTTGGTTGACAATGCCACAATCTTTCCTACCAACCAAGATTTATCAGGCTTGTTGATAAGCATCAATCAATAGTTTGTTTAAAACTCCATGTCAAGATTTGTTCTATCTTCAACTTGAATAGCAAGCCAAAAAGGTACGCGATGAAGTCTTCAACGCAAAGGAGGCAACTGGACGGCTTTCTCAACGGGTGCTCCCGGAATCCCACCACATGACACCGGAAACTCCTCTGGGATCAAACTGCACCACCATTGGCACTCAAACAGATTCTTGTTATCTCACCTTTGAAGAACCGCGTTTTAAAACGGTGTCCCTGAACCTTGAGGCACACTGATTGGAGGTCGTAATGAAAACGGTACAGCTTTTTCTTGTAGTCCTTCTGCCATCACTTCTGCTCGGTCAGTGGAGCCCGGATTCCACCCTGAATCTCACGATCTGTGACCTTTCGGGTGAGCAGGTGCTTCCGAAGATCGTTCCAACATCCGACGGCGGGTGCTTCATCTCGTGGTTCGATACCAGGTCGGGGAGCTACTGCGTCTATCTGCAGCGTTTGGATTACCAGGGTGTTCCCCAGCTAGGTGAGGACGGGTTGCCTGTAAGCGACCAGCCACAGGCAAGTTGGATAGTTGACTACTCAATGGCAGTTGACGGTTCGGACAACGCCGTTCTTGCATTCTCGGACGAGAGGAACGGCTCGGGCGAGCTGGATGTTTCGGTGTACAAGGTAAGCAGTACGGGAGAGTTCCTGTGGGGGGAGGACGGAATCTGCCTCTCCGACCTTTCGGTGCCCGGGTTCGAGCCGAACCCGGTCGTTGCCGTGACGGATCTGGGCAACTGCGTGTTTGCCTGGGGAAAATCCGAAGATACCGACTACCTGATTTTTCAGAAGCTGTCCCCCTCGGGTGAGAAGCTATGGGGGGACAACGGGATAGTGTTTTCAAGCGCTTCGGCCGACCTGTCCTCGCCGGGTATTATCCCTTCGGGGCAGGACAGCGTGATAGTGCTCTGGAAGAGCTCGACCGGGTCTTACCCCATGACGGTCACCCACCTCTACGCAGACATGCTGGATGTGAACGGTGAGGGCACATGGAGCGACTCACCGGTTCTTGTCTACAACACCGGCGCGATAACCCCGTGGACATTCCCCGGGATCATCGAAGACGGCTCCGACGGAGCCGTGTGCTTCTGGTACGATTCCCCAACCATGAATTCCTTCGACGTGTGGGTGCAGCACCTCGACAGCCAGGGCATGAACCTCTTTCCCTTCAACGGGGCGCAGGCTTCAACCTTTTCCGCGGACAGGCTTCACATGAGCCCCTCGGCGGTCATCAACTCATCCGGCGATTGCTTCGCCTTCTGGGTGGAGAGCAACGCCAACCAGAACATGTACGGTGTTTACGGCCAGAAGTTTTCCGCCACGGGCGACCGGCTGTGGACTGACAGCGGCCTCGAGCTTCTTCCGCTTGGGTCGGAACAGACGGCGTTCGTTGATGCACAGGTTGCAGGCGACGGGATCTTCGTCTCGTACCTTGTCAACTCGTCGAACACATCACTTAAGGTTCTTAAACTTGGTTTCGACGGAACGGTGCTGTGGGGGCCGGTCTCCATCTCCGCGGGAAGCCTCGGTGGCAAGGACGACCCGGTGGTCTGCCCCGGTTACGACGGGGGAGCGTACTACACCTGGGCCGATTTCAGGGGTGACGGCGGCGTTTACGCCCAGAACATCCAGGCCGACGGAAGCATGGGGCAGTACCTGGGTGTGGAGCCCGGTTCAGGTGCCGGGTTCCTCAAGGTCACGCCAAATCCATCCCGGGGAGCGGTCAGTTTCGTTCTGGGCGGGGCTGCGGGCGAGACGGCCATCGTGCGGATCTACGACCTTTCGGGAAGGCTCGTTGACAGCGTTGGTACCGTGCTGGGTTCGGAAGGCGCGACCCTTGCGTGGAACAGGGGAGGCTCGGTTCCCCCCGGCGTGTACCTGGTGAGGATGGAGAACGGTTCCCGGGTTCTTCTGTCCAGGATGATCCTTCTGTAACCCCTCCTTTAAAAAGGGCCGGATGCCTTGTTCCAGGGCTCCGGCCCTCTTGACCTTTTACCGCCCGTTCGATAGTTTTCGAAAAACTTACCCAGGCAGGAGGAAATTGATGCACCTGAACGCCATCGTCCCGCGTACCTGAGGAACCTGTAACGGGTTCCGTGGGAACCCGGGAAAAGGTGGAGTGCAGGGAAGCCCGGGGTAGTCCTTTCCGCTCTCCGCCAAAGCGCCGGAATCCCGGCATCAAGGAGAGAAAAAATGCAGAAGACAGGTATGACCCTTGAGAATGTCAAAGAGGTCTACAGCGGCTTTGAGGGCAGGCTGTGGGAACTCATCATGGGCGAGCAGATCCACATTGGTGGGTACGCAAGCTCGAAAGCTCTTGGAGACATTGCAGGATGGAAAACGGGGGACGAGGTCGTTGACCTCTGCTCGGCCCTCGGGGCGGGCATGCACTTCCTTGCGAGAACTTACGGTGTCAAGGCTTTTGGCGTTGATGCCACCCCACATATGGTTGACGAATCCAAACGCAGGCTTGCCGCGGCGGGTTTCGGCCACTGCGAGGCCAAACTGGGCGACGTGACCGCTATCCCGTACCCCGACGGGCGCTTCGACGGCGTCTGGGGCGAGGACGCCTGGTGCTATGTGGAAGACAAGGCAAAGCTCATCTCCGAGGCGGCCCGGGTGCTGCGTCCCGGCGGGAAGATCGCCTTTACGGACTGGCTCGTGGGCCCCGCCGGAATGGATGAGGCATCGGCCCAGCGCATCTGTTCGGTAATGAAGTTCCCCGACATGCTCTGCCTGAAAGGGTACACATCGCTTCTTGAGAAAAGCGGGTTCAGGGTTCTTGAGGCGTCCGACCACACACCTGATTTCGCCGACCACATTCAGAACTATCTTGGCCAGCTGGCGGGACAGAGGCATTTCGACGCCATGCAGATCCTGGGCTGGAACTATGATGTTTTCTCCTTTTTGGGCGCCGAATTCGGTTTCATGCTTTCGAAGGCCCGCGCCGGCAACTTCGGCAGGGGACGCTTCGTGGCGGTTAAGGAGAGGTAATAGACCGTCCCGTTCTTGGTTACCTCTGCAGGGGGTTTCCCCCGGCGGTTGCGGTGGGCCTTGGGCTAAAACCGTGGCGGGCTGTTGTCGCGGGCTCCGAGAGGGCCGGGGAGGCCCTGGTCCGCCCCGACCTCTGCCCGTTCGTCAAGTCGGTCCTGGGTGGGATCGTAACCTCCTCGGGTGAGTTCGGCAGCGTGGACGCCTGGGCGGGGATGTACACCTGCGACATGACCCGGCGCCTTTTTCAGGAGCTCGAGCGTCTGTCCGGGAAGACTGTGTTTCCGCTGCAGCTTCCCTCCACCCGAACGCCCGAGGCAGCCCGGTGGTTCTGCGAATCTGTGCGAACCCTGGCGCTGGGGCTCATCAGGGCCGGGTTCTCTTCGGGCTACGACCCTGCGGCCGCGCTGGCGTGGGAGACCGGTCGACTTTCAGGGGCCGCCGCTCTCAGGGCCGCGGCCCTTTCGTTCAGGGTTCCCCCGGTGGCCCTGCAGGAACTTTTTCACGGCTTTTTCGTTGAAAACAGGTTTCCCGCAAGCGTTATTCCTGGCGACCGGTCGCCCCGGGTACGGGTTGCGGTTACCGGAAGTGTCATTGCCCGCGGCGATGACGTTGTGGCGGAAACCCTTTCCGAACTGGGGGCGGGTTACCTGCCCCTTGGGTGCACGGGGCTTTCAGGGCTTCCCTCCACGGTTCCCCCGGACGGATCCATCGAAGCGCTCGCACTGGCCTCATTCAACGACACCCGGTGTATCAGGAACCGGCCGAACCACGGGGTTTTCGATTGGATCGCCGGACAGGTCGAAATTGGGGGATGCCACGGCCTCGTTCTGAAGACCCTTTCCTTCTGCGACCTCTGGCACACGGAGAAGGAGAGGTTCCGGAACATGCCCTTCCCGGTGCTGGTGCTTTCGAGCGACTTGTCGCCGGGGGAGCGGGGTAGAACCGCGGTCCGGCTCCAGGCGTTCGTGGAGACCCTGGAGGCCCGGAATGAATGACCCCGTGCGCAAGCTTACCGCCCTGGAATGGGAGAAGCGCAAGCTTTTCCTTTCAGAGGGTTTTTCTTCGAGCTGCCGATCACTTCGGGGTTTCATTCCAGGCGGTGTCGAGTACCTGTTCACCCCATGGGAGTATTCTTGCCGGGGCGACCTCCTTCTGAGGCGGCTCCGCTTCGACAGCTCCCCCGAGGCCCTCAGGCTCTGGGCGTTCCTGTTCAGTGAGAAGGACAGGCTGTTCCTGGCGAAGAACTCGGGCGCGAAGGTGATCGCGCTGATGAAGGACCTGGGGCAGACCGCCGTGCTCGCATACGCCTTTCCCGGGCAGCTCTCGTTCTACGCCGACGAACTGTGGTGGGCGCCGTGCTTCGCCGAGAGCACGCACCTGCTGGACGCGGCCTCCGACCTTGGCGCCACCGAGGAGCTGTGTTACGTGCGCGCTGTCCTTGGAGCCATGAAGACCCTCGACTACTTTCCCAGGCCCGACCTTTGCGTCGCGGGGGTGGGGGCGTGCTGCGACGACTTCAGCGCTGTGATGCAGCTTGTTGAGGGGTTGGGGATGCCGGTGCACTGGTGGGAGATGACGGCACCGGTGCCGGGGGGCTGTGAAACCCCCTACGGGGGCGTTCCCTTCGCCGCGAAAGACCTTGCCTTCCTGCGGGGTCAGCTTGCGGGAGTTGTGACGGCCCTCGAGGAGACCATCGGCGTTCGCTGCACAGGTGAGATGCTTGCGAAGAGCGTTTCGATGTTCAACAGGCTTCGGACAATGGTCAGGAACCTTCGGGAACTTGTCTACGGGGCGGACTACCCGCCCCTGCCCGGGCTTGAGATGTACCTTGCCGAGTTCATAGCCATCCACACATGCAGTGAACCGGACGAATGCTTCCCTGTTCTTGCGGGGCTGACACGTGTCGCGGAGGAGAGGCACATGCTTGGCCTTTCGCCCTTCAAAGGCGGCGAGCCGCCCCTTCGCATTTACTGGGTGTACCCGCCCACTGATGCCTCTCTGATACCGCTTCTGGAGGACATGGGGGGGTGCGTGGCGGGCACCGACTACTTCATCAACCACGCGTTCCTTCCCCTTCGGGAGGATACCGACCCCCTCACCGCAGTGGCGGAGAACTGCTTCGACGACAGGCTGCTCTGTTCACCCGGCATGAGAGCCGATGCGATAGTCAGGGACATAAGGCATTTCCGGGCCGAGGGGGTTCTGCTCAGCGGGATTTTCGGGGCAAGCCACTGCCCCTGGGATGACAGGATAATCAGTGAGAAGGTCAGGGAAGAGCTGGGGCTGCCCGTGCTCTCCTTCGACGTGCCGTACAGCCCCGGCAGGGTGAGTGAACAGGTGAGAAGCCGGATCGAGGCTTTCATGGACATTGTGAGACAGCGCAGGGAGAGGAAACGATGATCAACCCCTTTGAGTACTTCGCCACATCCGTGGGAGCCGAGATAGATTTCGTAAGGGCCGAGAAGCGGCGGGGGAGGGGTGTGGTGGGCATCTATTGCGAATTCACGCCGCGCGACCTCATCCTTGCCGCAGGCGCGTACCCGATATGCCTCTGCGGTTCCAGCCGCAAGACCATCCCGCCGGCGGAAACCGTTCTTCCAGCGAACCTCTGCCCCCTCATCAAGTCGTCCCTGGGCTACATTCTCACCAACGGCTGCCCGTTCTTCAGCATGGCCGACCTCATCGTTGCGGAAACCACCTGCGACGGGAAGAAGAAGGTCTGGGAGCTTATCAGGGACCGCAAGCCCCAGCACATCCTTGAGCTGACCCAGAAGGTTCAGGAGACCGAGGCGTGGGAACACTGGCTCAAGGAGGTAGGGAAGCTGAAGGTCCGCCTCGAGGAACTCTACGACTCTCCCATAAGCGACGGCGCGCTCCGGGAGGCCATTACGACCATGAACCGGGAACGGGCGCTTCTCAGGGCCGTCATGGAGTACGGCGCTGAAGCCAGACCTGTGATAAGCGGCCTGGAACTCGGCAGACTCCGGTTCAGGGTATCGGGAATGCCTGAGCATCACCGCAGACTCGCCGAGCTTGCGGAGGCTCTGGAGGAACGGAAGCGCAAGGGTGTGTTCGCTGCGGCGGAGAACGCGCCCAGGGTCCTTGTCACGGGATGCCCCATGAGCGAGGGCACCCTGAAGGTGGTGGAGATCATCGAGGAGGCCGGGGGGATCGTGGTCGTGCAGGAGACCTGCAGCGGCATCAAGCCCCTCGACCCCGTGAGCGGGGAGGGCGACCCCCTCACCGCAATAGCGGAGAAGCACTTCCGTATCCCGTGCAGCTGCATGACCCCGAACACTGGAAGGCTCGAGCTCCTCTCGAAACTCGCGGGGCAGTTCAAAGCCCATGCCGTTGTGGACCTTGTGTGGCAGGCATGCCACACCTACAACGTGGAATCGTTCCAGGCCGGAGAATTCGTGCGCAGGGAGCTTGGCATCCCGTATCTGAAGGTGGAGACCGACTACAGCCCCGGCGACAGGGAACAGATAATGGTGCGGATCCAGACTCTTCTGGAGATGACCCGATGAGGTGCGGTGTCGACATAGGCGCACGAAGCGTGGAAGTACTCCTGCACGACGGTACAGCCATCGTTGATGTGATGATAGGCGACAGCCTGAGGGATCCCAGGGGCAACGCCGATGCCCTGTTCCAGAAGATCCTTGAGCGTAACGGGATGAGAGCCGGAGACCTTGCCTCGATCATCGCCACCGGCTACGGCAGGAACTACTTCGGCCATGCCACCCGGAGGTGCAGCGAGATCATCTGCCACGCCCGCGGGGTTTCTCACCTCTACCCAGACACCGCGACCATCATCGACATCGGGGGTCAGGACTCGAAGATCATAAGGCTCGAGAACGGAAAACCCGTGGACTTCTCGATGAACGACCGCTGCGCAGCGGGAACCGGGCGATTCATAGAGATGGCCGGGGACATACTGGGGATCCCCCTGGAAACCATGGACGAGGCCACCCGGGGCGGTGACGACACTGTGGAGATCAGCACCATGTGCGCGGTGTTCGCCGAGAGCGAGATCATCGGCCTTCTTCAGGGCGGGGTACCCAGGGACAGGATACTCAGGGGAGTGTTCAGGTCGGTGGCGGCCCGTACGCTTGGCATGGCCGGCGGCGCCGGCGTGGCGGCCCCGCTTGTGTTCACGGGCGGAGTTGCAAGGAACATGGGTGTTGTGCGCGCCGTCGAGGCCGAGACCGGCCTGCGTGTGGTGGTCCCCCCCGAACCCAGGATTACCGGGGCACTTGGGGCGGCCCTTCTGGACTGACCCGGAGCAAAGCTTTCAGGGCATCGGAACCCTAGAGCCGTCGGCGTTGACCCTGTAGAAGACGCTGTCTTCCCCCAAGAGCGCCTGCTGGCCGCCGATGTCATCAACGGGAACGTCTATGGCCAGCACCAGCCCGCCGTACAGAGCCGTAAGGCTGTCGTGTTCGGTGTGGCCGACCACGATTCGTTCAACATCCAGTGACTCGAGGAGCGAGGCGACCTCTTCCGGGGTGCTTTGGAGGTACTGGTCGTCCATCCCGTAATGGTACCCCCTGAACCAGAGCGGGCCCAGGCTGCCGAATACCCGTTCCACGCCGTCGAGAAGGTAACAGACCGAGGTCCTCTCAAGGCCTCGCCACACGAGTTCGTTCATCTCTCCGAGCGTCATTTTGTCAACACCGCTGCCCGGTGCGATCCCCCCGTGAACGAAGAGGACGTCTCCCATCCTCAGTACCGCGGGCCGGGACCGTATCCAGCGGCCAAGCTCCATGTCGGGGCCGAAAAGGTCATCACAGTCCATTCCTGTCACTCCCGAGATACCGTCCAGGTACCGCTCGTGAACGTAGCGGAGGTCTCCCCGAAGCACCATGAGCTCGTGGTTGCCCAGAACGAAATGAACCGCTCCACCGGCCCGTTCAGCACGCTGAGCCAGCAGATAGACCAGCCAGAGGCACTCGGTGACCTTTGGGCCGCGATCCATGATATCCCCCAGAACTACCAGGTGGCCGTCGCCCCATGTCCACCCGAAGCTTTCATCCATCACCCCGGAAGCAATCAGGATCTCACGGAAGTGCAGGAAGTCGCCGTGCACGTCGCTTACGGCCAGGAACCGCGGAACCGGGCCGATGTCGAACTCGCCCCGGGAGGGGGCAGCGGTGGGGATAGAGAATGACACCTCAGTGCCGTCCAGACTACCCTCGAACCATACGGTGTCCGAAGAGGTGTGGGTCTCCTGGACCAGCCTTCCCCCGTTGTAGCTGAAGACAACAGCTGTCGTGTCGTTCCTCCAGTACACATGTGGGCCATCATCGAAACTCATCAAGGGGCCGTCGGTGCCCTCCATGGATTTGCCCGGGGCAAAGGGGTGAGCGGCCAGGAATACAATAAGAAGAACAACTGTCGGCATCGTCAAGCTCCGTTCACTGAGGCGGAATTGGAGTAATGATAACCTGAAAACGGGCGAGAAACCTCTTCATTTGAGGCGACACGATTTCCCGGTTGCTCCTGCGCTCAAGTGGAAACCCCCGCCTGCGTCATTCTTGAAGACTTCAGAGTCGTATTGTTACCGACACCATTCGAGATGAGCGGCTGACAATCTTCAGTCATTGTATAGAACTTACAGTAAACAACAATAAATATACATTGACTATGGACGCATTACAATCATATTAGTTGAGTGGGAAAAAACAAAGATAAGGAGTTATCATGAACAGCGCAGGAACCAAGTCTATTGACATTCTGGCCCTCATACTTGTGATCATTGGAGCATTGAACTGGGGGATTCTTGTTGTCCTGAACCGCGAACTCATCACTGGAGTGCTCAGACTGGGCTCGGATGTTGCCAACATCATCTACGTCATTATTGCTGTTTCCGGGATCTGGTGCCTTTTTTCTGTTCTTCCAAAGTACCTGAAGAAGTAGGTATCTAAAAGAGCAGATGACCATTACATCCTTGAAGGATTGCCTGGCAGGAAAAACGCCCTGATCATCTCGGAAGTATGACTTCCATCTGAAGGGTATTGAATTTCTTGAGGATTGTACCCCTGGTCATCTCCGCTGTGCCGGAAGGGCCATCGCAACCACCGATGGCACGATGCAGACAAGCGAAGTAACAACCCACGCGAAAAAAGACTCGAACTGGTAGGCGGCGAACAGTCCCAGGTGAGCTGGCCCCCCTATGTAGACAGGGGTGATTGTTAGATTCAGGCATGGCTTCTTGAAGGAGGGGACATGCCGAAGCGTGTACACAGTACGTCATTCAAGGCGAAGGTGGCGATAGAAGCCATCAAGGGAGAGAAGACCATCGCCGAGCTTGCAAGTGAGTTTGGGGTTCACCCGGTCCAGGTCAGCCATTGGAAGAAGCAGTTTCTCGAGGGTGCGGCGGAGGTCTTCTCTGAAGGCTCAGCACGCAGCCGTGAAGCAGAGCTGCAACGGCAACTGGATGAAGCACACCGGCAGTGTCCGATTGAGCTGAATGCTCCGTTACGATCCCGGAACATCCTGTACCTGAGCGTATATCACTTTCAGTAAGGTAGTTCGGTGCAGAATCCGATCACCCGGGCCTGGGGGGTCATGGTACCGTCTTTTCTGTATTGTTGGGCAAAGGTTTTCCCGATCCATCAAAAACGGAGGCAGGCATGTTCATCGCGGTGTTATTTCTCGCAGTACTGCAGCTTCAGTACCCTTCCACTTTCGACCTTCGGGACGTGGGCGGGCAGAGCTATGTGACCTCGGTCAAGAGCCAGCAGGGCGGGACATGCTGGACGCACGGCACGATGGCCTCCATCGAATCCAACATGCTTCTCACCGGCGAGTGGGAGAATCAGGGCGAATCGGGTGAGCCCAACCTCGCCGAGTACCACCTCGACTGGTGGAACGGCTTTAACAACTGGCACAACTACGACATGGACCCTCCCATAGGAAGTGGCGGGCTTTTCGTGCACGAGGGCGGCGACTACCTTGTTACCACGGCCTACCTGTCCCGTGGGAGCGGCACGGTTCGGGACATCGACGGGCAGTCCTTCGGATCGGCGCCCCGCCTCAATTCACCGGATTATCATTACTATTACCCGGCTGATGTCGAATGGTACGTGGGTGGCGACGACCTCGGATCGCTCAACGGGATAAAGTCTGCCCTGATGCAGCATGGCGCCCTTGCCACATGCTACTACGCGAGTTCCAGCTACATGCAGAACTACATCCACTACCAGCCGCCATCAACCGAGGAGCTTCCCAACCATTCGGTGGCCATCATCGGCTGGGACGACAACAAGATAACCCAGGCACCCCAGCCCGGCGCCTGGATATGCAAGAACAGCTGGGGAGCGGGGTGGGGCTTCGACGGCTTCTTCTATATCAGTTACTGGGACAAGTGGTGCGGCCGCGAGCCCTTCATGGGCGCGGTTTCCTTCACCAATGCCGAACGCATGGAGTACGAGCAGTTCTACTACCATGACTATCACGGCTGGCGTGACACCTTCGAGGGCGCCACACGCGTGATGAACGCCTTCGAGGCCACAGGCAGCCATTACATAACCGCCATCTCTTTCTTCACGGGAGACGATTCGGTCCAGTGCGATGCGGTTCTTTACGGCAGTTTCTCGGGCGGAACCCTGCAGGACCCTCTGAGCAGCCAGGACGCTTTCTGCCAGGTCAGGGGTTTTCACACTGTCCAGCTCGACCAGCCCTTTCAGGTGCTTCAGGGTGACAGCGTGTATTTCACGATGGAGTTCAGTCAGGGCGGCTTTCCGTACGACAGGACGGCTGAGGTTCCAGTTCTTCTTGGCTCCTCCGCAAGGGTCATCGTTGAGTCAGTTGCGTCAGCGGGTGAGAGCTGCTACTACGACGGATCATGGCACGATTTTTTCGGTTGCCCCGACAACCCATACCCCGAGACAGGCAACTTCTGCCTCAAGATGCTTGGGTTCAACGCCGGCCTCAGGATAACACCCGGGGACGACGCAGTTTTCCAGGGCGTTGAGGGTGGTCCTTTCACACCTTCAGGCAATGTCTGGGTGCTTGAGTACAAGGGCGCGGGGTCGGCCCAGTACCAGGTGACGGCAGGGTCAGCCTCATGGCTGACCCTGCTTGGTCCCCTGTCGGGCACGATCACTTCGGGACAGACCGTGCAGGTAACGGCTGCCCTTTCCAGTGAAGCCTTTTCTCTTGCCCAGGGAGTTTACACTACCGACGTATCTTTCGTGAACACCAGCGGCGGAACCGGCGGGGCGACCTCCCGTGTGGTCCTGGTGGTTGGTGAGACCGGTGCGGTCTACGGCTGGAACATGGATTCCAACCCGGGCTGGACCGCCCAGGGCGACTGGCAGTGGGGAATCCCCCAGGGCTTCGGCGGCGCCCACGGCAACCACGATCCCTCAAGCGGTTACGCCGGCTCCAACGTTTACGGCTACAACCTGTGGGGGGATTACTCGCCCGGAATGCAGGCGGAGAACCTAACCACCGGTCTGATCGACTGCTCCGGCCTTACGGGCACACAGCTCCGCTTCAGGAGATGGCTGGGGGCTCAGGGGAGCGCGGGCGACCAGGCTCTTGTACAGGTTTCCACCGACCAGTCGACCTGGCATAGCGTATGGGAGAACGGCTCTGTGGAAACCAGCGACCTTGACTGGAACCTCATGGTTTACGACATCTCCCAGTACGCCGATGGCCAGCCCCAGGTGTGGATCAGGTGGGTAATGGGCCCGTCCGACTCCCAGTGGGAGTACTGCGGCTGGAACCTCGACGATGTGGAGATCTGGGCCATCGGAGCGTACTCGGTCGAATCGGGCGAGCCTGCTGAGGCATTCGCTATCGGCTTTGCCGGATGCAACCCCGCGGTAACCTCCACTGCCTTCAAGTGCTCCCTGCCTGTGACGGGCATACTTACGGTCGAGGTTTACGACATTTCGGGCAGAATTGTCAGAACCCTCTACAACGGCAACGCGCCCACGGGCGACCTTAGCATCCCGTTCAGTCTCACCGACTCCTCCGGCAACCGGCTTCCCGCTGGCGTCTACCCAGTGGTGGCCCGCAGCGGAGGGCAGACCGCAGTGACAAGGCTGGTGGTACTGGGGAACTGAAGTCGAAAGGTGATCTTCAATGACAAGCCGGATGAGCGCTTCGTGGATCACTGCACTGTTCATGGTGGGGGCCGTCCTGGCGGACCCCACCCCTGACCCCGACTACATTGACGACGGAGGCAGCCTTCTTCAGACCGTTGAAGCAACCGTGCATGTTGAGGGCGGGTTCAGAGGGGATTCCCTTCAGAGCTGGATACTGTACGGCGGCCCGACGTTCGTCTACGTGTGGAGCCCTGAAGACCTCAGCGGACCGGGCTTTGGGCTTGAGTTGGGCGGAGAGCTCAGAAGGTCATTGCGTCGCCCTCTGTCGGGTCCTTTCCTGGGGGCGTACGCCGGGGTCGGGATCCTGTTGAGAGAGGATGAAAAGGCTTCCGAAGCCGTTACTGCCGGCGTGAAGATGGGATGCAGGATACCCGTCAGTTCGGGAGTTCCGCTCGACATCGAGCCCTATGCGGGGGTCGGCATCAGGCTTCTTTCCCTGAGCGGCGGCAGGGAGTCATCCTCACTTCACGGAATTCTTTACCTGGGCCTGAAGCTCGACTTCATCAGGTAACGTTCCGCATCAAGAAGCACTCCGCGGGATGGGGTTTTCGCATTATGCTTCCGTTGGTGTTCGCCGCGATCGATCCGAACCGGACAACGAATGGAGGAACAATGCCTGAACCGATTGACAAAAAAGCACTTATGGCCTATGCGGAGGAGATCGGCAGGTTCTACCCCATGAAGGGCGGATGGCGGGGGATGCAGACCTTTGCCGGAGTTCTGTGCTGCCTGCTTGTCATCACAATACCCCTCGGGGTCTGGATCATGGTCAAGGCCCGCAAGGCAGGCCTGGGCATAACCGAGGAGGGCTTCGCCTACAGGTATCTCACGACCATAGCCGCCCGCTGGGAGGATGTTGAGTCCATAACCCTCTCCAGCATGTCCGGCGCCGAGTTCGGGGGCGGTTTGGTGGGCATTGCGGCGGCCTCAGCCGTCAAGGCGAAGACGACAGGGCTCAAGGGCCCCCTCTACCTGAAGGTCAAGGGCAGGAAGCTTGGCATGATGGTTCCGGCCCAGATGCTCGACAACTCTGTTGAAATGGCCCTGGAGATGGAGCGTCTCTCCGGAGTCACCTTCCTTCCCGAGGAGTTCAGGCAGGGCGTGTAGGAGCTTCGGAGGAAAACCCGGCTTCCACATGCTTGAAAAGTCAAAGGGCCGGAGCATCACGCGCCGGCCCTTCAAGCAGAGACATGATTTCCCATTCATTCCTGGCTGGTAACAGCGGTGCCTGTTGATAGTCTGCCGCTCTCAAAGGCATTCGTAACAAGCTTTTTTTCCCGGTAAAACCATGAACGAAGCTTTGACAGGCAACGCAATGCACGCTGCACATCTTTTGCAGGTAAAGACCGGCAGCATGGCTGTACCTGCATGCTTCCGTGAGATTGAGTTGAGGAGACAGTGAGGCCACCGTCAACATTCCAGGATCTTGTAAAGCAAAACCCCGGCGGTTGCCCGCCGGGGTTTTGATATGGTCTTTTCTGGTTACTCCACCGTGATGGGGATGCTTGCGAAAGTTCCCTCGACGCGGTCGGAGGCGTACCAGATCTCGTACTCCCCCGGTTCAGCGGGAGCGTTTAAAGTGGCGGGGCTTCCTGCGGAGGTGTAGGCGTAGCTTGTGTAGGTGCCCTCGGGAGAGCCGGCGGGTACGATGGTGATGTAGTCGAGATTGCCATCCGGCCCAGTCCATTCCACATCGAACACCGATCCGGCCGCAACTGCTTCAGGAGCGGCAAGAGTTATCTCGACGGGGATTACGGTGATGTAGGTGGTGGCCAGGGTTGGGTTGGGGGAAGTCTGCTCTGTTGAATAGCGGATCTCGTAATCGCCGGGTTCAACCGGGGTGACGAGAGTGCCGGGGTTGCCATTGCTGGTGTAGAAGTAGCCGGCCCAGGTGCCCTCAGGGGTTCCCGCCGGAACGATGGTGACATAGTCGCCCGGATTGTTCGGGCCGATAAAGGTGACCAGCAGGTTGCTGCCCGCCATGGCCTCTTTGGGAGCCATAACGGCGTAATCGGTTGTTACCACTGTGATTGTTTCAGTGAACAGGGTGGGGTTGGGGTAGACCTGCTCGGTGGAGTAACGGATCTCGTAGACACCGGCATCGAGGGGGGCCTGAAGGGTTGCAGGACTGCCGCTCGAGGTGTAGGAGTAGCTCTGCCAGTCGCCCTCGGGGGCGCCCTCGGGAACAATGGTTATGTAGTCGGATCTGTTGTTCGGGCCGGTCCACTGAACTTCGAACCACTGGCCCGCCACCACCTCTTCAGGGAAGCTGAGTGTGTATGTGTTGGGGGTGACGGTGATGCTCCGGGTGGCAAGAACCTTGCCCTCTGCATTCTGATAGACGATCTCGTAGGCTCCGTCTTCGAGGGGAAGAGTTAAAACGGCCGAGTTGGCGACGGCTTCGGTTTTCTCGCCTTCGGTCTCACCAACCGCGCGCAGAACGATCATGTCGCCTTCGGCTACCGTTCCGGTCCAGGTCAGGGTGATCTCGGAACCAGCGCCTGCTTCACCTGGAGCGGTGAGTTCCACGGCGGGTTTGCCGCACCCGCCAATGGCGAGGATGGTCGCCATTGCCGCAGTGATCAGAAGACTTCTTTTCATATTGACCCCTTTTCCTCCTGTATTCCCGGGGATATGGTTGAAGACCGGGACAAGCTTCTAAAATAGCTGAAACGCTGTGATTGTGTTAGTGCTTGCGGGAATACCCCTGCAGGTCATCACCCGGGCAGATGCACCGCGAAACTGCATTCCGGGTCACCGTTCAGGAGGGAACCGAGTATCTCGACCCTTACGGGCACCCCGGTGGCACCCTCCCATTGCTGCCTGAACCATCCCGCGCCGCAGTAGCAGAAGGTCAGGGGCATGCCGTCCTGGAGCTTCGTCCGGACAATGGGGCAGAAGCACGCCGCGGCGGCCCTTGCCTCTGGCGTTTCCGCAGCTTCGTAGGCCTTTTTGTCACGGGGACCCTTGGATGCAAGGATCGTGTGGCCCTGTCTGGTGGCTTTTTCGCTCCAGCCGGGGTCGGAATCCATGAAAGCGATGACCCTGTCGACTGCCTCGAGGAACCCGAGACCCTCTTCACGAGCCTCTGTAAAGCTGGCCCTCAGCTTCGCCACCTGCTCGGGCGGGAAGACGTGGGCGCAGCGCGAAACGCAGTCGTACCGCTGGAAGTCATCGGCTGCACTTTCCAGCCGCTCGATGGCGGATCTCACAAGTTCGAACCGGGTGTCCAGCCCGGTCTCCTCAGTGATCTTCGAGCAGTCTCCGAGAACCCGTTCCGCTTCGGCAGCTCCGAGAACCCGGCCGACGCTTTCCCGGAGAAGACCGTTCCAATCGTGTATCACCAGACGGGCTTCGATGGAACAACTCTCGGGGTCGCTTATGTCATGGAGGACCTCGACACCGAACTCGTCCGAGACCAGGCCCATTCTTCCGGCGTGACCGAAGAGCTCACCGTAGGCTTTTCCCAGCTCTGCCATTGGCCCCTTGTGGTAGATGCGCATGAACCGGGTTTCCGGTAGCGTGAGGGTCTCAATGATGTCGTTCTCATAAGGTTTGAGCACCGGGTATCCCAGCTCAACCAGCGTTCCGTCCTTCACGCTGCTTATGTAGTGAATGATCATGACGGGCGGTCCCGTGACAAGCTTGTCCGGAATCGCTTCACCGATCTCCTTGAGGACCGGCAAGAGCTCACTCCGCCGGTGAAGGATGAACTTCCTGCCTGCAAGTGTTGTTCTCTCCTGCGAGGTGCACCCGATTCGCGGCATTGCTGTCCCCCTCCGTTCGTGACAGTCCGTATAATAACCTGAACAGGCGGCACAGCGAAACAGTATGGAGCGGCATGGAAGCTGTCAGGGTTGTTGTTTTCGATCTGATGCAGAATGGCTACACATACTTCCGGACCGAGCCCCGGGGAGATAACTTCCATCCCGGGTTCGCACCCGAACTCACTCCATGCGAAATGCTTCATCTCGGAGTCTTCGGCGGCAGGTACATGACGGACTGCCGCGGCGAGTTCCCCTCGGAATGGTTCGAAGGGGCCAGGCTGTGTGCCCGACGCCATGATCCCGCGATGAACCTTTTCGGGGTCAACGCCTCGCAGCCGCTCTCCCTCTGGAGGGACAAGGGCTGGATCCACCCCGACGACCCCAGGGGCTGGTTTCAGTGGTACTGCCGGTATTACATGGGAAGACGGTGCGATGACGACCAGCGGCAGATCAAACGCTGGAAGGCGATGAAGCGGCACATCGCCCAGATCAGGAAACACTGCGATCAGGGTGACATCCTTTGCCGGCCCAGACAAAGGCAGGCTCTTCTTAACTGGGCGTACGACAGCCGTCAGATGTAGCTGCAGGAGGTTTGTCATGTCAGCCATCCTTTTGGTGAGTACTTTCACGGTTTTTTCGTCCGGGTCAGGTGTTTTCGAGCCCGACTCTCTGCTATGGGCCAGGATCGATTCCCTTAACGCCCGGTTTTCGACACAGGGCTACATCGAATCGGAAACCCTGGAAGGACTTTTCGAAGAAGCCCTCGAGCTTGCTTTTTCCAACGCATTCTCGGATCAGATCGAAGACCTGCGCGCCGACTGCTACACCCTCGGGCTGGATGCCCGGAGAGAGATGTACATAGACAGGGCTGCGCCGGTTGTTACGGTTTTGCCAATGGGAGAATCGGACAACATCGGCGTGAACGTGTCGTGGTTCCTTCTCAGAAGCGAGCCGGGTTCCCGTGCGTACGGCTTCTTCGACCTTGCCTTGAACGGCTTCTATGTTGACGGCGAGACCCTGCAGCCAGGTACGGCCGAGTTGCCGGTCTGGATGGAGAGGGGCGATTCCAGCGCGCAGGGGGTGGTGAATCCTGAAGCGGCCGGGCAATGGCTTGGTCGCTGGGAAGCCATGCGTGAAGGGCCGGAAGGGGCATTCGCGCGGATAGCCAACGAGACGGCAAGGGGTTTGTCCCATGAACGTACGCCGTGACGGCCGGAGCCCCGGGGAGGGACCCCTGAACAGAAGGACGGCTGTTTTTGTCCTTGCTGTCGCCGGCGCGGTTTTTGTGGCAATCGTGCTTCTGTGCCGGGACATCTCGAGAACGTCGGGGCTTGGGTTCATCTCACGCACAACGGGGCTTGCCTTTCCTCCGGGCTGCATGGATGTTGAAGTGTTCGACAACGGTGAGTTCTTCTCAGTTGCCCACCTGAGGATCCCCATGGGCCGTGTTGATGGCTTCATCGGCGAGAACACCTTCAAGGACACGGTCATCGCCGTGGTTCCCTGGATCGAATCCCTTGGACCCCTTAACCGGGACCTGCCGGAGAACGCCCGTCTGGTGAGCCTTGAGGGGAGAGCTGGAAGCAACACCTGGCTCTGCTCCCTCGACCGGAACACAGGGCGGCTGTGGATCGTGGTGTTCTACCCCGACCCGGCGGGAACGCCTCCCTGAGAGATCAGGGGTTCCCCCGGACGTCGAATGGTGCATAATTGGCGTGTTCCCTGCGGACATGTTCCGCATTTTGCTCTGCCAAGCACAGGAGGACGCGATGAGCGAGACGTTGGATCGCCTGCTGGAGGCTTTTGCCGGGGAATCCCAGGCGAACAGGAAATACCTTGCCTTTGCCGAGAAGGCTGACAAGGAAGGCTTTCCTCAGGTGGCAAGGCTGTTCAGGGCCGCCGCCGAGGCCGAAACCGTTCACGCCCTTGCCCACCTTCGGGCCATGGGCGGAGTACACGGCACCCGGGAGAACCTTGAAGAGGCCATCGCCGGTGAAACCCACGAGTTCAGGCACATGTACCCGGAGATGATAGACATTGCCCGGGCCGAGGGTGACAAGCAGGCCCTGCGATCCTTCGAGTTCGCAAACGCCGTTGAGAAGATCCACGCCAACCTTTACAAGGGCCTTCTCGAAACGATGGACGATCATGGCGAGTACCCATACTTCGTCTGCCCCGTGTGCGGGCATACCGCCGGCAAGGAAGCTCCCGGGGTCTGCCCCGTCTGCGGCGCGAAGGGGGACCTTTACAGGAGGGTTGACTGACCTCCGGGCAGTCCTGTCGTCATCTCAGCACCAGGAAAGCCCGTCCGGTCTTTCCCGGTTCTGGAACCACCATGTAAAGACCCGTCGCAAGCCCTGAAACGTCCGCGCTGAAAACTCCGTTCGCCCCGGAGAACTGAGCACCGGTTCGCCTTCCCGCCATGTCGTAGAGAGTGGGGGGCGTTTGCCGCTCCGTTGCGAGCGTAACATGGACAACGGTCGAAGCCGGATTCGGGTACACCCTTGGACCGGAGTTCCCCGGATCGTCGGGGGCTGACTGCTGCCCATGGTTGGGGAACAGGTCGCTCCACTGGATCCACTGGGGGGCCTTGTTGTAGGGCGCGATTCCCGGAGAGGCGAACGCAAGCCCCATCCTTCGCTGCTGCGGTTGCAGGATCATGGTCTGCAGGGTTCCGCCTGAACCGGGAGCGGGAGGGAAGCCAACGGCTTCCATGAAGTTCCACAGCCGGTCCAGGGTGACGTCAGGGCCGGTCGTCAGGGAGTCAACCAGTCGCGAGTACCTGTAGCAGGTGACAGGAGGGTAGAGCACCCGGTGGTGGTTGGTGAGGATGATCCGGTCGGGGGCAATGCCTGGCTCATCAGGACTGTGACGCAAAGCGGTCCCGTTCTGGTTGTTGACCTCGGCCACGACTCCCGGGCCGTCCCCCGTGCCCAGGGCTTCGGGCGAGACGATGTGTATGTCGTATGAGTTGGCCCTGTTCCAGATCGTCGCGGCTGCAGTCATGTCCTGTATGTCGCACTGGCCGCTGCCGTCGAAGTCCTGTCGGGAAAGGCCCAGTGCAAGGGCCATGCAGATGGGGACGAAGGGCGATGTTGTCTGAAAGGTGCCCTGATGGTTGCCCATGTTGAGCGTGGCGGTAAGGCCCGTTTCGTTCATGCCGGACAGGGTGCCCATGTATCCCGGGAAGGATACCGAGATCCATTCCTGGCCGTCATCGGGATCGTGCACCACAAGTATGCACTGATCAAGTATCTCGGACTGGCTGTCAACGAAGAAATCCAGGTTGCGGGATGTGGCCGGGGAGCCCAGAAGAACGGGATCCCCTGCCGTGGCGTCTCCCCAGGCGCTGACGCTCGAACAGAACAGGTGAGGCATGTCCACCACCGCCGACAGGTCCGGCACCGAGCTTGAGATGTAAAGGTCAAGAGCATCCAGGTTCCGCCCGTAGACATCTGACCAGAGGGATACGGTGTCGGCCATCCCGGCGATAATGCCTTCGGCGTAACCGGTGAACTCAACGGGTACGTTGAAGTACTGAGGGAAGTACGCGCGCAGGAGGTTCACGTTGGAAGTCCCGCCCGCAAGCTCCAGGAAGTACCCTTCAAAGACTGCCTTGATGTCGGGTCCGAGAAGGTGTCCGTGGGCGTAGCCCATCTCCTCCCATGTTCCCCACAGGTTCACGACGCGTATCTCCCCGATCATCTCCACAGATCCGTTGAAACCCGAAACCGCCGAAGCGAGCGCAAGGACCGAAAACATCAAGGCAGTACTGCGTCTCACGGAAGCATCCCCCCATCCCTGTAACTGTAAAGACGGCCCTGGAAGGTGTTCCTTCGGGCCAGTTCCGCCTTGACGGCTCCCAGAACCGCCAATTTGTTCACGCTCCACTCCGGCGCCACTGTCAGGTGGGCCGGGGCTTCCCCGGTGAGACGGAGTATGACCGTCTCCGGGTTCAATCTCTCAAGAAAATCAACGGCCAGCGCGGCGTACCCACCCATTGAGAAGGGCGCGAACTCCCCGGCCAGAAAGCTTTGCTCAAGCGGTGTGTTCCGCACGACGTGGAGGTTCTGCAACTTGACGCCCATCGTCCATGTTTCGTTCACGAGTTTTGCGGTTCCCATGGCTTCCTCCCAGGTCTCGCCGGGATAGCCCAGTATAACATGGGCGCCGGTTCGGATGCCCCTGCTGTGGAGCTCCCTGAATGCCCGCAAAGTTGTGGCGGCGTTATGGCGCCTGTTCATCCTGTCAAGGGTTGCGTCGCTTCCGCTCTGCACGCCCAGTTCCACCCAGAGGAAGTGCTTCTTCGAGAGCGCTTCCAGGTGTTCCAGCACGGGTCTTTGAAGGCTGTCGGGCCTGGTGCAGAGGCAGAGCCCCACGATGCCCGGGAACGCAAGGGCTTCGCGGTAAAGGGCCTCGAGTGTTTCCGCACGGCCATAGGTGGTGGTGCAGTCCTGAAAGTAGCCGAGGAATGCGCCCGCTTTGTGGCGCCGCCGAATGTAGGCCGTGCCCGCCTCGAGCTGGCTCGTGATGCTCATGCCGTGCGTGTGGTTGAGCGGTCTTGAACTCTCCGGGTTGCAGAAAGCGCATCCGCCGGTGCCCAGTGCCCCGTCCCTGTTCGGGCACGTGAACCCTCCCACCAGCCCCACCTTGAACACCTTCTCCCCGAACGTCTCCCTGAGGTATCCGTTGAGGTCCCTGTACCTTCGCTCCATGCCGGAAATATAGGGGACGGACTTAGAAAGATTAGTTTGCTGCTAGAAAAGCAACAATGCCAGCAACTTGAAAAACTGCGAAGAAACGTCTTGCTGGTCGGCCGGGAAAGGAAGCCTGATCACAACGCGCACAGTCGTTTGTATGATTGGTTCATGGAACGGAACACCGACATTTTCTTCGATCATTTCGGATTGACCCCCGGGGAGGGGACGGATCGGCTGTATGACGTTGCCGCTGCATTCAGCCGTATTCCCTGGGAGAACCTGACCAAGTTCCTTCTGAAGGCAAGGGGAGAGGAGAGGCTCAGGATGCCCGGTGAAGTTTACGAAGGCTTCGCGCGTGACGGTACCGGTGGCACCTGCTACTCCCTTACGGAAGCGCTGGGTTCTGTCCTTTACGCATGCGGCTGGAGCGTGAGACCCCTCACCGGGCACATGCGCCATGGCAGAAACATCCATTGTGCGCTTCTGGCCGAGGGAGTGGAAGGGGTTTTCCTTCTTGACCCGGGTTTCGTGGTCCCCCTTCCGGTGCAGTTGGGCAGGGACGGCGGGCATCTCGATCTTCCCGGAAGAAGGCTGGTCTGGACTCCCTCGGGGGACGGCTGGGATCTCCACAGTGAAGAGAACGGCGGCAAGCCGGAGTGGAGATACCACCTGGAGTCGCGGAACCTCTCCCGCAAGGAATTCATAGCATTCTGGGAGGACTCCTTCAACGCGCCGGGCCTTAACAGCCTGCACATCAACCTCTCCCTTCCGGACCGGAGGCTCAGCGCACACAACGGGAACCTGCGGATCGCCGGTGAGAAGCAAAGGGAGAACAGAAAGCTTGCGTCCGATTACGGAGCATCGGTGGCGGAAGCTTTCGGCTTGAGCGCAGGACTCGCCGAACATGCGTGGAGTGAGCTTATCCGGCTTCAGATGGAAAGAAGGGGCCGTGTCGGGTCCTGAGATCGTGCCGCCCGTGCTTCCGGTCGTGAGCGTGCTCTGCGGTTCGCCGGATTCCCTGGAGGGGGTTCTGCCGGAACTGAGCGGGTTTTTCGGCGAGGTCATCCTTCGGAGCACGCCTTTTCCGTTCGACAAGAGTACCTACTACCAGCCGGAGATGGGTGCTGGTCTCGAAAGGACCTGGCTGTGTTTTTCAGGGCTTCGGGACCCATCAGGGCTTCCAGGATGGAAGCTTTTCTGTTTTGGGGTTGAGGAGTCCTGGTCGGGCGGTTCGGGAAGAACCGTGAACCTTGATCCCGGCTACCTGGATCACGGGAAACTGGTACTTGCAAGCTTCAAGGCGGCACCTGACAAGGTCTACATGGGGGAAGGGGTTTGGGCGCACACCTGCCTCAGGTACCGTTTCGGGGATTTCTGCGGACCGGATCACAGCTTTCCCGATTTCATAGATGGAAGGTTCAATGTGTTCTTCAGGGAGGCCAAAAATGTTTACCGCTCGCTCCTGCGGACGGCCAACACCCAGGTTACGTGAGGGTGCTGTGATGGAGACCTGGCAGGACAGGTGGGAAGAGGCCGCCGATGCCGAACTTAAGCGGATGGAGACCAGAACGATGACCGAACTCCTTGCGGACATCGGCGTGGGCAGATTCGGCAGTTACTTCGTCATCTGGTACGTGATCGCATCCAGGTCCACGTTGGTTGAAGCGGGCTGGACACTTTTCAGAACCCTGGCGAGTGATGCCGATTACCTGCACAGGTACCACTGTGCTGCGGCGCTGCTCCAGCTGATGGGTGAGGTCACATTGAAGCCTCTTGAACTCAGCGCCGATCACCCTGGAAGGGGGCCGGCTCTGGCCGCCCTGAGACTCAGGCTTGCCGGTATGATCGGAGAGCGCGCTGACTTTGTCGGAAGCAGCGGCTCGGAGGGAGCCACATGATCCCGCTCTGTCTTTTTTTTCTGCTATCCGTTGAACCAGTGCACGGAGCATGGGTGGCCAAGGGATACCCTGGTGACTGGGAAGAAACTGCTCAAGCCCTCCAGGATGCGGGTGTGGACCATGTTCTGCCGTGCTTCCTCTATGGGATCACCCCTGCGTACACTTCAGACATCGTTCCTGATTCACCCGGTTTCCCCGCTGATCCCGAGTGGGTCCAGGACATTTTGACCGAATGCGGAACCCGGGGCATTGAGGTTCATGCGTGGGTGGTCCTCTGGAAGTCTTCAAATGCCGACGGTGCTCTACTCGACAGCCTCGCCGTAGCGGGGAGGCTTCAGGTGAACCTGGGGGGAGACACAATTCCCTGGCTATGCCCGACAGATCCCGAAAACCTCGAGCTTGAGACGGAGCTCATTCTTGAGATGCTGGATCGTCTGCCTCTGGACGGAGTACAATTCGACTACGTAAGGTTCCCGAACGACGGAAGCTGTTACTGTGAAGGGTGCAGGGAAAGGTTTTCGGAACAGACCGGGCTGTTTGTAGGGTCCTGGCCTGATGACGTTGCACCTGCGGGCACTCTGAGAAGCAGGTACTCAGCCTGGAGGGCCGAACGGATCACCCATTCGCTTGACGTTCTTTCCAGTCTTGTTCGCGCAAGGGGGCTCCAGGTGTCAGTCGCTGTGTTCCCCGACTACCAGGATGCACTTGGCTACGGGCAGGATTGGGTGGACTGGAGCCGGCAGGGTGTTGTGGACAGGATCTACCTTATGAACTACTTCAGCTCTGCGTCGGAGGTTGAGGAGGCTCTGTCCGGGCAGATCCAGCTTCTGCCGGAAGGTTTTTTTACCGTCTGCGGGCTTGGATCGGGCATCGGGTCACTCGGGATCTCTTCCATGGAGGCGGCATCACAGGTCGGGGCAGCACTGCGGTGGGGCGCTCGTGGCGTGTGCCACTTTCATCTTAACGAATCACTTCTCAGGACGCTGCAGATCATCCGTAACACCGGTGACGGCAGGGAACGGTGACCCCGGGCACACTACCCTGGTATTGCCGAAAGCCTTATCACCAGAAACACTATGAGCCCCATCCCCGCCAGACCCACGAACACACGTCCCACCGGAATGACGAGTCTGTCAGGCAGAAAGACAAAGATCCCCGGGACCTTGAAGAGGCTGTTCAGAAATGACGGCGGGTTCACGAAGGCGAACACGATTGAAAGCACCGAGTAAAGACCCATGATGATCAGAAAAGGCAAAATCCCCATGATGTGTTCCACTTTTCATCCTCCTGGACTGGTCGGCCTGACGAATGGACGGCTGTGATACTGCGCATTGCCGGATGCCCTGTCAATGAAGAGATGCCAGCCTTTCAAGGCCGGACCGGAGCCTCGATGAGAGGGCTGTACATCATCAGGGCACGGTTCTCGGTTACCATGGTCTCAACAAGCAGCTCTCCACTGGATGAATCGAATACCTGCCTGAAAAGCCGGTTGTTGCGGGTGTAGCCGCCCCAGGGCTCCAGACGGAAGCAGTGGTCGCGCTCAACGATGCTGTACCTGTGCGTCGGCTCAGTTCCCGAGACCCATCTTCCTGACAGATGTGTCTCGGTCAGTTCCAGGAGGAGCTGGAAAGGCGACCCGGTGTCATTCCTCAACCGAAGGTCGATAGCGGGATAGGCGCAGGTGGCACCACTGCCGAAGGGCTGCTTCCTGTCGGCGTCGGGGAACACGTCGTAACCGTGCCGCCACCTTTCCACAACAGTAAGCGGTGTGTGGAGGGTCATCCAGTAGATCAGGTTCGAAAGCTGGCAGAGCCCTCCGCCGATCCCCGGAACAACCTTCCCACGGCAAAGGACCATTCCCGGAAGGTAGCCCTTGGCCTTTGTGGGTTTTCCCAGTTGCCTCCAGAATGAGAACACCATGCCCGGGCCGACAACAATCCCGTTGAGCCTTTCAACCGCAATGCCAATATTGGTTATTTTATTGTATTGCAACCACATATCGCTGTTGCGCAGGTTTCTGAGAAGAGGGCTCGAGTGGGTGAAGACCGTGTGCTGCAGGGGATGAGAAAGCCTGTCCGTCGCGAAACGGGTTCCCGAGATGTACCAGTAGATGTGACACTTGAGAGTGTGGTACACCCTTGCTGCGGTCCGCCTGGCTGAGGAAGCCCTCCCTGTAATGCCCGACATGCCGTCTTTAGCGAAGAACCGTAACCCTGATCGACTCGGTTCCCCATGGCCCCGAGGCGACAACGAAACACATGCCGGTCGGCACTCCATCGGTGTTCCAGGAGAGTCTGTGGGTTCCCGCGCCGAAACCGCCGCTGACTATCGTTTCGAGCAGCCGTCCTGAAACGCTGTAAGCGCTGACGGTGACCATGGACTCACAGGTCGCTGTCAAATCGATGAGAACGGGGCTTGCCGCCGGGTTTGCGCAGGATGAGATGCGAATCGGCGAAAAGCCTTCGGGAATCCCGCCACCCCCGGCGGAAAGCGGATCGGCGCCTATATCGATGATGATGCCCTCGATGATGTTCATGCCGTATGGCATCCCGGTGAGCGGGAACTGGTACCATCCGTTGTACGGACCGTTCCAACCGAAATTGACGTGGTAGAATTCGTCCGTGTTGTAACCGTCTACCACCACATTGTGACCGTAGGTTGGACCGGAGTCCACTATGGCCAGGTGAGCTGGAAGGGCGTCCATCATGTTCTGGGACAGTCTTTCGTAAAGGCTGTCTGATGAACCGTCGAGAAGTTCGCACTCCTCAAATCCGAACTTCAGGTAGGCGTCGTATGCCTGACCAACCCCGAACGTGCCCGAGACCGAAGCGGTGTAGACCTGCCTGCATGCGGCCCCCGAAGCGTATACGAGGGCAGCCTTGTCCTGCGGGGAGAGGGGCTGCTGGGTCGAATACAGGTTGTCGATGGTTTCCATGCAGCCGTTGAGGGCAGGCCAGGACGGGAAGTCGTGAGCCACGAAATCGTCATCGATCCAATAGTACTCGTGGTAGTTGTGATAGTAGTCGTCGGAATCGTCGAATCGCGTTCCGTTAGTGTTCTCGCGGAAGTTCACGATAGCAGCCATCGCCACCGCCGGGCATCCCGCGACGCTTCTTGCGCCCGCAATGAGGTCCATTGGGCAATACTGGTTGTAAGGCGCGTTCTGGTGCCAGTTTTCCATCAGCCATCCACCGGTTGGTGTGGACCCTTCGGGGGGCCACTGCTCCGGAAGAGCGGGGGACAGTGCTGTGAACCCCCCCGATGAGTAATCGTCCCACAGTGTTTGAGTGTGTCTGAGATACTGCTCCGGAGTCTGACCGAGACACGCAAGCCTTGACTCCATGTCAGCAAGGACAATTTCCAGCAGAGGGTTACGGCCATGTTCATCATCACCGCATCCGTTATCGTAGCTGTAGCAAACCACCGGAGGCAGGCTGGTGTCGGCACCGGTCACGACGAATCCCGTGGGACTGAGCTCAAAGACAAAAGCCACCGGCATTTCGAGAACAGGGCTTGAAAGCTCGGTCATGCCGGCGATGGTATGGGTGTTTCCGTGACCATCCCTCTCAATCCTTGCCTGGGCCACCTGTCCTGCGCGGGATGCGGTAACCGTGGAAGCGCCAAGCGGCGTCGCGAACGCCGCAATGATCAGAACGGAAACGACCGGATTCATACTTCCCCTATTCTGAAGGTGTTATGCGTCATCACTTACATCCTGACCGAGGCCAGGACATCCATGGCTTCAACAAGCAAATCGTCGGGCAGGCAGCCGAAGCTGATCCTGACATGGTTCTCGCCCGCGTCGCCGAAGGCTCCTCCGGGTATCGTTCCTATTCGGTACCTGGAGAGAAGGATCTCGGAGGCCCGGTAGCTGTCCAGACCAGGACATGCGGCGAGTGTGAAGAAGCCGCCCCCGGCCTCCCGCCACTGGAGCCCTTCCGCAGATTCAAGGGCGTGCCGGCATAGGTTCAGCCGCTCCCTGACTTTCAGCGACTTTTCCTCAACGAATCCCGGTAGATCGAGACACTTCTCCAGCAGGATCTGGGCCGGTGTGGGGGGGCAGATGACAACCGAGTCCTGGACCTTAAGGGCTTCTTCCATGAGGTTGCCCTGACCGAAAAGGTACCCCAGCCGCCACCCCGGTATGCCGAAACTTTTGGAGAAGCTGCCAAGCGTGAGCACATGGTCGGCTTTCCCCTCCATCCACGGGTGCCATGTGCTTCCGGTGAAGTTGAACCTCTCGTAAGTTTCGTCAATGATGAGAGCGCAACCCTCTCTGGCGGTTGCTTCGGTGAGCTGCTTCAGTTGTTCCTGGCTGAGTACCGCTCCGGTGGGGTTTCCGGGATTCACGAGCACAATTGCCTTCGCGCCCGGAATGCGGGCTCTGACGGTCTCCCACGGAAACTCCCATCCCGTGGTTTCTCGCATCGGTATCAGGTCGGGAACGATGCCCGAGAACTGAAGGGCGAAGATGTGGTCGAAGTAGTAGGGCTCGAGCACGATCACCCTGTCGCCCTGATCCGCCACGCAAAGAAGCGCCCCAAGGAAGGCCTGGCTTGCGCCGCATGTGAGATGCAGCTCGGTTTCGAAATCGATGGGGATGCGCCTGCGCCGATGCATGTCGCGGGCAAGTGCGAGCCTGGCGGACGCCAGTCCAGGGTCGGGGCTGTAAAGGTGGGTGATGGGATCGCTCATTCTGTCCGACACTGCCGAAAGGGCGCCTGACGGAGGGCCGTACCATGGAACGGCCTGAGCCATGGAGTAGACCGTCTCGCCCGCCAGGCGCATTTCCCTGATTCGGTTCATCATGGGGTGTATCGGCGGCATTCTGACCGCTTCCAGCCTGCGCGAAACCCTCATTAACCCTCCCGGTGTTTTCATCCCCCGTTGGGTGCAGTATAAAACGGTTCTTAAGGAGGACAAGCCTTGAAGGTCATTGTGACAGTGAACTGCCGCTGGTGGAACGCTTCGGCGCAGGGTGCAGTGATGCAGGCTCTGGCAATGTCGAGGATCGGGCACGATGTGGTGCTGCAGGTGCCCTCATCCGGCCCGCTTGCCTCGATGGCGCGGTCCTCAGGGTTTGAACGTGTCGTTCCCGGGAATGTCTGGAGATTCATGGCATCGGCCAGGCGGCATCGCCCCGATGTTCTCTGCGTTCACAGGGGCGAGGGGCAGACTGCCGCGGCCGTGCTTCTGCCCGGAGTTCCAATGGTGAGGGTTCGCAACGATCAGCGCAGGGCCTCAAATGGTTTTCTGTGGAGGCTTGTAGACCGGCGCACCTCCCTCGTTGTTTTTCCCTCGCCATTCATGGCCGCCAGGGGTTATCAGGGGGACAGACCGGGAGCGGTGGATGTGGTCCCTTTTCCGGTTGACACCGATGCTTTCTCACCATCGCGGCTTCCGGCGGAGAAGGTGGTTGTTTCACTTGGGCGCCTCAGCCCGGTCAAGGGACACAAGGTTTTGATCAGGGCCATGGCCTTGATGCCCCCGGACTGGCGGGCCGTGATAGCCGGTGAGAACGATCAGCAGACCTCCGGGGAACTGTCAGGATACGCGGACTCGCAGGGAGTGAAGGACAGGATCGTTTTCACCGGGAGACTCCCTGATGTGAGGCCACTTATTGCAAGGGCTTCCATCGGAGTGGTAACAAGCCTTGGAAGCGAAGTTGTGAGCCGGGCGGGGCTCGAGATGATGAGTTCAGGCCTTCCGCTTCTTGCCGCGGCCACGAACGGGCTTTGTGACATCGTCCGCGACGGTTGCACGGGGCTTCTGCACTCTCCCGGGAATCATGCGCAGCTTGCCGCCCAGTTGTGTCACCTGGCGGAAAATCCGGAAGTCGGTCGTTACCTCGGCGAGAACGCCAGGGAATATGTTTGCCGTGAGTTTTCCCTTGATTCGGTGGGCAGGAAATGGGAACAAGCCCTCGCCCGCTGGTGTATCACACCCGGAAGCACGATCCGAAAGGCGGATATATGAAGTTCATCCTTAGCGCCGTGATCCTCTTCTCATGCCTTCAGGCGGCGACGGTCTGGGATTGGGGAGAGTACGCTCGCAGGTATGTGCGAAATGACTCATGGGGTCCGGGTGAGAGGCTTGTGTTCAACGTCCAGTACGGCATAATGAAAGCCGGTACAGCATCACTTTCCGTGACGGGTCCCGAAGACGTGAACGGTTTGCTGGCGTACCGTATCACCGCCGAAGCCCGAAGCAATCCGGTTTTCGACAGTTTCTTCACCGTCAGGGATGTGAACCGGTCACACCTCGACATAGTGCAGCTGCACACCCTCAGGTACTTCAAGGACATCAGGGAGGGCAACTACTCCCGGTCGGAGGAGACGATCTTCCACCAGGAAGAGGGTGTTGCCCGATACCCCGGTGAAACCAACCCTGAAAAGATGGAGGACCCGATCCCGCCCCATGCTCTGGACGTTCTTGGAGCCTTCTACTATGCCAGGACACAGCCTCTTGAACTCGGTGACAGGTTCAGCATGGACGTCCATGTCGACAACGACAACTACCCGTTGTGGGTGAACGTGCTCGAGCGGAGCACCATAAGGACTCCCGCAGGAACCTTCGAATGCCTTCTTCTCAAACCCGAGCTTCGTGGTGACGGCATCTTCAAGCAGGAGGGCGAGATCTTAATCTGGGTGACCGACGACAACAGGCATATGCCAGTGCTCATGACGGCATCGATGATCATCGGAGAGATATCATGCCTGCTTGACTCCTACACTCAGGGAACCGTGCTGCAAGTCGAAAACCCCTTCACGCAGGAATAGGATGGGAACGCCGGACACTCATTGTTCGGAGCTGTCCGAGTGCGCCCGTCTGGCCGGCATCACGCTTGCCGGGATGGGTATCGTTACCGTGGAGGAGCGAAGGCTTGTCAACGGCATGCAGGCCACGCTTGAGAAAGACGGGCGAAGCTGCAGGATCAACTACTACTGGTCCGTGAAGAAAGGTTTTTCGCTTGTTCCCGCTGGTGGGGATTCACAGCTCCTCTCCATTGTTTCCTGCGTGCTGTCTGGCAAACCCGCACCCGTGATGATCGCTGGTTTGCGCATTGGTACAGATGAGGCCGGGAAGGGTGACTGGTTCGGCCCCCTCGTCGCTGCCGGCGTGGCTTGTGATGACGCCGCAGCGGCAGCGCTGTCATCCGCTGGAGTGGCTGACTCCAAAACCCTTTCCAACCGCCGGGTGCTTGAACTCCTCGATATCGTCAGTGATATGGACGGGGTGTTCCGGTCGTCCCGGGTCATCCAGCCACCGGAGTACAACGGCCTTTTCTCTGACTTTGCCGCCAGGGGAATGAACAGCCTCGACATTCAGGCCATGGCCCACGGCGAGGTGATCACAGACCTCCTGAACAGAAGCGGTGCAAGGCAGGTTGTCGTTGACCGTTTCTGCCCCGAGGAACGCCTTGCTCCATGGATCACCGGGACAGACTTCACCCTGTCGCTTCGTTGCCGGGCCGAGGATGACCCCGCAGTGGCCGCCGCCTCGATCATAGCGCGAGGATTGTACCTGAAGTCGCTTGATGCCCTGTCCCTTGAACTCGGCGTTCCCATCTCGCCCGGATCGGGCGCTCCGGCTGACGCAACCGGCAGGCAGTTGGTGACAACCTGGGGAATAGGCGTTTTATACCAGTGCGCCAAGGTGCATTTCGGTAATTACTCCCGAATCGCTTCCCCTTGACACTGCCTGTGGATCGTGCAGATATTACAACCCCATGAGGCCCTGAAAGGGCCATGGTTCGGGGTGAAAATATCTGAACTGAAAATCTCAGATTCAGACAATTCTTTGGCAGCATATGCTAAAGGAGGATCCGGGAAATGAAGTACCTTGTAATCACTCTTCTTACCGTTTTCATGGCTTTTGCAAGCCTTGGCTGCGACGAACCCGCCGTTGAGACCGATGAGGCCGTTGTGGTCGAAGACAGCGTCGAGGTCGTCGAGGAAGTAGTTACCACCGAGACCATCACCGAAGAGACCGTTACCACCGAGACCATCACCGAAGAGACCGTCACCACCGAGACCCCGGTCGAAGAGGTTGTCGAGGGTGCCGAGGTCGTCGAGGGCGAGCAGCCCGTTACCCAGTAACTCGGATTATCGTGATTCAGGGGGGAGGTTTCGGCCTCCCCCTTTTTCTGTTCTCACTCCGTACCTGGTGATGACCCGCGCGGGAAGCCAATGTTTCGGAAGAAGTTCAAGGTAGGGGCTTTGTACGAACCTTTCCCCGAGAAGGATCAGGTCGGCTCTCTGAACAGGGTTTCTGACAAGCCTTCCTGCCGCCTGGATCACGCGGTTCATCCCTGGAATGACATAGGCGTGAAGGAACCCGTCCCCGAAGATGCGTCCGTGCATTGCGCGTACAAGCTCCTGTCTGGTGTTCACCGAGGGCAGTGAAGGCCCCGCCACGAATCCGCCTCTCAGGTCGGGAAAGGTCATGTCAACCCCTTCAGAGAACACACCTCCAGCCACGGCGAGAATGAGTTGCCCACCGGAGCATGCTCTTGCCATGAACGCCTCTCTCTCATCAGGTGTTGACACCCTGGGCTGAACAAGTGGACCGTACTCGCCAAGAAGACCCGCCACTTCCTCCATCCAGCTGAAAGACGGAAACCACGCCAGCCAGGTTCCGGGCGTCTTCTTCCATGCTCCCCGCACACGGCCGGCGACCTGAGCGGTGGCTGTCTTTCGGGCTTTCCAGCGTGTATCTATCGTGGAATCTATCCACACCCTCAGGTTTTCCCGGGGAAACGGCCATTCCGTCTCGGTCCAGCCCGCCGAGCCGGTGAGCCCCAGAAGCGGCCTGAAGTGTTCCGCAGGGGACAGTGTTGCGCTGAAAGCGGTTACGGACCTGCATCGCCTGTGCACCTCTCCCGTCAGCTCGGAAGGGTCCGAACAGAACCACTGCAGGACCGTGTCGCCCTTTTCCGACCGAACCAGAAGGTGAAACCTGGTGTCGAGCCTCTCCGCGACCAGAGCAAAGCGCGCCGCGGCACGGGAGAGCTCCAGTGCCTCAAGAGGCAGTTCCGCAGCCACGCCGAGGACCCTTCGGAAACGTACGGAGTCCACTCTTGGAGGCGTGAGGTCCGGAGGCAGAACCACGTCGTCCGTGAAGCCATCGGGCAGAAACGCTTCCGCCGTCTTCAAAAGCTTCTTCCACGGACGCAGCAGTGCGGTCAGCTTGCCGTTTCTAGTCCTTCGGGCGTAAGACGCAGTCGCCTTCAGCCATGAAGCCCTGATCTCGGGCGACCAGATCTTCATCACACGGTCCGGCAGATTTCCCGCCTCGTCCACAAGAAGGTCGATACGGGCTGCGGTCTCCTCTTCGGCGAAAAACCTCTTGAGACTCGCTGAAGGATCGAACACGTGGTTATAGTCGCATATTACCAGGTCGCAGCGCTGGGCCAGACAGAGCCCCGTCTCGAATGGGCATACCCCTGCCCTGACGGATTCCTCCACCAGTGTTCCGGTGTCAACCGCCCCCCGCGCGAGAAGAGTGTCGAGCAGACCGGCACTTCGCACCCTTTCCTCGAACACTTCCGCCAGAGGACATGTTTCGGGGGAGCAGCGGTCGGTATCCAGCGGGCAGGTGTCCTGCCGTGATGACAGGGTAACGACACGCAGGGGCAGGCCTTCTTCACGGAACCGGATACCCGTTTCCAGAGCCAGCTTTTTCTGGGTGTTCTTCGCGGTCAGGAAGAAAACCGTGTTCCATGACCGAACCGCCGGGGGCAGCGCGCCAAATAGAAGAGCTGCGGTTTTGCCGGTTCCCGTGGGGGCCTGGATCATGGTTTCGCCTGAGGACTCAACTGCTTTCATGGTGGACAGCGCAAGTTCTTCCTGCCCTGGGCGCCACCCGGGAAAGGGGAAACTGAACCCCTCGAGGGATCCCTTCAGTTCACGGTGGTGCAGCCATTCGTTTTTCACAAGAATGGCGGCTTCCCTTATGAATGCCTTCCAGAGGGTGTTAAGCTCCCTTCGATCCTGTTCCAGGACCCGCTCCTCCATGGTGTCGGGATCGATGTAAAGAAGGCGTCCGGAGTCTGCCTTCAGGGCCTTCATGTAGAAGAAGAGTTGAAGCCTGTGGCTTTTTGCGGGTGTTTCCCTGAGGGGAGAGCAGGTCTTGACTTCCCAGACACCATCGGGAGAGACCACATCCGCCCTTCCCGAGAGGTGGAAGCGGATGCCGCATGAAGTGGTACGAAGCTCGGTCCGCACCTCGGTGAGGCCCCCCCCTGCCTCAGCCATACGCTTCTGAGCACTATTGTGAACGGTCAGTCGTGTTCTCTGGTCGACCGTGTCGTCACCCCCGCGGAGGCTTTCGGGGAGCAGGCACAGATCCAGCAGGATGCCGATGGCACACCTTACCGTCATGGTCTCGGGGTCGAATGGAAGAATCATGACACCTTCCGGGGAGTTCACGGGATAACCGACCCGAGTATATTACGGGCTGCAGGATGAAAGGAGAAGTCTTGGAGAAAAAGGCCCTGATAAGCGCTTCGGAAAGGTTGAGCAAGCTTCCACCCTACCTTTTCGCGGAACTTGACAGGAAAAGGGCCGCCGCTGTCAAGCGTGGGCTTGACATAATTGATTTCGGAATAGGCGACCCTGACCTTCCGACCCCGGCGGCCGTTGTTGAGGCGGGCCGTAAAGCCTTGCTCGAACCTGCTTTCCACAGGTATCCGCGGAACAGGGGGAGCGACTTCTTCATCGATGCCGCAAAGTCATTCCTGAAAAGGGATTTCGGTGTTGCGGGCAACGAATGCGTTGCTGCGCTGATCGGGTCCAAGGAAGGGCTGGCGCACGTTCCCATGGTGTTCTGCAACCGGGGAGACATCGTATTGGTGCCCAACCCGGGCTACCCGGTCTACAGGGCCTCAGCCATTCTGGCGGACGCAATTCCCGTTGATGTTCCGATCCTCTGGGACAAGGGCTTTGTTCCCGTACTTGACAGAATACCCCCCGAAGTCCTCAGGCAGGCCAAGGTGCTCTTTTTGAACTACCCCAACAATCCCACCGGTGCTGTGCTTAGCATGGAGCAGATGCAGCGCTTCGTCAGTTTCGCGAGGGAGCACAACATCCTTCTGGCAAGCGATAACTCATACAGTCACATGCGTTTTGACGGTGTGCCCCCCCTTTCCTTCCTTCAGGTTCCCGGAGCTCAGGATGTGGTACTCGAGTTCCACAGCCTTTCCAAGACCTTCAACATGACGGGCTGGCGCGTGGGTTTCGTGGCCGGGTCGAAGAAGCTTGTCGAGACATTCATGGGAGCGAAGGAAAACATCGACTCGGGGGTTTTCACCGCGGTGCAGGCGGCAGGCGTCGCGGCAATGTCACTTCCGCCAGACCATCTCACCGACCTGCTATCGGTCTACCGCAGCCGGAGGGAAACACTTCGATCGGGCCTGAACAGGCTCGGGTGGGAGGTCTTCGACTCACCCGGAACCTTCTACCTGTGGGTCAGGCTGCCCCGCGGGGCTGATTCCATGGTCTTCGCGGGCAAGCTCGTGAACCGTGCCGGTATCATGGTGACGCCGGGAAGCGGTTTCGGCTCCTGGGGAGAGGGTTACGTCAGGTTCGCGCTTACGGTGCCTGAAGCCAGGATCCATCAGGCCGTCGGAAGGCTCGAGGAGATGGAATTGTACCGGAACCGCCTTCTGCAGTGGCTGAGAAAAGAGCAGGACAAGGAGTGACAGGAACCCTCGGGTTGCGCGGCGTTTCGCTTACCGTGTTCCTCGGCGCGCTTCCCGGCGAGAAACTCTTTCCCAGACGGGTCAGTCTTGATGTTTCATTCACCGGAAGCGCATCGTCAATACCAGTTATCGATTACGGTGACGTCTGTTCCTCACTGGCCCCACTTTCCGGAGAGAGTTTTGATTTCGTAGAACAGGTCGCTGAGAGGGTATTCTCCATCCTGAAAGCCCGTTGGCCCGGAGACTGGAGGGTAACGGTCAGAAAGCACTTCCCCCCCGTGAACCCGACCCTGGAGTGCGCGGAGTACACAATTGCGGAATAGGGTGTTCGGCCTGGGTTTCGGAGGCAACACACCGTACACACCGTGCTGTTTCCGTACCGTTGCCTCGTGTCTGAGGAACGCATCAGGTATGACGAGAGTCAGGTTTTCCAGCGTTTACCTGACCCCGCCCTGGGGGGACGTCGCCGGTGGCGAGTTCATGAACTTCGTAGCTGTGGGGGAATGGTCGGGATCGGATCATGGGCTTCAGGAGCTTTGCAGGGAGATTGAGGCCCTGTGCGGCGCACCGGTGAACAAACTGGGGGATGCCCGCTCCATTGACGCGGACATCCTGTTCATCGAGGGCGGTTCGGGCGGGCCTGAGCTTGTTCTTCCCCACCCCAAGATGCACCTCAGGCGTTTTGTCCTGGTTCCCCTCGGAGAGGTCTTTGACGGCCCTGTCCCCGGCTTTGCGCTGACCGCGGGGGAATTGCTGGCACAAACCCCTGATGAATCACATATTACACTGTGTGAAGGATTCAGTTTTGACTGATTTCAGGGTTCCGTCAACCCTGGTGATCGAGGGGCCTCCGGGCGCAGGCAAAACTGCCCTTGCCAGGCTTCTGGCCGGAAGGTTGAACGGACGGCTGGTCCTTGAAAAAACCGAGGATAACCCGTTCCTTCCACTTTTCCACCGGGACATGGGCAAGTGGGCTTTCCAGACCCAGATAGCATTTCTTCTCCAAAGGTATGAGCGCCTGGGTGAGCTTGGACGGACCGACCTTTTTCACGGCCTTACGATCAGCGACTTCTGTTTTCACAGGGACGGGATCTTCGCCAGGGCAACCCTCTCCGAGAGGGAGCAGGAGCTTTACGTGAAACTCTCCGGAGCGCTGGCTCCTTCCGCAGTAGCTCCCGACCTCGTGATTTACCTTCAGGCTTCCCCGGGCTTTCTTACGGAGAGGCTCTTCAGGCACGGAAGGCCATTTGAGAAGGATGTGAGCAGAAGCTGGACAGAGCGCCTTGTGGATTCCTACAACAGCTTCTTTTTGCGGGAAAGGCATTTCCCCACC
>Ga0351855_1031_pt1 | contig 36541 bp, 30 predicted proteins | sample BONcelFGM3001C11_FD_206794 | JGI IMG/M metagenome (GOLD analysis project Ga0351855, IMG submission 206794) | Enriched cells from coal bed in the Powder River Basin, Montana, United States - BONCAT cells FGM rep2 HSBNCT.FGM.300.1.C11 ...
GTATTTGTAGGCGGGCTGCCCGCCCGCGGGCGTGTTCTGCCACAGCTCGCTTTCGTCCAGCCGCAGCTCCCAGGTACCGTCATACTGCTTTTGCATGGGGTGGCGGCTTTTATCCCAGTGGTCGAAATCGCCCACCAGCGCCACATGCTTGGCGTTGGGTGCCCACATGCAGAAGTGCCAGTGGCGCACGCCGTTTTCCTCGCAGGGGTGCGCGCCCAGCATCTCATAACTGCGGCGATTCAGGCCCTGATGGTATAGCTCCCGCTGCCGGTCGGTCGGCGGATTGTAACGCAATCGGGTGACCCCCTCGCTGAATGCTGGGATGCGACGCGTGGGCGGGGATGGCGACGCTCGCCCCACCGCCACGGAAGGTGTAGAAACGCAAGCGGCGCGGAGAAACGGCAACACATGCCCGCCGCGTTCGCGTGAGCGGATATGGTATTACATTCCACAACTGAACTTACTTGTACATCTATTTTATGCGCAAAGCGGGGCATTCGTCAAGATGGCGGACAGGTTTTTTTCTGCACGCGCCGCGGCGGGCCGCAAAGGCCGCTTTCGGCTGCACGCCGCCGCGCGCACGGGGTACCCCTTGCGGGCTAGCCCCGACCACATTGTGATACAATCGTAACCATCCACAGCCTGCCCACCGTGCCACAGGCCGCGCCGCACGCCTTGCTGCCCATGCGTTTGGCACCAAAGCCCCGTGCGCGCCGCCGAACATTCTTCTTTACTTTTAAGCCTTGACAGGGTACAATGGCAAGGAATTTTCCAAACCAAACATATTTTGCAAGAAGGTGCACTATGATCGCTGTGATCGTCAATCCCGTAGCGGGGTCAGGCCTGGCCGCAACCGTCGGCCAGAAGGTGGATGCGCTGCTGACCCAGCGCGACGTTACGCATACCATGTTGTATACCCAGCGTGCGGGCCACGCGACCGAGCTGGCAAAAGCCTGTGCCGCCGAGGGCGTGGAGACCGTGCTTTCCGTAGGCGGCGATGGCACCCTCAACGAAACCGCCGCCGGTCTGGTGGGCACGCAAACGGCACTGGGCATCATCCCCGCCGGCACGGGCAATGATTTCATCAAGGCGTTGGGCACCCCCCGCAAGTGGGACGAAGCGCTTGCCTACATCCTGCAAAACCCCGCGCACCCGCTGGATACCGGCATGGTGAACGATACGTTCTTCATCAACGTGTGCGGCGCGGGCTTTGACGTGATGGTGCTGGACTATGCCAACAAGGCCAAGAAGCGCGTGCGCGGCATCTGGCCCTACCTCTACGGCGTGCTGGCAGCCATCCGCGCGTTCAAGCCCTTTGCCATGCAGGTGGAAATTGGCGACGATATCAGGCTGGACGGCAAGTACATGATCTGTACCATCGCCAACGGCACCACCATCGGCGGGGGCATCCCGATTTTGCCCATTGCCAACGTGGCGGACGGGCTGTTGGACATCATGGTGGTGGACACCGTCGCCCCGTGGCGCATCCCCTTCTACCTGCCCGCGCTGCTGGGCGGAAAGCTGCTCAAAAAGTCCATCGCCCACCACTACCGCACGGACAAGTGCGCCTTGATTTCGCACAACATGCGCCTGAACATGGATGGCGAGATTGTGCCCATGGAAAGCGCGCGTTTTACAGTGCGGCCCGCCTCGCTGCTGACGCATTGGCCGGGCAGCGGCGCTGCGGGAACCTGACGGGCCGCCCCCTGCCAACCCCGCCCGCTTTCGGGCCGCACAGCCTGCGGCCCGTTTTTTTGCGCCGGTTTGTGGTATACTGATGGCAAGCGAACCTACAGAAACGGAGTGAGGCATATGAGCAGATTCACGCGAAGGGTGCGCATTGCGTTCCTCAAAACCATGGAGGCGCTGGGCACCTCGGCTGCGAATTTGGCCGGTAGCGCCAAGCTCAAAGTGCAGGAGCTGACGCTGGAAAACCGCCGCCGTGAGATACTGACCGATTTCAGCTTGCAGGCGTTTGAGCTGTGGCAAAAAGGCGCGCAGCTGCCGGAACCGCTCGCCACCATGCTGGCGGAGCTATGCGAGGTCGAAAGCAGGCTGAGCGTGCTGCGCGCGCAGAAGTTTGCCAAGCTGAATGCCGAACACGCACCCGTGGATGGCGACGCGCAAGCCGCGGCGGACGGCGCGCTGCCAGCCGCGACGGACGGCGATGCGGCAAGCGCTGCTTTGGACGCGGAAACCGCCGCCGACGGCACCCCGCGCCCCGAAAACGACGGCACGTCCACAGCGGGCGAAACACCCACGGAATAGCACAGCCCGCGATAACAGAACTCTCCACATAACGCCGCCCGCAACAACCGTCGCCAAAACGTCGCCGCGTGCTGTACGTAATCGGTTTTTCCGTTTACCCGCCGCCTCGCCTGTGCTATGCTGTGGTCAAACCGCAGCAACGGGAGGGATCGGGCCATGTTTGAACTCGTACAGGTGGCCGCGCATACGTACTACATCCAAAGCCCCGCGAAAATCGGCGTATATGTGCCGGACGAGCACAACGCCGTACTGATCGACAGCGGCAACGACAAGGACGCGGGCCGCAAGGTGCTCAAGGTGCTAACGGAGCAAAACTGGGTGCTATCGGCCATCGTGAACACCCACTCCAACGCCGACCACATCGGCGGCAACCGCTACCTGCAAAGCCAGACGGGATGCAAGGTGTTCGCGGGCGGCATGGAAGGGCCTTTCACCCGCTGGCCGCAGTTGGAGCCAGCCTTCCTCTACGGCGGCTACCCGTGCGGCGATTTGCGCCACAAGTTTTTGCTGGCGCAGCCCAGCGACGTGCTGGATTTCACCGACCCGGGCTTTCCCTCCGCGCTCACGCCCATCCCCCTGCCGGGCCATTTTTTTGACATGGCGGGCTTCCGCACGCCGGATGACGTGGTGTTTCTGGCGGACTGCCTTTGCAGCGACGCGACGCTGCAAAAGTACGGCGTAACGTTCCTCTACGACGTGGCAGCCTACCTGACAACGCTGGACGCAGTGGCGCAGATGCAGGCGGCGCTGTTCGTGCCCGCCCATGCCGACGCGACGGCCGACATCGCCCCGCTGGCGCGCCGTAACACGACACAGGTGCTGGCCGTCGCGGATACGCTGCTGGGCCTCCTGCGCGCTCCCATTTCGTTTGAGGATGTGCTCAAGGCCGTGTTTGACCATTACGGCCTGGCGATGAACTTCGAGCAGCATGTGCTGGTGGGCAGCACCGTGCGCAGCTACCTGTCGTGGCTGCGCGACGCAGGCAAAGCGAACGTTTTGTTTGAGGACAACCGGATGCTGTGGGTTGCGGCGTAACCCGCAATCACATCCTTCATGCGTCATAGATCGCCAGCAGAGTTGTTCGATGACGAGCAGCGGAGGCGAATGCGGGGCGGGGCTGCGTGTCATCATCGCGACGAAGGCAGCTGGCAAAAATGCCGTGAGATAGCAGCGTTACGGTTTGAACTCGTAGAATCAACACACGGATACAGAAGAACCGGCGGCGGGCGATGCCCGCGCGCCGGTTCTTACAAACCGCAGCGTCGCTGCCGTGTCAGGCGAGATGCCGCCATGCTATCGGCAGCTGTTGTCCTTGCGTTTGGCTGAATAGGTGACCACGATGCGCTGGATGCCGATGAACAGCAACAGCAACGCGCCGGTGGCGATTTTGCCCCACCAGGAGAGCAGGTTGCCTTCAAAGGTAATCAGCGCGGGGATGATCGACTTGAGCATCACGCCGAAGAACGTGCCCAACATGTACCCGACGCCGCCGGTCAGCAGTGTGCCGCCGATTACCGCCATGGTGATCACGTCCAGCTCGCCGCCCAGCAAGGCCAGGTTCCAGCCGCTCTTGACGTACAGGGCGTAGCTTAGGCCCATCAGCACGGAGCAGAACCCGTTGAACGCGTATACGAAAATCTTGGTACGGGCCACGGGCAGGCCCATCAGCTTGGCGCTTTGCTCGTTTCCGCCAATGGCATATACATTGCGCCCCAGCCGCGTGCTGCCCAGAATGTACGCGCCAAACAGGATCACAGCCAAGAAAAGTAGCACATTGAAGTTGATGAACGCCAGCGGCTTGATCTTAACCCACTCGCCGTCCACCAGCCGCATGATGTAGATTTTCCAGCCCGCCAGCGCGTTGAACGCTTCGTTGTTGATGGCGATGGATTCGCGACTGATCATGGAGCAGATGCCGCGGGCCATGAACATGCCTGTGAGCGTGGTGATGAACGGCGGTACGCTCAGGTAATGGATCATCGCGCCCATCAGCGCGCCTAACCCAGTGCCGACGACCATCGCTATGGCAACGCACAGGAACGGGTCGACCCCCAGCACCGAGTTGCCGTAGGCGATCAGCATCCCCGTGAGCGAAGCGACTGCCGCCACCGACAGGTCGATACCGCCGGTGATCAGCACCATCGTCATACCGACGGCCGAGATGCCAAAGTAGGCGTTGTCGATGAACATATTCAGGAACGTACGGATGGTGGTAAACCCGATGCCGCCGTACTTCAGTGCGCCAAACAGATAGATCAGCAGGAAAACGCCGATTGTCGCAAACACCATGATGAACTTCGGGTTCATGACCTTCGCGGTGAAGCGCTTCCACCCGCTCAAAACGGTGCGGTCAGCCATGCATCTCACCCCCCACCTCGAGTTTACGCGCATGTTTGCGCTTGCTCATAAACCTGCGCACCGGCTCGGATTGCAGGATGATAACCACCAGCACGATCAAAGCCTTGAACGCCATGGTCGCCTCGGCGGCTACGCCGAAGTAGTAGACAAACGTGATGATGGTGCGGATGATAATGGAACCGATAACCGTGCCGGTCAGGCTGAACTTGCCGCCGGACATGCTCGTGCCGCCGATAACAACCGCCAGGATTGCGTCCATCTCATAGTTGATGCCGGCATTGTTGCTGTCGTTCTGACCGATGCGGCTGGCGTAGATCAGGCCGCTGATGCCCGCCAGCACGCCAATGATCGCATAAGCCACGAAGATGATCATCGAGCTGTTCAGGCCGGACACCCGGCTCGCGTTGCGGTTGATGCCCACCGATTCCACAAACATGCCAAACGCCGTCTTGCGTGTAAACACGGCCATCAGGATAAAGATGACCGCCGTGATGATGATGGGCATCGGCAGGAACAGCACGCTGCCCTGCGAGATGAACTTGAAGGGGGTAAAGTCCGTGGTCATCTGCCGCCCGTTGGTGATAATCTGCGCCACACCGCGCCCCGCCACCATCAGCACCAGCGTGGCGATGATCGGCTGCATACCGAAGCGCGACACCATCAGGCCGTTGAAGCTGCCAAACAACAGGCAGATGCCGATGGCCGCCAGAATGACCCAGATCATCGGCGTAACGGTGTAGTCGCCCGCGGTGGGGTACTGGCCCATGTCCCAGCGCATCAGCTTGAGCGCCATCGCGCCGCTGAGCGCCACCAGCGCGCCCACGGACAGGTCCGTGCCCGCCAGCGCGATCACCAGCGTCATGCCCAGCGCGATAATGGTGATCTCGGAAGAGCGGTTTAAGATGTCGATGATCGAGCCGTAAAGCATCCCCGTGGAGGGCTGGTAGCTGATCTGGAAGAACTCTGGCCGGATGATCAGGCATACGAGCAGGATCAGCATCTCCGCGACGATGGCCCACGTGATCTTGGATTTCAGGATCGTCTGGGTGTTGAATTTGATCTTCATGGTCAAGCGCCCTCCTCGGCCTTGGAGCCCTCCGCGATGACCTGTAGGATATCCTCCTGCCTGCTCGTACCGCCGGGCAACTCGCCCGCCTTGCAGCGGTCTCGCATCACCAGCACGCGGTTAGAGCAGCGGAGAATCTCGTCCAGCTCGGAGGAAATGAATATGACGGAAACGCCCTCGGCGCACATCTTGAGCATCAGACGCTGGATCTCGGCCTTCGCGCCCACGTCGATGCCGCGCGTGGGTTCGTCCAGGATCAACAGTTCCGGCTGCGTGGCCATCCAGCGCGCCAGAATCACCTTCTGCTGGTTGCCACCTGAAAGCTCGCTCACCTTTTTATCCGCGTTGGGCGTGGCGATGTCCAGCATGCGGATGAACCGATCCGCCAGTTCCTGCGATTCTCTGCTGCTCATGGGCCGCAGCGCGCCGCGCTGGGATTGCACCACCAGCGCGATGTTTTCGCGGATGCTCAGGTCGCCGATGATGCCGTCGCGCTTGCGATCCTCGGGGCAGAAGGCCATCCTGTGCCCGATGGCGTCGATCGGGGAATGGATGCGGACCGTTTTGCCCTTGATACGGATGGTGCCGTGCTCCGCACGGGTCACGCCGAAAACCATCTCCGCAGTCTCGGTGCGCCCGCTGCCCAGCAGCCCCGCAAACCCAATCAGCTCGCCCTTTTTGAGGTCAAAGCTCACATCCTCCACCTTGCCCGTGATGCCCAGCGAATCCACTTCCAGCATCATCTCCGCGTCCGGCGCTACGGTGGGGCGCTTGAGCGCGAAAATCTCCTCCATGTTTTTGCCGATCATCTGACGCACCAGCTCGATCTTGCTGATGCTTTGGGCCTCATAGTTACCCACGAGGTGGCCGTTGCGCAGCACGGTCAGGCGGTCAGAAATCTTGAACGCCTGATCCAGAAAGTGTGTGATAAAGATGATGCCCATGCCGTGGGCCTTCAGGTCCATCACCACATCAAACAGCCGCTCCACCTCGTTTTCGTCCAGCGAGGAGGTCGGCTCGTCCAATATCAGTATTTTTGCCTTGATATCCACGGCGCGGGCGATGGACACCATCTGCTGGATGCCGGTGGCATAATAGTCCAGCGGCCGCGTCACGTCGATATGTATGTTGAAGCGTGAGAGGAGCGCCTCCGCACGTTCGTTGATGCTCTTCCAGTTGATGGCGTTCAGCCGTTTCATCGGCTGGCGGCCAACAAAGATGTTCTCCGCCACCGTCAGGTTCTGGCACAGGTTGATCTCCTGAAACACCGTGGAAATGCCCATGGCAATGGCGGCCTGCGGCGAGGTGGGCGTAATCTCTTTGCCGTCGTAGCGGATGTTGCCCGCATCCATGTGATGCACGCCCGTGAGGCATTTGATCAGCGTCGATTTGCCCGCGCCGTTCTCACCCAGCAAAGCGTGAACCTCGCCAGCGCGCAAGTCAAAATCAACCTTATCCAGCGCTTTCACGCCCGGAAACTGGATTTCGATTCCTTTCATTGCAAGGATTTGGTTGTCCGGCATGGCAATTTCCCCTTTCCATCTGAAAGGGGGGCGGGAGCCAAGGCCCCCGCCCCGTTACTGTTTGGTTGGCAACCAGCGGGTCTGTTGCTTAGTAGAGGCGCTCGCTCACGTGGTCTTCGGCCTTCAGGGTCAGGGCAGCGCCATCCGCAGTGTAGGGGATGCCGCCCATGCTGTCGTACACATACTCGACGGGGTGCACGACCTTGTCAAACGTCTCGCCAGCTTCCAAGCCGGTGATCACTTCGACAACGCGGCTGCCCATGAGCGGCGTGCACTCCACGGTGCAGTTCATCTCACCCTTGACGATCGCTTCAAACGCAAGCTTGATGGCATCGCAGCCGACGATGATGATGTCTTTGCCGGGCTGGAGGCCGGCGGCCTTGATGGCTTCGATCGCGCCCAGCGCCATGTTGTCGTTCTCGGCCCACAGCACGTCGATCTTCTCAACGCTCTTGAGCAGGCTTTCCATAACGGCCTGGCCCTCGGCGCCGGTGAAGTTGCCGGTCTGGGAAGCAACAACCTTGAAGTTCGGGGTCTTGGCGATTTCTTCGTCAAAGCCCTTGGAGCGGCCAACCTGCGCGTCGGCGCCGGTGGTGCCTTCCAGACGGACGATGTTGACTTCTTCGCTGCCGCGGCCCAGGCTGTTGTAATAGTTCACGATCCAGCGGGCAGCACGCGCGCCTTCTTCGGGGAAGTCGCCGCCGAAGTACGTGGTGTACCAGCTGTCATCCGCGAACCCGGTCTGCGGGAAACGGTCGATTAGCACGAGGGGGATGCCGGCTTCCTTGACTTCTGCAAGGACTTCGTCCCAGCCGGTGGTCACGATGGCGGTGAACACGATGTAGTCCACGCCCTGGGTGATGAAGTTGCGCAGGGCCTTCACCTGGTTTTCCTGCTTCTGCTGCGCGTCGTCATAGACCAGATTCCAGCCCGCGCCCTCGATGGCGTTCTTCACGTCGTCGGTGTTGGCGGTGCGCCAGTCAGATTCCTGCCCGATCTGGGAGAACGCGACGGTCAGCGTGTCAGCCGCCAGAGCGGTGGCACCCAGGGCCAGTACGAGTACCAGCGCCAGCATCACAGCAATCAGTTTCTTCATGGATGGGAACCTCCTCGATCATTTTTTGGAGGAAAGCTGTCCGTACTTCCCTCGTATAGTGTTATTGTATCGAAGGCGGGTCCCGAATAAAAGATACTGGATTCCCCATTTGGTAGATAATCTTTTGAAGTTCATCCCCCGGCTGGCGGCCCGGCCAGAAAGCGTGTGTAAAATTCCGGCGAGTGGTAATATCTTCCGAATCCGCCGCGGTGCAACAACCGCCCGCATGCGTGAAAACGCTTTATTTACTCGCCTTTTCGGTAGTCGCGGGGCGATACGCCGCTGTTTTTCTTGAACAGGTAGCTGAAATAATGTGGATCATTATACCCCACGGCGAAGGCCACGTCGCTCGTGCGCATCTGCCGGTCACGCAGCAGTTCGCGCGCCTTGGCAAGGCGGGTGGCGGTCAGGTACTCGGTAAAGGTGACGCCCGTTTCCTGCGAAAAGACCGTACAAAAGTGGTTGTTGCTCAGCGCCACATGCCCTGCCACATCGCGCAGCGTCAGGTCCGGGTTTTGGTAGTTTTCATCGATGAACGCCTTTGCCTTGCGGATGACCACGCCATAGCGCGCGGAGCCCTGTTCGTCACGGTAGGCCAGCGCGCATGTGAGCAGCTCGCGCGCCAGCGCCATGGCCTCGGGCAGCGAGGCGGCGGTCGCGCTGCCGCCCTCCGGTTCAAACGCCGCGGGGATAATCTCCTGCGGGTTGCCGCCCAGCTCGCGGATGATGCGCGAGGCGGACAGCACAATATCCACAAAGATGTAGTTGATCAGCAGCTTGCTCTGCGCCGCGCTCTGGCCGATGGACTGGATAAACTCCGACAGGATGGCGTCGATCTCGCCCTGCCCCGCGTGGCGCAGCCGCTCGTAGATCTGCGGCACCTTAACGTTCACCAGCGACAGGCTGGGCGCAATGTCCAGCGCGCCCACGATACGCCGGTCGCGGTGCACGCTCTCGGCCTCGTGCAGGGTTTTAAGCAGCACGACGGCGTCGGCGTAGGAATGGGGCACATCGCGCAGGGCCCGTACCGTGGTGCCGATGCCCATGAGGGGCTTCAGCTCCGTGTTGCGTTCCACATCAAACTTGACGGCCTGCGCCAGCCCGTAGGTGCGCTCCTCAATATCCGCGTCGTCGTCGCCCATCACCAGCATCACGAAGCGCCCCTGCGCCTGCCCCAGGCACACCGTGCCCCCGCTGCTCTCCGACAGGCGGCACAAAAGGCTCTCGGCGGCGCGTGTTTCCTCGGCGCTCACCTGCTCGCTGCCCAGATCAATCACCATGGTCAGGTAGCGGCCCGCGGTCAGGCTCATGTGCAGCGCGCGGGCGCGCTCCATCACGTCCACCTCGCCCGCGCCGGAGATCAGGTCTGTCAGCAGGCGCTGCTTGAGCAGCTGGCCGGACGAGGCGAGCTGGTCGCGGTAGGTGCGCAGGTAGGCCTGCTGGCGCTTGTCCTCGCGGATGCGCTCGGCGATGTGCCCCAGCACCTGCAACAGCTCCTGCCCGCTCACGGGCTTGAGCAGGTACTCCTTCACGCCCAGCGATATGGCCTCGCGCGCGTAGGCAAAATCATCGTAGCCGCTCAGAATAACGATATACATCCACGGCATGGTGGCACTTACCACGCGGCACAGCTCCAGCCCGTCCATGAACGGCATCCGGATGTCCGTAATCAGGATATCCGGTTTGATGTCCTGTAGCATCGACAGTGCCATTTCCCCGTCGGGCGCTTCGCCCGCCAGCACAAAGTCGGTCTGCTCCCACGGGAAATTGCTGCGGATGCCCTCGCGCACCACGATCTCGTCATCCGCCAGAAATACTTTGAACATCGTCCATCCTCCCAAACGGCACGCTGAAGGAAACCGTGGTTCCACTCTCGCCGCTTTCGATCGTTACGCCCTCCGGCTGGCTGTAGTACAGCTGGATGCGCTTGTTGACGTTGAAAAGCCCGTAGCTGCCGTGCCCGCCCTCGTTGGGGGCGTCGCTTTGCAGGTTGTGGCGCACCTCGGCCAGTCGCTGCGCACTCATGCCCGCGCCGTTGTCGGTCACGCTCAGGTACAGCCTGCCGTCCCTCTCCTGCCCGCTCACGCGCACAGAGCCGCGCCCGCGCCGGTGCTTGATGCCGTGGTAGATGGCGTTTTCCACCAGCGGCTGTAGCAGCAGTTTGAGGATCTGCCAGTTGCTCAACTCCGGTGGGATGTCGATCTCGTAATCGAGGATATCGCGGTAGCGCACCTTCTGGATGGTCAGGTAGCCCTGCAAATGCTTGATCTCCTCCGACAGGGGGATGAAATCGCGCCCCTGCGACAGCGATATGCGGAAAAAGTCGCTCATCGCGCGCGTGATGTGGATTACCTCGCCCATGCGCTGCGCCTCTGCCAGCCAAACGATGGCGTCCAGCGTGTTGTAGAGGAAGTGCGGCGCGATCTGCGCCTGAAGCGTTCTCAGCTCGCTGCGCTTCAAGTTCTCCTGCTCGCGGCGGTTTTCGTCGATCAGCATTTGCAGCTTCATGGCCATCACGTTCAGGCTTTCGCCCAGCCCGCGCAGCTCGGTCACCTCGGGCTTGTCCACGCGGGCCAGCAAATCGCCCTCGGCGATGGAGCCTGCGAAACGTTCCAGCTCCGCGATGGGCGTGCGGATGGCGCGCGAGAGCGATTTTTGCATCAGCAGCGACAGCAGGAACGTGATGCACAAAAGCAGCACCATCAGCCACACCACCAGTATCATCTGGCTTTGCAGCAGCTTGCTCGTGTCGGTCGTGCGGCTGATTTCCACGGTGATGTATTTCTCCAGCATGTCGCCCACCAGCGATGCCACGCTGCGCACCTCTTCCAGCAGGGCTTCGTTGTCCGCCACCGGCGCGCCGGAGGCGATCTGGTTGCCCATGCGGTCGACGTAGCGCTTGAGCGTATCCATGGTGCGGCGCGCCACGGTCAGCTCTTTGGCGTCGCCGCCCGCGGCGGTGGTCATCAGCGCTTCCAGCGAGCGGTTCACCGCGCCGATCATCTGGTACTGCCTGCCCTGCGCAAACGTGGTTCGCCCGGCCACGATGCTCCACATCTCGTCGGGTATGTCGCCGCTTACCTGCGGCTTGAGCGATGCCACGCGCCCCACCTGCAAAATGGCTTGATGGTAGCTTTCGCCGTAGCTGCGCAGCATCCAGATGCTCAGCAGCGCGGGGATCAGCAGCAGCAGCATGATTACCATGAAGCTGAAGCGCAAGCGCTCCGCAAGGCTGCCGCCCACGCCAAGGCGGCGGAACACCCCGTCAAACAAAGCGCGCACGCTCAGTACTCCCGGGGCGGCAGGTCGGCCAGATCGGTATCAAACTCGGAAAACACGCGCTCGTCCGAGTAGATATTGCGAGGGATGCTCTCGCCCGCCGCCAGCTTGTTGGCCAGTTCCATGATCTTGTCGCCGATGAGGGGCGTGCATTCTACCACGCAGTTGATCTTGCCGGCCTTGAGCAGGTCGATGGCCGCCTGCTCGCCGTCCACGGTGATGATGATGATATCCTTGCCGGGCGTAAGGCCAACCGCTTCGATGGCCTCGATGGCCCCCAGCGTCATGCCGTCGTTGTGGGAGTAGAGCACATCGATGTCGCTGTGGCGCTTGAGCAGCCCCTGCATGCACTCCTTGCCCTTGGAGCGCAGAAAATCGCCGGACACACTCTCCAAGATCGTATAGCGCGTGTCGCCGCCCAGTTCGTCCCGAAAGCCCAACGCGCGCTCGCGCATGGGTGTGGAATCCACGGTGCCGGAGATCTCCACGATGTTCACCTGCGCCATATCGGCCGCTTTAGCGAGCAGAAAGCGCCCGGCGCGGCGACCCTCGGCGTAGAAATCGCTACCCACAAAGCCAACGATCAGGCTCTCGTCCGCGGTGTTGATGCGCCTGTCGGTGGTGAGCACCGGGATACCGGCTTGCTTGGCCTCGCCCAGCACGTTGTCCCACCCGTCTTCCACGATGGGCGAAAAGGCGATCACATCCACCTGATATGCGATGAATGAACGGATGGCTTTGATCTGCTTTTCCTGCTTCTGTTCCGCGTTTTCGTACATCAGCTGCACGCCCGCGCGCTTGGCTGCCTCCTGTATGGATTTTGTGTTGCCAATGCGCCACGAGCTCTCACTACCCAGCTGGGAAAAGCCCAGGATCACCTGTTTGGCGTCCTGCATGGGCGCGGCGGGCTGGCTCTGGGGCGCGCAGCCGGTTAGGAGCATCAGGCAGGCCGCCAGCGCGACGGCCAGCCGGCGGTTGAGGCGTTTACAGTGTTTCACAGTGACCCTCCTGTACCAACGCAAATCGGAAAACCCTTAGCTTCACACACGCCAACGCTGCGGCGGCGCGCACATGCCGCGCTGGCCGCTTCGTTGCCCGCAGCGCCTGTTCTGTTATTTGGACATGCCAGCACCCTCAAACCCCGCAGCCGTCACGCGCGGAGCATGGCCTGCAAAGGGCCGCGCGGCTGCGGGCAGGCTTGCGCGCCAAACCCACGGGCACGGCGAAGGGCGCAGGGCGGAGCGGTATGGTGATGAAACGGTAGCGGGTGTCGCTTCATTGTAGCATTTCAGTGCATACAAAACAAGGGGCGCGGCGCGTCACGCGGGCCCCGCGCTGTTCCGCCCGCCCTTTTCCTGCCCAGCGCTGGCCCAAAAATTGTGCCACGGCGCGCTGGAGGGCAGCGAGGCAAAGTCCTCCCGACGATAGACGGCCTGCACTTTGCCGCCCAGCACGCGGATGAGCCTGTCCGCCAGCGAGAGCGAATCCGCAAGGTTGACTGCCAAAATCAGCACCGCGGTGCCCTTCTCCAGCAGTCGCTCCATCAGTGTCCAAATCTGCATCCGCTGTTCCACATCCGCACCCATGAAGGGCTGCACGCACACCGCCACGCGCGGGCGCTGCAACAGCACCCGCGTATAGATCAGATCGTACTTTTCCTTTTGGGAGAGCGATTCCACCGGCTTGTCGAACACGTCTTCGCCCAACAGGGCGGCCAGTTCGCGGCGCACACTGGCGCGCGGCGCGCGCCGCCGCCATATGTCCCTAAGGCGGTGGTCCAGCGTGAAACACAGGTTGTCCATATAGCTCATATGCGGGAAGAGCATCGTCTGCGCGGGCTGCTGCTGGATCACCGCGATATCGCGCCCACGCTTACGGGTCAGCGGCTTGCCACCCACGTCGATGTTGCCCGCCTCGGGGCGTCGCGCGCCACCCAGCAGCGCGATCAAATCGCTGAGGATATGGTTGTTCAGGTCTTGCAGCACAACGCATTCCCCCGCGCCCACCGAAATGTCCAGCGTGCGGATACGCCCGCAGCGCAGGCCGCTGAAGCGCAGCGCGGGCGGCGTGCCCACGGCCTGCGGCTTGACGCGCTCCTGCCTGCGTACCAGCTGCGTGTAGGCCTCCACGCCGAAGCATTGCAGCGTTTCGGGCGGGGTATCGGCGGTGCGCACCACTTTGGCGATCTGCCCGTTCACCATGATGGCCGCGCGGGTGCAGATCTGCCGCGCCTCCTCGTAATGCCTGCTGACGTACAGAAAGGAAAAGCCCGCCGCCGCGTAGTGGCGCAAGATGCGCTGAAGGCTTGAAAGCCGCGCGTCGCTGATGACACTGGCGGGCTCCATCAGCACAATCAGGCGGCAGCCCGCCACCACGGCCTTGACCAGCTCGGTGATGAAGCGCGGGAACGCGCTCAGGTCTCGCGCGCACATGTCTGCGGACAGGTTTACGCCCGTCTCACGCAAAAACGGCTCCAGCTGGCGGTTTAACACCTTGCGGCGTATCACGCGCTTTTTGAAACCCTGCCGCAGCACAAACACGTTGTCCGCCACAGTCAGGTCGTCCGCCAGGCCGCTTCGGCTCTCGATCACGCCGATGCGGTTGTAGCTTAAATCGCTCTTTTGCCAGTGGTTGACCAGCCTGCCGCGGTAGTACACGTAGCCGTAATGCAACGGCAGGTTTTGCCGAAGCAAGCGGATGAGCGCCGCCATGCCCGTGTCGTTGATGGGGATGAGCCCCACGATCTCGCCCGCGTCTATGTCCAAACAGAAGTGGTTGAGCGCCGTGGCCCCCTGCTCGCGGTAGGTGATGCGGTCCATGCGGAGCACTTCCTCTTTCATGGAAGCACCTCGCTTTGGGGCAGGTCGCGGCTGCTCTGGATCATGGGCAGCGTGATGCGCACGTCCGTGCCCGCCATGGGGATGGAAAACACATGCAGCCCGTATTCCTCGCCAAACAGCAGGTGGATGCGATTGTTGACATTCACCAGCGCAACGCCGCCTGTGTGCTCCTCCTTATCCTCCTGAAAGGCCCTGCCGCTCTGGTCCAGCCGCTCGTTGAGCTGCGCCAGCGCGTGCTCGTCCATACCCACGCCATCGTCGGACACCAAAATGGTCAGCAGCTTGTCCGTGCAGTCCAGCTTGACGGTCAGCCTGCCTGCGCCGATCTTGAACTCCGTGCCGTGGATGATGCCATTTTCTAAAATGGGCTGGAGCGTGAGCTTGGGGATGCGGCAGCGGTAGATGGCGGGCCTGTCCTCCGGCGCGCACTCGATGTGCATTTGCAGCCGCGGCCCGAAGCGGTACTGCTGTATGCGGAAGTACGTTTCGCAGTTTTGCAGCTCTTCCTCCACAGTCACGAGGTTTTCCAGCTTGCTGATGGTGTAGCGGAAGAACACCGCCAGCGCCTCGGTCATATCCGCCACACTGCCCAGCCCCGCCACCAGCGCTTCGCTGCGGATGCTTTCCAGCGTGTTGTACAGGAAGTGGGGGTTGATCTGGTTTTGCAGCGCGCGATACTGCGCCTGCCGCTTGCTTAGCTTGAGCAGGCGGTTGGCGTTGAGCTCTTCCTGCACGAAGCCGATCAGCCGCTCGGTCGCAGGGCTCAGGCTCATCTCACGGCTGTCCAGGCTGGAGAGCGAGTAGCCGTCCAGAAACAGCGCGATCATCCGCTCGGTACGCCGGTAGGGCCGCACCACCCAGAAGTAGAACACCACGCACAGGCCGCTTTGCAGCACAAGCGTCACGGTCAACAGCATGGGCCACGCACCCTGACGGCTGGCCACCACGCAGCTTGCCACCAGCAGCAGCACCAGCAGCGTTTCGGCCATCAGCAGCCAGCCCATGAAACGGCTTAAATACCGGTATTTGAGTCGCACTGCAGCGCGCCCCCTTTCCTCAGCCGTAGAGCTTGCGGTATTCCCCGGGGGTCAGCCCAGTTTCCGCCTTGAAGGTGCGGGTAAAGTGTTTCAGGTCGCCATAACCCACGCTTTTGCAGATTTCGGCCACCGGCGCGCCCGTGTCGCGCAGCAACTGGCGCGCTTCATCTACGCGCACGCGGGTCAGGTAGCGGGCAAAACCCTCGCCTGTTTCTTTTTTGAACAAAGTGCTGAAGTAGTTCACGCTGAAGCCGATGGCCGCGCTCACCTCCTCCAGCGTGATGGGCAAGGCGTAGTTTTTACGGATGTAGAGCTTGGCGTTGCGGATGGGTTGGGTGTCCCGCTCGCGCAGGCGCTGCGCCGCCAGCGCGAGCGCGTCGCGCTGCATGGCGGCCAGTATGTCCGTGAGCCCCTTAGCCGTGCCGCACTGTGCCAGCCGCTGCTCGTAGGCCTGCAATGCGTTCTCAAAATCCGCAACGCCCAGCCGGGTGAGGAACAGCCGCCCCATGGCGCGCGCCAGCGCGAGCAGCTCCCACCCGCGCGCGCCGGGCATGGCCACCGCCTCCTGCAACACAGCCGCCGCCGCGTCTGCCTCGCTTTGGCCCATCACGTCGATCGCGTGGGCGGCCGCGTCCGCATAGCGGGCCTGAAAGTCCATCTCCAGCAGGCCGCCGCGCCCCGCCTCGCCTTCCAGCAGCCGCCCCGTGCCCTCGGTCATGCGTTCGGCCAGCATGTTTTGGGCACGGATAAGCGCGGCGGGCAGCGCGGCGGGCGTGTCGCACAGCGCGCCCAGCGCCATGGAAAACGCAATGGGCCCGTAGAGCCCCTTCTCGGCCACCAGCTGATTGAGCGCCGTGCGCAGCTGCTGGCGCAGCGCCTCCTGCTTGGCTGGCGCACAGCAGAGCACGCACACCATGCAGGCATCCGCAAAGGCCTCCACCGCGTCGGCGCACACGCCCGCCAGCACGGGCGCAACCAGCTCGCGCACCTTTCCCTCCACGATCAGCCGCGAAGGCTCGGCAAAATCGTCGGGCGCATAGTCCAGCTTGACCAGCAAAATCTGGCAGCCCGCCTGCGAAGCTGCGAAGTGATAGGTGCGGGAAAGTCCCTCGGGCGTGTCCGCCTCCAGCCTGCCCGCCAGCAGGTCGTGCACCAGCTTCTGGCGCAGGTGCAGGCGGTCGTCGTCACGGCTTTCCAGCAGGGTTTCAATGTCGGTTTCCTCTTTAAGGCGGCGCTGGCAGCGGGCGACCATCTTTTCCAGCGAGTGGTGCAGCGCGTCGCGGTTGATGGGCTTGAGCAGGTACTCGCCCACGCCGTAGCGGATGGCAGTCTGCGCGTAGTCAAACTGCGCGTAGCCGCTGATGACGATCACCTCCAGCTCCGGCAGCACCTTGCGGGCTTCCTCCACCACTTTGAGGCCGTCGCACCCGGGCATACGGATATCGGTAATCAGGATATCAGGCAGCAGGGTGCGCACCAGATGCAGCGCGTCCGGCCCGTTCTGGGCGGTACCCACCACTTCCAGCCCCAGCTTCTGCCACTCGCCCAGTGCCAGGATCAACTGGCAAATGCGCTCCTCGTCATCGGCAATCAGCACGCGCAGCATGGTAAGACCTCCTTGCAAGTAAACAATGAAACATGGGTCAAGGGCATCGGAGGGAAGTGTTTGCCCTGTGGGCACAGGAGGAGAGCGTGCGGCCAGTGGCCGCTTCGCCGCAGGCGAAAGCGACCCGAAGGTGGCCTGATTGACAAGTGCATGGCGCGGTCGCGCCTTGCACGCCGATCAAGCAGGCAGGGCCGTAGGCCGCCGCATAGCGGCGAGCGATCCGCAGATGTGAGGTTTGACGAGCGCAGGGCACGGTAGTACCTTGCGCGACGATCAAACCGACCGGACAATGGCCCTTGCAGGGGTCAAGGGGGCAGCGCCCCCTTGCGTACCCTCGGCGAAGCCAAAAATTCCAAAGCGAGCGCACAGCGCCGCAGGCGCTGCAATGCGAGCGACACGGGCGGCAAGCCGTCAGGTGTATCCACGCCGCAAAACCGTCACCCGTTCCCATACGCTGCGAGCGATCATCCGAGGGGAAAAATCCCCACGCCATCAAGCCCATGACCGACGCTAGTATAACACGCTTTTCCGCCCTTTTCCAACCGCGTTCACAAGGTACAAAAGGGCGTCGGCCATTACGACCGACGCCCTCGCATGGTTTGGGGGATTACTTGGTCAGCACGCTTACGCCGGTGTCGGTCACAGCGCCGCCGAGGGTAGCGCCTTCCAGCGCCTGCACGGCCGCTTCAACGCCCATCGCGCCCATCACGTCGGGGTTCTGCGCCATGGTGGCCAGCAGGTAGCCGTCCGCGATCAGGCCCAGGATGGCGTCGCTCTTGTCAAAGCCCACGCCGATGACGGCCTTGCCGGCATCCTTGATGGCGTTGCCGGTACCGGTGGTAGAGCCTTCGTTGGCGCCGAAGATGCCAACCACGCCCTGGGTGATGTAGTTTTCCGCGATGGTCTGGGACTTGGCGGCATCGCCTTCGCCATACTGGGTCTCCAGAATGGTGAAGCTGGTGCCTTCAAACGCGGAACGGAAGCCGGCTTCGCGCTTCACGGTGGAGTCGGTGGCGGCGTTCACGTTCACGATGCCGATGCTGCCTTCGGTGGTACCGGCGGCGGTAAGGGCGGCGAGCAGCGTCTCACCGGCGGTCTTGCCGGCAGCCTGGTTGTCGGTGCTGAAAGTGGCTTCCGCGGGGAGGTTGGCGGGGCTGTCGACATAGATGATCTTGATGCCGGCGGCCTGCGCTTCCTTGAGCGCGCCCGAGATGGCGTCCGGGCCGTTGGCGGCCACGAGGATGGCGTTGTAGCCCTTGGAGACTGCGTTGTTCACGGCCTCGATCTGCTGGGCGTCATCCTTGGTGTTGGGGCTCATGAAGTCCACAGTCACGCCGAGCTCGGCGGCCTTGGCCTGCGCGCCTTCGTTCAGCTTGACCCAATGCTGGTCGATAGAGTCCATGGTGATCAGGGCGATTTTCCAGGGCTGGGAGGCTTTCACGGTCTCGGCCACGGCTGAGAACACGCTCAGGCACAGTACCAGTGCGCAGAGAATGGCAAGGAATTTTTTCATGGTTAAACCCTCCTGATTTATTTTCTCTATAAACGCCGTTGGGCGCTTACAAATTCAGTTTGTTGCGCCTGCGCGTCCCGCGGCGCACCACCACGTCCAACAGTACCGAGAACACCACGATCACGCCGATCACGATGCGTTGCAGGCCCACCTGCGCGCCAATCATGTTCAGCCCGTTTTCCAGCGTCTGCCACACGGCCGCGCCCGCAAACGTACCCAGCAGCAGGCCCGTGCCGCCCAGCGGCGAGATGCCGCCGATCACACCCGCGGCTACGGCGTACATCTCATACGTGTTGCCCGCTTCCATGTTGCCCATGCCCGCCTGCGCGCACAGGATCAACCCCACCACAAACGCGCAGAACGCCGATACCATATAGGCCTTCGTGGTGGTGGCGAACACGCTCACGCCGGAGAGCTTGGCCGCGTCCACATTGGAGCCGATGGCGTAGATGTGCCGCCCCGTGCGGGTCTTGGAAAGCAGGAAGAAGAAAACGATGAACACCGCCACCGCCACCAGAAACGTGTTGAACACACCCAAGGTCTTCCCGTAGTAGAACACGTTCTGAAACGCGTCGCCCGCCTCTTTGCCAATGCCCGAGGCGATGGCGTCGGTGTTGCGGTTTCCGTTGATCATGTAGCCGATACCGCGCGCCGTGAACATCGTGCCCAGCGTGGCGATGAAGGGCGGCAGCTGCGCCTTGCCCACCAGCAGGCCGTTGATCAGGCCGATCATCAGGCAGGCAATCAGCGCCACCAGCGCGGCCAGCAGCGGGTGCACGCCGTGGGTCATCATCGTGGCGGAGATCATGGCGCTCATGCCCACCACCGAGCCCAGCGACAGGTCGATGTTGCCGGTAATCAGCAGGTAACTTTGCCCGATGCCGATAATCAGATACTTGCTCATCGAGCGCAGCAGGTTTTGCACGTTGGTGGCGGAAAACACGTTGGGCTCGCGCAGGCCGAACACGATATAAATCACGATCAGCGCCGCGAAGGCGATCATGGCCGAAACCATGCCCCGGATGGCGAAAAACCTGCGCAGGGGGTTGAGCCGTTTCGCTTGCATGGAAAAGTTCCTCCTCATGCGCTCTGGGCGACTTTGTTTTCAAAGCGAGTGGCCAGCGTGAGGATTTTCTCCTGCGTGGCCTCTGCGGCGGTCATCTCGCCGGTAATGCGCCCGTCGCACATCACGATGATGCGGTCCGCGATGCCCATGATCTCCGGCATTTCGGAGGATACGAACATCACGGCGATGCCCTGCTGCTTGAGCTTGTTCATCAGGTGATAGATTTCCACCTTGGCGGCCACATCGATTCCGCGCGTGGGCTCGTCAAACATCACCACGCGGGAGTTACGGGCCAGCCATTTCGCAACGACCACCTTCTGCTGGTTGCCGCCGGAAAGCGTGGCCACGTCCTTTTCCACGGAAGGGGTTTTGATGCGCAGGTTATCCACAGCCTTGCCGCATACCTCGGTCTCCCGCGCGCGGCGCACCACGCCCGCGCGGTCGCACAGCATGTCCAAATTGGGCAGTGCAATGTTGTGGCGGATGGACAGCTTGGTGCAAAGCCCGTCCTTCTTGCGGTCCTCCGGTGCCAGCACGATGCCCGCGCGGATGGCGTCGGCTACGCAGCGGATGCGCACGGGCTTGCCGTCCAGCAATATCTCGCCGCTCTCACGCGCGTCCGCGCCGAAGATGGCGCGCGTGGTTTCGGTGCGGCCCGCGCCCATCAGCCCCGCAAAGCCCACGATTTCACCCTCGTGCAAAGTGAAGCTCACGTCGCGCACCATGCGGCCCGCGTTCAAATGCCTGACTTCAAACACGCGCTTGCCCGTCTGGCAGCTCACACGGGGAAACTTTTCCTTGATTTCACGTCCCACCATGGCGGTGATGATCTCGCCCATCGTGGTGTCCGCAAAGGGCACCTGCGTAACGAACTGGCCGTCGCGCATGATGGTCACGCGATCCACGATATACTTGAGCTCCTCCAGCCGGTGGCTGATGTATACGATGCCGCAGCCCTTGGCTTTGAGGTCGCGGATGATGCGGAACAGGTCGTCGATCTCGCGCGAGGTCAGCGAGCTGGTAGGCTCATCCATGATGAGCACGCGCGCGTTGGTGGACAGTGCCTTGGCGATCTCCACCATCTGCTGCTTGGATACAGGCAGCTCCCCCACCACCTTGCGGGGGTCAAGGTCGATCTTCAGCTCGCCCAAAATGCGGCGCGCCTCGGCTTCCATCTCGCTGTTGGACAGCACACCCAAATGCGTCTTTTCGCGGCCCAGATACATGTTCTCCGCCACGGAAAGCGTGCGGCACATGTTCAGCTCCTGATGGATGATGGCCACGCCCAGCGCCTGCGCCTGCCGGGGGTTCAGGTCGCCCTGCTCCTGCCCGAAAACCGTCACACGGCCCGCGTCACGCGTGTATACGCCGCTTAAAATCTTCATCAGCGTGCTTTTGCCCGCGCCGTTCTCGCCCAGCAGCGCCATCACCTCGCCCGCGCGAAGTTCAAAATGCACGTCGCTTAACGCCTGCACGCCCGGAAAGGATTTGCTGATATGTTCCATGGTTACGAGCGTCTCGCCCATCGGCCGTCACCACCGTCTTTCCCTGCCCTTTACTGGGTAAAGTATAGCACCCGCGGCGGCGCTGTAAAGGGGCGCACTTTTCCGAAACAGGGGGGCAACCTACCTGTATTTTCTGGCTGTATACAGTCCAGAATCTGCCGCATCCCCCACCCCGCAAGGCTTCGCATGGCCTTCATGTCTTTTACGGTTCCAGATGTAACATCTTTAAGCTCGCACTCATCAACCCGTCGCCCTCCCCGCATCCACATCACTTCCCAAACCGCCCGTCCCGCCTTGCACACAAAAGAGCAAAGCCAAACCTGTGGCTTTGCTCTGTCCTACCGTGAATGTCTGCGCTCCCGCCAGCCAATCCACGATGCCATGCATTACTATGCTTGCAAGCATATATGGTGTAAACAGCCAATTCAGTCCAACTCATCAAACACGAACAGCCTCGTGAATCAGTTTCACTGTACAACTTCAATCTTCAATCATGATAAACAAAAACACATAAACATAACAGAGTCAACGTGGCAAAGCAACCCAACATCAAAACACCAACGTTCCCCCGTTCTCAGGGGGCGGTTGGGAGGGGGACGAAGTCCCCCCTCCCAAAGGAGGCAGAGCCGACGTCGCGATTGCCAGCGCCGCATAATCCCCAATCTGCTCGCCCAACTGCGCGGGTACCACGCGGCACGCGCCCAGCGAGCGCGGCAGGCATTCCCGCGCCATCACCGCGCGCATCGGCGGGGCCAGCAGATCCTCGCAGCGCGCGTAGATCGAACCCAGCACGATACAGTCGGGGTTGAGCACATCCACCAGCAGCGACAGGCCCGCGCCCAACGCCTCGCCGCACAGCGCGAACACTTCCAGCGCCGCAGCGTCGCCCGCGCGCGCCGCCTCCGCCACCGTTTTCGCGTCAAAGCGACCGTCCCGTACAAAGGCAGGCGTACTTCCGTTTTGCCGGTAGCGCTCGCCCACGGTTTCCGCCAACTGCCGCAGGCCCCCACCGGAGCAGAAGCCCTCAAACGAGCCCGTCTTGCCGTAGCCGCTGGGCCCGAAATCGCGGATGCGCCAATGCCCTACCTCGCCCGCGTCGCCCGAGGCCCCGCGCAGTATCCGCCCAGCTGCCACGATGCCCGCGCCCAGCCCCGTGCCAAAAGTGAGGAACGCCATCATGCGGCTGTCCCGCCCCGCGCCCCAGCGCCATTCCGCCAGCGCGCAGGCGTTGGCGTCGTTCTCCAGCACGCAGGGCGCGCCAAGCGCCGCACTCGCCAGCGCCGTGAGCGACACATCCCGCCAACCGGGCAGGTTCGGGGGATTCAGCAGCATCCCCGCAGCCGCGTCCAGCGGGCCGCCCGCACTAACGCCGATTCCCGCGATGGGCTCGCCGCCCGCCAGCGTTTGAGCCAGCGCGCACAGCGCGTCCATCGCCTGCGTCTGGCTTTCGGGCGTGGGGATTGCCTCCCGCCGCAAGATTTCAATGCCGTCGCCCTGCGCGCGCCCCACGCTCACGGCGCACTTGGTGCCGCCGATGTCCAGCCCGATAAGCACGCTCACGCCTCGGCCTCCCCATACAGCGCCGCTTCCAGCGCGGCGCACAGCGCGTGGTAGATGGGCAGGTGCAATTCCTGCACGCGCCACGTTTCCCGCTGAGGCGCGCGGATGCACACGTCGCAATGCACTGCCAGTAGCCCGCCCGTTTCGCCTGTAAGTCCGATGACCTTCGCGCCCCGCGCCCGCGCGGCGATAGCCGCCAGCCGCACATTCAGCGCATTGCCGGAGGTGGAGATGCACCAAAGCACGTCCCCCGCCCGCGCGTAGGCAAAGGCCTGTTGGGCGAAGGTAAGCGCGGGGTTTACGTCGTTCATGAACGCGGTGCTCATGCCGGAAAGCCCGTGCAGCACCAGCGTGGGCAAGGCGCGCTGAAGCGTATTTGCCAGCGTGCCGTCGTCCCCGGCGGCGGCCAGCGCGGCGGCTTCCGGCGCGGAAAGCTTGCGCGGCAGCAGAAAGCCCTTCATAAGCTCGCCCGCGATGTGCTCGCAATCGCAAGCGCTGCCGCCGTTGCCGCACAAAAGCAGCGTGCCGCCGCGGGCAAAGCTGTCAAGCAGCGTGTCAAACGCGGCGCGCAGGTCGTTTGCCAACGGCGCAAGCGTAGGGTGCTCGGCGTAGAGCGTGTCGAAGATGGCCTGTTGCTTATCCATTGCGTATCGTCTCCCATCGTTTGCAAAGGGCGTATCAAGGCGTGGCACAGTGTGTGCCCTCAGCGCTTGGGCACGCGCTTTTCGCTGCCGCGCAGGCACAGGCGCGGCACCACCACCAGCCGCTCGGCGGTGCGCCCGGGTTCCTCAAAGCGGCGGATTAAAAGCTGCGCCGCCTTCGCGCCCAGGCTTACCACCTCGCGGTCCAGGCAGCTGTAGGGCAGCTCGAACACCATCTGCCCCGGCAGCTCGTCAAAGCCCACAAACGCCACATCCGCGGGTATCTTCAGCTTCAGGTCGCGCACGGCGCTCAAGAAGCCGATCTCGCTGTGGTTGTTGGCGATAAAAAACGCCGTGGGCCGGTCCGGCTTTTGCAGCAGCTCGGTCACCTGCCGGTAGGCTTCCGGCTGGCCGAATGTGCCCGTAAGCAGGTAGGGCTTGTGCAGCGTGAGCCCGTTTTGCAGCATGGCCTTGCGGTAGCCCTCCACGCGCTCGCGCCCGATCAAAAGCTGTGTGTTGCCCGCGATCACGCCGATGGCGCGGTGCCCCGCGTGAATCAGCGCCTCGGTGGCAGCGTACGCGCCGCTGAAATTGTCGCTGAGCACACAGTCGCAGTCCAGCCGGTCGATGGGCCGGTCCAGCACCACGGTGGGCCCGCCCAAATCGGCAAGTCGCGAGGCCATCTGCTCAAAATCGCGCTCGTTTTCATAGTTGCAGGCGGGCACATACAGAAGCCCGCGCACCCGCTGATAGCGCATGGCCTCCAGCGCGCGGTAGTCGCGCTCCTTCTGGTTGCCAGATGTGCGCAGGATGAGGGTGTAGCCGCACTTGTCCATCACCTCGCTCACGCCCGTGAGCAGCGCGCTGAAAAACGGGTTGTTCGCCTCGGGGATGATCAGCCCGATGGCGTCACTCTCCCGCCGCGACAGGCTGCGCGCCAGCGCAGAGGGCTGGTAGTGGTGGCGTTCCATCACAGCCTTGACCTTGGCGGCGGTTTCGCGGCTCACATAGCCCTTGCCGTTGATCACGCGCGACACCGTGGCCTTGCCCACGCCCGCCTCGCGCGCGATATCCTGAATGTTTACGCTCCTCATGGTGCCGCACCTCCCGCCGTGAAAACGGTTCCACGCTGCTGTGATTATATCGGTTCAGGGCGGGGCTGTCAACGGATGGGCCGCGCCGGCGGGCACGCGCGACAAAAACCCTTTTCCTTTGCCCGCGTTTCGGGTATAATGACCATAGGAAGGGAGGCGCGCACGTGCCAAAGGAACGCATCGGCATCATGGGCGGCAGCTTCAACCCCATCCATGATCGCCATCTGGCCATCGCGGCGTGCGCGCTGAACGAAGCCAGGCTCGACCGTATCCTGTTTCTGCCCACGGGCAACCCGCCGCATAAACGCTCGGCTGACCTGGCCGACGCGGAACACCGTTTTGAGATGACGCGGCTTGCCACCCTGCGCGAGCCGCGCTACAGCGTTTCGCGCGCGGAGATTGACCGCGAGGGCGTCATCTACACGGTGGACACGCTGGCCCTGCTGAAGCGACAGTTACCCGAAGCGGAGTTTTTCTACCTGATCGGCGAGGACACCCTGCTGGACCTGCCCAACTGGCGCACGCCGGATAAGGTATTCGCGCAGTGTACATTTCTGGTCAGCAGCCGCACCTCGGCGGACGCGGCCGCGCATCCCTCGGTGCCCGCGCTGGTCGCCAGAGGCGCAAGGTTTGGCTTTCTGTCGCTGCCGCCGCTGGATATCAGCGCGACGGCCATCCGCGAAGCGCTGGCGACTGGGCTGCTCCCCGCAGGCCTACCGCCTGTGGTGGAGGAATATGCCCGGCTGATGGGCCTGTACGGCGTAACGCCGCTGCTTTCGGACCCTGTGCCGATGTATGCCCGCCTGAAGGCGGCGCTGAGCGAGCGTAGGCTTTTTCACTCGCTGCTGGTGGCGTGGACGGCGCGGCGGCTGGCGCGTGCGCACGGGCTGGACGAGGCGCAGTGCGAACTGGCGGGCATCCTGCACGATTGCGCCAAGTGTATGCCGCTGGGCACCTTACAGCGCATCGCGCGCGAAAGCCGCCTGCTGCTGGATAAGGAGACACTGGCCAACGAAGCGCTGCTGCACGGGCCCGTGGGGGCCGTGGTGGCGGAGGCGGAGTACGGCGTGAGCGACCCCGGCATTTTGACCGCCATCCGCTGCCACACCACGGGGCGGGTGGGGATGCTGCCCGTGGACATGGTGCTCTACCTTGCCGACAAGATCGAGCCGGGCCGCCGCAACTACCCGGGGCTGGACGAACTGCGGGCGCTGGCGGAAAAGAACCTCGTGGCCGCCATGCTGCGCTCACTGCACATGACCCAACAGTATGTGACCCACCAGAAGGCGCCGCTCCACCCCGCCACGCAGCGCGTGATCGCGTGGCTGGAGCGCCTGCCGCAAGCATAAAAGGAGAGATTGCCTGAATGGAAGCCAAGGACATCATCACCATTGCCGCAAACGCACTGTATGACAAGAAGGCGCAGGATATCGTCGCGCTGGATGTGACCAAACTGACGGTGATCACCGACGTGATGCTGATCGCCAGCGGCCGTAACGTATTGCAGATCAACGCCCTTGCCGATGAGGTGGAGGACAGGCTGGCCGAAGCGGGCGTGCCGCTGCTGCGGCGCGACGGCCATCACGACGCGCGCTGGGTGGTGCTGGATTACGGCACGGTGCTGGTGCATTTGTTCCATACGCAGGAGAGGGAGTTTTACCGGCTTGATAAGCTGTGGGATCATGATGGAAACCTGGTGCCGCTGCCCTTCGACGCTCTGGAGGCATAGGAGGAAAAAGGGCGCTCCCCTCCGCCGCAGCGGAAAACGGGTCAAGGGCGAAGCCCTTGCGGGGCATGGGGCGGAACCCCATATCCCCCGCCGCAGCGGAAACCGCAAGCGAGCGGGCAGCGCCGCAGGCGCTGTGATGCGAGCGACGGTCAAAGCCAACCACAAGAAACAAGACTCGCCCTTTTGTTGGGCGGGTCTTGCTTTTTACCCACATCTGCCAAATATCGCACGATTATCAAAAACCACACAGCCCGCATGCCGCGTCAAAACGAGGTTCCCAGCCAACGCGGCATTCGTGTGCGCGACTTTATAAGACAAGCCCGCCCGTAATCAGAGCCTTGGCTTCGTTTATCAGTCGCCCTGTCAAGCCGCTCGCATCGTAGCGCCTGCGGCGCTACCCGCTCGCTTACGCTTCTTTGCTGCGGCAAGGTTTTGGGGTTCCACCCCAAAACCCGCAAGGGGCATCGCCCCTTGACCCTTTTTTCACCCTTTCCTGTTCAGTTCACCTTTACCTGCTGCTCCGGCCCGTACCAATCCAGCGCCAGCATGGTGACATCATCCGCCTGCTCCGCGCCGCCCGCAAAGGCATCCACACTCGCGCGCACAAACGGCAGCAGCTCCATCACGCCGCAGGGTGCGCCGTCGGACGCCTCCAGCGTCTCCATCAGCCGCGCCTCGCCGTACAATTGCTGGCCTGCGTCCTGCATCTCGGTCACCCCGTCGGTATAGAGGAACAGCCTGTCGCCGGGGTACAACTGCATCTCCACATCCGTATACGGGCGGTTGGGCAACCCGGCCAGCACAAAGCCCGCCTTGTGCCGCAACCACTCGTACTTTCCGTCGCGCCGCCGGATCAGCGGCGGGTTGTGGCCCGCGTTGGCCACGGTGAGCTTGCCCGTAGCCAGCTCCAGCAGCCCCATATACACCGTCACAAACATGCCTGCGTCGTTGTTTTCGCACAGCTGGCCGTTCACCTGCGTCAACACCTGCGCGGGGGTCAGCCCCTGCAGCGCGCCGGTCTTGATCAGCGATTTGGCGATCACCATGAACAGCGCCGCGGGTATGCCCTTGCCGGATACGTCCGCCACGACGAAGGCCAGATGCGTGCCCATTTTTTCCGGCCCGTGCAGAATGTAGAAATCATAAAAATCACCGCCGACCGACTTGGCGGGCTCCATGGTGGCGTATACCGAAAACTCCGGCCTGTCCGGCGCGTAGGGGAAGATGCGCGGCAGCATGGCGCTCTGGATGGTGTTGGCGACGCTCAACTCCGTGGCGATACGCTGTTTGTCCGCGGTGACGACGCGCAGATTTTCCACATACGCGCGGATGTTCTCCGCCATGTCGTTAAAGCTGTGCGCCATTACGGCGATCTCGTCGTGGCCGCGTGCGGTAAAGGGCGACAGCGTGAGCGTGTCCGCGTTTTTGTCAAACGCCGCCATGTGCTCGGAGAGGCGCTTGACCGGGGTGACCACGCTTCGGTTGGTGATCCATAGCGCCAGCAGCACAAACAGCACGATCACGCCTGCCATGAGCGCCAGCAGTTGCAGCGTCTGCTGCACGGTCTGGCGGATCACCAGCGTCATGTCCACATCCACGCCCACGACGGCCACGGTGTCGCCTACGCTGTTTTTCAGCGGCGCATAGGCGGAAAGCAGGTAGCCGTATTCCCCCGTGGTGATGCGGCGGCTCTGCGCGGTCTCGCCCGTTTTCATCACGCCCGAGGTGATGTCATACACGTCGCTCTGGCCCGTATGGTCGCCAATGCGGCTGATCAGGCTCATGTCCTCGCCCGGGATGGGCACGTCGAACACGTATACCGCGTCGTTCACATCCGCATGTGGCACCGAGATGTACAGGAAGCGCAGGCCCAGCCGATCCTTGATGTTGCTCAGCTGTGCCTGTGTGCGGCGGTAACTATCGTCCTCGCCGCTTTGCAGGTAACGGGCAACCGCGTCACCCTCCACCTCGGTGGCGGCCAGCTCGGCGGCGCTGGAGGCCAAATCGCCGTACTGGGTCACCAGCTTCTGGTAGTTGAGCGCGTACGCCGCAAGCCCCACCGACACCAGCAGCAGCAGCGCGAGCGCCGCAAACAGCAGCACAACCTTGGTACGGATGCTGGCTCTGCCCATAAACTGACCCTCCCCCTCGCCTACACGCGGCACAGGTACAGGTGCGCCCCGCACCTGCACTTGTCCCCGCAGATCGGGCAATAATAGCCGTAGTGGTCAAAATCGACATAGAAGTGCTCGTGCAGCCCCAAATCGGTCACATCGGCGTATTGCCCCACCGTGTGGCGCGCGGGCATCTGCCCGTCCGGGTGCACCCACAGCTCGTAGAGCACGTACACGGCCCCGCGCGCGGCCAGCAGCCGGCGGCTCTCGGCCAGCATCAGTGCGCTTACGCCCTTCCCGCGCCACGCGGGCACCACCAGCAACGCGTCGCCCGTATAGACCGTAGCCTCGCCCGCAAGCGTACGCACGCGCGCGCACAGCTCCTCGTGCCCGCCGCTGAGCGCGATGCCGCGCGTGTAGATGTCCAGCCCGATCATCCGTCCCTGCGCCTCGCACTTGACGGCTACGCTGGCGGGGTCCGCCAGCACCTGCGCAAAATGCGCGCGCACGCCTTCGCCAAAATTCAGGTACATTTCATGCAAGCGCACCAATTCGTTGATGTCGGCCGCCGCCATGGGGCTGATGCGCGGTTTATCGGTCATGCCTGCGCCTCCCCTTGCGGGCCAACAGGCTGGCAAGCCCCACGCAGCCCGCCGCGCCCACGGCAATCACGCCGCTTTCAGCCGCCACGCCCATAAACAGCAGCGCACTCAGAATCAGCGGCCCGCTGGTCTGCCCCAGATTGTCAAACAGCGAAAACACGCCCATCGCCTTGCCGTCGCCGATGCGCCCGGCGCGGATCAGGTCGTTGTAATACACGCCCTGCGACGCATAGCCGAACGAGGCCGCTATCCCCAACAGGCAGATGGTGATGACCGCCGTTTCAAAGCGCGGGTTGAGCGCAAACAGCCCCAGCGCGTACATGCTGACAAGGCTGCTGAGCCGCACGGCGTTCCAAGCGCCCACCCGGCGGATCAGCGCGCCGGCCACCACGTCGCCCAAAACAATGGCCAGCGCGCCGCCCAGCAGCATCACACTGCCGATGACCGACTCCGTCTTGCCCAGATCGGAGGCGAACAGCGGAAACAGGTAATCCTTGAAATACATCATCAGCATATACGGCAGCATGATAAACAGCAGAAATCCGAACACCTTCGGGTTTTTAAGAAAGCGCAATGTATCGCCCCGCCTGCCCGCGTGGTCTTCCTCGGTCAGGGTGAGCGTTTCACTGCCGCGCAGGCTGTGCAGCGTAAGCCCCGCCGCCGTGAGCACCAACAGCCCCGCGCCGACGTATGCCGCCCAGTAACCCAGGTATTCCGCCACATAGCCGCCCGTGGACGAGCCCAGCACCACGCCTGTGATTACGCCCACGTTGAGCCCCGCAATCAGCGACTGCTGCTCGGCGGGTTCGTCGGTGCGGGCGGGCATGGCGTTACAGGTGACCACCGCCGCGCCCGTGCCCACGCCGCCGATACCCTTGGCCAGCAGCAGCAGCCAGTATTGGCCGCTGATGAGTGCGCCGATGGCCGTGAGCACGCCCGCCACCTGCAAGGCAAAGCCGCCCAGCAGCACCGAGCGCGGGTGGCTGCGGTCCAGCACACGCCCCGCAGCCAGCGCGCTCAGGCCAATGGCCAGCAGCTGAAAGCTCATGGGCAGCGCGGCAGCCAGCGCGGGGGGCAGGAAAGCCGCCGTGTCCGCACCCAGCCAGGCCGAAAGCTGCGGGATGTAGGCCGCGTCCATATTATCCGCCATGAACACCAGAAAAATCAGCGGGCGGATGAACCCCAGCGCGATGCGCCTGCCGCCCGCCAGGCGCAGCACCTTACGCCTGGCCAGATGGTCGCCAAAAGCCGTGAGCTCGTTAAACAACAGCATCGCCATCATCAGCGCGACCAGCACGCCCGTGAGCACGCCGCGAATCAACGCCTGCCGCGCCACCACTTCGCCGTACTGGTTGGTGCCGATCTCCAAAAGCCCCACCATCAATTCCTGCCCGTCGTACACTGGCGCTACGGCATAGCTCCACATGCCGTAGATGTTCATCTCGCCTTCCACGCGCAGGCTCTTGCCCGTGCGCGCCACATCGCCGTATACCGTGCCGGAAAGCGTGCAGTAGGGGTAGCGCACGCCGGTGGTGTTTTCATAATCCATCACGCCGTAGAGCATGTCGCCCTCGAAGCGGTAGAGGATGTAGTAGAGGTTCTGGTCGCTGCGGTAGCTCGCGTCGCAGAACGCGTCCATGAAATCGCGCACGGCGGTGTAGTCCTCGCCGCGGTAGTCGCTCAAGGCGTTGATGCGCGCCAGCCGGTCGCCAAACACCGCGCCCGACGTGGCGGATATCGACTCCGCCAGCTGGGAGAGCATCCCAAGCGTCTGGCTTTGCATCTGCCTTTGCGCAAACGACAGCAGAAAACCCATGACCACCACAACCGTCACCAGCACGCTGCCTGAGGCGATGAACATCCGCCGCTTGGCCTCGGTAAAGGGCTGCCCGCGCAGCAGCCGCAACAGCCGCCATACGAGCCAAAGTGCGACAATCACGAGGTAGAGCGCGCTTGCCCACGTGAGCACCAGCCGCAGCGCAAAGCCCGGCGACAGCGCAACCTGCGACGCGCTGTCAAGGACAGTCCCCGCCTCGTCCAGCCAAATGACGCGCTCGCCGTCGGTAAAGCACACGCCCCCGTCCACGGCGGCCACATCGTACGTCAGGCCCCCCTGCCACAGCGTGCGCGCCCCGCCGCCCGTTATCGCCTCCACCTGCCCGCTTATCAGCTCGCTCACCAGCACCGTGCCATCCGCCGTCACATCCACGCCCCACGGCACACGCACGCCGTCGCCGTAGGGTAGCCATGCTATCGCGCCATCCGCGCCCGCCTGCCCCAGCAACCCCTTTTTGGTCGTGAACGTCAGCTTCGCCGCGGCGGGGTCATAGGCCGCGCGCAGCACGTCGTCCCCCTTCAGACGCACGCGCAGCAGCTCACGCGTGCCGCTCGCCTCGCATACCGAAGCGCCCACCGCCGTGCCGTGCACCCACGCAAACGTCACCTGCCCGCCCGTTAGCCGCAGGCTTCGGATGCGGCCCAGCTGGCGGGGTTGCTCACCCTTCCCGTACTGCGCGGCATAGAGCACTTCCAGCCGCATACCATCCATATCGTAGCGGATGATGCGCTCGCTCTCCACAAACGTACTGCTTTGGGCATGGCGCACCTCGGCCACCACCACGCTATGCCCGTCGGTGGCCACATGCTCGGCATAGTAGAACGCATCGGTATCCAGCGAGCCGCCGCGCACGCGCACGCGTAGCCTGCCCTGCGGGTCGGTCACGGTCAATAGCATTTTGCTGTTTTCAACCACGGCCATGCTGCCGTCCGGCGCAACGGCCACGGCAGAGGGCGACTGATAGGCGCGGGAAAACGATAGCGGTGTTTCCCGCAAAAAATCCAGGCTGCGCGACAAAAGCACGGAGGTTGCAACCGTGATGACGATCAGCGGCGTCCAGATCCACTTGTTCTGCCTGCGCACCAAAGCGGCTGCCTCCCCTGTCGGGCATTGAGGGCAACGGTGAGTGTCAAAAGCTTATGTGGCAATGCTACCATACTTCCCCCGTTCTGTAAAGCCGCAAAGCGCGCCGTTTCGCCACCGCCGGCCCCACGGCGTCGGGCGGGCGTCACGCTTGACAGTCCGCACGCGAGCCGCTATAATTTGAATTCGAAAGTCATTTCCAATTCATTGGCGAAGGCTGATCGAGATGGCAACGAAAGCGAGGGGATGCCGATGCGCAAGGCTGTGGAACACCGCCGCAGGCTGTATGCGCTGCTGATGGCGTTACTGTTTTTGCTGATGCTGCTCACAGCCATCGGCATAACGTTCGTCGAGACCGGGCACCACTGCTCCGGCTTTGAGTGCGCCATTTGCCAGACCATCCTGCGTATGCACGCGCTGCTTTGGCAGCTCGCAATGCTGCTGCTTGCGCTGCGGGCCATACCGGCAATACTTGCGCTTTACCGCCGTGCGGCACGCGGCCTGCGCTCGCCCCTGCCGCCGCGCACGCCCATTTCTCTGCGCACCCGTATGAATGATTGAGCGCCGCCTCCGCGCCCGCTGATTCACCCCGGCCCCTTCCTGTCCATACGATAACGGAGGTACTTCATGAAGAAAATCCTTTCGCTGCTGGCGGCCCTTGCGCTGCTTATGTCAACTGTACCCGCGCTGGCTGAAAGCGCGCCCATGCTCACGGTGGTCACCACTATCTACCCCCAGTACGATTTTGTGCGCGCCGTTGCAGGCGACACCGGCGCGGTGGCGCTATCCATGCTGCTGAAACCCGGCGCTGAAATGCACGCCTACGAGCCCACCCCGCAGGACATAATCGCCATCCGCAACGCCGACCTGTTCATCTATGTGGGCGGCGAGAGCGACGTTTGGGTGGAAGAAATCCTGAGTTCTATGCCCGAGAGCAATGTTAAGACCATCAAGCTGATGGACATGGTGCCCACGCTCAACGAAGAACTGGTCGAAGGTATGCAGGCGGACCACGACCACGACCACGAGGAGGGCGAAGAGGCCCACGAGGACGAGGACCACGACCACGAGGAGGGCGAAGAAGCCCACGAGGACGAGGATCACGACCACGAGGAGGGCGAAGAGGCCCACGAGGACGAGGATCACGACCACGAGGAGGGCGAGGAAGCCCACGAGGACGAGGATCACGACCACGAGGAGGGCGAGGAAGAGGTTGAGCTGGACGAGCATGTGTGGACCGCGCCGCTCAACGCCGCCGCGATGGTCACGGGCATCGCGGCCGAGCTGGCAGCGCTGGCCCCCGCACACGCCGAGGCCTTCACAGCCAACGCCGCTGCATACGTGCAGCAGCTAACCGAACTGGACGCGGCCTTCCGCGAGGTGGTCAAAACCGCAAAGCGCACCGAGTTGATTTTTGGTGACCGCTTCGCCATGCGTTACTTCACGCACGCCTACGGCCTCACTTACTACGCGGCTTTCCCCGGCTGCTCCGGCGAAACCGAGCCCAGCGCGCAGACCGTGGCCTTTTTGATGAACAAGGTCAAGGAGGACAAGGTGCCTGTGGTGCTTTACCCCGAACTGTCCACACACAGGGTGGCGGATGTGATCAGCGAGGAGACGGGCGTGCCGTCCCGCCTATTCTATGCCTGCCATAACCTGACCGCCGACGAGTTTGCTGAGGGCAAGACGTATGTCGACTTCATGACCGCTAACCTGGCCGTACTCAAGGAGGCTTTGAACTAAATGGCATTGATCGACTGCGAGGGTTTGACCCTCCGGTATGAACGCACCATAGCGGTACAGGACCTGACCTTTGCGGTGGAAACCGGCGACTACCTGTGCATCGTAGGGGAAAACGGCTCCGGCAAATCCACGCTGATCAAGGCGCTCCTCAGGCTTCATCCCGTATCGGAAGGAGCCCTCCGCTACGGCGACGGGCTCAAGCCCTCGCAGATCGGTTATTTGCCCCAACAGACCGCCGTGCAGCGCGATTTCCCGGCCAGCGTGCGGGAGGTGGTGCTCTCGGGCTGCTTAAACCGTATGGGGCTGCGCCCGGTATATCTTGCGGGTGAAAAGAAGCGCGCCCTGGCCGCCATGGAGCGCCTGGGCATCGCAGCACTTGCGCAACGCAGCTACCACCAGCTCTCCGGCGGCCAGCAGCAGCGCGTGCTGCTGGCACGCGCCCTGTGCGCCACCCAGCGCCTGCTGCTGCTGGACGAGCCCGGCGCGGGGCTTGACCCGCTTGCAACGCAGGAACTCTACCGTACCATTGGCGAACTGAACCAACAGGACGGCATCACGGTGGTCATGGTATCCCACGATGTGAACGCAGCCGTCCAAAACGCGCGCCACATCTTGCACCTGCGCACTGAAACGCAATTTTACGGCACGGCGGAGGCCTACCGGCAAAGCGACGTAGGCCGCCTGTATCTGGGGGTGAACGCCCATGCTTGACTGGCTTGCTGAACTGCTCTCCTACAACTTCATCGTGCGCGCGCTGATCGTGGGCGGGCTGGTGTCGCTGTGCGCGGCGCTGCTGGGCGTGAGCCTCGTGCTCAAGCGCTATTCCATGATCGGCGACGGGCTGTCGCACGTGGGCTTCGGCTCGCTGGCGGTCGCCATGGCCCTGGGCCTGGCACCGCTGACAATCTCCATCCCCGTGGTCATGCTGGCCGCGTTTTTGCTGCTGCGGCTCAGCGAGGCGGGCAAAATCAAGGGCGACGCGGCTGTGGCGATCATCTCCACCAGCTCGCTGGCCATCGGCGTGCTCGCCATCTCGCTCACCACGGGCATGAACACTGACGTTTGCAATTATATGTTCGGCTCCATACTGGCCATGAGCGCGGCGGACGTGCAACTTTCGCTGGTGCTGGGCGCGGTGGTGCTGGTGCTGTTCATCTTTTTCTATCACAGGCTGTTTGCCGTCACGTTTGACGAGACCTTCGCACGCGCCACGGGGATGAACGCGGGCCTATACAACATGCTGCTGTCCATGCTCACGGCCATCACCGTGGTGCTGGGGATGCGGCTGATGGGCGCGATGCTCATTTCCAGCCTCATCATTTTCCCCGCGCTCACGGCCATGCGCGTGTGCAGGCACTTCCGCTCGGTGGTGATTGTATCGGCCATTCTGTCCGCGTTTTGCTTTGCGGTGGGCATGGGGCTATCCTATGCGTTTGCCACGGCGACGGGCGCCAGCGTCGTGGCTGTTAACCTGATGATGTTTTTGACCTTCAGCCTGATTGGCGCGCTGCAAAAAAGGAGGCGACCCGCATGAAGCGATTCCTGGCTACCCTGTTGACCCTTGCCCTGTGCCTGACCGGCGCGGCCTCGCTGGCCGAGGGCGCGGACATCCCCGTGGATGTGGATGTGCGCGAGAAGATGTTCTTAACCCAGATGACAGAGCTCTACGTAAACATTCCGGACTACCTGGGCAAGACCATCGCGCTGGAAGGTATGTTTGACATATTTACCGACCAGACCACCGGCGACGTTTACCACACGGTGTACCGCAAGTCGCCCGGCTGCTGCGGTAACGACGGCTATACGGGGCTGGAGGTCGTCTGGCCTGACGAGAGCAAGACTTACCCGCTTTTAAATGACTGGGTGCATGCCGTGGGCGTGCTGGAGCAGTATGAGGAAAACGGCGTGCCCTACCTGCGCTTGCAGTTGATATCGCTGGAGGTCAAGGCGGAGCGCGGGCTGGAGTTTGTGACGCAGTAAGCGCACCGTGCCGCCCAGCGGCAGTGTGCATCGTGAAACCCCCGAAGGTTCGCCCTTCGGGGGTTTGCGCTATGTGTTTGGTTTCCATCTGCCCGCCTACCCCTTGGCCCCCAGCCTTCTGGCGACCTGCTCCAGCGAGGCCAGTCCATTGTGGAAACCGTTACCGTTATCAAGCACATAATCGGCCACGCCGCGGTAGATGGGCATTCGTTCCTCCCAGATGCGCTCGATCTCCTCGCGGCCCTTCTGGGCCAGCAGCGGGCGCTTCTCCGCGCGGATGTCCATTAAGATATCGTCAATGGGACGATCGATCAGCACCACGTAGCCGTGCGTGCGCATGAGCCTGCGGTTTTCCTCGCGCAGCGCCGTGCCCCCGCCCGTGGAGATGATGCCCGGCGTGGCGGAGATCAGCTCCCGCAGCAGGCGCGTCTCGCCGTCGCGGAAAGCCGCCTCGCCGTAGGTTTCGTATATCTGCGCGGTATTCATGCCGGTAATCTCGGTCAGGTAGGCGTCGGTATCCAGGTAGGGCGTTTGCAGTTTGAGTGCCACTCGCCTGCCCAGCGCGCTTTTCCCGCTTCCGGGCATCCCCACCAGAAAGATATGCCGCTCCATGTGCCGTTACTCCCTTTCCGCCCCGCGCTGCTCACGTTTTCCGTCGCCTTCGCCAAGCGGCATCGCCTTCGTGCCCGGCTCCAGCGTAAATTCAAACGCCGCGCCCAACTCCGTGGGCAGCAGACGTATGGTTTGGCCGTGCTGCTGCAGGATGCGCATGCAAATGCTCAGCCCAAGACCGGTGCCCGAACCCTTGCCGACGGTGTGCGCCTTATCCGCCTTATAAAACCGTTCAAATATGTGCGGACGATCCTCCGGCAGGATGGGCGCCCCGTCGTTTGCTACAATCACCGATACCTTATCATGCACCAAACGGGTGTGGATTGTCAAGTTCCCGTTATCATTTATAAACTTGAGCGCGTTGTCCACCAAATTGTTGAGCACCTGCG
>Ga0351855_1034_pt1 | contig 36239 bp, 38 predicted proteins | sample BONcelFGM3001C11_FD_206794 | JGI IMG/M metagenome (GOLD analysis project Ga0351855, IMG submission 206794) | Enriched cells from coal bed in the Powder River Basin, Montana, United States - BONCAT cells FGM rep2 HSBNCT.FGM.300.1.C11 ...
GGCAGAACAGACGTTTCCTCAAGGTCGAGGACCACAGGAAGTCGCTTCCCGGCCCTGGCACGAACGGCTTCTACTCCGGAGGGTTCCCTGCCCCAAACGTTTCGAAAAAGGAAAAGAACAGTATTGAAGGCCTGGTTCCGAGTTGAAGCAGCCACATTCCGCCTCGAAGCAAGGAAGGACAGAAAGCCGACAAAGGAGGAGTCATCTCGGGGATCCAGCCCCCGCGAAGAGCAGTACTCAAGGAACTGCCTGCACCAGATCGAGTAAGTTTTCACCGTGCTTGGAGAGTAATGCCGAACGCGCAACTGGCGAGCCATGACATCCAGAGGTTCATCAGAATCAGCAGGGACTCCAATAGCTCCGACGGAGAACGAGCGAAACAGCTTGACCGCATCAAGCGCCTGCCTGATCTGCCAATCCTGCTTCCCTGATGCAGAAAGCAAAGAGGAAAAGGAATCGTCATCCGGGAGCCCTGATTCAAGAAACCACCTGACCCAGAAAACAACGAACGGTACCTGCCTGTCTTGAAACACACCAAGGCATTTGACATACTCTGAAAAATTAATCAAAGGATCATCCATAACTCACCACCCTTCTTATACCGCCGTCAGCATAACAACGTCCCAGAAGGAAATGTATACATGCGTTCACTATTCTATGTCAAGCTATATCCCTTGACAACTAAAAGAACGAACATCATTCTCAAGCCATTGAACAGAACACCCTGCTTATGCAGATGGCAGCAGAAGAATTGTTATGCTTGACATTGACTAGATCTAGGAGTACAATTGTACATATGAAAATTGTAACTGACTCAAGTGTTTTCTTAGCTGTAGCATTGAACGAACCTGAAAAGGCTCGTTTGATTGAGATCACAACTGGTCATGACCTTATTGCTCCTGATGTTCTTCAGTATGAGTTGGGGAATGCACTGAGTTCGTTATGTCGCAGAAAACGAGTTTGTGCAGATGATGCATTGAAGATATGGGATGTTCTAATGGACATTCCCGTTGAGCTAAAGCCAATTGAAATCAGATCAGCAGTTGAATTGGCAACACAAAACATGATTTATGCTTACGATGCCTACTTTCTGGAATGCTCTCTGCACTGGAGATGCCCGTTGCTGACTCTTGATGAAAAGCTTAAAGCAGTCGCAATCAGCAAGAACATTGAAGTATTGGAGATCTGAGATGCTAGTGTTTACTTACTCCGAGGCCAGAAAAAAACTTGCTGAAGTTCTTGATCTGGCCAAAGATAACGAAGTACTAATCAAGAGAAGAAATGGAGAGACCTTCTGCCTAACTGAGATTAGGAAAGGAAATTCTCCTTTGGATGTTCCTGGGTTGTCACTTGGAGTAACCTCTAACGATCTTGTTGCTGCAGTTAGAGAGGGAAGAGAAAGATAGAAGCATAACCACTGAATACAGCAGAACTGCACCTGGTTTTCTTGTCTCAAGTTTTGCAGTCTGCTGATTCAGATTGTTCAGGCGTCAGAGGAATTGCCTCCCGATCACTGCAACAAGCAACTCTTGTCAAGGAAGGTTTGGATGAAGAATCCAGTGTGTTACTTCGAAATCCCTGTTACTGATCTTGAACGCGCCATTGTGTTCTACACAGATGTTTTCGGCTACCAATTCGAGCGTGTCGAGGTAGACGGGAACGAAATGGCTTTGTTTCCTGCATCTGACGAAGCGAGCGGAATAACCGGCGCGTTAGCCAAGGGAGAAAGCTATCTCCCCGGAAAGCAGGGTTCGCGTATCTACTTCTCTGTTGTCAGCATTGAAGACACGCTACACAAGGTGGAGTTAATCGGCGGCAATGTTCTGTATCCCAAAACCTCAATCGGGCCAGGTTCGGTTGCAGAATTCGAAGATAGTGAAGGCAACTGCATTGCGCTGCATTCAGCGCAGTAAGCGAAAACTGGCAAGTAACGGTTGCGAGCTTCAGTCAATGATTATGCAAGAGGGCTAAAAAATGACGCCTGACGTGTTGCAGCCGAATTGCCTTACGCAGCAGGTTTAGGAATCGTTATGTGTTCCAGATCGTTTTGGCAAACAGACCTGTCTTACGCAAACCGGCAAGCGGCTGAACCCGAACGGGCGGGAAGATGCCGAAGAGGATCGTAACACCTGTCTTCGCCGGCTTTGTTCATGTCGGGAGTGTTCCTTGCCGTTCCAGTACAACATTATTGCCTGTGCGAAAAATGGAGATGTCAGCATGAAGATGATGTATGCGATGCTTTTGGCGCTCTCGCCCGCAGCGCTATATGCCATTTATGCGTACCGCCTGAGGGCGCTTTTAATGATTGCGACAGGGCTGATATCGGCCGTGGTGGCCGAGGTGATTTTTCAGAAGCTTGCGGGACGCAGGATAACCGTAACCGACGGTAGCGCCGCGATTACAGGGGTTCTTCTTGCTTTGGCCGTATCCGTTTCGACGCCGCTTTACGCCATAGCGGTTTCGGCAGCCTTTGGCATTGTTGCGGGCAAGCAGCTTCCTGGTGGATTTGGAAAGAATCTGTTCAATCCGGCGCTTATCGGACGCCTTTTCTACCTGTTCGTCTTTCCCGATTCGATTCTGCCCTGGCGGCAGCCCGCTGACATGTCAACGCCACTTCTGGTGGAGCCGGTCGATATGCTGACGCAGGCAACACCGCTCGAGATCCTTCGCGAAACCGGTGGGACGGCGACACCGGTTCTTGATCTGTTCTGGGGGAGAGTTCCGGGAACGATCGGTGAGATATCGTCATTCGCGCTTCTGATAGGAGCCGGCTTCCTTGTTTACAAGGGCTACCTGCGCTGGCGAATTCCGGTCAGCGTGTTTGCCACGATTCTGGTCCTGTCGCTTCTCGCCGGTCAGAACCCCCTGTTTCATTTCTTTGCCGGAAGCATCATGCTGGGTGCCTGTTTCATGGCCACCGACCCCATGACCTCGCCGCGTTTCTCGAAGGGGCAGGTGATATTCGGTATTGGTGTTGGCCTGATAATCATGGGCATGCGCTGGTGGGGGTGGCAAACGCCGGGGGTGTATGAGTTCACCGAGGGAACCACGTTTGCCGTTCTTATCATGAACATCTTTGTTCCGCTTCTCAATAAGCGTTTTAGAACCGCCGTCAGGCAATGATGGTGTCGGGGAACCCACGGCTGACGCCTTGGGTTCAGGCCGTCCTGCATGGTGAAGACTTGTCCCGCATGCGGGATGTCAAGCTGATCGGACAGCCGCTTCGCTGGTGTGTGGAGGTGTCGAAATGCCCGGGAGTTCATTGATCCGCCTTGGCTCAGTATTGGTGGTGATGCTTGTCTTTGGTTATGCCTGCTATGGATTGGCTCTGGCGAAGCTGAAGCGTGCCGGGCTTGAGAATTCCTCAGCCAAAGCCAAAGCGGCAGCGCAGGCCAGGCATTGTTCCCTGATCGCCGCGTTCCTTTACATGGTTGCAATGGTCAGCGTGGCCGGGCTGTTCATGTGATATCCACTGAGCAGCCCCCCCTTGTAGAAGGTGTGATGCTGGATTCGGACATGGCTTGTTATGTGAGGGGACGTGAAACCGATTATACATGCCCTCTTCAAGGCGAAAGAGGAGAGGGCGTGTAGGCTTCCCCAGTTAGAGGACTGCCGAGTCATTGATGTCAGGGCGATCAATCTGAACTCAGGCCGATCCATAAGGGGCCTGGAAGACTTTCCCTGTTCAATAGGTTTTTCGTGATGCTGTACAACGTATGGAAACGCAAGGCAATCTTCCGGCAGTATTGGTCTTGACAGAAATGGGGAATCCGGCCATGTGTCCAATGTTTGCCCCGTGTCAGATCATTCTGGCACGAATGGTAGTCCCGGGGAGCCCTCTGGCGCCCCGTATTCTTGTTTTGAGACAGTATGCGAGCAAGGGTATTCATTGGCTACTGGAACTTTCAGCTGACCCGGAATGAACGCGATGGCGGGAATTGTGATTGGACCGCAGTTTCATCTACATTGTGTTCTGAGGCATCAAAAGCGATAAGCACTGCTGGTCTTGGATCTCTTACGCTTGAAGAGACGGGAGTTTCCGGCTATGAAGCTGGTCGTGAAAACGCCCTTAAGAACTGGCTGCATAGCTTCCTTGATAGACAACCAGGCTTTAGAGGATACTATTCCAAAGCCTCAAAACCAGCAAAGAGATAGCAGTGTTTACAATAGGCCATTCAATCTTGACGCCCCATCGTATAGGCAACATGTTACTTGTTAGAATGTTGAGCAGGGGTTAAGGAGTAACATATGGCATATAGAGTTGATTTTGGTATGGCCACAAGCTCTCAGATCGAAGCTGCACTGTGCAAGCGGATCGAAAGCATTCGGCTCTCCCGCAATACGACTCAGGAGCAGCTCGCCGAAGAGGCAGGGGTGTCGCTTCGGACCATTGGCAGACTCGAGAAGGGCCACGGGGTTTCACTGGACACTTTCATTCGAGTTCTGATGGCTCTGCGAATTTCTCACAGCCTGGAAGCCTTGCTCCCGGACCCCGGTGTGAGACCTATCGAAAGGGTCGGGGCTGGTGCAAGTGAGCGCAGACGCGCACGCCCCTTGAAGCCCGGCACGGGCCGGCCGACATGGTCTTGGGGCGATGAAAAGGGCGACCGTGAACAATGACGCACGTGTGATTCTCTGGGGCAGCCTGATCGGAGCAGTAACATGGCTCGAAGACAGGGAGATCGGGGTTTTTCAGTACTCCCCTGACTTTCTTGAGAGCGGCATCCAGTTATCCCCGATCATGATGCCCCTTGCCGAGTTCCCATACGAATTCCCGGCGCTTCCCAGGGGTACTTTCAAGGGGTTGCCGGGGCTTCTTGAGGATTCATTGCCCGACAAGTTCGGCAATGCCATCATTGACGCATGGCTTGCATCACAGGGACGCACCGCCGATAGCTTCCACCCCGTTGAGCGCCTTTGCTGCGTCGGTACCCGAGGCATGGGGGCGCTCGAGTACGAACCGGCAACGTTTGCTGCCGCAGGAAGCACACATGCAGTCAGCGTGGCGAATCTCGTCAGTCTTGCCAACCGGATCCTTGACGAAAGAATCAGTCTGAGGGGCGTATTCTCTGGTGATGATGATCGTGAAGCGATATCAGACATCCTGCGAGTGGGAACTTCCGCTGGTGGGGCGCGTGCGAAGGCCATTCTTGCCTGGAATCCATCGACCGATGAGTTTCGGTCAGGCCAGGTTGATCCGGGGGCCGGCTTCGAGCACTGGCTCATGAAATTCGACGGAGTGAGCAGCACGCGAGACTTTGAGATCTCGACTCCCAGGGGATACGGGAGGATTGAACATGCCTACCATCTCATGGCGGTTGAGGCAGGGATTGATATGACCGCCTGCAGGCTTCATCACGAGGGTGGGAGAAGCCACTTCATGACCAGACGGTTTGATAGGACGGCTGATGGAGGCAAGTTGCACATGCAGTCACTGGGAGCGCTTGCGCATTTCGATTACAGGCAGGCCGCAAGCTATTCCCACGAGCAGGCTCTTCATGTCATCAAGCGACTTGATCTCCCCCGCACAGACGTTGAACAACAGGTACTTCGCGCCTTTTTCAACGTGGTCGGGTGCAACTGCGATGACCACGTCAAGAACACAGCATTTCTCATGAACCGACTTGGTGAGTGGGGGCTGTCGCCCGCCTTTGACATTACCTACGCCCGCAATCCCGGCGGTGAATGGACAAGCAAGCACCAGATGAGCATCAATGGGAAGAGAGAGGGGTTTGGAAGAGAAGACCTTCTGGCGCTCGCTGCTGCGGCTGGGATCAAGAAGACTCCTGGAAATGAGATGCTGGACCGCGTGATTGCCGCTGTGACCCGCTGGCCAGATCATGCCAATACCCAGGAAGTTCCCGAAAAACGCATCGACGAGATCCGGCGTAACCAGATTACCGGGCTGTGATGTACAACCCACACGAGCAAGTAGATGGCATGTGGAACAGTCCGGTCGACCAACCAGGCTGGAACGTTTTTGCCTTCATGCAGTACCTGTTCATCCGAACTTGATCGATGCACCGAAGTGAGGAACTCTGCTTGAGCAACAACCAGACAAAAATGCAGAAACTGCTGTGCAGGTTTATCAAGCCATTGCCTCCGGGGGACCTTGGTCGAAGCTACAGTCGAGAGGAGCTGATTGAGGATCTGGGGTTTCTTGTGAACACAGTCGAGGCTGTTCATCCCAATCCATTTTTCGCGTGTGAAGAGGCAGCATTCAGACGGGAAACGGAGCAGTGCAAATCCAGATTGATCAGTGGACTGAGCAGACCTGCCTTCTACAGGGAGGTCGCCAGGCTTGTTGCGATGATCAATGATGGACATACGATTGTACATGCTCCCTCCGAAGAGTACATCGAGTACAGGAATTCCAATGGGGTTGTTTTCCCGTTTCCGGTTGATTGCTCTTCAGGCGAAGCTGTTGTAAATGAAACAGTTGTTGATTCGCCCGACGTATCTCCGGGGGATGTCATCACATCTGTCAATGGTGTTTCAATGAGTGAGATCCTGAAACAGATGAAATCCCTTTTTGGATATGAACGCGAAGCAATGAAGCTTGCCGTGATCTCGAAGCAGTTCAGTCTCTTTCATTTCATTCTGAACGGTGGAGTTGAGCAGTTCAGGTTTGGCATCAGTGATAACGACGGGCACAGGAAGTCTGGCTGCAACGGGCTGATTAGCGCATCTCTGCCTCAAGAGCGACCACGATCCCCAAAAGGTCAGGATTTGCCATATGAATACTCAATACGGATCGATCTGAAGGCTGCAGTCCTTGATTTCAGATCGTTTGTGGCTCCCGAGAAGTTTGGCACCTTGATGCAGCAGATGTTCTCTGAGATTGAAAAACACGGCATTGACAGGCTGATCGTTGATCTAAGGAATAATGGCGGTGGGGACTCCAGGCTGAGTGATATCTTCTTCTCATTCATTACCGACAAACCTATCAGAGGGTATTCCAGGATTGAATTGAAAGTATCCAGGCAAATCCGGGAGTACTACAGAGCAGTAACCAGGATACTGTTTCCCTTTCCCGCAAAACACCTTCCTTCAAGGTTTGCTTATCCTCCTCCCTGGAAGAAACCCATTGGCGAAACAGTAACGGAAACTGCCTGCCGAAGAAAACCGAGGAAGCGGAAGAAGCTTTATCAAGGCAAACTGTTCGTGCTTACGGGACCACTTACCTTCTCGTCAGCCACCGATTTTGCAGCAATTGTGCAAGACAACTCGATTGGTACTGTTGTTGGTCAGCCAACGGGTGGATATGCAACGTGTTATGGAGACAGCTATCCCTTTGTTCTGCCCAACTCCTTCCTGTCATGCGGTGTATCGCATAAGCTGTTCGTCAGGCCAAGCGGAGAAGAAAAGCCGCTGCCCGTCATTCCGGATATCACAATAACACTTCCCTCCCTTGTAGGCGAGAAGGATAGTATGCGTGATTATGTATTAAATAAATTGTGAATAGTGCACGATCAACACGGCATGAACCAGCCTTTTCCCGGGGATTCTGATTGAGTAACGTTGCCGGTCATGCAGAGCGACGGAAGGCACAATGAAACCGATCATCACGGCACGGGAACACTACGATCGACTTGCCGAATCCGGCCACGGGCGCAACGATCCCCCGTTCATGCAGAAATACATGGCCCGGTGGGACGGTCCGCCATTCTGGAATGCGCTTGGCGACCTTTGTGGAAAGGACGTTCTCGAGGTCGGTATCGGACCCGGTCGCATCGCACGCCAGGTGTTGCAACGCGGGTGCCGCAGCCTGACCGGGCTGGACATTTCTCCGAAGACAATTGCTGCCACCCGAGCAGACCTGGGCGACTTTGTGAATCTCGAGCTGGTCGTTGCAGACATCACCGAGTTCAGTCGGCCCGAAGGTTTTCACATCGCCCTTAGCGTTCTGACCTTCATGCACGTGAAGGATAAGGAAAAAGCCCTTCGGAACGTCGTCGACTCGCTTCGTCCAGGCGGTATTGTCGTTCTCTCAATTGACCATGCATCCGAATTGCTCGATTTCGGGGAATGGATCGTTCCACTCCATCCCTGGCTACCGGAACGCTACGCCGACGCACTTGCCGGGACGGGATGCGACGTCGGGGAGCCCGTTCCCCTGATTGATACATGGATCGATCCGAAGGGAAGGAAGTCGGACACGTACGGCGAGACGATAGCGACGCTCATCAGGGCGACCCGGAGATGAAAGCTTGCTGTACTTCCCGCTGCGCGGCATCATTAACCAAGGCTGCACTCAGGGAGAGATGTGAAAAAGCTGTTCTGCTCTGACAGCGTTTTCCCGAGCTATCTCGGTCACATTCTCAGTGCGGGAGGGATTTTTCCCGATGAGCGGTACACGCAGCGATACTCAAGATTCTTCAAGGATTCCGATGCGGCGTGGCTCAGTCAGAACAGCGATCTGTTCAGATGGGGCAATGGCATGGCGGGCCCATTGTTCAAGTATTGCCTGCTTGTCTCAGGATATGTAAGCCCTGCTCTCGAAAATGGAATGAGAAGGTATTACGAGGCTTTGGTATCACTTGGCCAAAGTGGTGATGCATCGGAACTGCTTCTGGCGTTTCCCGAACTGAACGGTTATCAGGTGAACTGGGGCAGACTTGATCATCCACAGGCCATCGAGATGCTGAGCGGTTACAGATCAGAGATCCTCAGGTTCATGGATGTCCTTCTTGAAAACTGGACCTCATTTGAAAAGAACGTCTGGCCCTGTGAGAAGGAAAGCATTCAGCCTGTATCAGACCGTATGAATCTCAGGCTTTCCAGCCATGGTTTGATAGAGAAGTGGGAATCAGCGACGGGTTACGATTTTCTGAGCGATCGGTATGAATTCGTACTCAGCTCGGGAATGCGAAAAGCCCCCCGGTTCAATTCGCTTGGCTACGACAGGAACTGGGTTTACTACGAAACGCCCCTGCTGTACGAAGGTATCATCCATGAGATTGGAACACATTTGCTTCGAGCAGTCAAGCAAGGTGTGGAGGGTGACTTTGAATACCTTCAAATCTACAACAGTTATGAAACCCTCTGCTGTGTACTCACAGAGAAGGTTTTTGCAGACCTTGATCTGAAAGGATCGATACTGAAGGGAAGCAGGGTTTTCGACCCCGATTCGTACGAGTTCTTTTCCAGGCACATTAACTCGTTACCGGTTATGAATTTGCCTGACTTGCTGCAGGAGTGTCTTGTGGAGAAGAAGAACAAGCTTTCCTAGAAGCTCAGCACAGCCGGCTTCCTGTCGGTGAATCGGGTACCGCTGGCTGGTCGTTGTCAAGCCTCGGGTCAGGCGCTGAATGGGCACATCTCAATTCGCTGTTGACAACACACAGAGCCTGTCTTACAATCTAGCCAGACTAGACAGGAGGTATCATGTCCCGGATCTGGCAGCTCCAGGAAGCAAAGAACAAATTCAGCGAAGTCGTCGAGGCGGCATTGAACAAAGGCCCTCAGGTTATCACGAAGCGGGGGGCCGATACGGCTGTTGTTCTCTCTTACACCGAGTATCGCGGGTTGATTCTGATCCAGAAGAAACTGTCTGATTTCTTCAGAGAGTCGCCGTTCGTTGGGGTCGATCTGGACCTGACCCGTGATTCCAGCCCGCTTCGAACTGATCCGGCTCTATGAGATACCTTCTTGACACCAATGTCATTTCAGAACTGATCGCCCGACACCCGAGCGAACGGGTCATCAACTGGCTTGATCAGCTTGATCCGGCTAGCGTTTATCTCAGTGTGATAACGATCAGCGAGCTTCGCAAGGGGATCGAGAAACTGGCGGACTCAAGCCGGAAAGATCAACTTCTTAGATGGCTTACTGATGAGCTTTCGATCCGTTTCAAGGAACGGATACTGGCCCTGGATGTGAATGTGATGTTGACATGGGGAGAGCTGGTTGGCCGAGTGGAGCGACATGGTCGTCCCCTTGCTGCCATTGACTCACTCATCGCAGCAATTGCCCTGACCCATTCCTGCACTCTTGTTACCCGAAACGAAGCTGATTTCAAAGACACAGGTCTTTCTGTCATTAATCCCTGGAAGTGAGGCCTTTTCACCCAGTGGGTAAAGGCCCGGGATGAAACGAAAAGGTCATGCACCAGAGCGTTCTTTGTCCTGTTATGGAATCCCTCATCGGGTACTTTTTTTGCTTTTCCCGAGCGGATCCTGTAAACCCTGTGCCTGAGAATAACTATACAGGAAGTACGTATTACCGGATTCGAATCGTTAAGAGAACGAATATAGCTACTTATTACTATCACTCATACCCCGATTTGAAGAGATGTGGCTTCCTTGATAATTAATCTCATACCAAGCATATTGCCTCCAGCTTTGGTTGTTGCAGTGGAGCATCGGATTCATTGCTGACAGTTACCTTACCGGGAAGAGGGAGTATTGGCTGACTGGCACAAGATGGACCTGCAGACACTCTGGCAGAAGTCCGGCTCCCGCGAGGAGGGGCTTTCTTCAGACGAGCTTTCGGAAAGACAGGGACAGTTCGGACTGAACACACTCGAAATCAGTGAGAGAGCTTTTCCTCTGCAGATCATACTTCATCAGTTTCACAATCCACTCATCTATCTCCTTCTCGGCGCTGCTGCCCTGTCCCTGGCCACGGGTCATTCAATAGACGCGACTGTAATTGGTGTGGTGATACTACTCAATACGCTCATCGGAGCGGTGCAGGAAATGAAGGCCGGCAGGGCACTTGAAGCCCTTCACAGGATGGTTGTGCCCCACGCGAAGGTTCTGAGGAACGGAGGCCCCGTAACCGTATCATCGGAAGACATAGTCCCGGGGGACATTCTCTTGCTTCAAACGGGAGACCGCGTGCCTGCGGACGCCAGGGTATTCGCAGCCTCAGAGCTGTATACCGACGAATCGGCACTCACCGGAGAGAGCGAACCGGTTCACAAAACACCTGATTCAGTTGCCGCTGATGCCCAACCGGCAGACCGGACGAACATGGTGTGGATGTCTTCGGCGGTCACCGCCGGGAACGGCAGGGCGGTGGTTGTGAGCACCGGCATGAACACCCATCTTGGAATGATTGCCGGCTCCGTCCGGGATACGAAGAAGGACCAGACTCCTCTTCAGAAACGGCTTTCGAAACTGGGACTGATCCTGGGCCTCTCCGGAATCGGTCTTTCTGGCCTGGTTTTAGGCCTTGGTCTTCTGCAGGGGCACCAGTTGACCGTAATGGCACTGTTCGCAGTGGCGGTTGCGGTTTCCGCAATTCCCGAGGGGCTTCCGGCGGTTATAAGCGTAACACTGGCCCTGGGAGTAGAGCGGATGGCGGGAAGGAATGCGGTCATCAGAACACTTCCCGCGGTTGAAACACTTGGCTCCACAACGGTTATCTGCACTGACAAAACAGGCACCATAACCCAGAACAGAATGACCGTGACCCATGCCTGGACCTTCAGCAACACTATGACCGTATCCGCCGACGGCTTCCAGGGGGGGGGGCCGTGACAGAGGAACTTGAATACCTCCTCCGCTGCGGAGCCTTGGCCAACAATTCCACTGTGGAGAAGCAGGGCGAATCAGCGGGCTCCCCCACTGAGATTGCCGTGGCTTCCTCGGTACTCCACGGAGGGTTTGATGTGGAGGAACTGCGAAAGGCCTTTCCAAGGAAGCACGAGATACCGTTCAGCAGTGAGCACAAGTACATGGCCACACTCAACGGAACCGATGGGCTTTGCGCGTACATGAACGGTGCTGCAGACCGGATTCTCGGGTTCTGCTCGAAGATAATGGTGAAGGGTGAACCGGTGCCCATGACGCCGGAACACCGAAAAAGGGTTGAGGAGGCCATCGATCTCCTTGGAGAACAGGCCCTCAGGGTGCTGGCCGGCGCCTTCAGGGAAATGCCCGTGAACACAGAATCCCTTGACAGGAAAAATGTTGAGGACGATATGGTCTTCGCTGGTCTATGGGGAATGGTGGACCCTCCCAGGCCCGAAGCGACAAAAGCGGTGGCAGCTGCCCGCGAGGCGGGCATCAGAGTTGTAATGATAACCGGCGACCATGCAGTTACGGCGAATGCCATTGCCCTGTCCGCAGGAATATCCTCAGAAGGCGGAAGGGTGGTCACCGGTGAAGAACTCGACAGGATGGACGACGACAGTCTCGACGCAATCTCACCCACAGTAACGGTTTACGCCAGGGTTTCTCCCCAGCACAAGCTGAGGATACTGCAGTCTATGAAGCGGCTTGGCGAAATAGTCGCCATGACCGGCGACGGCGTAAACGACGCTCCGGCCCTTAAGGGTGCCGACATAGGCATTTCCATGGGCAGATCCGGAACAGAGGTAGCACGGGAGGCGTCGGACATGATCCTCACCGATGACAATTTCGCCACCATTGTCCAGGCGGTGGAGGAGGGCAGAACGATCTTTGCCAACCTTCGCAGGGTTGTGTTCTTTCTCATTACCACCAACCTGGGGGAGATACTCACGCTTGTAGCGGGTCTTGCTCTGGGCATGCCCCTGCCCCTCACCGCGGTGATGATACTGTGGATCAACCTGGTGACCGACGGCGCCTGCACAATTCCCCTGGGAATAGAGCCGGGCCATGGGAATGTTTTACGGGAAAGACCCAGGCCCCCGTCCGAAGGCATTCTGGGCGGCGGGTTTCTGAAACGGGTGTTCATAATGGCGCCCGTTATGGCTGCGGGAACACTGTTCCTTTTCAACAGAGAGCTGAAGGGAGGCGAGGTTCACGCCAGAACCATTGCCTTCGCAACCATGGTCGCATTCCAGTGGTTCCAGGCTGTCAGCTCCCGATCGCTCACCTCTTCTGTCTTCTCGGTGGGTTTGTTCCGGAACAGGTGGCTGTGGGCGGGAATTCTTGCTTCGGTAACCCTGCAGCTTCTGGCAACACAGACAGCTCTTGGTCAGGGCATATTCAACATCGAAGCGCTCTCGCTGATCAAGTGGCTGACCATAACCGCAGTGGCCTCCAGCGTGCTCATTATAGATGAGATACTGAAGCGGGCCGGTCTGTTCCGCAAATAGAACCGAGGTCCGGCCACAAACAGCGTGCTCCTGCATGCGACATGCTTGCCAGGCCGGTGGAATGCAACCCGGCGAATCTGGTGGCCATGATTTCGCAATAGTCCCGGTGTTTGGTGATCCGCAGTTCAATAACTGACCAAGCAATGCTTTTGTGTTCAGCCATTCAGCGAAGCCGGAACAAAGCCTTTACTGCTCCGAAGGTTGTTGCTTCCAGTGGTGATGTGCCGTAGTGCAGCCTCATGCATGTCAGGAAGCTCATGAGCTGGCCCGTGGAACTCGTGGGGTAGGCTCCTGAGAGGCAGCGGTTGCCTGCCGGGAGGTTGGCAGCCCTGGCGTTTACCGTCTTGCCGTCATGCCCGAGGTAACGGAACTCAACGATGAGGTTCCGGGTGCCTGAGTACTCGAACGGTGTGTCGAGATCGAAGCCGTTCCACCCCGGGGCTGAACCGGCCCACTTGATCTCGAGGGTTTCCGCAGAAAAGACCTGCACCGGTGTTTCCCCCGAATAGTTGGCCTCGAAGCTTGTGGAGAGGGCGTTTACAGTGGTCTCACAGAGAAGAATCCGTGCGTTCTGGAAGGTGCCGGTTGCCTGAGAGGCGTGGGTTGCGAAGAGCTCGACCCTCTCCATGAGGACCGGGCCGGGGAATTCGTCCGCGAGTACCAGAACCTGGTACCTTCTTCCGGGGTCGCCTCAAGAGCCGCTGAAGGGCCTGTTGGTGGTGAGGGTTCCCCCCTGGCCAACCTCGACTACGCCGGCCATTGTGGCGACCGTCAATAGAAGCAGAGCCGCTGTGCAGAACCGCATTGTTCCTCCTTGCTAGTCAAAGGAATAGTAGAGAGCGGTTTCCCCCGTGATGTCCATGTGGACCTCGTCGTTGCTGTCAGTGGAGACCCGTATTCCGAACATGGCGTTGAATGAGAGGTGCCAGAAGCGCAGGTCGAACCCCGGACCCCCTCCGAAGGTATACGTGGTGTTCGTGGTCTCGATCTCCTCGTTTGGGTACTCGTAGTTGTATGTGTAGAGATCGTAGTCGTAGAGAATGCTCGCGCCGGCGTAACCTATGAGGTTCACGGTCTCGGCGCCGTGTATCACCTTCAGACCGGTAATGCCAAGGCTGAGGTTCCTCTCCTCGGAGTACTCCGTTTTGCTGTAGTAGGGGGCGAAGTTTACCTGCAAACCCCAATCGGAGGGGAACCAGTGACGGTATGAGATGCCGTAGCCCGTTACGTACCCCGCACCGATGCCAATATTGTGCGTCCTGGTTCCGTCCGAGGCCGATGCTTGAACACAGAGCAGAAGGAGAAACGCTGTTGCAGTGATCCTGGTCATACAGCCTCCCGGTCAGGGTTGTTAACTCTTCGATGGGTTCAAAACAGAATATAATCGCTTTGTTGCGTATTCCAATCCGATCGTGCCGCCCCGGGTCGGGCGGTTGGCATTGATCCCCGAAAGGAGATTGCAATGATGTGGAAAGCCTTATCGGCAGTCATTCTGTTGTTTTCAGCCGTCGGATGCGGCGGGAACCGGCTGGCTGATGAGCCTGCCGAAACCCTTTCGATCGGCACTATACCCTTATCCATGGAGTTCGAGAGCATTCCCGGCGGCACATTCGTCATGGGTTCGCCTGAAGACGAACCGGGGCGCTCGGACAACGAGGGACCCATGATCGAAGTGGCCATCGAGCCCTTTGAGCTGTTGTCCACACCGGTCACCTGGGACATGTGGAACGAGGTGATGGGCGATGATTCCCGCATTCCCGACCCACCTGACGGTGTGACGGGCGAACACCCTGTCACTGGCGTCACATGGACCGACACATGGCGCTTCCTGGAGAGGCTGCACAGGATGGATCCCGAACACTTCTACGGGCTGCCCGGCGAGGCTCAGTGGGAGTACGCGTGCAGGGCGGGCACCTCTACGGCTTTTTTCTGGGGTGAGAGCGATGACCCCGGGGTCGTCGGGCGCTACTGCTGGTACTGGGAAAACTCCGAGGGTTCCACTCAGGCCGTGGGTGTTCTCGAACCGAACCCATGGGGGCTCTACGACATGAACGGCAACGTGCTTGAGTGGTGCCACGACACATGGGCCGACAATTACGAGACCACACCGGTTGATGGGAGTTGCAGGGAATCGTCGATGATACCTTTCCGGGTTGCGCGGGGGGGCAGCTGGCGTTCTGACGTTCGGGCGCTCCGAAGCGCCTACCGGTTCTCGTACAGACCCGAGGTGAACGGCCTGACCGTGGGCTTCCGTGTCATGAGGACCCCGAGCCCGTGATTTGCCGCTGGCCGCATGGGGCGCTTGACCTTATTTTCACGCCGTGGCAAAACCATCTCCGTGTTTCAGGCGGATCAATTCTGTTCCAAGTGCCGGCCCTGATCGTTGAGGGCTGACCGTGGCGGGAATCATCATTGAGAAGGCGGTCATGAAAACAATCATTGCCCTTGCAGGAGTTCTGCTGTGCGCCCAGGCGTACGCCACGCCCGAAGGCGTTCCCCTTCAGTACATGGATGCCCGTGGAAGGCAGCCCCAGTCCACCCGGATCGGTATCGAGTCTCAGAGGGGCGTCTACACCCGGCTGATCCTTGAGGCTCCCATCGTGTGCGGCACCGACGCCGAGAAAGTGGTGCTGCTTGTTGACGCCGGCGTAGCCGCGGGAATCGGGGAGGCCCTTGACGTATTCCAGGCCGACCTCACCTCTGAGGGCTACACCGTGTTGGTATGGATGATAGATGGCGGAAGCGCATCGGACATCAGGGCGGACCTGCAGGCCGAGTACGCACTGGGTTCCCTGAAGGGCGCCATCGCCATAGGCGACATCCCCACTGGATGGGTCGAGAACGGTTATGGCCAGTACCCCATCGACGCTTATCTGATGGACATGAACGGAACCTGGAACGATCCCGACTCCGACGGCCTTTTCAACTCCTACAGCAGCGGCGCCCCCGAGATCTGGCTGGGCCGGCTCACGCCCACATTTCTGACCTTCGGCGGATCCGAAGAACTCCTGAACGCTTACTTCGCCAGGAACCACGCCTACAGAAATGGAATGCTCCCCCTTCCCGACAGGGCTCTGGCCTACGAGGAAGCGTTCACCGGACTGACATACTACCTCGACCTTCTCTACACCGACGTGACACGGAAGAACAACCCATCCACGACGAACGCCGACGACTTCAAACTGGAGCTTCTCAACGGCTACGAGTGGGTCCACCTGATCAGCCACTCCAGTCCCTGGGGCAGCAGCTTCCACGACGGCGCCCCTCCGGAGGGCGGTGGCACGCTGAACTTCTTCGAGGTGCCCCCCCTCGATCCTCAGGCCTTCTTCTACGTGCTTAACTGCTGCAGCAACGGCCGCTGGACTGAAATGGACAACCTTGCCAACTCCTACATCTGGACCGATTCGTACGGGCTCGCCGTCCTGGCCCAGACAAAGGTCGACTACACGAACGACTTTCAGGAGTACTACCAGTCACTGGCGGACGGCTCGAACCTTGGCGACGCCTTCAGGGTCTGGCTTTCGGCCAACATGAGCATGGAGGATGGCGCGGTACTGCTCGGAGACCCCACGCTGGTACCAAGGACAAGCTCCACCGGAGCAGGGCTGAACCCCGGTGGTGAAGGCGGATTCGATTCCGCTTCATGGCTTGACCATACCGTGACCGACAACTTCCACACACAGGGCAGCGTGGATGCGTACTTCGACCCCGACGGAGGGCTTCTCTTCGCCGTGTCCGGAACCTCAGACCCCGTCAGGGCCAACATCCTGGCAACGTGTTTCGACGGTGATTCGTGGGCCTCACCCATGATCGTCTGCCAGCATGAATACTGGGACTGGCATCCAACCGTCGGCGGTGACGGCCTTGGCAACGTCTGGACGGCATGGCAATCCATGCGTGACAACCACGAGGGCTACGATATCTATCTCTCGCTCTGGAACGGGTCAGGATGGGGAAGCCCACAGACCATGACCACCGGCGACCCCTACGATGTCATGCCGGCCCTTTCGGGGGGAAACGGGCATACATGGCTGATCTGGCAGAAGTGGCAGGGCGGTCAGCCCGACATCATGGGCCGCATGTGGACCGGAACCGCCTGGACCACCGAGGCGGAGATCAGCGCGTCGGACAACTCCGAGAGGAGCCCCGATGTCGCCTGGAACGGCACAGGGTACGGTCTGGTGTATCAGGTCAAGACCGATGAGGGATGGGCCATCGGCTTTCGTGACGCGCCCGACAGCGGTCCCTTCGGCCCCGAGGTGCTTCTCTCGCCACCCTCCGACGAAAGCCGCTTCCCGCGCATAGCGGGAATGCCGGACGGATTCGTCGTGGTGTGGCAGAGGCAGGATGGCGGTGTGATGTTCTCGTCCAACGGTTCGGGTTCCTGGAGCGCTCCCGAACTCATCTCGGGCGGTGACCACTGCTCACGTCCATCGGTGACCGTTGACACATCAGGAAATGTTCTTGCGTCGTGGACCGCGAACAGAACCACTATCAACGTAAACACATGGAACGGAACGGTCTGGACCGGTGTGGAGACGGCTGTTACCGGTGACGCGGTCAATCAGGGCATGGCCGTTTTCAACGACCTCGACGTGCCATGGCTGGTTTACGGCGTCAGGGACGAGGAGCTCCACTGGAACCTCCATGCGGCAACACCCGACCCTCTTTCCGCAGGCGGAACCCAGGAGGGCGAAATGGCCCTTTCCGTTGTCAATTCCGGAACCAACCCAGTGGGACCCTCAGCGTCCTTCTTCATCGGTGCCAGCGGTCCGGTCTGGTTCATGGTCTTCGACATGAGCGGAAGGGTCGTTCACTCCAGCTGGGCGCAGCCCGGGAACGTTACGCTTGACTGCGAAGCTCTCGCATCCGGTGTGTACATGGTCAGGGTCGAGTCGGAAGGCTCAACCGCCGGAACTCGTTTCGTGAGGCTCAGGTAGGCGCAGGGATACTGAAAAGGGGGGCGGGTCCGCCCCCCTTTTCAAGGTTGTTTGCCTAGAAGTCCATGAGGTCGAAGTCGCCCTCGGGGTCGAAGACCCAGCGGCCTTCGTACTTCACCAGTTTGACCTCGGTGGTCTCTCCATTCACGGTGAGTTCCACGAACGCGGTCTCACCCTCGATGCGCTCCGCGCCCACTGTGAATTCGAAGGAACCGAGCTCCTCAGAGAACATGGGGGATTTCATCATCAGTGTGATGAAGCTTCCGGCATCAAGGGCGGAGACTTCCTCCGCGGTGGCCTCGACACCCATCATGCCAAGGAACGCCGCGGATTCCTCGGGGTTCTCCTTGATCTCGGCCACTGTCTGATCAAGCTCGACCAGGGCTTCGGGGTGCATGCACGACACCATCCCGTTGCCGTCACCGGCCTTGAAGGCGGTGACCATCTTCTCGACAGTGGCCTTTGGGCCCGCGGCACCGCACGCAACAAGCAACAGGCCGGCGGCGACCGCAATCAGAATGGTGCTCTTCCTCATTTCGACTCCCCTCTTCTTGCCTCATCAGAGGCGGACCACAAATGGCAGGCCCTTCTCATGGGCCGTACCTGCCCTCAAGATAGTGCTCGATGTCAGGAACCTTCTTCACGGGGAACATCTTCCCGGTGGCCGAGGCCAGTGTTTCGCCGTCTTTCGTTACCTCTCCCCTGGTGACGTAGAATCGGCCCCGGTCTTCGACCATGCATCCGGTGACGGTTATGGAAACCCCAGTGGGAACCGGCCGGATGAACCTCACGGTTATCTCGGCCGTGACCGAGAGCCAGCCCGTTGCGCCGCAGGCGTAGATCATTGTCTCGTCGAGCAGCGTGGACACGATACCACCGTGCGCAAACCCTTTCCAGCCGTTGAAATGATCGTCGAGAACCGTCTCGGTGGTCGCGGTGCGGGTCACGGCGTCGACCTTGAACTTCAGTCCGAGCCCGTTTTTGTTGCCGGGACCGCACGCGAAACAGAAGCCGTCGTTCTCAAGATTCATTCTGTCTTGTCCGGATCAGGGGTCAGGCGCATGATCACTTCTGAAAGATGCGGGAAAAGCTCGAGCATCTCCGTTCTGGAGGGCATTTGAAGGTCCTCGAAACTGAACCCGGGGCAACACGTGCACCCCACCAGGGAGAATGCACCCTTCCCGTTCACTTCAGCCCCGAAGTAGAAGCCCGCCTGAACGGTCAACTGGGGTGTTTCGCCGGGGCCGGTCCCAAGAGCATGCATGGCGTAACCGCCCCCCGGTTCAATCACGTGGATGTGAAGCCCGAAGCCGTTGTGGTGGTTCCAGATCTCGTCCTGGTTGATCCTGTGGAACCGTGAGACCCCGTCGCCGGTCAGCATGAAGTAGATGGATGTGCCGAAAGGCCTTGGCTGTTTTCCGAACCGGTCGGGCAGGGCTTCGCCGGGAATGCTGCCGGTTGAGCGGTACACTTCCCTGTAAAACCCGCCTTCAGGGTGGGGGATAAGCCCCAATTTTTCGATCCAGGCCTGGGATCCGGTCAAAAGACCTCCCTTCGCAACAAAGATATCTATAACCCGGAGCCGGGATGACAGAAAGGGCTTCGATGCCCTATGTTCTTCCCATGCTCGATCACCTTGCCCGGATCCTTCGCATGCGTGCTCTCTCCCTGGCCGGAGGGGTACGCGAGGAATGGCGGGAAAACAGGCTAAAGCTCTTTGCCGGCATGTTCACCATGATAGTCATGGTGGTGGGCATGTACCTGCTTTTCCACTGGCTGTTCAGCTATCTGGCATCGTTCAACCGCGTGTTCGAAGGGTTCGGCACGGCGCTGGGGGCCAGGCTGATGAACCTTGCGGTTCTCTCCCTTGGCGTTTTCGTCGGGGTTTCGTCACTCATAACCACAACAGAGGCCCTTTACCGCTCTCCAGGCGTGGGATTTCTTCTTGCGGGTTGCGCCAGACCGGGCGCGGTGGCAGCCTCCGCGGTACTCGAAGGGTGGTTTCACGCGGCCTGGACAATGCTGATCATGGGCGCTCCCCTTTTCTGGGCCTACTTCGAGGGTTTCGGCGTTCCCCTTAGGGAAAGGTTTTTTGGTCTCGCCCTTTTTCCGTTCTTCCTTCTTTTCTGGACAGCGGCTGGAAGCATGGTCTCCGTGGCCCTGGGCAGTTCGGGGGGAGCCAGGGGGCTGAGGATGGTTCTGGGCACAGTACTTATCGCAGCCGCGGGTTACGCCGTGTTCAGAATGAGCAGTGACACGGCTGACATAGTTATCGCGGACACGGAGAGGCTCAGCGACCTGGCGCTCTTCATCAACCGTCTGTCCGGCGACCCAAGGGGCTTCTGGCCCCACGTGCTTCTGCTGGGGTCGTTTGCTCCGGGCGAATGGGCGCACGGGCTCATCCTTGCCGTTCAGGGCGCTCTAATGGCCTTTCTGGCCTTGGTTCTCGCTTCCCGTGACTTCGTGAGGGTCTGGGGCAGGGCGGGGGTCTTCCGCCCCGGCAGCGGGAAGGCGGGTCTGGTCTTCAGGCGGGGTGGAAGGATGAGCACCGTTTTTCAGAAGGACATGCTGCTCTTTTCCCGCGATCCGGTACAGTGGAGCCAGCTTGCTCTCCTCGGGGGGCTATTCCTGATCTACACGGCGAACCTGAGCCGTTTTCCCTTCGACTTCTCCGATCCATACTGGCTGGCGGTCGGAGTTTTCATGAACGTCAGCTTCTGCGGCTTCGCAGTGGCCACCATGATGGTCAGGTTCGCCTTCCCGTCACTCAGCATGGAGTGGCCTGGCTTTTCCGTAACCATTCCACAGCCTGATGGCAGACGGGTCCTGTTCATGTCGAAGCTGTATCAAACTCTGCTCCTCGCACTGCTTCCAGTCTGCATCGTGGCGTGGCTTTCCACCAGGGGACTGGGTGCGGGGCCGCTTCTTCAGCTCGAGGCGGTCCTCTCGGTGTTGCTTGCCACAGTGGCACTGGGATCCATCAACATCTGCCTTGGCGCCATTTTCCTCCGTGGAGGCGCCGACAGCGCCGTGAGCATTGCAAGTGGACAGGGAGGCATCATCGCGGCATTTTCCTCAATGGGTTTCATCCTTCTCATGATCACACAACACTCCGTCATCACCAGGCGTTACATGACCGACGGCTTTACCGAGGCCATGCTGGGTGTTCCCATGCTGCGTTCCATCGCGTTCCTGCTGCTTCCAGTAACCGTGCTGACCAGCTTCTGGTGCGTCAGGCAGGGCCTTAGAAGCCTCTCGCGAAGGGTTTTCTGATGGTGTACATCGGGATTGATTACGGAAGGGCGAGGACGGGACTGGCCGTTCTTCTGGAGGGGGTCGTTCTTCCGCTGGACCCCGTGAAGGGGGGCTGGAAGAACATCGAACAGCGGCTGGGTGCCATTCCGCCTGAATGGGGCGATATTACCCTGGTACTGGGGCTCCCCCTGGGCGCCTCGGGTCAGGAGACCCTGCTTTCGAAAGAGGTGGAACAGCTTGCCGCAAGGCTTTCGGGCAGGGGATATGCGGTTGTGCTTCAAAGGGAGACCGGAACGACCCTTGAAGCTCTGGAAGCGTGCCCCGGGATCCGGAGACGAGGCTCTGTCGACTCCGCCGCGGCTTGCCTTATACTGAAAAGGTACCTGTGCGAACCATGAAGAAAATCGTAACCCCGCTCGTTCTGATTGTCATCCTGTTCATCACGCTTGTTGTGGGATACCGGGTTGTATCCTCCCCCCCCGATACGGGCCTGGTCACAGTTTTCTCGCTGGAGAGGGGCTGGGGGGTCAGAAAAGTGGCGGCGGCCCTGCAGGACTCGGGCCTTGTAAGGAGCCGTTTCGTGGTGATCTGGAAGTACCGCCAGGCGTTCGCTCCGGTGCCGCTCCAGGCCGGCAAGTACCTTCTTTCCGACACCATGAGGGTGGAGACGATTCTGGGGATTTTCACCAGGGGGGAAGTCATTCCGGTCCCAACGCACTGGGTCACCATTCCTCCCGGTGTCAGGCTGGAGGATGGGATCAGCCTGCTTGCTTCCCAGATGGAACGGCCAACTGGTGAGTTCATGAACGTGGTCAAGGATCCTGAGTTCCTGGCCTCAATGAGCATTCCCGGAATGGAGGGTTACCTCTTCCCCGAGACCTACGAGTTCGCGGACAGTCTCAGCGCTTCCGAGATCCTCTCCCGCATAACCGCAACGGGGCGGCAGGTCATGACCCCGGGTTGGATGGATTCGTGCGCGGCCGTTGGACTTGATCCTGAACAGGCCGTTGTCCTGGCGTCCATTGTCGAGAGAGAGGGCAAGGATGATTCCGAACTGTCGCTGATCTCAGGCGTCTTCCTTCTCAGGCTACGCAGGGGAATGAGGCTCGAAAGCTGCGCCACGGTGCAGTACGCCCTGGGCGAGGTCCGGGAACGGCTTCTCTACAGTGATCTGGAAGTGGAGAGCCCGTACAACACTTACCGTCATCAGGGGCTTCCTCCTGGTGCCATCTGCTCTCCGGGGCCGGCTTCGCTTCGGGCGGTGGCCAGCCCCGACACAACTGAAGGGTATCTTTTCTTCGTGAGCAGAGAGGATGGAAGCGGGCAGCATCTCTTCGCCCGGACCTCCAGGGAACACTCGATGAACATTGAGAGCGTTCGCTGACCGTCATTGACGCGGAATGGGTATTTCTTATTACTACTTGGTAATTGCTCTTTGGAACGGAAGGGAAGAACACGATGAGCGAGGGAAGAGATCTCAGTTTTCTGGAGAAGGCCATAAGGCTGATCCCCGGTTACAAGGGTTACAAGGGCAAGGAAGAAAGACGCGACAACGACGCGCTTTTCCGCTCAATGCTCGCGGAGAGGATCGAGAGACTGAACGGCCTTGTGAACAACTCCCTGTCGGGTCTGAAGGGTCCGGCTGCACTGAAGACAGCCGGCGGGTTCGACCGGCTCACCAAGAAGCTCGAGAAGGTTGCGGACAAGGTAAGGTTCGCGGCCCGGGGCTACCGTGGCTGGTTCGACATGCACAAGGTGAGGGAAGAAGAGCTTGACAAGCTCTACCAGTTTGACGTTGCGCTGGTCGAGGACGTTGAGAAACTCGAGGACGACTTTGCCGCGGTGACCGATGCGGTTGCAGGCGGTGGGGATGTAGCAGCCGCCCTTGAGACCGCCATTGCTTCCCTCGACGCGTTCAGCACCAGGATGGACGGAAGAAGCCAGCTCGTGGTGGATCTGGATAACAATACACCCACCGATTGAGGCAGAAGGGAATACATATGTTCAGAAGGCTTGAGATCATCGAATTCCTGGATGACTCCGGGAAGGAGATCGCCCACAGGATACCCGAAGCGGGCTCCGGCGAGTTCCGCATCGGCAGCCAGTGTGTCGTGAGGGAGAGCCAGGAGGCCATCTTCTTCCGTGACGGCAAGGCCATGGATGTTCTGGGCCCCGGACGTCATACGCTGACAACACAGAACATCCCCTTGCTTGCCGAACTGGCCAGCCTGGCTTTCGAGGGCACAGGCAGCCCTTTCCGGGCCGAGGTCTACTTCGTCAACAAGAAGACGTTTACCGACATGAAGTGGGGGACCAAAGAGCCCATACTGTTCCGGGACAAAGAGCTGGCCATGGTTCGGCTCAGGGCTTTCGGCAACTTCTCCATGAAGGTGGAGGACTCCAAGCTCTTCATCAACAAGATCGTGGGTACCGAAGGGCGTTACAGCTCCGACACCATTGAAGAGTTTCTCAAGAACATCATCATCAGCCGCCTCGCGGACCTTCTGGGGGAGACTCTCGAGAGCATCTTCGACCTTGCGCAGTCATACGACGAGATAGGCACCCTGGCCAAAGCCCGCATGGGTGATGACTTCGAGAAGTACGGTATCCGACTTGTTGACTTTTATGTAAGCGCCATCACCCCTCCGGAAGAGGTCCAGAAGCGCATCGACGAGCGGAGCGCCATGGGCGCCATCGGCAATGTCGACCAGTACCTCAGGTTCAAGACCGCCACGGCCATGGGCGACGCCGCGCAGGGCGGGGGCGACGGCGGAGCCGCCGGCGCCGGAGTCGGTATGGGCGCCGGACTCGGAATGGGAATGGCGATGGCCAACATGATGGGTCAGTCAATGCATGCCGGTGCTGCCCAGGGGAGTCAGGGAGCCGCAGCGGCACAGGTGAAGTGCGGCTCATGCGGAGCCATGGTAGCCGACGGCAAGTTCTGCCCCGAATGCGGAAAACCCCTTTCAGAGCTTTGTCCGGGCTGCAACCAGCCCATCCCGGCGGGAGCGAAGTTCTGCCATCATTGCGGCAGAAAGCTGGGAGGCACTCCCTGCGTGAAGTGCGGCGCCGAACTTGCCGCCGGGGCGAAGTTCTGCCCCTCCTGCGGCGCCAAGCAGGATGAGTAGGAGAAGGTCAGGGGATTGACTGAACTCACCGTACACGGGCTTCTGGAATCACACGCCGGAAGCCGGGGGGACAAGACTGCCCTGGTCGATCCGGACAGGAGCCTGACCTACAAGCAGTGGCAGAGCGCATCAATGCACCTCGCCGCCAGGCTTACCGAGGCGGGCGCCGGTCCCGAGTGCGTGGTCGGGGTTATTGTGAACCGCTCCTGTGCCCTTCCAGTGGCATTCACAGCGGTTTCCGCCACTGGGGCGGCGTTTCTGTGCCTGAATCCGAGCTGGCTTTCAAACGAACGCGAGGCGCTCTTCAACCGGTTCCGGAACCGGATCGTTCTCTGCTGGGACGGATCGGAAGATTCAGCCCAGTTCGCGGAGAAAGCCGTTGAGTTCGGACCTGAAGACCTTGAGTCACCCATACTCGAACCGAGCGAGAGAGTACCAGTACCTCCCGGGGCGGATTTCTATCTCAACGCCACCAGCGGGTCCACAGGAATGCCCAAGATAGCCGCCACCAACCATGAACAACTCCTCGCCAACACCGCCGGAGTTTGCGCGGCCATGGGTCTTCGGGAAGACGATGTGCTCATGTCCGTGTTCGGAGTCATCGGCCATCCTCACGAGCTTTTCATGAGGGGCCTGTGGCTTGGCGCCCGCACGGTGCTCATCCCCGGCGTTTACCCCAGGCAGCACGTAGAGGCGGTTACCCGGCACAGGGTGACCTTTTTGATGGGTCTTCCCCCTCAGCTCGAAAGCTTTGCCAGGCTGTCGGACAGGGATGACGCCGACATCTCGAGCCTCAGGGTGGTCGAAGCCGGTGGGATGCATGTGAACGAGCGCTTCATGGAGGTATTCCAGCGCGGTACCGGGGTGCCCGTGACGCCGGTCTGGGGCAGCACCGAGACATCCGGAGTGGCCCTGATCGGCGAACCCGGGCTTCCGGGGCTCGCCAGACCGGTTCCGGGATACTCCATAGTTCTCAGGGACGAAGACGGAGAGACAGTGGAGGAGGGAAGGGGGGAGCTCTGGGTCAGCGGCCCCGGGCTTGCTTCCCGCTACATGGGGGACCGCGTGCTGACCGCACAGCTGTTCCAGGACGGCTGGTACCGAAGCGGAGACATATTCAGCCGCACGAACAACAGACTGCAATTCGTGGGGCGCAGGGGAGGCATGATCAAGCCCGCGGGCCTCAAACTTTACCCCACAGAGGTCGAGCTGGTTCTCCTCCGGCACCCCGGGGTGAGGGACGTGTGCGTGGTTGGCGAGGAACGCGCCCAGCGGGGCGAGACCCCAGTGGCCTACGTAGTAACGGCCCCCGGCAGCACACTCACCGCTCCCGATCTTAGAAGTTTTTTGACGGACCGTCTCGAGGATTTCAAGATCCCCAGGGATTTCCGCTTCGTTATGGGGCTTCCCAGAACATCCTCGGGAAAGCTGGACCGCGGAAGGGTTGGCACTGCCGAAGTCGAGCCCGACTACCGCGGTGAACTCCTGCGTCTCGATGTCGACCTCGTCAGGCTGCTGAACACAAGGGCGGCCCTGATGGAGGGCGCGGGCGCGGGCTTTGACCCGAACTGGCTCGAAGAACAGGTGAACAGCGCCATCGGCCACAACGCCGGCCCCGTGTCGGATTCCGCCCTGCGGGAGATAATCCGGGTTCTATCCAACACCCTGCTGAAAGGTTGAGCTTGGGCATAAGACGAGTTCGGGTGGGTGCCGCGGAGTTCGGCGGAAGCTATCCGGTGATCATCGCCGGCCCCTGTTCGGTGGAGAACGCCGAGATGATCCGGGAGGTGGCCTTCTCGGTGAAGGCTTCGGGCGCCGGGCTTCTCAGGGGAGGTACATGGAAGCCCAGAACTTCCCCCTATTCGTTTCAGGGGCTGGGAGTCGAGGGGCTTGCGATGCTGAAGGGGGCCGGAAACGATGCCGGGCTTCCCGTTGTGTCCGAGGTTCTTTCGGTGGAACAGCTCGAGACCGCCCTTGATTACCTCGACATGATCCAGGTCGGCGCCAGGAACATGCACAACTTCATTCTCCTCACCGAGATAGGAAGGTGCGGAAAACCGGTGCTTCTGAAGCGGGGATTCATGGCCACCATAGAGGAGTGGCTTCTGGCAGCCGAGTACATTTTGAAAGAGGGCAACGAGTCGGTCGTTCTGTGCGAGAGGGGGATAAGGACCTTCGAACCCTGGACCAGATCGACCCTCGACATAAGCGCCGTTCCACTGGCCAGACAGTCAAGCTCGCTTCCCGTCATCGTGGACCCGTGCCATGCCGCGGGAAGGCGCGACATCATCATGTCTCTGGCAATGGCCTCTCTTGGGGCCGGGGCCGATGGCCTGATGATCGAGGTCCATCCCGACCCTGACAAAGCGCTGTCCGACGGGGGGCAATCCCTGAATCTTACCGAGTTCAATGTTCTGACCCGCGCCGTTCAAGCGTATGGATGGCCGCCGGAACGATTCTGCTAGGAGGTTCGTCTTGCATATCGGCATTCTCACCGGTGGCGGAGATGCCCCCGGGCTAAACGCGGTGATCCGGGGCGTTGTTGTGAGAGCGGTGGCGGGGGGGCACACCGTGACCGGTTTTCTCCGGGGTTGGAAGGGCGCGCTCGAGAACGACACGATCAGCCTCACACGCGATTCTGTGAGGGGTATACACACTTGTGGCGGTACCATTCTCTTCAGCTCCAGAACCAACCCCAGAAAGACCGAAAACGGTTTTCAGCGCATCATCGACAACCTCAAGGAGAACAAGGTTGACAGCCTTGTGGCCGTTGGCGGCGAGGACACCCTTGGGGTTGCAAAGATTCTTTCGGAGATGGGCGTGATGGTGGTGGGCGTTCCCAAGACCATAGACAACGACCTTTCCGCTACGGACTACACCTTTGGCTTCGACACGGCTGTTAACCGTGTCATGGAAGCACTGGATGAACTCCGCACGACCACCATGAGCCACGAGAGGATAATGGTGGTTGAGATCATGGGCAGGCACGCGGGCTGGATGGCGGTTCACGGCGGACTTGCGGGAGGGGCGCACGTCATTCTCACCCCGGAAAGGGAGTTTGACACCGACAAGGTCTGCGTTCTCCTGAAAAAGAGGTTCGATGCCGGCCGCAGGTACGCCATCGTTGCGGTGGCCGAGGGCGCCATGGACCCCCAGCTGGCCCGGCATGTTTACCACTCCGCCGAAACAGACTCGTTCGGCCATGTTCAGCTGGGAACCGGCATTGGCATCGGCGAGGTTCTCAAGAACGAGATCGAAGACCGCACCGGTATCGAGACAAGGCACGTCGTGCTTGGCCACCTGCAGAGGGGCGGAGCACCCTCCGCTTTCGACAGGGTCCTTGGTTCCAGGCTCGGCGTGAAGGCGGTGGAGGTGGCGGAGTCCGGTGAAACCGGCAGGATCGTGGTCCTGCGCGGCGCATCGATAGAAACAGCGTCCCTCGCCGAGGCGGTGGGCACCCTCAAGACCGTTCCCGAAGAGTTGTACCAACTTGCAGAGCTGTTTTTCGACAGGGACTGAAGGGAGACCCAATGTCTGTGAAGATCGCCATTAACGGATTTGGAAGGATCGGCCGCCTGGTCTACCGTGAAGCCGTGAAAAGGCCCGGTGTTGATGTGGTGGCTGTGAACGACCTAACCGATCCGGCAACACTGGCCCACCTTCTGAAGTACGACTCGGTTCACGGCAGGTTCCCCGGAGATGTCCGGGTTCAGGGTGAAGAGATCCATGCCGGCGCCGACAAGTTCAGGGTCCTGAGCGAGCGTGACCCCTCGGTGCTCCCCTGGAAGGACATGGGCGTTGATGTCGTTATCGAGTCGACCGGTTTCTTCCGCTCCAGAGAGAAGGCCGCCCTTCACCTCAACGCCGGGGCAAGAAGGGTTCTCATCAGCGCACCGGCCAGTGGGAAACCCGGGGCTGACCTGACGGTTGTCTACGGAGTGAACCACTTCCTCTACGATCCCGAGAAACACCAGATACTAAGCACAGCGAGCTGCACGACCAACTGCCTTGCTCCCGTGGCCAGCGTCCTTCACGAGACCTTCGGCATCGAGCGGGGACTGATGACCACCATCCATGCCTATACGAACGACCAGCGCATCCTTGACCTTCCCCACGACGACCTTCGCAGGGCCAGAGCAGCGGCCATAAACATGGTGCCCACCACGACCGGCGCCGCAGCCGCGGTAGGGCTCGTGATACCTGAGCTCAAGGGTATTCTCGACGGCATGGCCGTCAGGGTTCCCGTTGCGGACGGCTCCGTTGTAGACCTCGTCTGCATGCTGTCAAAGGACACAACCGCCGAGGAGATCAACGCCGCCATGAAACGCGCCGCGGAAGGCCCCATGAAGGGCGTCCTTCAGTACTCCGACGAGCCCCTTGTGTCCACCGACGTCGTGGGCAACCCGCACAGCTCGGTTTTTGACTCGCAGCTTACTGCCATGAACGGCCCCAGAATGGCAAAGGTTCTCTCCTGGTACGACAACGAGTACGGGTACTCGACGCGGATGGTGGATGTTCTCTGCTACATGGCGGAGGTAGGGTTGTGAGATACCCCTCGATCAGGGAGGTCAGGACAGGCGGCAGGACCGTTTTCCTGAGGGCCGATCTGAACGTTCCTGTCGAGAACGGCCGCGTGATGGATGACGGCAGGATAACCGCCTCGCTTCCCACCCTCATGTACATCCTGGACCAGGGAAGCCCGGTCGTCCTGGCGAGCCATCTGGGCAGGCCCAAGGGCGCTCCCGAGGCGAAGTACAGCATGGCACCCGTGGCCGAGAGGCTCTCCGAGCTTCTGGAAGACTACGAGGTGTTCTTCATTGACCGGGTCTCGGGACCCAGGGTCACCGCAATGGCCAGGGGACTTCACCCCGGCCAGGTGCTGGTGATTGATAACCTGCGTTTCCACCCCGGCGAGGAGGAGAACGACGTTGAGTTCTCCCGCGCTCTGGCCTCCCTGGCGGAGATATATGTGAACGACGCCTTCGGTACCTGCCACAGGGAGCACGCGTCCACTGCCGGCGTTCCGGCAGCCATGGGGGGCGGGTACACGGGCCTTCTGGTTGAGAAGGAACTCGAGGCATTCGGCAGGATGATAACACACCCCAGAAAGCCCTTTACCGTTCTCATGGGCGGGGCCAAGGTAAGCGACAAGGTGGCCATGATCCAGCATGTCCTCCCCAGGCTTGACAACCTTCTCATAGGCGGCGCAATGGCCTTCACTTTCAGCCGCGCCAAAGGGGTTGCCACCGGGAAGAGCCTGGTGGAGGATGACCGTATCGAAACTGCCCGTGAGATCATGGCCAGTGCTGAGAAGGCCGGCGTTAACCTTGTCCTGCCCGTTGACTACGTTTGTGCCCGCTCTCCCCAGGAAGTTTCGACAACCGTCCCTTGGAACGCCATTCCCGATGACATGGCCGGGTACGACATCGGACCCGGGTCGGTGGAGCTTTTCCGTGAGATACTGATGAAAAGCGGCACAGTGGTCTGGAATGGTCCCATGGGGCTCTTCGAGGTGCCACCCTTCGACTCCGCCACGCGGGCAACCGCCCTTATCCTCGCAGACGCGACAGCGGCCGGTGCCGTAACCATCGTAGGAGGGGGCGACAGCCTCAGGGCCGTCACCGAAGCGGGCGCTCTCGAAAAGGTCACCCATGCGTCCACGGGTGGCGGGGCAAGCCTTGAACTGCTTCAGGGAAATGATCTTCCCGCGCTCAAGCACATTGCCGTACAGGGGATCAGACCCCTGGTCGGAGCCAACTGGAAGATGAACGGAACGCTTCACCTTGCCCAGGACTACCTCGACGACCTTCTGGTTGCGAACTCCATGCACTTCGGCGCCGATGTGGTTCTCTTTCCCCCCTTCACCATCCTGGCCGGGCTCGCTGGTCCGGCTGAAGACGCCGGTGTGTTCCTGGGCGGCCAGGACTTGTACTGGGAGGAAAAAGGGGCGTTCACCGGCGAGATCAGCCCGGGGATGCTGAAAGGCGCGGGCTGTTCCTGGTTCCTCGCTGGTCACAGCGAACGTCGGCACATACTGAAAGAGAACGACGAAATGGTTGCCAGGAAGCTTCATGCCGGCATAAGCGCCGGGCTGAAAGGCATACTGTGCGTGGGCGAGACCCTTTCGGAGAGGGAGGCCGGCAACACCCGGCAAGTCGTGATAGCCCAGGTCGAAGCCGCCCTGCGGGGCATCAGGGGCGCTGACCCGGGGAACCTGGCCATCGCGTACGAACCCGTGTGGGCCATCGGGACCGGCCGGAACGCCACCGCCGAGCAGGCCCAGGAGGTTCACGAGCTGATTCGCGAGTGCGTTGGCGGGATCCTCGGAAAGGAGTTCGCAAACGAGACCCGGATCATCTACGGCGGCAGCGTCACGCCGGGCAATGCAGCAGGGATACTGGCGCAGCCCGACGTGAACGGAGCCCTTGTTGGGGGCGCCAGCCTTGATTCAGAGAGCTTCCTGGACATCCTGGCATCATTCTGATCGAACTGAGCCAAAAGGGGGCGGCACCGCCGCCTGAGCGAAACGGAGCGAAGGGGGGCGGCGAGCCGCCCCCCGTCACACCATGAAACGACCCGTTCGGAAACCCTTTCCCCGATTACTTTTCGCGGTGCTGGGGTCCGGGTCGTGGCTTCTGGCAAGAATTCTTCTACCGGGCGGTTCGTCCCTGGCAAGTTCCTTTTTCAGTGTCCTGAGCATTCTTCCGGCGGCTGCGCTGACAGTGCTTCTGATCCCCCGGGCCGTCAACAGGTGGAACACGAGAGGGTTCAGGTGGAGCTTCATCACTTCTACGGCGGCGCTTTCCGTTCCCCTTGTTCTGCTGCTGCAGGCCGGCGTCACAGTATCGGGGGATCCACCAAAGGCCGTTGCCCTGACCCTTCTGGCCCTTCTTCTCTACTCCCTGCATGAAGAGCTCGTCTTCAGGCTCTTCCTTGCCGACTCACTATCCCTGAACGGCCGTTTCGTCGTGGGAGCGCTTCTTTCATCGGTCCTGTTCACGGTTGTTCATCTCGACAACCCATTCTCCGACCCTCTGGGAATGGTCAACATCTTTCTAGCGGGGCTGGGGCTCTGCCTTCTTCGGGCGATGGGCGGAGGGCTGGCCGGTTCGGTTCTTGCACATTTCCTCTGGAACGCCGGGATCGGGGTGTTCATGGGGTTCGGGGTCAGCGGTTACACCTTTCCGGCGATATGGAGGCCAATGGTTGATCCCAAAGCCTTCGGCCCCGAGGCATCACCCTTCCTGACGGTGATCCTCGCGGGAATGGTGACCGCAGGCTTGATGGCGTTTCGCAAAAGGTGCAGACTTGTTTGATTTCATAGTCACCCTGGTGTTCTTCGCATCGATGGAAGTCGTCAGCAAGCCTCTGCTGGGCTCAATCGATCCCCTGACCCTGACCTTCTGGCGGTTCGCCGCCGGTGGCGTCGTGCTGTTCATTTTTCTCATTCGCCGCAGGGGGTTCTCAAGCCTTGTGGCTCTCAGGGGTAGAAGCCTGGTGCTTCTCTTTCTGATGGGTGTTGTGAACATCGCGCTGGCGATGTCGCTTCTTCAGACAGCCGTGAAGCTAACTTCGGCGGCCAAAGCCGCCACAGTCTTCTGCGCCAACCCGGTTCTCGTGTTCGTCATCTCAGCCGTGTCCGGCACTGAAAAAGCGAACCTCCTGAAGGTGCTGGGGCTTCTTTCAGGTCTGGCAGGTCTGGTCCTCGTGAGCGGGCTTCATACATTGACGATTGACACCGGAACCGTTTACGCCCTGGTTGCCGCAGCCGCGTTCGCCCTGTACACAGTCCTCGGTAAAAGGGTGTCTGGGAAGACCGACCCAGTGACCATCAACGTGGTTTTCTTCGCCGCCGGTCTGCTCGTCCTGCTTGCTTTCCTTGCCGCATCTGGCAGGCCGCTCTCACCAGCCCCGCTCGTGGCAAGCCCCGGAGCAGCAGCGGCCGCATTGTATCTGACACTTGGCGTTAGCGGCCTTGCATACCTTACCTTTATCAGGGCCATTCGGCGCATGGGAGCAGTGGCCGCATCCATGGTCTTCATGCTGAAACCAGCGGTAGCTTCACTGCTTGCCGTGGTTTTTCTGGGCGAGGTTCTTACCCCGCCCTTCTGGGCAGGTCTGGTTCTCACATCTTTTGGAAGCTGGTTGGTCATGAGGGGGGGGAAGTGATGTTCGTCCGCAGGCTTGCCATTCCCGGAGATGGCCATGCAACAATCGTCTGGACAGAGGGAAACGATGGTCCCGTGGTGACGAGGGTTTGCATTGACGGGACTGAGCCCGGGGGGGAGAATGGCACCTGCGCCGTCATCGAAGACCTTGCGGACCGGATTACCGCCTGCCTGAAAGGTGAAGAGGTCACAGTCCCACTGGACCTTGCCGATATTGACTCATGCGGGGAGTTCCAGAGGTCGGTTCTCCTGCTGGAATGCACTGTGCCCAGAGGCCGTATCACCACGTACGGAAGGATCGCCCGCATCCTTGGAAGCGGAGCGAGGGCTGTGGGAAACGCCCTGGCCAGGAACCCTTTTCCACTGATCATCCCGTGCCACAGGGCCGTGAGGGCGGACCTATCGATTGGCGGCTTCCAGGGCGGCGCCGCCATGAAAGCTGACCTGCTTGCCATGGAGGGCATTGTTTTTGACAGGCACGGCAGAATTGCCAAGAATACAAAGTTATGGGACTTTACCGAATTGAAGGAGGCGTTATGACTCATGATGAGAGGGTTCTCGACCTGCTGGGGGTGTTCCACTTCGTGGTTGGCGCCCTGATGATCCTCGGTGCGTCCATATTCCTGATCCACCTTGCAATGGGTGTGGCCATGGTGACCGGCCAGTTCCCTGATGCCGACGCCCCACCCCAATTCATGGGCTGGATCTTCATAGTGCTTCCGGCTCTGGTGATACTCGCGGGGTGGACCCTTGCAGGTTTCATCATCCATGCCGGAAGAAGTCTCAGGAACAGGACCAGACACGGCCTCTGTCTTGCGATGGCGGGCATCGAGTGCATCTTCATGCCCTTCGGAACCGTTCTTGGCATCTTCACCCTCGTCACCCTCATGAAGGAAGATGTCAGGCTGCTTTTCGAGGGCGGCAGGAAGGTGAACAGTCCGGTTCATCCCGAATAGGTTTTTGGGGGACACATTAAGTTTTGGGGGACACATTGGTCTTTCCCGCCAGGGAAAGCTATGTGTCCCCCAAAACTTAATGTTTCCCCTTTCCCCTTTTCTGCGCCGGAACAAATTCCTACTAAAATGATATATTACTTTTGTTCGTTCCATTTCTGATACACGAAAGGAGTTCCGGTGAAAAAGATAGCCCTGGCCGCGCTGCTTCTCGCGGGTCTGTTGTTCGCGCTTCCGGCGAACGACACGGCATGTGAGAACTGCACCTGCGATTGCGGATGCGAATGCGGCGAAGATTGCGCATGCGTGGATGCGTGTGCGTGTGAGTGCAACTGCGCCGAAGGTTGTGCCGATGGCTGCGAGTGCGCATGCAAAGATGTCGCTGCCGAAGCTTCTCGTTGCGTCGGCATGAGCATGGGCTCGTGCGGAGGCTGCGGAAGATAGCGTCCAGCGTCGGGGACACTCTGGTTCATCCCGAAAGGAATGAACTAGTTGTTGTTGGGGGACACATAGCTTTCCCTGGCGGGAAAGACTAATGTGTCCCCTGCCTGCTTTACTCGCCTACAGAGACCTTCATGAACTGAACCCTGAGGAACTCGGCAGGGTTGGATGTTGCGGCCATCGTTCCCATGAACGAATCGATAGATGTATGACCGTGCCTCTTCATCCAGTCAACCAGGAAGGCCAGCATTGATCCGATTGTTGCCAGTCCGTTCTTGTAGAGGGTGCTCGAGATCTGGACGGCACGGGCTCCCGCCAGAAGTTGCTTTACCAACCCCTGGCCGTCGTGGACGCCTGTTGTGGCCGCAAGGTCGCAGTTCAGGAGGGGGTGGAGGATGGAGATCCAGCGTGTGACGATCTGGGCCTCCTGGGGGCTGCTGAAATTGGTGCCGGGGATCACCTCGAGTTTTTCGATGTCGAGGTCAAGGCTGTAGAAACGGTTGAAGATGACCAGGGCATCTGCGCCGGCATGCTCGAGTTCCCGGGCGAACGTGGAAAGGCTTGAGAAGTGGCTTCCTATCTTGACCGCGACAGGGATGGAGACAACCTTTTTGATCTGTGTGAGTATGTCGAGGAGGGCATGCTCGTTCTCACGGCCTGTTTTCCGAAGGTCGGACGGGAGGATGAAGGCGTTGAGCTCCAGAGCGGGGGCGCCAGCATCTTCAAGCCTGGCAGCGAAATCCACCCATTTGCCGGAGCCGAAGCAGTGAATGCTGGGTATGACCGGGATGTCCACCATTCCCAGTGCTTTCTGCAAAAGGTCGAGGTAGGCCGACACTGCGTTGTCCATGCCGTACCTGCCGATGTAGTCGGCCGCTTCGGGGTACCAGGAGCTTCCCGACATGGTTCCCAGGTCTTTCTCGATCTGCTCCTCGAATATGGACTTCAGAACCACCGCGCCAGCACCGGCATCGGAGCATGCCTTTACCTTCTCGGGTGTGGAGGAGAGACCGCTGCTTCCCACGATAACGGGGTTGCGCAGCTTCATTCCCATGTAGATCGTCGAGGTGTTCAACTGCATCCTTTCCGGGGAACCTAGCTCCCCAGGGTCTCTCTGATTAGCGCGCTGAGACGCTTTACGCCCTCTACCGTCTTCTCATCGTCGGAATAGCTGAAATTGAGCCTCATCCCGGTGTGGTCGTCGCCCTCGGGGTAGAAGGCGCTTCCCGGCACGTAGGCCACGTTCTTTTCGATGGCCTTTTCAAAAAGCTCGGTGGTGTTGTTGCCCTTGGGCAGGGTGAGCCATAGGAACAGGCCGCCCTCGGGTCTTGTCCAGTGAACGCCTGGAAGCCCGGAAAGGTTCTTGTCGAGTTGCTCCAGCATCAGTCCGCAGCGGTGACGGTAGAGCTTGATGGTCTCGGTGAGACCACGCTCGAGAACGCCGTCCTTCAGCATCTTGGCTGCGATGGCCTGACAGAATGGTGTTGTGCAGAGGTCAGCCGATTGCTTGGCCATGACCATCTTGTCGACGATCCATTCGGGGCCGTACGCCCAGCCTATCCTGAACCCTGGAAGCATGATCTTGCTGAACGTGTACAGGGAGATAACCCTTTCCGGGGCGAGGCTCTGGAAAGTGGGCTGATGCTCGCCCTGGAAACGGATCTGCCGGTACGGAGTGTCCTCCACGATCAGGTAATCCCGCTCATTTGCGATCTTCACGATCTTTTTCCGGCGGTCCGCCGGTATGGTGACTCCCGCCGGGTTCTGGAAGTCGGGTATGATGTAGAGGAACCTGGGCCTGCGATTCTGAGCTTCCAGCATGTCCAGGGTCTTTTCCAGCTCCTCGGGTATCATTCCGTGATCATCGAGGGCTGTGCCCACGGGAACGCCCTCGTAGCTCCTGAATGCCTGAAGCCCCCCGAGGTAGGTGGGCAGACCGCAAACGCACGTGTCGCCGGGGTCCATGAATATCTTGGCGATGAGGTCGAGGCCCTGCTGGCTGGCGGTGGTGACGAGGATATGATCGGGGTTGGCGTCGATGCCATCGGCCTTCATCACCCGGGCAAGCTCCTGCCTGAGGCAGTTGTTGCCCTCGGTCGAGCCGTACTGAAGGGCAAGATCGGCGTTGTTGTCAAGGACGTCCTTTACCGCGGTCCTCACCGCCTCAACCGGGAATGTTCTGGGGGATGGGAGTCCCCCCGCGAAACTGATGACCTCCGGTTTACTGGTGAGTTTCAGGAGTTCCCTTATCACGGACCTTTTCATTCCACGGGTTCTGGCGGCGAAGTACATGTCCCGATTCAACGGCGCACCCCTTTCCTGTC
>Ga0351855_1042_pt1 | contig 32497 bp, 28 predicted proteins | sample BONcelFGM3001C11_FD_206794 | JGI IMG/M metagenome (GOLD analysis project Ga0351855, IMG submission 206794) | Enriched cells from coal bed in the Powder River Basin, Montana, United States - BONCAT cells FGM rep2 HSBNCT.FGM.300.1.C11 ...
CAGTAGTGACTCGAAGTGAACCCTGCTCAGAAATGTCATGGGCGCTTAATAATTCTGGTTGATAACCGTGTCAAGACCCTTTGACGAATGGCTTCCGGAACCACCACAGACACACACCGTCGCCCGCAGGCGCGCCCTTACAGCGATTCCCACCTGCTCTTAAGGAAGCCGCAAAGATCAGCCATACCCTGCCCGGTCCTCGCTGATATGCGGAAGGTCTTCACACCGGGATTCAGGCTTCTGCACTCCCTTTCAACGCGGTCCATATCGAAATCCATGTGGGGCAGAAGATCCGTCTTGGTCAGAAGGAGCACGTCGATACGGCTGAAGAGGGATGGATACTTCAGCACCTTGTCGTCACCCTCGGGAAGGGAGAGCATCCCGATCTTGAGGTGCTCGCCGAGGTCGTAGGCGCTGGGACAGATAAGGTTGCCCACGTTCTCGATGGCCAGGTACTTGAGGGGTTTTCTCTTGTCCAGCGCCGAGAACGCTTCCTTAACGGCGGCCGCGTCAAGGTGGCATGAGCCCCCGGTCTCGATCTGGACGGCCCGGCATCCCGCCCGGATTATCCTGTCGGCGTCCCTGCGGGTCTTCACATCCCCCTCGATGACTGCCATCTCCGGCCCGAACTCTCCGGCAAGGGCCTCGAGCAGGGTGGTCTTGCCGGCCCCCGGAGAGCTGATGATGTTGAACGCGAGAAGGCCGTTCAGGCCGAATGCACGCCTGTTCTCCGCCGCAATGTCATCGTTTCGGGCCATCACTGGTGATGTGATCCTCATCGGCATCCTCCCCGTCAAACTCAACGCTTTCAACAAAGAACTCCCTGCCTGAGACTATCCTTCTATCCCACGAACCGCATGCCGGGCAACCCGGTTCGAAGTCGTCGCTGTGCCAGACGTGGCCGCACTGTGAGCAGCGCATTTCCGCCACGGTCTTCCGAACGACCAGCTCAGGACTCCCCAACCCCTTGGTTGAGGCAATCTCGGTGAAACAGAAGGAAAGGGACTCCCATGACACCCCGGACAGCGGGCCCATCACCACGGTGACGGCGGCGAGCCTCCTGGCTCCGCCGAGAGCGGAGATTATCACCTCGGCCATGTCCTGCGCAAGGGAGTACTCGTGCATTTCCTTCCATCACCTCAGGCCAAGTATAAGGAGCGGTCCCGACTCATCAAACAACCGCGCAGAAAGTTGCGGGACCATCCCGTTGCTTATAATCACCGAATGGATGTGCAACGCTTGCGGGTCTCGGTTGAGGGGGCGGTCCAGGGTGTCGGGTTCCGCCCCTTCGTTTACAGGCTTGCCCGTCGATTGGGCATCACCGGGCTTGTCTGGAACACCTCCGGGGGGGTTGTCATCGAGGCCCAGGGCACGGAAGAAGACCTGACGGCATTCGTTCGATGTCTTCGGGAAGAAAAGCCCGGACCCGCGGTGATAAGCGGCGTCAGCACCTTTGCTGTCCCTCCCCTGCCAGAGACCGGATTCCACATTGCCCCCAGCAGGGAGGGTGCCCCGGCAACCCTTGTAACCCCTGACCTTGTGGTCTGCCCCGAGTGCGTAAGGGAACTGCTGGACCCTTCGGACCGCAGGCACAGGTACCCCTTCATCAACTGCACGAACTGCGGGCCGCGTTTCTCGATCCTCCTGGCGCTGCCCTATGACCGTCCCAACACGACCATGCGGGGTTTTACGATGTGCGCCGACTGCGCATCCGAGTATGGGGACCCGATGGACCGCCGTTTCCACGCGCAACCCGTGGCATGCCCGGTCTGCGGCCCGAGGCTGACGCTTCTGGACCCGGGAGGTGGCGAGCTGTCCCGCGATGACAATGCCCTGAAAGACGCGGTGACCGAGCTGCGCAGGGGAGGTGTGGTTGCCCTGAAGGGGCTGGGAGGGTTTCAGCTCCTTGTCCGGGCCGATTCCGACGCCGCGGTAAACCTTCTCAGACAAAGGAAGCTCAGGCCCGCAAAACCACTGGCCCTGCTGGTGAAGGGCATAGGGGAGGCCGAAGCGCTCTGCTTCATAGGCGAAGGGGAGAGGGAACTACTACTTTCGACAGCGGCCCCGATAACACTGCTGACGCGCAGGGGCAGGGGAGTTTCCGCAGGAATTGCTCCGGACAGCCCATTTCTGGGCGTCATGCTTCCGGCAACACCCCTTCACTACCTGCTGGCCTCGGACGCCGGCTTTCCGATCGTGGCCACCAGCGGTAACGCCCAGGGGGAGCCAATTTGCACCGATAACCACGATGCCCTGAGAAAACTGGGGGGCGTCGCCGACCTCTTCCTTGTGCACGACAGGCCCATTGCCAGGCAGGTCGACGACTCGGTTGTCGCCTGGCTTCCGGACGGCCCGCTCATGATCCGCAGGGCCAGGGGTTATGCCCCCCTTCCTATCACCGTAAAAGGCGTTACTGCAGGCACTCTTGCGGTGGGTGGGCACCTGGCGAACACAGGAGCGATCTCGATAAAGGGCGGGGTGATCCTTGGCCAGCACATAGGCGACCTTGAAACCCTTGCCTCTGTCCTGGCCCACCGCAGGGCGCTTACAGACCTTCAAACCCTGTTCGGCCGGGCTTCCCGCGTGGTCAGGGACATCCACCCCGACTACGCCTCCACGACCACGGCTGAGAAAACCGGGCTTCCAGAGACAACAATTCAGCATCACCACGCGCACATACTGGGGTGCATGGCCGAAAACGAAACAACCGCACCAGTTCTCGGGGTGGCCTGGGACGGCGTCGGGCTGGGAACCGACAACTCCGCGTGGGGGGGCGAGTTCCTGCTGGTCGGTGACAGCACCGGCTTTGAAAGGGTGGCATGCCTGCGCCCCTTTCAGGTCCCTGGCGGAGACGCGGCGTCGCTGGAACCCCGGAGATCCGCCCTCGGGCTACTCTGGGCAATGAACGGCTCTCTCCCCCTTCCTTCAGTTTCTTCATTGATCCCGAGCTCAGGGTTATCGGGCGGATGATGGAAAGGGGGGTGAACACGCCCCCAACCACCAGTGCCGGACGGCTTTTCGACGGTGTTGCCGCGCTTATGGGCCTGAGGGGTGTCTGCTCCTTCAGGGGCGAAGCGCCCGTCCTGCTTGAAAACCTTGCCCACGGCACCGTAAAGGAAAAGGGTTACCCGATGTCCCTTCGGAAGCAGGGACCGCCCATGATACTCGACTGGGAACCCATGCTGAGGGCCATATCAGAAGACGCGCAGAACGCGGTCCCCCCCGCCGTGATCTCGCGGAGGTTTCACGAGGGGTTGTCGGACGGCATCCTGATGGTGGCCCGTGAGGCCGGGGTCAGCCAAGTGGTCATTACGGGGGGATGTTTCACCAATCGGCTTCTCACCGAGCTTACGGTGGGTAAACTGAGGGCTGAAGGTTTCACCCCGATAAGGCACCACCTTGTGCCGCCCGGTGACGGCGGCATCGCCCTGGGTCAGGCGGCTCTGATGCGTCCGGCACCCGGTCGGTCCACCCGCGTTTCCGGGGGAACCGCCGACTCGTATAATCCGATCGGGAACAAGCCCGGCGGCGATGATCCTATCGACCCGCCTTCAGGGGAGGCGTGATGAAGTTCGTAGACGAGTACCGTGCAGCTTCCCTTTGCCAAGGCTACGCGGAAGAGATAAAGCGCAAGGCGACACGGCCCTGGACCATAATGGAGGTCTGCGGAGGGCAGACCCACACGATCCTGCGTTACGACCTGCCCGGCATGCTGAACGGCGCTGTGGAGCTTGTGCACGGCCCTGGCTGCCCGGTGTGCGTCACGCCGCCCTCCTTCATCGATGCCGCTCTTCACATCGCTTCACTGCCGGGGGTGATTCTCTGCTCGTTCGGCGACATGCTCAGGGTTCCCGGCAGCGGGGGCGATCTCAACTCGATCAGGGCCCGGGGAGGGAACGTGAGAATGGTCTACTCACCGTTCGATGCGGTGGAGCTGGCCCGCAACAACCCGGCAAGCCAGGTCGTCATGTTCGCCGTGGGGTTCGAGACCACCGCCCCTGCCACCGCGGCCGCGCTTCTTTCCGCTGCGGAACTGGACAACTTCTCGGTCATCTGCTGTCACGTGCTGGTGCTGCCGGCCATGGAGGCCGTGCTTTCCATGAAGGGTTGCAGGGTAAACGGATTCCTTGCCGCAGGCCACGTATGCACAGTCATGGGGTGGAACCAGTACTCGGCACTGGCCCGCGACTACATGGTGCCGGTGATAGTGGCCGGCTTCGAGCCGGCGGACATCCTTCAGGCCATACACATGTGTGTCAGCCAGCTGGAGAGCGGGTCGCACCGGGTAGAGAACCAGTACACACGGTCGGTCTCCCCCGACGGCAATCCCGCCGCGAGGGAACTTATGGACCGCGTCTTCAGTGTGACGGACAGGGAGTGGCGTGGCCTCGGCATGATCCCGAAAAGCGGTCTCCGTCTCTCCGACGACTGGCGGGATTTCGACGCGATCAGCAGGTTCGGGGTAACGCTGTGCGAGTCGGCCGCAACCACTGAATGCATGGCCGGAAGGGTCCTCACAGGGGACATCCCCCCAACGGGCTGCCCGCACTTCGGAAGGGACTGCACACCGGAGTCTCCCATGGGCGCTCCGATGGTCTCCACCGAGGGCGCGTGCGCGGCCCACTACCGGTACGGGAGAAGAAAGTGATGAACTGCCCGCTCCCGTCACCCCCCGGTGACACCGTCACCCTCGCCCACGGCGGAGGTGGCCGGCTGACAAACCGTCTGATCGAGGAAGTGATGATACCGGCCTTCGGAAGGCCTCCGGGCGGCGAACAGCATGACGGTGCACTTCTTCAGCTGCATGGAAGTTCAGCGATCGCCTTCACGACGGACTGCCATGTTGTAGATCCGCTTTTCTTCCCGGGAGGCGACATAGGTTCGCTGTCCATCATCGGCACACTGAACGATCTGGCAATGTGCGGAGCCGTACCGAAGTGGATCAGCGCGGGGTTCATACTCGAGGAAGGTCTTTCCATGAGCGTCCTTCAAAGGGTTGTGGCCTCGATGGCCACAGCCGCCGCGAACTCGGACGTCAGGATAGTCACGGGCGATACGAAGGTAGTGAACCGGGGCAAGGGCGACGGCATCTACATTTGCACCTCGGGGGTGGGCCAGGTGATACCGGGAATGGACGTGAGACCCAAAAGGGTTACAGCCGGTGACGCGGTGCTGGTGAGCGGGGACATAGGCAGGCATGGCATTTCCGTTCTCGCATGCAGGGAGGGCATCTCCCTCGAATTGACAATCGAAAGCGATCTTGCGCCCCTCGCCGGCACTGTCCTGGCCCTCGCAGATGCGGGCGTTGATGTCCACTGCATGAGGGACCTCACCCGCGGCGGGCTGGCGGCCGCACTGAACGAGATCGCCACAGCATCATCGACAAGCATGACGATAGCCGAGACAGCCATCCCCGTTGCCGACGAAGTGGCGGGCGCCTGCGAGATACTAGGACTCGACCCCCTCCAGTCGGCGTGCGAGGGAAGGTTCGTGCTGTTCACCCCCGGGGATCAGGTTCCAGCGGCCCTCAAAGCCATGGGGAAAGGGGCCGCCCTCATCGGCGTGGTCGAAGAATCAACGGAAGCCGGGGTCTTCCTCATGACGACACTTGGCACCACAAGGGTACTCGAGATGCCCTCAGGCATGCTTCTGCCCAGGATCTGCTGAGAGGGCTGCCGCAAACCCGAGCCCGCGCAGTTGGCTGTCGTAAAACCAGCTCACTCTTGTCATGCAGTCGCCAAGTCGGGGGCAGGGTTAGTGTTCCTGTACAACCGAATTGCTGCGACAATCACTTCTTTCATCTACTCTGAGGAAATGAGTTCTTAAGAAAGGCTTGACTTCTGTCCTTAAAGTTAGGACAATTGTCCTGGAAATGAGGACAAAATGCTTCATGTACTTTTTTCTAAGACGCGCAAGAGAATTCTTGAACTGTTTTTCACCAACCCGGACGGTGAGTTTCATTTGCGCGAGGTGGTCAGGTGCACGGGGAGCGGCAGGGGAGCTGTTGCGAGTGAGCTGAAAACCTTGTCCGAAGCTGGCATCCTTACCATCGAGCGAAGAGCCAATCTGGCTGTCTACAAGGCGAACAGGGAGTGTCCGGTCTACGCTGAGATCCATGGTCTCGTCATAAAGACAAGTGGGATCGCGGACGTTGTGAAAAGTGCGTTGCTTGAATTGGAGGGAGTCTCCTTCGCGTTCATTTTCGGGAGCACTTCGAGGGGAGAGATGGACAGGCTCAGCGACGTCGGTGTTCTCATTGTCGGGACTGCAGCAATCAGTGAGATTTTCAGGGTTCTGAGCAGCGCGGAGAAGGTCCTCGGAAGAAGCGTTTCTCCGGTTGTGTACACGATTGATGACTTCAGCAAAAAGGTTTCCGAGAAGAACCGCTTTGTAACGTCGGTACTGGAAGGTCCGATAATCATGTTGATTGGAAGTGAAGATGAACTTGGAGAATCGGGTTCAGAACATCTTGATGACCTGACTTCAACGCTTCCAGACAAAGATGAGGCAGAGGAGCTTATCCGGGTCGCTGAGCGCGAGATAACCGATGCGAGATCCGTGTTTTCCTCCGAGGGAAAACTCACACACGCGTACGCGGCTTGCCTGTGTGTAGGACGGGCAGCTTTGGTACTATCCGGGTACCGGGTCAGAAGTGGCGTTAAAAGCCATCACTACAAGGCTATTGAATCCCTTGAATTCACCGTGGGACTCACCCCCGATAAAATCCGTGAGATTCAGCACTACAGACAAACCAGACATCAATCGATCTACGATCATGCGGACACTGTATCCGTGGGCACCGCTGAAAGTGCTCTTTCAGCTGCAGAAGGGTTACTGAGCAGTTTCCGCCAGTGGCAAAGGGACAGATCGACCAGGGCTTGAACAATGGATTGCTGCGCACTGACAGCACTCTATTGTTCCATGCAATGATTTCAGACCTGCATGGTTCCCAGCACCTGATCACAACCGTCCGGGGAGAACACACGAACGGAGTCGGTTCTGCTTCTCGCGGAGCTTGCGGGTGATGGATTAAGTGTAATCGTAGATCCGGATCGGACCATCCAGTCGGGGTTTTTCAGAAGCAGGCCCAGATCCCAGGCGAACTGGTATCTGGGGTATTCCTTGATCCTGCCCTTCCTGGGATCACATCTGACCGTGGAACTCTGGCGTCTGGCAAAAATGGTGAAGTGAACATCGGACAGGCGAACCCTTCCGCCCTGCTTGATCCCCTTCCATCTGCATGTTTCCGCATAGGCTTCGAGCAACTCGTCGGAGAAGGATTCAGGGGGGGTCTGGTTCCTCTCCAGAAGAGAGATTGAATCGGAGTAGGCCTTGAACACCATTGGACAGCTCATCGCGAGAGGCTTTCCAATGGGCTCTCCAGAATATGAGATTACAGCGGAGTCCCTTGCCGGTTCCAGAATCAGGATGAAAGGGTCCATGCGAATCTCGTTTCCGGCCACTTGTGTGGAGATGGCCCGGTCCTGCAGGTAAACACCCAATTCCTCAGAGAACACGGAGGCCCTTCGGCTCCATTCATCTTGAAGCCAAAGCCTGGCGGCGGCAACAGCGGTTCGAGCCATCTCAAGTGACTCTTCGGGCAATAATGCCAACGACTCAAGCGTGGTCAGGTCATGTTCAAGCCGACGAAGGTTCTGGTACCCCTCGAGTTTCGAAAGTGACATGGCAACTCTCTTCAGCGCGCCGGCTTCCGTGGCGAGTGCCTTCGCCTTGTCCTGAAGTGACTGGAAACCCTCTATGGCAACCTGCTGGTTATCCATGTTCTGCCTTTCACGCTTAACGAATGGAACTGCGTTCGAAGAATGGAGTAATTCTCACGGGAGCGGGTTTTCCGCTCCCATCGACCGAATGGTGGGTGTAAGCCACGAACTGGTCAAGCTTGAGACAACTTGATGCCAGGTTTTTAGCGGTTCTTGCGTCTACCCGCAGGGCACTTTGCAGTGAGTCAACATCCGGCGGGGCACCATGAGCGAAAAGGATGTTGTTTGGCACCAGCTCGCGCCAGGCGGTGTCCCCCTTGAAATCGTCCAGGCTCTGGCTGCTCAGGAACACCGGAACACCTTTGCTTCTTCCCATTCGAACAAGCTGCGCAAGGGGTTGGCTCTTCCTGCCGGTCTGCAGATAGTGGTGGGCCTCGTCAATGGCCACAACCCCCCTTATGGTGCGGGTGTTCGTTCTTCGATCGAAAGGTGAATCAGGGATGGACTCAGCGATCTGCCTCAGGAAATGCATGAGTATGAAGGCCACATAGGTCTTCAACTCACCCAGCTTCGAGAGGTCAACCACCCAGCGCTGCCTGAAGACGTTCACGACATCGATCTCCGACCTGCTGGCGAAAATCGGCTTGCCTGCCAGACGGTCCAGGGCGACAACCACTGTGTCGTCCTTGCGACGCTCATTCTCGTAGATGGCCCTCACCGCGTCACGGGCCTCCATAAGACTGGGGCCGGGGTGCCCGGCCAGCCGGGCGTCACGGTACGCCTGGGCAAGAGCCCTGTCCACTATCCCCTGCTGACACCCGCCCATCTGGGGGATGATCGAGGCAAGCGTGCTTGAGAACACCTCTGCGGCAAGTTCGATGTTCGAATCTCCTGGAAGATCGAAAGGGTTGATCGGTACGGGGGATTCCGGAGGCCTTATAAGCTTCGCCCCGGTGGAACTCCGGAATGCCTCTCCGGTTGCGCCCTCGGACAGGTCACCCTTGTAATCCAGAAGGATGAATCCGGTTTTCTCGGACGAAGAAGCCAGGGAATAGAGCAGACCGAGAAGAGCCTGGCTTTTCCCTTTGCCCTGGGAACCCGCGATCCTGAGATTGGGCGCCGTATCCTGCCCCTCTTCCCGATTGAGCACCCATCTGACATCCTCGCCGGACTCGGTGTTTTTCCCAAGCAACAGCGTTATCGGGCCGGAATAATCCTGTTCCACAAGCGTTTCGCCGCTTTGGGGAAGCGACTGGGATACGTATTCGGCGATCATCCGGAACATCCTGAGTGTGTCCTTCTCCATGGAATCATGCAGTTCGGCCAGAAACCCATAGCCATTGTTCAGCAGGGAAGAGATTTCTGCACTTCTCTCGATGGAGTGGAATCTGCATGCATCGGAGAGGCTTTCCATCATCCCTGGTTTCAGGAGGTTCTCAATGGAAATCTCTATACCCCTCAGCTCGCTGCCTGTCTGATCGAGTTTGATCCTGAGTCCCCGAGTTTCGGCCAAGAGACTCAAGGGATGGTCGTGCCGCTGGGAATTGATGAGAGCAATACCGATGCTCAGGGCCACTCTGTCAACGTCCTCCGGCAGAACGCTGAGGTCCTGGGAGATGTCGTATCGGAGGGCTGTCCCCGGAGCCCCCAGGATAACCCTGCCTTTAAGCGCTGCATCGGCCTGCATCATACAACTGTCTCCACTATTTTGCTTGCCTCTTCGTCTTCGTTCCCATCCCGCATCAGGAAGAGCTTTCTGCTCACCCGATCCCGGATCTCGGGCGCCAGCTCAGCGGGGATCTCCTCCGGAGTCAGCAGGAGTATCATCTGGTCGGGGTACAGACAGAGTATCTCCCTGAGAACCGAGCTTCTGTGAACGGGGTCCAGCACCCGGAGGGGAGCTTCCACTATCAGCGGAAGCCCTGGTCCTGCCACTTTTCTAATGGCGTGAACAAGGCAGAGCGCCAGCAGGTTCTTCTCTCCCGTCGACCTTCCCGCGGGAGCAGGGTTGCCGTTTCTGTCGAAGACGGCATACCTGTAGGTCTTGGGGTCTACTCTGATCTCGTTCAGAACGGTGTGCTTGTGGGCGGTTCTTATCAGCATTGTCGAAGCGTCCAGTTCGAGTTGCCCGACTCTTCTGGCCAGCAGTTCGTCAGAAAAAGCGTTAAGCGCGTCGGAAGCGACTTCAGACAACTTCTGGTAACGCTTCAGCCTTATCATTTCAGGGCTCTTCACCGTAACCTCGGGTGCCTCGGTGCAATCCGCTTCCAAGTCACTTTTCTCTATACGCAAACGCAGCAATGCTGATTTTTTCTCACCCAGCTGCCTGAGTACGCTGTTTCTGTGGGTAGTTGCCTTCAGATGCTCATCATGCCACTTCTGGGTATCATGGGGCGTGGGCGTCTCCAGGAGTTCCCGGTTGATGTCGCCGAGACGCTCCTGCAGCAGACTCAACCTGTCGGACTCGAGCCATTCCCGCAGTTCTGCACCAGCGCGCACCGCTCTGGACTGCATCCTTGCCATGGCATCCTTCTTCTTGTCCTTTGTCGAATCAACTTCCCGCACCAGACCGATGGCCTCCCGAAGGGAACGGGCAATCTCGTTGGCAGGAGGGGTGCTGCTGGCCCATGGAAAAGTGCCCGAGGAGATCAGGTCCGCTATTGTCTCAGATGCCTCCTCGGCGCCCCTTCTCCATTCAGGGGATTTCTCCGCCGGGGATGAAATGGAGGGGTGGGGAACCGCCACTCCCAGAAGGGCCAGAGGCAGGCTTTCCACCAGGGCCTGCTTCCTCTGTTTTTCCGCGTGGCCAACTTTGGCGCTGAACCGCTCCTGTTCTTTCAGAAGGGTCTCACGACGTGTCTGAAGCTCGGGTTGAGCCTTGTCCTGGTACCTTGTCACCTCTGTGTCGGCGCGGGCAAGTTCTCGCTCCAGGTCCTTTATCTCGCTTGCGACCTCTTCGATTCCAGCCTCCAGGTCACTCAGCTTCTCGTCCTGCTCGCGTCTTCTGTCCTTCCGCTTCTTCTCATCCCGACTCGTTTTGTTAATGATGCTGGTTTTTTCTTTTGAGAGCCTGAAACAGGCTTCGGCGGTCTTCCGAAGAGGCGTGATGTTCAGGGCGGTTTCCAGTGCAGCTTTCACCGGAGGAAGCTCGGTGCCCTTCTGACCGGCCAATTCACTGACGATCTTGCTCTCCGCGTCGAAGACGTAGTAGTGGAGCAGTCTCTCCGGAAAGTGCTCCGCTATCCATCTCCCGGCGTCCTCGCCGTGGAGAGCGCCCGACTCCCTGTTCACCACCCGGTGGTCCTCCCCGGTGGCCACCCAGGCCCCCGAGCTCCTGCGGTACGTCCTGACCCGCCTCACGTCGAAATCCCCCATAGCCCCGGTGAAGTAGAGAATTACCTTGGCATCAGCCTGATTGCCGGGGCTGTTCTTGTGGACAAAATGAGCAACTCCGTCACTCTCGTCCTCTTTGGCAAGGACGAACCGGACCGCCCTGATGATCGAGGACTTACCGTATCCGTTCTTCCCCTCGATTATCACCACGGGTTTCACAGGATCGAAAGGGGTGTCGATAACCGCGTGTTTGTAGATCAAAAAGTTATGAAGCTCGATGGAATTGAGGGTTATGCCTGCATCTGCCCTGGAGGAGAGGACTTTCCATAAGGCTTCGAAACCCCCTGCAACATCAGCGTCCTCGGGAGTATCCAGATAGCGTTCAAACACCGAAGCGGCTTTTGTCTGGATCGAACCGTCAACCCCACCGCTGACAAGAGCGGCAAGAAGGCCTTTGGGGAGCATGTAACCGTTCAGACCCGTCAAGGCGGCTTTTGCTTCGTCGCGGGTCCAGGCAGCGCTCCCAGGCAACATCAACCTCCGGTTCGAGTCAAAGAAAATCGACGATAGCCATCACCAGCGGCAATGTCAAACAACTTCGGTGCGCCCTGTTTTCCCCGCATGCCGACAGCAGGAACTTAGGGAAGTGAGTGCCTCCATGGCAGACCTTGATGTTGGGGGAATTCTTCAGAGAGACGGAGGTGTGCTCTTCGCAACTTTCCATCATGCATCGGTAGTGGGTCAATTCAGATCTGTCCGAGAAAACGGCATCGGGAAACAGCCCGCACTGTTCACCGAGGCCCGGCATTAGCATCATAGCACCAATACATGGATTGAGAGCAATTGAGGAGGGCTGCAATGCTGAGATGGTTGTTTTGCGTTTCTGTGCCTATTCTTCTGGTCTTTTCTGCATGCGACAATGCGGCGGGTCCCCCGGAAGAACAGCCACCTGAGGATTTTCCCGCGAAGAAGGCTGAAAGCTGGCTGGCGCCCTCGGGTTCGGGGAGCAACCAGGTCTTCGGTCTGCAGTGTCCCTCCGAGAATGAGGACAGGGTGTACTTCTGGCTCACCGATCTCTCAGAGAGCCATGACAGGCTCGTCTGCTATGCGAACGGCTACACACAGTCGTCCCCGCAGTTTCCAGCGGGCAGCGGGTCACACTATGCGGTCATCCCGCAAACCGGGGATGTCATCTATTCAAGTTACACTGAAGGAGGTGGAACCAGGGTCATCCTTTCCACCGACGACCTTTTCACGCAGGCAGAGTTCACGACCAGCGAGACCATAACGGGATTCATACCGATGCTGGGCGGCGACAAGGTGCTCATGTGCCTGGGCTTGAACGCCGTGGTGCTGGAGATACCTTCCCTGTCCCGGGTGGATACGGTTCTCTGCACGGTGTCGCAGGGGTTCTCGGTTGACGGCTATGGTACGTACGGGTACTCCGGCGAGATGATCCTCAAGTTCGATCCGGCAACGTGTCAGATGACCCAGAACTCACTTACGGGTTCCGGATGCACGCCGGTGATCAGCTCGAACGGCAGGCTCCACCTTCTTGCGAACGGCCTTCTGACCATTCTGGAAGCCGATGACCTGAGCTTGGTCGAAACCAGGGCAACCCCCTCTTCCTCGATCTTCGCGCTGCACCCGGTGGGTGATTCGGTATTCCTTTACGCGGTGTCCACCGGCTACACCATCGACATCTTCGACCTGGCCGACCTTGCGTGGAAAGGGACGGTGAGCGGGCTCACACTGACGAACCCTCTCGACGAACTCATCTCGCACCCCGGCAGGAACGAGCTTTGGGGATTGACGGTCAACTCGCAGAACCGCTGTGAGGTGTTCAAGATAGAGCCCTGATCCAAGACAAAACCTGTTCGCGCATAAAGAACAGCGATTCATCCCTTTGAGTCGGTAGACTGCATACCACGCTTCAGAGCCTGACGCAGTTCTACTGCATATCAGTGAATCAGCCTGACCTGAACGTATTTGTTTGGTACAGTTGTATTTGCCTATTGCCTGTACAGTAGTGTGTTGCCGGACAGAAGTACTGTTACTCAACGGTGCGGGAAAACCATTCCGCCTTAGATCGACCGATGCGGAAATCTGGGTATTCTTTGACAACTTGGCAAATCATCAGCAGTGTGTATAATACACACCATGAACAGCCGGGATGTTATGACAAAGCTGAAAAGGATGGTTGGATTCTGCATCATGTCAAAGGTGACCATCACCAATTCAAGCATCCCACAAGATCGGGCAAAGTTACTATACCACACCCGCATAAGGATATTCCTAATGGAACTTTGAGGAATATATACCGGCAGGCCGGTTGGGAATGGAGTGAAAAGTGAAGTATCCAATTGTGATTCATAAGGATAAAGACTCTGATTTCGGAGTCACTTTTCCCGATATTCCTGGATGCTTCTCGGCCGGTACAACGATTGAAGAAGCGATTGCAATGGCTCAGGAAGCTGCAGAATGTCACATCGAAGGTTTGCTTCTGGATTCAGAACCGATTCCAGTAGCTACTTCAATTGAAAATCATAAGAGTAATCCAGAATTTGCAGATTGTGTCTGGGCATTAGTCGACATTGATATCAGCAAGTTATCTCTCAAATCCAAGCGTGTTAACATCACTATTCCGGAGAGGTTGCTGAACACTGTTGATCATTACGCCAAAAACCACGGCGAATCTCGATCAGGTCTTTTGGCACAAGCCATCACTGAGTATATGGCTACCCATCAGTAACCAGTCCAAGGCTTTTTAAGCCGGGATGATTCTACCGGCAACGGATTAATCAGCTTGTGTTTGCATTGATTTGCCCTGGCAAAGGATTCAGATCCAGATATGGCAAATCAAATCTTGAACAATCGTCGTGCTTCACCTACTGGCAAGCATTGCCAGTATCTCCGCCCTTCTGAAGCAGTCCAGCGAGTGGTCGTTCACCATCCCAGTGGCCTGCATGTGGGCGTAGCAGATGGTTGAGCCCACGAACCGGAAGCCCCTTGACAGAAGGTCACGGCTCATGGCGTCGGACTCGGGGCTTTTAGCCCTGTAATCGGCCGCAGTGCGTATCTCGTTCAGAATGGGTCTGTGATTCACAAATCCCCACATGTACCTGTCGAAGCTCCCGAACTTCTCCTGCACCGCAAGGAAGGCCCGGGCGTTGGATACCGTTGCCCTGAGTTTCGCCCGGTTCCGTATGATGCCCGGGTTCTGAAGGAGTTGTTCCAGCCTGCTTTCATCGTACCGGGCTATCAGAATGGGATCGAACCCGTCCAGGGCGTCGCGGAAGTCCTCACGCTTCCGGAGTACTGTGTACCAGCTTAGTCCGGCCTGCATGCCCTCGAGCACCAGAAACTCGAAGAGCATTCGGTCATCGTGGAGGGGTGTTCCCCACTCCCGGTCGTGGTAGGCCGTGTAATCAGGCTTGGAGCAGTCCACCCACGGGCAGCGAACCCGGCCGTCAGGGTGCATGACGCCATTCTTCCTTTCGACCACGTGCGGGTTATCCGTGAACGGGCCGGGTGTCTCGATTCTCCCCGCTTGAGCAGGAGAGACCGGAATTGCGAAGCATCATTGAGAGCAGGCTTCTTCTGACCTTTCCGAACAGGGCATCGGCTTCGTCTGAATGAAAAAGTGTTCCCGTATTGGGAAAATTGTTTCCCTTTTTGGGAAAGGCAAGGCTCGCAAAAATGATTTCCGGCCTACCCGCTTGTGGTCAAGGGTAACAGACCCTCTTCCGTGCTGTTATCATTGTCCGTCTTGGCGAGCTTCCATTAACCTGCCGTTTGGCTCCGGGGTCGGTATGAACGAAAAGGTGTTTCGGATAGGAAGCCCTGACGGCCTTGCCCTGCCGCTTCAGCAGGCCTACGCTGAGGCCCTGGCCGGGGGGCGTGCATTCAGGCTGGTCCTCCCCGCTCTTTCATACGTGCCCTTCCATGTCAGCCTGGGCTCGATCGGCGGTGAGGCCATCGATCTTACTGTCGAAGGCGAGGGGGAGAAGCCTGTTACGCTTCAGGGTGTCAGCATGTCTTTGTGCGGCAGGAACGTTACGATGACCAACCTGAGCCTGCGTGGGACCCGGACGCCGGCCTCTGCCCTCACGGTTCAGGTGATGGATTCGTTCGAGGGCCGGGGGCTGGGATTCATCGGTATCAGCCGTCACGATGCCATGAGCAACGAGCCCATCGTACAGGTCTCCGCTTTGGGCCCCAGGGACCGTAACGCTTCGGCAGCTCTCCGCGACTGCTGGTTTCTGGGGAACGAGGGCGAGGGCTTCACTGCGGTTCTCTCGACTCCCCGGACGGGCCGGGCTTTCATCCAGCGGCTGCTCATCGAGCGGTGCGCCTTTCTGGGGAACCGCACCGATGCGGGCATTGATCCATGGTTCACCAGAACACTTGAGATTGACGGTGTTTTCGTGCTGGAGAACGATGTGGATGCGTGGCTGCGGCTGCGAAGCCCGCTGGTGAACGTCAGCCTGAGCGACTCTGTTTTGAGCAGTACCGGCGAACTCGTGGAGTTTTTGAGCGGTCCAGATGTGGCGCGGGCGGATTTCCCGCCAATCGCCACGAACAGGTGCCGGCTTCTCAGCGCAGCTGCCGTAAGCCCGGAAGGTTTTTCCGGCACCGGAAACTCATACTGTCCTGCCGTTTCCGGTTTCGACTGGAGGGATGCGATTGCGCTGACCGAATGCCCACCCGACCGGGAAGAGCTGGAGGCGCTGTTCTTGAAATGACTCACTTGAGAGATACAACGCCATCAGATCATGAGGTTGCCTGATTGTCAGCTGTTTTATCGCCATGACTCAAATGGATCCGGCGAGGGAAGAACCCCAACCATAAGAAAGCCCGGACTCGTACAGGCTCAGGTACCGATCGACAACCCGCGCGGTATCGTAGTCCTCTCCGATCATCAGTTCCGCATTGGCCGACATTGTCCGGTGCATCCGATCATCCTGAAGGATACGGATAGTGCGATCGGTCATGGCCTCAACGTCACCCACAGACACAACGAACCCTGTTTCCCCGTCCTTCACGAGTTCCCTTACTGCGCCCGTATCCGTGGCAACCACGGGAACACCCGCGCAGAACGCCTCCTGGATAACCCGGGGAAGACCTTCCGCTCCAGATGCAAGTAGAAAACAGTCCATTGCTGAAACGGTTAACGCGGGGTCCGGCTGGATCCCTACGAAGCAAAACCTGTCACCGAGGGAACGAACCTGATTCAGAAAGGCGTCTCTCAGGGGGCCGTCACCGGCGAGTATGAAAAAAGCCCTCCCATCGATCTTACCTATTGCTGAAAAAGCCTTTGCGAGGTCGAGAACCCTCTTTTCGGGAACAAGTGCGCAAACGGAGCCCACAACCTTCACCCCGGGCGGTATTCCAAGAACAGCCCTGGCTTCGAAAGCCCTGTCACGATGGTCCCTGAAGTGCCCGACATCAATACCCGATCTGATCACGGAGTACTGGTACCTCTTCCCAATACCTTTTTGCAGCGCCTTCTCCACAAGAAGCGGCGAAACTGCCACGATGCGATCCACACGCGCCGCAATGATCCGCTCGGCCTTCAGAAGTGTCGCTGATGCAAACATGGAGCCAGTTCGCTCATGGATGAAGCCTCTCAGGGTGTGAACCGTCAGGGGTATCTTGAGGGTTCCGGTTACCGCGCCCGTCATGAGCCCGGGTTTTGCTGAATGGGTGTTGATGACGTCAGGCCTGATCCGTTTGACCGCTCTGAGAACAGAAAAGAACGTTACCGCGTCTCCGGACGGGTTGAGTCCCCTCACCATGGAGGGGATGTTCAGAACAACCACACCCGCTTTGGTTAACTCTTCCAGAAGGATCGGATGCGTTTTGTCGCGTCTTGATCCCTTTGATGAGTACAGCATATACACTTCATGCCCCCTCGCTTTCATTGCGCAGGCGATGTTGACGGCGGAAAGATGGGCTCCGCCCATGTCGAGGGACAGCACGAAGTGCAGTATCCTCACTTCAAGGACGACCTTGCCCGACGCAGGATGAAACGCTCCCTGATCAGTGAGGGCCATTTGGAAGGGCTGGAGAGAATGCTGACCGTGAGAAAACACTCCTGGGTGCAGAAACACCGGTTTCTCCGGATCATCTTTCGGACCTCTGAGGCTCGTTTCGAATTCCACAGCCTTGAGAGATCACAGTCATAGTCCCGCAGATTCCCCATGGACTCCTGCAGAAGCTCGCACGGGTATGTTCCCCCGTCCAGATAAACCACTCCCCCCAGCGTGCCTGCGGCACAGCGCACTCCTGCGCGCCTTTTCCGGACATGCTCAAGGATCACCTTTCTTCTCAGCGAGTTCTTCGCGCTCAGCCATGGGCCGAGAAACCCGAAATCATGCCCCCCGAAACACCCCCGTTCTATGCGATCCGCTATCATCCTGTGAGCAAGCTCGAAGTTCTCAACGGAGATGTCTGCTGCCTCGGGATCCCGGGGATCGCCCCTGATGAAGTTCACCTGCCACTCTCCCTCGGGGAAAATCTCCTCAACAAGTGTGCCGATACTTCTTACGTGCTCCTGGTTATGCTTCGAAACGGTTGTGATGATCCCCATGTCGAAGTTCCTGCATTTTCTTTTAACTTCCCGCAGCAACTCGATGGTTTCCAATGTCCGGTCGAAGGAACCTCGCACTCCCCTTATCGAATCGTGAATCTCCCTTGTCCCATCAAGTGAGATGCCCACCCTGAACGGGATGCCGGGATTGACACGAAGCATCTCCCTGACTTTTCCGTGGACAAGGTCAGGCTCGTATCCCGATGTGGGGATGTCGTACCTTTCAAGCCTGGTAAGCCTGCCGAACATGCCTGCTACCTCGACGATGTCATCGCGCAGGAACGCCTCGCCTCCGGTGAGGGAGAGAAAACTCACACGGTGCATTGATCTTGCGATTTTCTCGATCTCGGCAGTCGTAAGCGGTTCTCCATGGTGATGCTCAGCTTTCCAGACATCGTGGAACCAGCAGTGGGAGCAGTGCATCCAGCACTTGCCGCTGACGAAGAGGATCAGGTAGGGAGGCGTCCCTGCCAGTCTCGATAGTGTGTCATCCACTCTCAATTGTGGTGTGTCCCCCTTCTTTCTGGCCTGATACGGCGATTCTGAGAATGGATAATGGAGCGTCAAAAAAGGTGCGCCTGAAAAGCCTGACCGGCTCTACAAACCACCTGTAAAGCCACTCCAGTCGAGCCTTTCGGACCAGCAGCGGTGCTCTCGGGTTTTTTCCGGAGATGAAGTCGAACAGTCCGCCAACGTTCCACATCAAGTTCACACCAGCAGACTCGGACCATCGCAGACAGAAGTGCTCCTGCCTTGGAAAACCCATCCCAACAAGAAGGATGTGGGGTCTCAAACTGCTGATTTCCGCCACAATCCCTTCCTCTTCCGAATCAGCGAAATAACCATCATGACTTCCGCACACATCCAATCCGGGGTAAGCCTTTTGTGTCTTCAACGCTGCTGTTTCCGCAATCCCCGGCAGACCTCCCAGAAGGTAGACCCGCAGAGCTCTCTGAGATGCCCTTTCCATGACGATGGGAAACAGATCCGTCCCGTTCAGATCAGAATGCCAGCCTTTTCCCGACAACCAGATCCCAACCTTCAGACCGATTCCATCGAGAATCGTAATCGCCCTTTGGGAAAGCGTTGCTGCCAGGTCGGGTTCCTTCATCAGGTAGTGGTAATTCCTTGCGTTGACATGAACAACCACTGCTGTTCTTTCGCAGCAGCCTGCCGACTGCTCGATGATCATTGATGAAGCTTCTTCGAAGTTCCCTGACAGAAGCTTCAGATCGGCAATCCTGACCTGCTTCATACCGCTCCTTCCGTTTCCGAAGAACAGCAGGCTCCTATCGATACCGATGGATGCACAATGACGCATTTCATTTCATTACGCAATAACTGCTGGTGATATGCGCGGCTGAAAGAATAGGAAAGGTGTCTTTTCTCCGGGTCATGAAGCGCAATAATATTCATGCGCAGGACGAAGATGCTGAAAGGCGAAAGCAGCGGTACCGGGCTGAGTCCGTTCGCTGCCCCCCGGGGGAGATTGCCTTGGTTCCCCCGACAAGCTATTTTTCGCTGTGGAGTAGATGCTGATTCGGCATTTTTCCTTGCTGACGCTTTTATCATGAGTCGTGCATAACGGGTGGTTCAGCCGCAACCGGTAATGCGAAGGAAATTTGTGTGCCGTCTTCAGGGAGAGCAGAAAACTATTCATGAAACCCTTTGACCCAACAGGCGCGGTCCTTGTGCTCGGTGGCGGCATAGGCGGCATTCAGGCGTCGCTCGATCTTGCCGATTCGGGGTTCAAGGTCTACCTGGTGGAAAGGCTGGGGGCCATCGGCGGCACGATGGCTGCGCTGGACAAGACTTTTCCCACCAACGACTGCTCCATGTGCATCCTCTCCCCAAAGCTGGTCGAGTGCGGCAGGCACCTTAACATCGAGATACTCACCAACTCCGAGTTTATGGGCATCGAGGGAACGCCGGGCGCGTTCACGGCCACGGTTCGGCAGGAACCGAGGTATGTAGACCCCCAGAAGTGCACTGGTTGCGGCGAATGCGCCAAGAAGTGCCCGGTCGGGCTTCCCGATCCGTTCAACAGGGGGCTGAACGGGAAGAAGGCGGTCTTCCGCCTCTACGAGCAGGCGTATCCGCCTTCGTTCGAGATCGACATGGAAAAGTGCAGAAAGTGCAGGCTCTGCGAGAAGACATGCAGCGCCGGCGCGATAGATCTTTGCATGGAGCCGAAGACCCGTGCGCTCTCCGTGGGGGCCGTAGTTGCGTGCCCGGGCTTCGAGGCGTTCGACGCCGGCCTTCTGGCCAACTACGGCTACGGGGATTTTCCCAACGTGATAACGAGCATGGAGTTCGAGAGGATACTCAGCGCATCCGGGCCTTATCAGGGAAAACTTCTCAGGCCGTCGGACGGCAAGGCGCCGCGCAACATCGCGTGGATACAGTGCGTGGGCTCGCGTGACACGCACCGCGTGCACAACAACTACTGCTCCTCGGTGTGCTGCACCTACGCCATCAAGGAGGCGGTGGTGGCAAAGGAGCACTCGGGTTCCGAACTCGGCACGACCATCTTCTACATCGACATAAGGACCCACGGCAAGGGCTTCGAGCGTTACTACGAACGCGCGAAGGACTGTCATGGCGTGAGGTTCGTGAAGTCCGAGATTCACCGGATCTACCGTGACCCGTCCGAGAACCTCACGCTTCGGTACGCTGAGAACGGCGCGATCCGCGAGGAAGTTTTCGACCTGGTCGTTCTGTCCGTGGGGATGGTGCAGGGCAGTGCCAACAGGGAGATGGCGAAAAGGCTCGGCCTCGAGCTGAACGAGCACGGGTTCTGCGCAACGGGTGTTTTCTCGCCCGTCAGCACGTCATCACCCGGGATCTTCACCGCGGGGGCTTTCACCGGACCGAAGGACATCCCCGAGACGGTCATGGGGGCAAGTGCCGCAGCAGCCGAAGCCTCGGCCCTTCTGGCCCCCTCCAGGCACAGCCTTGCCCTGGCGAAGTCGTACCCCCGGGAAACTGTTGCGGCCGGGGGGAAACCTCGTATCGGGGTTTTCATCTGTCACTGCGGCATCAACATAAGCAGCGTCGTGAACATCGAAGAGGTCAAAGCATACGCCCAGGGCCTTCCGAACGTTGTTTACGTGGATGACGCCCTGTTCTCGTGCTCGCAGGACAACCAGCGCAGGATAAAGGACTGCATTACCACCCACCGGCTCAACAGGATAGTGGTGGCGGCGTGCACACCCAGGACCCACGAACCGCTTTTCATGGAGACCATGCGGGAAGCGGGCCTTAACAAGTACCTGTTCGAGATGGCAAACATCCGTGACCAGTGTTCCTGGGTTCACCAGAACCAGCCCGAGATGGCTACACAGAAGGCCAAGGACCTTGTACGGATGTCCGTTGCGAAGGCGAAGCTTATCGAGCCGCTATTCCAGACCCGGCTTGATGTGAACAGGTCGGCCCTTGTGGTGGGGGGCGGCATCGCGGGCATGGTGAACGCACTTTCGCTTGCGTCGCTGGGGTTCGGGGTTCACCTGGTGGAGATGTCTGCCGAACTCGGCGGCAACGCCAGAAGGCTTCATTCCACGATCGAGGGAATGGATGTTCCGGAATTCGTGAAGGCGCTTTCGGAGAGGGTTTTGAACGAACCGCTGATTACCCTTCACACCGACTCCCGGATAAGCGATGTGCGGGGGTTCGTGGGCAACTTCACCACCATCATTGAGAACACCTCCGGTGGCGGCGCTGCCGAAATCGAACACGGCGTGGCCGTGATAGCCTCGGGAGGCGAGCCGTACCGCACCGATGAGTACCTTTACGGACAGAGCCCCCGTGTTTTCTCGCTGTTGGAGCTCGAGGGCGAGATGGCCCTGAAAAATCCCCTGGTACTTGGTGCCAGGAACATCGTTATGGTGCAGTGCGTGGGCTCACGGGACGCTGAGAGGCCCTACTGCAGCCGGACCTGCTGCAGCAAGTCCGTCAAGCTTGCCCTCGAGATCAAAAAAGCCAGCCCCGACACGAACATCTACGTGCTCTACCGCGACATTCGAACCTACGGGTTCCTCGAGCAGTACTATCTCGAGGCGAGGGAAGCGGGCGTCCAGTTCCTTCAGTACGACCCTGAGCAGAAGCCCACGGTCGAGCTGGTTACGCGCGACGGAGAGGAGCGCGTCAGGGTCACGGTGACCGACCTGATCCTGAACGAGGAGCTCTCGGTCGACGCCGATGTTCTGGGGCTCGCCACGGCCATCGTTCCATCGCCCGGAGCCATGGAGCTCGCGGGGATGTTCAAGGTTCCTCTTAACGAGGACGGCTTTTTCATGGAGTCACACATCAAGCTCCGTCCTGTCGATTTCCCCTCCGAAGGCGTCTTCGTCTGCGGGTTGGCCCACAGCCCCAAGCCAATCGGAGAGAGCATGATTCAGGCCGGGGCTGCGGCCTCCAGGGCCGCCGTCATCCTGTCCCGCGATTCGATCGAAGCCGGCGGAACAGTCAGTTTCATAGACAGGAACAGGTGCAGGGGATGCGGGTTGTGCGTGGAACTCTGCCCCTACGGCGCAATAGATCTTGTTGACACCGAAAGCATCGCGGCGGTGAACGAGGCCCTCTGCAAGGGCTGCGGCGTCTGCGCGTCTTCGTGCCGCAGCGGTGCCGCCGGGATAAAGGGGTTCACCGACAACGAGATATTCTCGATGATACAGACAAGCGTGATGCGCTCATGAGCATGGAAACAAACGAAGAGATGGAAAATCGGCCCGTGGAATGGGAACCCCGGATAATCGCCTTCCTCTGCAACTGGTGCAGCTACGCCGGCGCCGACCTGGCCGGGGTGGGGAGGCTTCAGTACCCCCCCAACGTGAGGATCATAAGGGTGCCCTGCTCGGGAAGGATCAGCCCGTTCTTCATTCTGTCGGCTTTCCAGAAGGGCGCCGATGGCGTCATCGTGAGCGGCTGCCACCCCGGCGACTGTCACTACATAAGCGGCAACTACAGCGCCCGCCGCAAGTTCGCCCTTCTGAAGGGCCTGCTTGACCACATAGGAATCGAGGAGGGCAGGCTTCACTTCACCTGGATATCCGCGTCCGAGGGCGGCAGGTTCGCTGAAGTGATGGGCTCGGTCACCGAAACCGTGCGGGCGCTCGGACCCGTCAGGCAGATCGCAGGAACGGGGGTTCGCAGGTGATGCAGACAACCCTCACCTCGAGGATACGGGAGGAGGCGGCACGACTCCTTTTCGAAGGCAAGGTCGACGTGGTGATCGGTTTCGAGCTGGGCTCCCTTCCCCTGCGGTCGACGCCGTGTTTTGTCAGAGACGCCTCCGATGCCGGGCGTCTTGTCTGGAACTCATTCTGTGGCAACAATCTGAGCAGGTACATACACCGCTGTGAAAAAAGGATTGGCCTGGTTGCGAAGGGCTGTGACACACGCGCAATCATCGAACTGATCAAGGAGAAGCAGGTCCAAAGGGAAAACCTTGTGATTATCGGCGTGCCCTGCCGCGGCATGGTCGATGCAGGCCTTGTGCGAAAGCTTTTCGGGGGCGGAGAGATACTGTCCCATGAGGAAGCGAAGGACGGGCTTCTTGTAACTGGCGCACTGCGGACCCTCCTGATCCCCTGGGAGGAATGTCTGCATCAGGGCTGCAGGGTCTGCATGCGAAGGAACCCCGTCATTCACGACGTCCTGGCGGGCGGGCCGCTTCAGGAGCTGCCCGCCGACAGTTATCGGGATGTCTCCGGTTTCGCCGAGTCCCCGCCCGACGAGAGGTGGGCTCGTATCACCGGGGAGATGGACCGGTGCATCCGCTGTTACGCTTGCCGCGACGCGTGCCCCCTCTGTTACTGCGCGAACTGCTTCGTCGATGCCACGATGCCCCAGTGGGTGGGCAAGAGCACAGGCGGCAGCGATACGCTCTCATTCCATCTGATGCGTTCGCTTCACCTCGCGGGGAGGTGCGTGGAGTGCGGAGCGTGCGAACGGGCATGCCCCATGGGCGTCGACATACGCGCCCTTCACAGAAAGGTGTCATCCGATGTTGCAGGCATGTTCGGGTACACGCCGGGAATGAACCTTGACGAGCCGGCTCCCCTTTCGCGCTTCGAACCCGACGACCCGGAGGATTTCATGACGGGCAGGTCACCATGCGCGGAGTAACGGGAATGCGTGCTTTCCGGATGGGAAAGGGCGAAGTGGCCGGATTCCTCGACGGGCTGCTTGCCGAATCCGGGTGTACCGTGGTGGCCCCGGTGATACATGACGGAATCGTGACCTTCCGCGCGATCTCCTCCGGTGCCGAAGCTGCGCTCGATTACTCCAACAGCGTCTCGTCACCGAAGGGCGTCGTGCTTCCCCAGGCGGAAACCCTTCTGTCCTGCCCTTGTTCGTCCCCGGAAGGAGAGGGTGTTGTCGAGCACATCCCTGAACCGGGCCGGGTGGTCCTGTTCGGGGTCCGTCCCTGCGACGCCAGGGGTATCCGGTTCCTCGACGGCGTTTTCGGGGGTGAGGTGAACCGAGACACCTTCTACGCTTCAAGGAGGGAATCGCTGCTGGTGGTCTCCATGGGGTGCCCGCACCCGCGTGCCACTTGTTTCTGCACCACTACAGGCGGCGGCCCGTTCTCCACCGAGGGGTCCGACCTGCTCATGGCGGAGCACGGGGACGAGTACATCGTGTTCGCCGTAACCGAAAGGGGCGCCCGCGCCGTTTCAAGGTTCGGGCTCGCACCAGCCGAGGAAAGAGCCGTAAAAGCCGTTGTAAAGAACACTGACCTGTGCGTGGCGGAGATGCAGCCCCGGGTTGACCTCTCCGCTCTGAAGGGATCTCTGGACGCCTCCTTCGACGAAACTGCCTGGAACACCCTCACGGAAAAGTGCCTGGGCTGTGGTGTCTGTACCTACCTGTGCCCGACCTGCCACTGCTTCGACATCGTTGACGAGGTTGGCGGGGATTCCCGCGTGAGAAACCGGATCTGGGACTCGTGCCAGTTCCCCTGTTTCACGAAGCAGGCTTCGGGATTCAACCCCAGGCCCACTTACAAGGAAAGGTACCGCCAGCGCTTCATGCACAAGTTCAGCTTCTGCGCCGACAGGTACGGCACGGCGGGCTGCGTGGGGTGCGGCCGGTGCGTCACGGAATGCCCCGTGAACCTCGACATCCGCACGATCATGGCGTTCTTTCACGAAAAGCCGGGAGAGGAGTAGGATGATGAACCCCTACCTGCCCTTTCCCATGAGCGTGGAGAAGAGCGTGGCGGAGACAGACGACGGCAGCATCCGGACGATTTCGCTGTCATTCGCGAGGAATGGGGACTCGGAGGCTTTCAGCTTCAGGGCCGGGCAGTTCGCTGAACTCTCCCTGCTGGGCACGGGGGAGGCGCCCTTCGGGATCGCATCTTCACCCGTCGACCCCGGCCTGCTGGATTTCACCGTGAGCAGGGCTGGCCTTGTAACATCGGAGCTTCACAACCTGGAAACCGGGGACAGGGTGGGCATGAGGGGTCCGCTGGGAAACGGCTACCCGCTTGAAGAGCTTGAGGGCCGTGATGTCCTCGTGGTGGGAGGGGGTTTCGGCTTCTCCACACTGCGCGCCTTCACCGGATACGCCCTGCACCCGGACAATCGTGGTCTTTTCGGCGGCATGACCGTGGTGTACGGCGCTCGGAACCCCGGACTGCTCCTTTACCGGAAAGACCTGCTGGAATGGGGCAAAAGGGACGATATCGACCTTCGTGTGACGGTCGACACCCCGGATGGCTCGTGGGCCGGCAGGACCGGGGTGGTTCCTGCAGCGGTGAGGGAACTTCGGATCGATGCCGGCAGAACCACGGCTCTTGTCTGCGGCCCCCCGGCGATGATACGGTACACACTCCCCGTTCTTAACGAACTGGGTCTTCCGCCCGAAAGGGTTTTCCTCTCCCTCGAGATGAAGATGAAGTGCGGCATCGGCAAGTGCGGACGCTGCAACATCGGGGAAGCCTACGTGTGCACGGACGGCCCCGTCTTCAGTCTGGCCCGTCTGAGCACCCTGCCGGGAGAGTACTGACATGACAGACCTTACGAACGCGAACACCGCGCTGTGGCGCGAGATAACCGAATCGTGCGGCGACATAAGGAAATGCTTCAACTGCAACACCTGCGTTGCGGGCTGCCCGGCGGCCGAGGGTTCACCTCCCCTGCTCATACGCAACCTCGTGCGGAAGGTCCTTCTTGGACTCGAGGAAGCGCTTCTCGAGGATGAGACGCCCTGGTTGTGCGTCACATGCTCAGCGTGCGAGGAGATGTGCCCGATGGGGGTCCATCCTTTCGAGGTGTGCCTGGCGATAAGGAGGTGGCAGGGCAGGAACGATGAAACATTCATCCCCGCAGCCATCCCCGAGATCTTCGAGACCGGGCACACCCAGGCACTGGGCCAGGTGAGGGAGAAGAGGCGGGCGGTGGGGCTCGACGAGGTCCCTCCCACCATCGTGAAGTTCCCCGAGCTTCTTGAGAAGTTCAGGGAGATGTTGAGAAACACCGACATCGTAAAAGACAACGAATACATGTTCAAGGAATGATCAGATGAAGTACGGCTTTTTCCTCGGATGCAATGTACCTGCGGTGAGGCCCGATGTGGAACGGGCGATCAGGCTGACAATGCCCGCTCTCGGCGCCGAACTGGTTGACCTTGAGGGAAGCGTGTGCTGCCCGGCGTTTGGCGCGTTTCCCTCCGCAGACGAGACGGCGGGGCTGGCCGTGAGCGCGTGGAACTTCTCCATCGCCGAGGAGATGGGCGTCGACCTCGTTACCGAGTGCGGCTCGTGCTACAGCTCGCTGCGGATAGCCCGGAAAAAGCTCCTGGAAGACGCAGGGAAGAGGGAGGCCGTTAACCGGCTGCTAAAACCGGCGGGAAAGAGCTTCAGTGGAACGGTTGTCGTGCGGCACATCATCGACGTGCTTTACAACGACGTTGGCACTGAAACCATTCACGCAGCCCTGAAGTTCCCCCTCGATGGCGTGAGCGCAACGGTTCAGTACCCGTGCCACACCCTTTTCCCCAGCGAGATAGTGGGGTTCGACTCGCCTGCGGGGCGCCCCCGCATGCTTCGCGAACTGGTCGAGGCCCTGGGCGCCACGGTGCAGACCTACAGCCGTGAGCTGCAGTGCTGCGGAGGGGCCGGCGGTTTCGTGAAGGGAAGCTTCGCGGGCGCGTCGGAGTTCGCCTTCAAGAAGCTCGATGCCATGAAACGGGAGACCGACGCCGAATTGATCGTGGTGTCCTGCATCACCTGCCTTGAGCACCTGGACAGGATGCAGAACGAGATGAACAAAAGGAACGGCGATTCGGCGTGCGCCTTCCCCGTGTTCGACTACAACCAGCTTCTCGCGGTGTGCATGGGGTTCGACCCCGCGCAGGTCGCCTCGATCTCGACGATCCCCCGGGACGGGCTGATCGCAAGGATCACGAAGCCCTGAGACCCGCCCCTTTGCTCAGACGCAGCCGTCAGGCTTGGGCAGACCGGCGATTTTGCAGGCTCCCCTGGCGGGACCCTTGGGAAAGAGCTCGTACAACTCCTTCAGCTTGAGCCCGCTTTCCTTGCAGAGGCTCCTGACAGTGGGCGCCATGTCCGAATCCTTCCAGAATTCCCGGATGTATGTGATCATAGCCCAGTGTTTGGGGCCGAGTTCACCGGTGCCGTCGAGCCTCGCGAACTCTGCTGCGACCTCTTCATCCCAGAGCTCCGGTTCCTGAAGGAACCCGTCGCCGTCCACATGAAGTTCCCTGCCGTTCACCCTTACGATTTCCATCGAACCGTTCCCTCTTGTCTGCGCCCTTCTCGAACCGGGCTATTTCTTGATCGACGCGATCTCGCGAACCGCTTCGATCGCGGTGTCTATCTCCGCTTCGGTGTTGAATGGGCCCACACTGAACCGCACTGTGCCGTGGAGCTTGTCGGTCCCCAGATAAACATGCACCAGTGGCGCGCACTGCAACCCTGTGCGGGTGGCTATGTTGTGATCAACGTCCAGCATGGTTCCAGCATCTCCCGCCAGCCATCCGTCGATGTTCAGGCTGAGAACCGGGTTCTGGTTCTCGGTGTCGTCGGCGCAGTAGGTGGTGACCCCGTCGATTGCCTGCACACCCCTGCGAAGCTTGTCCCAGAGCTGCATCTCGGAGGCATGAATGTTTTCCATGCCCTCGCCGAGTACCCATCTCACGCCCGCGAAGAGCCCCGCGACACCGACGGTGTTCAGGGTTCCAGCCTCCATGCGGTAGGGGAACTCGTCAAGGTGGAACGGATGGGCCGACCTTACGCCGGTTCCACCGAAGATGGTGCACTTGATGGGTACGTTCTCACCAACGTAGGACCCGCCGATGCCGGTTGGTCCCATGAGGCACTTGTGGCCAGTGAAGGCCAGCAGGTCGATGTTCATTGCCTTAACGTCTATGGGCACTGCTCCGGCGCTCTGGCTGGCGTCGACTGCGAAGTAGATCCCGGCCTCCCTGCAGTATCTGCCGATCTCCGTCACGGGTTGAACGGTGCCGATGATGTTGGACGAATGGTTGACTATCACGAGCCGGGTGTTCTTCCGAAAAGCCCTCTTAACGTCGTCGGGATCTATGTAGCCCCTGCTGTCGAAGGGAATGTATGTGACGTCTATGTCGCCTTCGTGCTTCCTGTGATAAAGCGGGCGGAGCACCGAGTTGTGTTCAAGGTTGGTCGTAATGACGTGATCGCCCTTGGAGATCATCCCCTGGATGATCCTGTTAAGTGAGTCGGTTGCGTTGTAGCTGAAGGTGAGGCGGTTGGGGTCAGTGCCGTTGAACAGCTCCGTCAGGAGCTTGCGGGTGGAGTGCACCACCTCTTCGGCCTCGAGGGCCTTGTCGAACCCGGAGCGCCCCGGGCTGACTCCGTGGGACTGGTAGAACTCCTTCATGAAATCGTAGACTACCTGGGGTTTCGGAAAAGACGTCGCGGAGTTGTCCAGATAGATGAGACCGTCCATATGGCTTCCTTCCCTGCTGAACACGGAATCTTGTATCTTCTTCTATACTATCAAAATATGGAATCTGCCGGGTCAGGCTGCAATTCATGAAACCTTTCCCGAAGCATATCTTTGTTTGGCAAGACACTACGCACTAGTGCCATCCAAGTCAATGCGAGCCACTCTGCCGCATGAAGGTTTCGCCGGGGCGGCTACGCCTTTTCAGCGAAGCCCATGTTGCCGCCTCCAGATCAAGGTCCCCGTAGGCGGTCACGATAAAGTCCCAGATGTGGAAATCGGCGGTTGCCTGCGGTTCACCGGGAGGGGGAAACGGAGGGTCGGGAAAGCTTGCGGCAACGCACAGCAGTTGAACCGTCAGGGTGTCGCCGGCGGCGGCGGGGGGAACCACGAAGATGGGCAACGAATCGGTCTGGTTCTGCGAGACATTCCAGTAGATGTTGGAGCCGCCATTGATGAACAACACCATTCTTGTGAATGAGAAGGTGTTCTCGGCCAGGGTCTCCCACGTAACGCTGTACTGCTGTGCGGAGATGCTTATGGAATCGGTTCCCGGCGGTATCACGAGCTGCTCCGACAGCAGTTCGTTCCACTCGGTCTCGAAGGCGGCTGCCTCCGCCAGTGAGTGAACCCCGTCGGGTTCGAAGGTCCAATCGCCCCCTGTGACGCTCCACCCCGGAGGAAGCTGGTCGAGGGGGTAGCTCCAGAGGATCTGGTCGGCTTTTGCGCATAGCGAGAAGAGCGTCAGGCAGATCAGCGGAAAGACTGCGCGCACAAAAACCTCCACCCGTACCAAACCAATCAGGACAATATATGGGGATGAAAACGGCCGGGCTGCTTCCTCAGTCCAGCGCCCTTAGAACCATGGTCTTCAGGTACCTTCCCTCTGGGAAGGACAGGGCATCGGTATGGTCCGGCGCATGGGAGAACTCGTGAAGGATGTGCATTCTGCGGCGCGACTGGTACGCCGCCACCCTTACCGTATGCCGGAAATCGTCCATGCTGACCCGCCCCGAACACGAGGATGTGAGGAGAACCCCGTTTTCGGACAGCTTCGCGATGCACTGGGCGTTGAGCGAGGTGTACGCCTTCAGGGCCTTTTCGATGGCGCGCTGTGTCTTGGCAAAGGCAGGAGGGTCGCAGACAACCACATCGAAGCGGTCCCGGGAATCGTAAAGGTACTCGAAGGCATCCTTCACCGCGAATTCGACACCGGCACCGGTGAAACCGTTCACACGGAAGTTGTCCCGGGCTGTCTCCTGCGCCCTTTCGGATATGTCAACGTTCACCACATGCTTCGCGCCGTGCCTCGCCCCGTACACTCCGAACGCCCCTGAGTAGGAGAACAGGTTAAGAAGGGTTTTGCTCTTCACGTACCTGCCAACAGCCTCCCGTGCGGTGCGCTGGTCGAGGAAGAAACCTGTCTTCTGGCCATGCATGACATCGGCGAAGAACGTGAGACCGTTCTCGGTGAAGCTGGGACAACCCTTCAGGCTTCCCTTCAGTATCCGGGCCGGAATTGGCTGCAGGCCCTCTCGCTTCCTTACATCGAGGTCGGAGCGCTCGACGATGACACCGGGGTTCACGAGTTTCTCAAGGGCTTCGAGGATGGGCTTTCGAAAGGCCTCGGCGCTCATTGCGTGAAACTGCACGACAAGGCAGGAACCGTAGATGTCAGCTATGAGGCCGGGTATGCGGTCGGCGTCGGCGTTCACCAGCCGGAAGCCCGTGCTGTCGGCAGAAAGCAGCGTTCCCTTGTAATCAAGAAGTCGGGAGAAGCGCTCGTGGAAATAGGAAGCGTCGGGTGTGACGTCGGAGCCGTCCAGCATTCGCACGCGTATGTCGGAGAGCGGGTTTACGATGCCCGTGCCCACGAACGCCCCGTCGAATGAAAGAACGCTGACGGGCTCGCCGGGGGCGAAGGAGGCGTCTCCCTCTATGCCCTGGGAAAAAACCCAGGGATGCCCGGCCCTTACCGGTGTTTCCCTGCCCTTTTTCAGAACGACGGGTTTGTGCATGGGTCAGCCGCGGGGCTGGCCGATCAGGGCCATGGCCTGGTCGAGGTCGGCGATCAGGTCGTTCACGTCCTCTATGCCAACGGAGTACCTTACGAGGTCGTCGGTGATCCCGGCCTTCAGTTTTGCCTCGGGTGACACCTTTGCGTGGGTCATCGAGGCTGGATGCTGGATGAGCGTCTCCACGCCTCCCAGAGAAACCGCCAGAACTGCCAGTTCGACATTGTCCATCAGAACCCTTCCCGCTTCAAGACCGCCCTTGAGGCCGAAGGAGATCATGGCCCCGGGACCTTTCTGCTGGCGCAGCGCAAGTGTGTGCTGGGGGTGGGAGGGCAGCCCCGGGTACCTGACCCAGGCGACGGCACGGTGGTTTTCGAGGTGATTCGCTATGACCATGGCGTTGGCCTGGGCGCGCTCGATCCTTATGGCCAGCGTCTTGAGCCCCCGGATCACCAGGAATGCCTGGTGAGGGTCCATGTTGGGGCCCATGCCCGTCATCACCGAGTACATGCTGCGGTGATCGGCCTCGGTCTTCGCAACCACTATGCCGCCAACAACATCGGCATGACCGTTAATGAACTTGGTTACCGAGTGCAGAACAACGTCGGCGCCAAGCTCCAGGGGCCTCTGCAGATAGGGCGAGCAGAACGTGTTGTCCACCACGAGACGAATGCCGTGCCTGCGGGCAATACCGGCGCAAGCCTCGATATCTGTGATGGAAATGGTGGGGTTGGCCGGGGTCTCGATGAAAAGGAGCTTCGTGTTGGGGCGGATGGCTGCCTCGATCAGTTCGGTACGGCTGGTGTCAACGAAGGTGGACTCCACGCCGAAACGTGCGAACTGCTTCTCAAGCACGCCCCTGGAAGGGCCGTAGACCGCGTCGGTGGAGACTATGTGATCCCCCGCCCCAAGAAACGTCATATAAACAGTTGTTACCGCGGCCATGCCGCTTGCCACCGCGATCCCGCCGAAACCACCCTCAAGGGCCGCAACAGCGTCCTCCAGCACCCTGATAGTGGGGTTTCCAAGGCGAGTGTAGATGAACCCGTCGCTCTCGCCTGAAAAACAGTCCGCTCCATCCTGGGCGTTCCGGAATGCGAAAGTGGAGGTCTGGTAGATCGGCGGGTTGACCGCCATGAGAGCGTCGGGCTTCTGGCCCCCGTGCACGAGAATGGTGTCAAAACCTGCGTTCTTTTTCATTTTCTTCCTTAAGGAATGATTCCAAAAGCATGCCGACCGCCGCGGACGACCCTGCAGCGGGCTGGATCTGGTCCTCCTGCGAACGGATCGCTGTCAGCCGATAGACCTGTCCCAGTTAACCGGGATCACTGAGGGGAAACGCCACAGATCGATGTGCGCCTGGTCCGCCGCGTATATCCCCCCCTCGGTGTTCTTCCCGTATCCCAGCCAGGTGTTGAAGAGGACATCGTTCATGCAATTGTCGGAGACGATGGTCTTCGTCTTCTTGTCGGGCTGGGCCTCAAGCTCCTGCCTGGCGTCCTCGAAACGGCTCTGTGCAGCGAACTGGAACTGCTCGTCATGAAGCTCGGTGAATATGACCTGGCGGAAGACCTTTCCGGGCCTGTGCGTGGCGTACCAGGCGTACTCGATCGGGGTGAGGTTGGACAAGAGGATCAACTGGATCGGGCACATCACAAGGTAGAGGTGACATCCCTGGCGGGGTTGGATTGGAACACCGGCGGCTTCGGCCACCTGGGCGGGAGACATCTCCTCGTGGCAGTCCCTGGAACCAAAGACATGGAGCTGCCCGCAGGGTTCCATCTCCATGACTTCACCGGCGGTCTTGACAAGATAGATGCTTTTGTAGGCCTTGATGGGCGTGCAGGAAAAGGCGTTGTTGGAGAGGGCCGTCTTGGTGCGCTT
>Ga0351855_1025_pt1 | contig 31988 bp, 24 predicted proteins | sample BONcelFGM3001C11_FD_206794 | JGI IMG/M metagenome (GOLD analysis project Ga0351855, IMG submission 206794) | Enriched cells from coal bed in the Powder River Basin, Montana, United States - BONCAT cells FGM rep2 HSBNCT.FGM.300.1.C11 ...
GTTCTTCCTCGTCTCCGGGCAAGTACAAAACTACGCCCGCATGGAAGCGCTGGCCGATCTTTCCGAGCTGGTTCCCGAAGAGGAACTGGCGCAGTTCCGCCCGGCACAGATCGAGTTTTCAACCTATGAAGACCGCCTCATTGCCGTGCCGTTCACGACGACCGTGCTGACGATGCTGGTCAATGCCGATCTGTTTGAGCAGGCTGGAATCGAAATTCCGACCACGGTTGAAGATGCCTGGACGCGCGAGGAATTCGCCGAAATCCTGCGCACGCTCAAGGAGCAGGGCAATCTGGTTAGCGCCATGAACAACGGCGGTCGCGACTTCTGGTGGCTGCCCTGGTTCTACGGTAACGGCGCATCGCTGCTGAACGAAACGCTGGACGCCGCGACCTTCAATTCGCCGGAAGCCCTGGAAACGTTCCAGTATCTGCGCGGCCTGACTGAAGAAGGGCTGATTGCGCCACCTCCGAACGCAGGGGCGAGCGCCCAGGAAAACCAACAGTTGTTTGTCCAGGGGCGTCAGGCGATCTACAGTGCCGGCCACTGGGACATGGCGAACCTGCTCGAAGCAGTTGGCGACCGTTTCCCGATCCGCGCGATCATGTTCCCGGTCGGGCCGGCTCCGGCGCTGGCGCTGGGTGGCGACTATCTGGTCGTGTCGAAGGATACGCCCAACCCGGACCTGGCCGGTGCGTTCATCAGCTTCCTGACCTCGCGCGAGACGGTTGAGGATTACGCCAGTCGCTACTTCTACCTGCCGCCGCGGCTCGATGCGACGCCGGAATTTACCGAAAACGCCGAGGTCATGGAACTGGTGCAGACCGAGGCGGCCGAAATGGCGTCGCCAGCGCTGACACTGCACCGTGGTCTGCCGCGCTACGCCGACATCAATACGATCTTCATGGCAGAATATCAACTCGTCATGCTGGGCGAGAAAAGCCCTGAAGATGCACTGGTTGCCATCGACGCCGGGATCAATCAGATCCTGTCTGAATAGCTTCGACCCCAGTTCAAATCTCAGCAGGGAGAACGTGCGCGTCACGTTCTCCCTGCTCGGTCCGGATGGCCGCTACTTCCGGCGTCGATTTCTTTCACTAAGGTTGTTCCCAGAAAAAAGCTGCCCAGTCAATGGCAGGAGTAAATCTGGAGACGGATCGTAGGCACGGCATTGCCCGTACACAGCCAAAGTCTCGTTATGTTCTATCGTGATTATGGGTCCTCTATTTCTCTGGAATAGCCTAAGTCCTGAGAAGGGACGGGCACCGTTTAAACGGTGAAATTTCGTGTTGGCGCATTTTCTCCCTCAAATGAGCGAGAAAAAACGGTGCGGAAACGGTGCGAAAATGGGCCGAAAAACGGCGGATAAACGGGCGGAAAACGGCGGCTTAACACAAAAACGGTGGCAATAGATTTTTAAGCTGCGCTGGCAGCGATGTGGCCTCAAAATCGCCACGGAGGAAGCGGCGATGTATGCGCGAGTGGGTAGGTTGATTGCATTATACAGCGGGGTAAAATTATGGAGAATGTTACGAATGGAGGGGCGAGGCGCGGTGATGGATGCGGATTGCGCGCCACAGCGGAGATGGCGCTGCGCGCCGGGACACGCTGAGGGGGTTTCTGTTTTTCGGACGGATGTTGCTCAGGCTGTTCCCAGAAAGAAGCTGCCCAGTCAATGGCAGGAGTAGCTCTGGAGTCGGATCGTAGGGGTACGACATTGCCCGTACACAGCCAAAGTCTCGTTATGTTCTATCGTGATTATGGGTCCTCTATTTCTCTGGAATAGCCTAAGTTACAGGGATTCTCCTTATGTCCTACCGTCTGAGCCGCCGGTCGGTTCCTTATCTGTTTTTACTGCCTAGCTTCGCTATTCTGCTGGTATTCAGCCTGTGGCCGTTTCTTCAGGGACTCTACTTTTCGCTCACCGACTACCCGCTGCTTAAGAGTCCGGAATTCATCGGTTTGCAGAACTTCGTCCGGCTGGCGAAAGACCCCTTATTTATCGCCTCGCTTGGCAATACGTTCTATTACATGATCGCGACGGTCACTCTGCGCGTGCTGCTGGGCCTGGCGCTGGCGCTGGCGCTGAACGGCCCGCTCCGTGGTCGGGTTGTCCTGCGGGCTATCTTCTATCTGCCGGTTATCGCCCCGCTCGTCACCGTCTCGGTCGTCTGGCGCATTATCTTCGACACCTATTCCGGTGTCCTGAATGCCGGGCTGGACTTGTTCGGGATCGCGCCCATTCCGTGGCTGACCAGCACCACCTGGGCCATGCCGGCCGTCATTATTATGAGCGTCTGGAAGACCTTCGGCTGGAACATCGTCATTTTCCTAGCCGGTTTGCAGGGTATTCCGCAGCCGCTGTATGAGGCCGCTGCCATCGACGGCGCGTCGAAATGGCGTAGTTTCCTGCACATCACACTGCCGCTGCTTCGGCCGACCATTCTCCTGGCAGTCGTCACGTCGACCATCAACGCGTCCCAGGTTTTCGATCAGGTGTACGTCATGACCGGCGGCGGGCCAGGTTACAGCACCATGACGCTCGGCCAGATGGTTTACACCGCCGGGTTCCAGAACTATGAAATGGGCTACGCGTCGGCGGTGTCGGTCGTGCTGCTGCTCATTTCCCTGGGCCTGACGCTCATCCAGTTCAAATTCCTGGGTCAGGAAGTCCGTTACTAGTGCAATCTCGTCTGGTTGCGCTCTGCGCCGGCGTGTGGAGGATATGTTGGAACTGAGTCAGGTACGACCCGAAACCCAGCCGCGCCTGCGCCATGCACGGCGGCGCTGGCCGGACCCGTGGATGTTCGTGCTGTACGTCGTGCTGTTCGTGATGGCGTTTGTCACGCTGGCGCCGTTTCTGTGGATGCTGGTGACCGCGTTGAAGTCGCCGTCCGAAGTCTTCGAATGGCCGATCAAGCTGCTGCCGAGTGTGCCGCAGTGGTCGAACTTTGCCGAAGCCTGGGCGCGGCAGCCGTTCACACGCTTTTTCCAGAACACACTGTTTATCACCATCGGGACAACGGTGGCGACGCTGTTTACCAGCTCGACGGCTGGCTTTGCCTTCGAGAAGTACCAGTTTCGCGGTAAAAAAGTCCTGTTCATGCTCGTCCTGACGCTGCTGATGCTGCCGCCCCAGGTCACACTGGTGCCGACGTACCTGCTGGTGCGCAATATGGGACTCGTCAACACGTACTGGGCGCTGATGATCCCCGGCCTGACGAGCGTCTTCGGCATCTTCCTGATCCGCCAGTACATGCAGTCGATTCCCGATGAGCTGCTCGATGCGGCCCGCATCGACGGCTGCAACGACTGGAGTATTTACACTCTGATCGTGCTGCCGCTGCTGAAACCGGCGCTGGCCGTGCTGGCGATCTTCACCTTCACCAACACCTGGAACTCGTTCCTGTGGCCGCTGATTGTCTCGGACTCGGTCGAGATGTACACGCTCCAGGTCGGCATTGCCTTCTTCTCCGGCCAGACTGGCACCGAATATCAGCTCATGATGGCGGTGGCCGTTATCAGCCTGCTGCCGGTACTCATCATGTACGTCCTGTTCCAGCGCTTCTTCGTGAGCAGCGCCGCGATGTCTGGCCTGAACCGATAAACCACACGCTTTTTAAGGCGGGGAGATTTTTTGTCATGACGTTTCTGCGTGAGCCCGAACGACAAACGCCGATCATTGCAACGCCCGACGTACTGGTGGCCGGGGCAGGGCCGGCCGGCATTGGCGCGGCGGTGGCGGCGGCGCGCAACGGAGCCAGCGTGCTGCTGGTAGAGCGCTACGGTTTCCTGGGCGGCAACCTGACCATTGCGATGGTCAACCCGATGTTCACTTTCCACGATATCCAGGGCCGCCAGGTCATTCGCGGGGTCGCCGGCGAGCTGGTCGACCGGCTGGTGGAGCATACCGACTCGCTCGGCCACGTCCGTGACCTGACCTTCGACAATGCGTCGATGACGCCGTTCGATCCGGAAGGCATGAAGAATATCCTGTTTCGGATGGTGCGCGAGGCTGGCGTACAGCTTTTGTTGCATACCTGGGTTGTAGATGCAGTGACCGAGGGTGACCGCGTGACCCACATCATTGTCGAAAACAAGTCGGGCCGCCAGGCCATTCAGCCCAAAATGATTATCGACTGCTCGGCCGACGCTGACATCGTCGCCAAAGCCGGCGCGCCGTTCGTGAAGGGCCGCGAGTCCGACGGCATGATGCAGCCGGTGACGCTGTTCTTTCGCATCGGCGACGTGAACGATACCAACCTGCGCGCCTGGATGAAGCAGAACCGCGAGCTGCTCAAGGATTCGCCGTCGGATGCCGAGATCGACGGCAGCCAGGCGATTGCCTTCCTGGGCTTACAGTCACTCATCAAGCAGGCGGTGGCGCGGGGCGAGTTCCCGGCCGACGCCGCGCCGCGCATTCTGCTCTATCAACTTCCGCGCAAAGGCCAGGTGGCCGTCAATACCACTCGGCTGCAAGGCATCGACGGCACCAACGCCGACGACCTGACCCGCGCCGAATACCTGACGCGCGAGCAAGCCTGGCAGATTCATCGCTTCCTGAAGACCTACGTCGGCGGCTTCGAAGACTCGTACATTCTCGACACCGGCGTACAGGTCGGCGTCCGCGAAACACGCCACATCGTCGGCGACTACACCATGACAGAGGATGATGTCCTTGGTGGTCGCGCCTTCGCCGATGGTATCGCCTGCGGCACCTTCGCCATCGACATTCACCCGCCGGAAGGCGAGAAGCAGATTTACACCGGCTCTGGTAAGGCGGTCTACGAAATTCCGTATCGCGCCTGTTTGCCGCAGGGCCTGAATAATCTCTACGTGGCCGGACGCAGCATCTCGGCCACCCACGCGGCCTTTGGCTCGGCGCGCGTTATGGCGACCGCGATGGGTATCGGCCAGGGCATTGGCACGGCGGCGGCGCTGGCTGTGAAAAACGGCCAGACCAACCGCGAAGTCGACGTAGCGGTGGTGCGCCGGATGCTGCTTGCGCAGGGGCAGTATCTGCTCAATACAGAAGCGGATGTCGTTCAGGACGCCGGCTTGACGCTGGAGACGTCGACACGCTCGACCGCCGAAGCCGGCCACTTTAACCCGTTTCAGAACCAGCCGAAGAAGTAGAGCGCCGATGACGATTCACGCTGAGATTACCGTATCGCCCGACCGCGCCATCGGCGACATCGACCCGCGCATCTATGGGCAGTACCTGGAAAACGTCGAGCCGGACGACCGCGTCATCTACGACGGCGTTTGCGACCTGGACGGCAACCTGAACCCGAACGTCGTCAGCGCGCTGCGCGAAATGGGCGTGCCGATGGTCCGCTTTGGTGGCAATTACAATGACGTTTACCGTTGGCTGGAGGGCATCGGCCCGCGCGACCAGCGGCCGGTGCGGCCCAACTATTTCTGGGGCAACGGCGAGGAGCTGAATACGTTCGGCACCGATGAGTTTCTCGACCTGTGCCAACAGATCGGCGCGCAGCCGTTCATCAGCATTAACATGGGCACCGGCGACATTCTGGAAGCGCTGGGCTGGCTGGAATACTGCAACTATCGCGGTAAAACGACGCTGACGGACCTGCGCCGGGCCAATGGCCGCGCCGAGCCGTGGAACGTTCCGGTTTGGGGGATTGGCAACGAAGCCTGGGGACCCTGGGAAACCTGCTATGCGCCGCCGGAAGACTATGTGCGCGACTTCAACCAGTACGCGCAGTATATGCGCAAGCTCGATCCGTCTATTCAGCTCGTCGCCGTCGGTCATACCCACCGCGACTGGAACAAGGCGGTTCTGACCGGCATTCGCGCACCGGCCGAATACCTGTCGGTTCATATGTACGGGCATTCGCACATCGATGAGCCGGGCAACTACGAGCAATTGGTCGCGCTGCCGGCCGTCTTTGAGGCTGAATTTCGCGACGTCGTGACGGACCTGAACCGCTACGCCAGCCAGAAAATTCGGCTGGCGCTGGACGAGTGGAATGTCCGCCACCGCTACAATGGCAAGCTCAACCGCAAAAGCCCGCGCCGCGCTCAGGATGCTCTGTTTGTAGCGGGCGTCTTCCACGTCATGCACCGCCTGGCGAACGACGTTGCCTGTGCCAACTACGTGACGATGGTGAACGGCAACGCGCCCATTCGCACAGTCGACGGCCAGGCGATCAAAACGCCTCTTTTCGACGTCTTCCGCCTGTACCAGCAGGTGATGACTGGCACAGCCGTCAGCGTCGACGTGGCTGCTCATGGCTTCACAATGACGCCATTCGACCGGGTTGCGTCACCTCACGGCATGTCGGAGCCGATCTATGCCAGCTACGTCGACGCTTCCGCTGCCCGCCGAGAAGACGGCCGACTGGCGCTGGCGCTGATCAATCGCCATGCTGAACAGGCGTGTATGACTCGCATCTCGGTGGATGGCGCGGTTACGTACCACGCGGTCGAGGCGCAGCACCAGATTAGCGATGAAGTCGGCAGCACGACAGCGACGATGAACGACGCGACGAAAGCGATTCGCTTGTCTGCGCCAAATGTCTTCGAGGTCGACCTGCCGCCGCACTCGGTGACCTGGCTTGTGTTGCAAAGCCAGGCCACTGACACGTGAGCTGAAAGCGCCTTGTCCCCCGGTTGTCACGTCCAGCGAAGCCTATGGATAAGGCGCATCAGGAACACTCCCGCGACCTGGAGGGAAATCGAGGGGCGTCATACGTCGACGCGATTGACCGCTCGACGGTAGCATTTTTGCTCGTAGGGCTCAGACCAGTGGCGGAACCGGCGTCAGCAGATGCTCGGCCAGCGGCGCTTGCTGCCAGCCCAGGTTGACCGGAACGTCGTACAGGCGGCGGTAGCCCAGATTGACGTTCCAGTAGCACATGCCGGGGATGAAGACCTTCACGACCGGCAAGCCGACCTCCGGGCGTGTCATATCCACGACCAGGATGTCGAGATCGAGTGTGCGCGCCTTTTCAACGATCGTATCGATCTGCTGATGACACGCGACCTCCGGACCCGGTGCATAATCTCCGCTCACTTTAGGAGTCTGGTTGGGATCAGGCGAAAAATGCACTGACTTCGCCAGTGTCATGAACTGAGGATGCGAGCGTAACTGCGGCAGCGTCCCGGCCAGGCCCAGGATATGCGTTTCTCTGGAGACTGCCTGGTCGAGTTCGGCAACCGCGCGCTCAGCCGCCGTTTTTGCGTCCAGATGGCAGCCAAAGCCGAAGGCGGTTATCGAAGCACGCGAGATTGCAGCGAAGACCGGCACCTCGAAATCGGTGGTCAGGTCCAGCAACCAGAGGTCGCGGCCCTGCTGCTGATACTCATATCGCTTCGCTTCCAGGAACGGCGTCGACAGAGTCGCGGCGGGTCGTGGAATGCGGTTGTACCACCAGAGCGCGACGGCATCCCGCTCGATGACTTCGAGCAGGCCCTGAAGGGTCGCCTCGGCCAGCGTGCCGCCGGCAGCGTTGCCGTTGGAAGACGTCGCCCACCAGCGTTCGATTCCGGTGGTGGGCGGGTATCGCAGATAGGTCAGGGCGGTTGGCACCTGGCGCACGGCCTGCTGTGTGAGTGACCACGCGGGCGACCAGTCAATCGCTGCATTGTTGTTGAAGAGTTCGGGAATAAAGATTCCCGGAAATGACCCGTTCCACCGGTTTCGCTCCTGATACTGCCTGTCACTAAAGCCCATGATCTGTGTTGGATGAACCGCGCCCGCCATTTCATCATAACGCGCTCGCCGGCGTGGCTCGTGGCCGCTGAACTTCGCGCTGTAGCGTTCGAGCGCTTCGCAGATCGCGCTTGCCTGCGCTTGCGCGTCGGTGCTGCCTTTGCCAAAGCTGGTTCCGGGCAGCGCCGGGCCGTGCTCGGCTTCGTATACGTTGTCGGAGACACGTCCGATCGAGCGAATGAGTCCGAGGATGGGGCTGATGTGGTGCTGGTATCGCGCTACGGTTTCCTCGGCAGAAACAGGCTGCGCCGAGTCCAATGCGAGCGGCCTGAATACGGAAGCGATGCCTGTGCCACACTGCGGACAATAGGGTCGCCTGAGCAGCGCGTGGGCGTGGGTTTGGCCCGACGTTAGGTCGAGCGTGAAAAGCTTCCCGGCGAGCTGGCTGTCGCCGTCTAGCCATTGAGTCGCTGTCGCCAGCGCCGTGGTCAGGACGGTTGCGGCTGTCTTGGGGGCAAACGCCGGCATAGGCGGTGTCTCGGCAGCCGCGTTGAGACGCAGGCGTTCGGCCAGACAGGCCCAGCAGCCCGTTTGGCCCGGAACGAAGATTGGGCCGACCCACGGGGTGGACCCCAGCGGTCGAACCAGCAGCCACGGTGTCCCTGCAACCAACTGTTCGCGGTTGATGCTCTCCAGTTCGGGCTGCAAATAATCTGGCGTCAATACAAGACGAAGCTTGCCGGCCAGATTGTTGGGCGGCAGGACTGACGGAAGATCACTCTCTAAAACTGTAGCGTTCAGGCTGCCAAGAATGGACACCATCAACGGCGGCAATGGGCTTGTAATTGTTGCAATCCTACGGAACAACTGTGAAGGACGATGACATTAATGCTACACTGCGAAAATGCATTTCCATAATAACCCGCGACAGGATGCTAAATGATCGATCGCATCGAAATGCTGACGCCTGAAGAGTGCGACAACGTTGTTCAGACGATCCATACCCTCGAACATGAGTGGATCAGGCGACATCCCACGGCGCCGTTTTTTACGCTTGGAACCGCCAGCTATCTCGATAAAGACGACGTCTATTATGAACGCGCCCAACGGTACAACCCGCTGCTCAGCGAGCACTTCGGCTGGCTGCACGAGCGCCTGCTAGCCCAGCTTGAGGCGCGGTTGGGGGAGCCGGTGAGCTTTTATGAACGGTTCGCCCGGCCAGGGTTTCACGTCTTCGGCGGTAGCCGAATGCTGCTGGAAACGCCGTCCGCGTCTGTGCACTGCGACGTTCAATATCAACGTCTGGATTGGGCCGGGCTGGAAAACCCCGATTTTGAGCATCCGCTATCTATGACACTGACGATTAAGTTGCCGGCGTCGGGCGGCGGCCTGCGTGTGTGGGATATTGAGTACCAGGAGATCGTCAACCGTCCCGCTGCCGAGTTGCGTCCCATCTTTCGTGAACGGACGCGGCACTACGAACCGTATCAGGCTGGTGTCATGGTGATGCATTCGGGCCATCAGGTCCATCAAATCGCCCCATCAGACAATATCACAAAAGCCGACGAGCGGTTGACCCTCCAGGCTCATGGTATCAAATGCCGCGACGGTTGGTGTATTTACTGGTAAGAATCCTCCGGTGCGCCAACGAGTGATCGTGTTCATTAAGCAATTATGAATTCGCAAAACCCCGCCCATCGTAATGTGAAACGTAGTAGCTTCAAAGACTTTTCTGGAATAATAATAAGGTGGACCAACATCGCCAATCATTTTATGAGGAGAAGTACATTGAGCCTACAAGCTGTAGACCAATATATGCTGCAAATTAGCCGTGATGAAGCCGTTCAAGATAAGGTTCGTGACCTGGAGCCAACCGATTTTGATGGGTTCGTTGCCATCGCCCAGGAACAGGGTTACGACAGTTTTACGCAAGAAGAGTTTTATCAAGCTGCCGACAAGGTCGGCGGTGAATTTGGACGTTGGGCAGCACGTATGCGCGGTCAAGAGGTTTCCGACGAGCTGAGCGATGCTGAACTGGAACAGGTCGCCGGTGGCAAGGGTGACTGTTCTTCCTCAACCGTCTGTTTCTCCACGTTTTGCGACAACATGTGCTAAGACTCAAAAGGTCAGGCAGGCGTGCGCCTGCCTGACCTTTTCTAGAGATATCCAATCGCATCGTCCAGCGCCTAACCTGACGTTCCAGTTCAGCAGCGGTATCTGGCAACAGGTAACCCACGTCGCAGCCTGGAATACTGAATACCGAACCGCAACCAACCGTTACGGCCAATTCAATTGACGCTCTCACCTACACAACTCCGAATACTCGCGGCGCGCTCCAGCACACTTTGGGAGCGTTGGCGTGCCAGTGCGACGCCTACGAAAGCGCCGCCGAGCCACGTTGTGCAACGCTGGCAAACTGCGCTGGGTGATGATTACGCCAAGCGCCTCGCCTGGGATGATGTTGAGATCGAACAGGCAACGTCGGTCTTAGGCGAAGTCGAGTGGTCTGACGACCTGCCAGACTGGTTAACGTTCCTGTCCGAGGTGTCGGCGAGCGCCGCGCCGCCGGTTCAGCCGTTGGCGCAGCTTCCATTTCAGGACATTTTTGCAAGTTGGGCGGGTTTCGCGCGCGAGGCCCTGCAAGCGCAGATGAGCGCGCTTGACGTGAGCGCCCAGCGTCAGTTGGATACACAACTCTTCGAAAAACTGTTTTCGCTTTATCTCAAACCCGTCGACAGTGATTTCAATCTGTTTCGGCGGGTCCACGCGGGCGAGCCGGACATTTACGCGCGTTACGTTCAGGAGATGCGGCAGGGCGGGCTTGAGGCCCTACTGCGGCAGTATCCGGTGCTGGCCCGTTTGCTGGCGGTGACGCTGCAAAATTGGGTTCAAAATGGGCTTGAGTTTTTGCAGCGCCTGAATGCCGATTGGGCGCTGCTGCAAGCGCACTTCGGCCCGTTTCAGTCGATTGCGGCATTGCAAACCGGCCTTTCGGACCCCCACCATCAACATCGAACCGTGATTGCGCTGACGACCGATACTGGCGCAAAGATTGTTTACAAGCCCAAACCGCTTAGCCTGGAAGCAGCGTATTATGCGTTTCTCGACTGGTTGAATCAACAGGGCTTGCGCCTGCCGTTTCGCTGTTTTGCGGTGCTCGATCGTCAGGCGTACGGCTGGGTTGAGTTTGTCGAGGCGCTGCCGTGTGACGACGAAGCGGCGGTCCAGCGCTTCTATCAGCGGGCGGGGATGCTGCTGTGTGTCTTGAAGCTCTTGCACGCAACCGACTGTCACGCCGAAAACCTGATTGCCCACGGTGACCAACCCGTGTTGATCGACATGGAAGCATTACTGAGTCCGACGGTGCGGCAGGCGGCCGACAATCCGCTCGGCGGTTTTGGCGTTGAAAACCATGCTCACAATGTGCTTGACACGGGATTTCTACCTTACTGGCATTGGGTCGCCGGTCTGCAAAAACAGTATGACCTGAGCGCGCTCGGCCATGCGGAGATCGAATCCGTTCAGGGGTTAGTCTGGCAGGACACCAATACCGACGGCATGACGATTGGGATGGCGCCGAAGCCGCGTCAGAGCCATGCAAATTCCCCGTTTCTCAACGGGCGGCGGCTGTCGCCGCACCACTATCTGGACGACATCGACGCCGGGTTTAGTGAGATGTATCGGTTTTTGATGGCGCATCGTGAGGCGCTGCCGCTGGAACTGTTCGCCAACCATCGCCTGCGCTTCATCGCCCGGCCGACGGCCATCTACTCCCGGCTCTACGGTCAACTGCTCGAACCAGAGAACCTCGTTAACGGCATCGCCCACAGCCTGGTGCTGGAGCGCTTGGCGCGCGCATTTCTGCTTTACAGTCACAAGCCCGACCTGTGGACGCTGCTCGCAGCCGAGCAATCGGCGCTCTCGCAGCTCGACATTCCCTTTTTCGAGCTGACGACCACGCACACGGACTTGACCGTTGCGCCAGGCCAAACCATCAAGAACATCTTCCGGCGTTCCAGCTATGACATGGTTCGCCAGTATGCCGGTGAGATGAGCCTGGTCGATCTCGAACATCAGCGTCACATTATTCGTGGGTCGCTCTATGCCAGCGTCGCCATTAATGCGGAGGATGCTCAGACCCCATCCGGCGATCGGGAGCTGACAGCAACGTTTTCGGCGGATGCGATGCTTGAGCGCGCGCTGGACATCGGCCACACCCTGCGCGAAACCGCCCTGCTGCACGACAATACCGCGACCTGGATCACGTTCACTTCGACCGAACACCGCCGCTACCAGTTCCAGCCGATGCAGGAGTGCCTTTACGACGGCTTTAGCGGCGTGGTTTTGTTCCTGGCAGCGCTGGAAAAATCGACGGGCGAGTCGTTTCGGCCGTTGGCGCTGGCCGCGACACGCCGGTGGCGCGATCTGCTGGACGAGGGAACCGACCCAGTTTTCCGGCGGTTGCCTATTGGTGGCGCTACGGGACTGGGTTCCATCGCGTACGCGCTAGGTGTGGCCGGGCAGCTCCTGGGCGAAGACCAGCTTCTGGAAGACGCTCTTCGCACCGCGCGGCTGATAACGCCGGAGCGCATAACGGAAGACGACCGGTATGACGTCGTCGGCGGCAGCGCCGGAGCGGCGCTCAGCCTACTCGCGCTGCATCGCTTAACCGGCGAACCGGCGCTGCGCGAGCACGCGCTGATGGCCGGGCAGCATTTGCTGAAACATCAGCTTCACGGCGCGTGGGCCAGCCCGAACAAGCAGCCTTATACCGGCTTCTCGCATGGGACGGCCGGCATCGCCTATGCGCTGTTACGGCTCTACGCGGCCAGCGGCGAGCCTGGGTTTCTGGACGCGGCGGAACAGGCGATAACGTACGAGCAGACCCAGTTTATGCCGGCCATCGGCAGTTGGCGGGATCAACCGGCGGATCACGCGCCGGGTTTGCAATCCTGGTGTCACGGCGCGCCCGGTATCGTGCTGGGGCGGATCGGCGGGCTGGCGACGCTGGACACCCCGGATATTCGGCAGCAGATTGAGACAGGAATTACTGCCACACAACGGGCGCTCTTTGACGGCGTCGACCATCTGTGCTGCGGGATATCCGGCCGGTTGGACATCCTGCTCGAAACCGGGCAACGGTTGCAGCGGCCCGACCTTGTGGCGCTGAGCCGGCGCGGCGCGGCGGGATTGGCGGCCCAGTCCGGTTTCAGATTATTCCCAAATTTGCCGTCAGGCGTCTTGAGCATGGGCTTCTTTCAGGGGTTAGCGGGCATAGGCTACGGTTTGTTGCGCCAGGTGCAGTCGCTGCCGTGTATCCTGCTGTGGGAGACGGCCTGATGCGGATTGAACTGCTCTCACCGGCGACGGCTCCCGCCTACAGCGCGCTGACCTTTCCGGCCTACCAAACCTTGCTGACGGGTTCAGATAACATCGCTATCGGCGCGGGCGACGTGCAACCGGTGGGACTGGCGCTGGCAAGGCCCGCGCCGGATAGAAACATGCTGGAAGTCTTGTCGCTTTATGTCGACAAAGCCGGCCGCAACCAGGGTGTCGCCACCCGTATGCTCGAGGCGCTGGTGTCGGAGGCGCGCCAGCGTGGGTATGAAGGACTTCGTATTCAGTACCGCGCGCCGAAACTTGCGCTGGAACGTGTGCTGGAGAAAACCGGCTGGACGCCGCCTGCCCCGTTTCTGACGACCTACAAAACCGACGCGCGCATTCGGGCGACGCCGCTGCTCGAGCTGGGTATCGAGCTGGACGACAGGTATGAGATTTTCGGCTGGTCCGAATTGAAAGCCGAGGAACGACCTCAGATAGAGACGTTGTTGGAGCATGAACCGCTACCAAGCCGCTTTCTCTCGCCCTGGTTGGAAGCTGACCGTGTCGAGCCGCTCAACAGCGTGGGCGTGCGCTGCGAGGGGCGCATCGTTGGCTGGAGCCTGACCCATCGACTGGACCCACGGACCATTCGCTATAGCGGCATTTTTGTGCATCCGGATCATCGTGGTATGAAGGGCATGGGTGTTGGGCTGTGTCTGCTTATCGAATCGATCCAGCGGCATTTGCCCTGTTCCGAGACCGAAATTCCGTTTGCGATGTTCGTCGTGCGGCGTGACAATGCCTTTATGCCATCCATCGCCCAACGGTATCTGGAGCCTTACGCCTTCGAAAAGCAGGAAATGCGTTATGCTGCCTATCTTAGCGCGTGACACTCTGCATCTGCTGTACGCATCGCTGGATGCTTATCCGGCTACTGCCTTCATTTCATGCCTATCGCCGGATGAACTGAAGCGAAGCGAACAGTTGGAGCGCGCCCGTGACCGGGAGCGTTACGTGGTGGGCTGTGGACTGCTGCGGTTGACGCTGGGCGTGGTGACTCATTGTGAACCAGCCGAAGTGACCCTGATGGACAACGGGTTCGGGAAACCGCTCTGTTACGGCCTCGATTTCAGCGTTGCCCATGCTGGCGACATGTGGGTGTGCGCGTTGTCGTGGCTGGGGCCGGTCGGCGTCGATATCGAAAATCCACGCTCGCTAAAGGACCGGCACGTTTTTCGGGAATTGATCCCACTGCCAGACGATTCACCCGTCTGGCAAAGTGACGTGGCTTTTCTGCATTGGTGGACGCAGCAAGAAGCCTATGCCAAAGCGACCGGCATCGGTTTCCTGCGGTCGTTGTCGCATCCCGTGGAGCACGGGGCATGGTGGAGCGTTGAGTTTCAGTTGCCCGGCGGCGCGTTCGGTGTAGTTGCGGCATCCCATCCGCGCGCCGCTCTTACGATCGCGCCACTGCTCAGTATCGACCTCGTCCGTGAACGCCTGGAAGCGTCGCTAGAGACACAACGCCCATGAAAAAAGCGCTCTACATTTTAGGTCAGCTTACCGACGAAGACGTCGACTGGTTATTTCAGGTCGGCCAAAAGCGCAAACTCGTCGCCGGCGAGGAACTCATCATCATCGGCAAGCCGATTCAGGCGTTGTTTGTGCTGCTGGACGGCAGCCTGGAGGTGCTCGGACCAAACAACCGAATCATCAACCGGCTGGAATGGGGTGAGGTGGTCGGCGAAATGTCGTTTATCGATTCGAACCTGCCATCGGCCACCGTCCGTGCATCCACCCATAGCGTCGTCCTCGCCATCGACAAGCGGCTTTTGACGGAGCGACTGGCTAGCGATTCGGCCTTTGCGGCGCGGTTTTACCTGGCTCTCGCCATGTTTTTATCGGCCAAAATGCGCGGCTCCATCGGCTCGCTCGGTTACGGCGATGTTGCGCCAACGTCGGTCGACGTCGATGCGGACTTACTGGACGACAACGTGATGGACAGTATGTATCTTGCCGGGCTGCGTTTTGAACGATTGACCCGACAGGTTCTGCAACAGAAATAGTTGGCGCGGGTTATCAAGAGGCTTTCATGGCAGATCGTGGCTCAGGTTTATTTCGCAAACAGGCGCTCGAACGCTTATCGTCGCCGGAGCAGCTCGACCAGTTGATGCAAGTGGTTGCCCCGCGTAGCTGGTTGCTGCTGGCCGGCCTGGGGCTGTTGCTGACGACCCTACTGCTGTGGGGAGTGTTCGGCAAGATTACCACGACTGTTCAGGGGCGAGGGGTCCTGTCTGAGCCGGGTGTTGCGTTGCTCTATCTGCCTGCGGACGAAGCCGCGTCACTCAAACCCGGTATGCCGGTGCGGTTATCGTTTGCCAACGCTTCGCCGCAGGAATACGGCTATTTGGTCGGGACAGTTGGGTCAGTGGGCGCGGTCCCGCTAGACCTGGCGACGCTGACCGAAAAAGTCGCCAACGCTAATCTGGCGCAGACGCTATCGGCGGCCGGCGACCCGGTCGAGGTGACGATTCGACTCGACGCGAGTGACACGCCGAGCGGTTATGCATGGACGTCGGCCCAGGGGCCTGATTTCGAACTCGCGTCGGGGACGCCCACTGTGGCCGAGATCACGGTCGATGAAAAGCGTCCGCTGAGCATCGTTCTCCCGGTCGATTTATGATGAGCCGCTTAGCCGCCCTACGACGAGCGCTGCGCACGCTGATTGCGACCCGTTTGCGCCGGCGACCCCGACGTGTTCGCACACCCACCGTCCTGCAAATGGAAGCGGTGGAATGCGGCGCGGCTGCTCTGGCGATGGTGATGGGCTATTACGGACGCTTCGAACCTTTGGAAGCGCTGCGGATTGCCTGCGGTGTTTCGCGCGACGGCAGCAAAGCGACCAACATCGTCAAAGCCGCGCGCCAATATGGGCTGGAAGCCAAAGGCTACCGTAAAGAGCCGGAACAACTGCTCGATATGCCGCTGCCATTGATCGCGTTCTGGAACTTCAATCACTTTCTGGTGGTGGAAGGGTTCCGTAACAATAAGGTTTACCTGAACGACCCGGCCGCCGGACCCCGCGTCGTCACCCGCGAAGAGTTCGACAATGCGTTTACCGGGGTGGTGCTGGTCATTACGCCGGGCGAAGACTTCGCCAAGGGTGGTAAGCGCGCCTCGATGCTGCCGGCGCTTCGCCGTCGGCTGCGCAGCTCCGAGACCGCGCTGGTCTACGTCGTTCTCATCAGCCTGATGCTGGTCATCCCCGGCCTGATTATTCCGGCGTTCTTCAAGGTGTTCGTCGACGATGTCCTGATGCGCGGCAACAACTGGCTGACGGCGCTGCTGGTGGGCATGGCGCTGACGGCGGCACTGCGCGCCGGCCTGATGTGGATTCAGTTGGTCTATCTGCTGCGGTTGGAAACAAAGCTGGCGCTGAGCACGTCGAGCCAGTTTTTCTGGCACGTGCTGCGGCTGCCGGCCGAGTTTTTTACGCAGCGCTTTTCCGGCGAAATTAGCTCGCGCGTCATCATCAACGACAAGGTCGCGCGCTTACTGTCTGGCGACCTGGCGAACAACCTGCTGAACATCATTCTGCTTGTGTTTTATGCCGTACTAATGTTTTCGTATAGCCCGATTTTGACGCTGGTTGTGATCTTGATTGCGGCGCTCAACGTGGTGGCGCTGCAATACGTCTCACGCGTGCGCAAGGACGCCAACCGTAAGCTGCTTCAGGACAAGGGCAAGTTCCTGGGGGTTTCGATCGGCGGGCTTCAGAGCATCGAAAACTTGAAGTCGACCGGCGGTGAAGCTGATTATTTCTCGATGTGGTCTGGCTACCATGCCAAAAGCCTGAACGCGACCCAGCAGCTTGGCTTCCCGACCCAACTTCTATCGGCAGTGCCGCCTTTGCTGACGTCCATCAATACAACGGCCGTCTTGGGAATCGGCGCGCTGCTCATCATCGGCGGGCAGATGGGCAGCATCGGCGAGCTGGTGGCGTTTCAGACGCTGATGGCTAGTTTCCTGGCCCCGATCACGCAGTTGGTCATGCTCGGCAGTAAGCTCCAGCAAGTCCAGGGCGATCTGACCCGCCTGGACGACGTGCTCAGTTACCCAATCGACCCACAGTTTAGCCGCCCCCAGGCCCCCGTAGGCGATGACGTCAAGCTCAAAGGTTACGTCGAGCTGAAGAATATCTCGTTTGGCTACAGCCGCATGGATGCGCCGCTGATCGAGAACTTGAGCCTGTCACTCAAACCAGGCTCACGGGTGGCGCTCGTCGGCGGGTCGGGCAGCGGCAAGTCGACCATCGCGCGGTTGATCGTCGGCCTCTACGAGCCGTGGGATGGCGAAATTCTGTTTGACGGCCGGGCGCGTCATGACGTGCCGCTGAGGGTAATCAACAATTCGGTCGCGCTGGTCGAGCAAGACATCTACCTGTTTGAAGGCAGTATTCGCGACAACCTGACGCTCTGGGACAACACCGTTAAAGACAGCGACGTCATTCAGGCGTCGCGGGATGCCAGCATTCACGACGACATTGCCAACCGGCCTTCCGGCTATGACTACCTGATCGAGGAGGGCGGTCGCAACTTTAGCGGTGGGCAGCGCCAACGCCTGGAAATCGCCCGCGCGCTGGTTTCGAACCCAACCGTGCTGGTGTTGGACGAGGCCACCAGCGCGCTCGACCCGGTGGTCGAAAAAGAAGTCGATGACAACCTGAGACGGCGTGGCTGTACCTGTATCATCGTCGCGCACCGCCTGAGCACCATTCGTGACGCCGATGAAATCATCGTGCTGGAAAACGGCAAGATCGTACAGCGCGGCACCCACGACACGCTTCGGTCTCGGCCGGGAACCTACGCGTCGCTCATTCAGTCCGAAGAATCATCGAAGCCAAACAAGCAGAGGTCGGTCCTTGACAAGCTGGGCTAGCAAAATGCCATCCACCGACCAGGCGCTGGAATTACTGTTCGTGCGCCTGCGCCACAAAGAAGGACGCCTGCTCGAACTTGGCGCGAACAAGACACTTTCGCTGGCCGATCCGGATCGTGTGCTGCTGGTGTACAAGGGGCGGCTCGACGTCTTTGTGGCCGAGTATGCCAATGGCGAACCTGTAGGCGCGCGTCATTTCCTGCTGCGCGCCGAAACCGGTGACCTGCTGTGCGGCCTGCCGGTCAGTGAGCGCGGGCTGGGGCTGGTGGTCAGCCCTTTACCGAACAGCCAGGCGATAAGCGTCAGCCGAAAGCGACTTCAGAAGGTGGTCGAAGATCTGGAGTATCGCGGGGTGCTGGTGCGCCAACTGGAAACCTGGCTCCAACGCCTGAACGAGGCCATTTTTGTGGCCGACGCGCCGCGAGATTACAAAACGATTGAAGCTGGTCAGTCGTTGTGCTGTCAGCCAGGCGACGTCGTTCGCGTGCGTAAGCAAGTGCTGTGGGTCCAGCCGGTTAGCGGCCACGTCGACTGGTGTGGACGCGCCGACACGCCGGTCAGCCAGCATCCGGTGCTGCTATCGGAAACGGTCTGGCTGCAAGCGAACGAAGACACCTGTTTGCAAACCCATACCACCGATAGTCTGATGGAAGCCGATCCAGGTTGGACGTGGCTGGATGCTTTTAGCAGCCTGCCCAACAAAGGCATTGATGCCAACATCGCGGCTCTGGAAGCCGGGCAGGCAGCGAGCTTGCTGCAAAAGATCGATCACGATCGCGCCCAGTTCGAGGGTTCGCTGCGCACGATCGCCAATACGTTTGTCGCCGGGGTGGGCGAAACCGAAGCTATCGTTCAGGACGCGCTGCTGGCCGCCTGCCAGCAAGTTGGCAATGCGCGGCGCATTGAGGTTGTCGCGCCGCCGGCGCAGGCGCGCGACGATCAGCGCGTCGACTCGTTGAGCTTAATCGCCCAGGCGTCGAAATTCTACACCCGCCGGGTCGCCTTACGTAGCGCCTGGTGGACCCAAGACAACGGCGCGCTGTTGGGCTATTACGAGGAAGACAAACGCCCGGTCGCGCTGCTGCCGGCTTCTCCGGGGCGCTACGTGCTGGTGGACCCGGCAGCGCAAGCGCCGATCGCTGTCACGCCGGACGTTGCCGACCAACTCGACTCGTTTGCGGTGGCGTTTTACCGTCCTTTCCCGTCATCCCGGTTGAGCGCGGGCGACCTGCTGCGCTTCACCTTGCCGGAGATGAAGAGCGACCTGCTGCGCGTTTTTGCTGGCGGCATCCTGGTTGGGCTGCTGTCGATGCTGACGCCGCTGGTCGCCGGGATCGTTTTCGACCAGGCGATTCCCCAGGCGGATACGTCGCAGTTGGGGCTGCTGAGCCTGATTCTGGTCATCAGCGCCATCACCGTGGTGCTGTTCCAGGTGGTACAGAACCTGGCGGTGCTGCGGCTGGAAGGCAAACTGGAAGCGATTTTGCAGTCGGCGGTCTGGAACCGTTTGCTGCGCCTACCGGCCCCATTTTTTCGCGGCTATACCGCTGGTGACCTCGCCAGCCGCGCCATGAGCATCGACGCCATGCGCCAGATGCTGTCTGGCCCGGTGATCGGCTCGGTGCTGTCCGGGGTGTTCTCCATTTTTAGCGCGGCGCTTCTCTTCTACTACAGTGTGCCGCTGGGTTTGGTCGGCCTGCTGCTGGTGCTCATTTCGCTGCTGGTGGCGATGGCGAGCGGCTACCGGCAGGTGCGCTACCAGCGTGACCTCGTCAACCTCGAAGGCCGCATTTCCGGCATGGTGCTTCAGTTCATTCGCGGGTTGACCAAGTTCCGCGTCAGCGGCTCGGAGCAGCGGGCGTTCGCGCGCTGGGCGACCGCGTTCGGCGAACAGCGCCGGTTGCAGTTCAAGGTTCAAACCATCGGCAATGGCTTGTTGGTCTTTGTTCAGGTCTATCCCATCGCCTGCTCGATCATCATTTTCGCGCTGCTGCGGCCGCTTGCGCCAGAGCTGAGCGCCGGCTCGTTTCTGGCCTTCAACACCGCCTTTATTCAGTTTTTACTCAGCAGTCTACAACTTGCGAGCGCGTTCACGGTTGTGCTGAGCACGGTTCCGCTGTTTGAGCGCGCCAAGCCCATCATCACCACGCTGCCCGAAGTTGGCGCGAACAAGCAGCACCCCGGCCAACTGACCGGCGACATCGAAATCAACCACGTTTCGTTCCGCTACCAGCCCGACCGTCCGCTGGTGCTGCAAGATGTATCGCTGCAAATTTCGCGCGGCGAGTTCGTGGCGATTGTCGGGCCGTCTGGCTGCGGCAAGTCGACACTGCTGCGGCTGCTGTTAGGCTTTGAAGCGCCAGACTCGGGCGGCATTTTTTACGACGGCCAGGACATGACCAGCCTGGATATCACGGCAGTTCGCCGCCAGTCGGGTGTCGTGCTCCAGAACAGCAGTATCATGACCGGCGATATCTTCAGCAACATTGCCGGCGCATCGCGGCTGACGGTCGAAGATGCCTGGGACGCGGCCCGCATGGCCGGCCTGGAAGAGGATATCCGCCGTATGCCGATGGGGATGCATACGGTCATCAGTGAAGGCGGCGGCACGCTTTCCGGCGGCCAGCGCCAGCGCCTGCTGATTGCGCGCGCGCTGGTTCACAAGCCGCACATCGTCTTCTTTGACGAAGCGACCAGCGCCCTGGACAATAAGACGCAAGCCATCGTCAGCAGCAGTCTGGAGAAGCTCGACGCCACGCGGATTGTCATTGCGCACCGGTTGAGCACGATTATGAACGCCGACCGGATTGCGGTGATGCAGGCGGGGCAGATCGTCCAGGTGGGCACCTACGCCAGCCTGATGCGTCAGCGTGGCTTGTTTGCCACACTGGTCAGCCGTCAACTGAATTAAGAAAGAGCGACTGTGGAACGCGTTTTTGTGACTGGAATGGCGATCAACGTCCCGCTCGGCGATACGCTGGAAGGGGTGCGCAAGAACCTGATGGCGGGTAAGTCGGCCGTCACCGGTTGGAAATTTACCAACCCTAGCAATATCTATTCCAAAGTCGGCGCCGACCTCAGCGATTACGCCGTGCCGGAAAAGCTGGCGGCGCTGGCCGGCCAGTTGCCAACGCCGCTCTACAAGCGCCTGCGGAAGCTGGTCAACAGTGCGCCGTTCTCGACCCGGCTCGGCTTGCTCTGCGCGGCGGATGCCTATCATCACGCCGGGCTGGATGGGCAGTTTGACCCGGAACGCACCGGCGTGATCGTCAGTGGTCATAATCTGCATTACAACTATGACGATGAGAACACGCGCCAGTTTTTTGAAGACCCGGACTTTATCGACCCGATGCTCGGTTTGGTCAGCCTCGACACCGATCAGGCGGCCTCGGTGGGCGACGCCCTGGGGTTGATGGGGCCGCTCTATACTCTTGGCGGCGCGTGTGCCAGCGGCAACATCGCGCTGCGGCAGGCGCTGACCGAAATTCGCAGCGGTGAAGCCGACGTGATGCTGGTCGTCGGGCCGGTGTTCGACTATTCGCCCAAAGTGCTGCACGCGCTGGCGATGATGGGCGCGATTGTACACGAGCATTTTGCCGATACACCGGCGCGCGCCAGCCGTCCCTTCGACGTGCAGCGCGAGGGGTTTGTGCCGGCGCACGGCGCGGCGGTGCTGGTGCTCGAATCGGAAGCGCACGCCCAGCGGCGGTCTGCAACCTGTTATGCCGAGCTGGTGAGTGTGGCGACGTTTTCGGACGGCTCGCACCTGCCGACGCCCTCGCTGACAGGGCAGGTTCGTACGATGCGCCACGTTCTGAAACTGGCCGGCGTTGCTCCAGAGCAGATCGACTACATCAACGCTCATGCGACCTCGACGCCGCAGGGCGACGTCAGCGAAATCCAGGCGATCAAGCAGGTGTTCGGTGACCATGCCTATCGGCTAAAAATTAACGCTACCAAGTCGATGTTGGGACACTGCTGCTGGTCGGCGGCGGTCGTCGAAGCCGTCGTCACCATTCTGCAAATGAACGCCGGCGAGCTGCACCCATCGACCAATATCGACCAATTGGACCCGGAGATCGACCTCGACGTCTGCGCCAATCAGCCGGTTCAGTGGAACGTCGATTACGCCCTGAACAACGCCTTCGGTTTTGGCGGCATCAACTGCGTCAGTTTGTGGAAGAAGGCAGCGCTTTGAAATTCTTTATAACCGGTGGTTCTCGCGGTCTGGGTGCGGCGCTGGTGTTACGCGCGGTGGCCGCCAGTCACGAGGTGGCCTTCACCTACCGCAGTAACGAAGCCAGCGCGCTCGCCGTCGTCGCGGAGGCGCGGGCGCTGGTCCCGGACTGCCATGTCCAGTGTTACGCGCTCGACGTCCGGTTCGCGGATCAGGTGGAAGCGGTTGGCGACCGGGTGGTGGACGACTTCGAAACGGTCGACGTGGTAGTCAATAACGCCGGGGTGAGCCGTCCGAACCTGGCGGTCACCATGAGTGACGAAGAATGGGATGAGGTGCTAGCCACCAACCTGACCGGCGCGTTTTACGTCTGCCGCACCTTCCTGCCCATCCTGATGAGCAACGACGGCGGGCGTATCATCAACGTCTCGTCGATTGTGGCGCAAGGCATGTCCGGCATGGTCAACTATGCGGCGGCCAAAGCGGGGCTGATCGGGCTGACCAAGACACTCGCCAAAGAGTACGGACGCAAGAAGATTACCGCCAACGTCCTGCTGCCAGGTCATTTCGATACCGACATGCAGATGTCTGATCGAATGCAGTCCTTCTGGCGTGATTTCGCGCCGGTCCCGAAAGGGCGGGCAGGGCAGCGCGATGAGCTGGCGGACCTGATCCTGTTTCTGAGTTCCCCGGCAGCGGCGTTCATCAACGGCGAGACCATTCACATGACCGGCGGCCTGGACTGGACGCCTTAAGGAGATCCCCATGCTCACCGAAGCTCAGGTGCTTGACACCCTCAAAGCGCAGATGACCAACACGCTGGAAGACCTGGACCCGAATACGATCACGTTGTCCAAAACGATGCGCGACCTGGGCGCTAACAGTATCGATGAGGTCGAAATTACGTCGCGTGTTCTGCGGCAACTGCGCATCAAAATTCCGTTGAACGAGCTTGCCAAGGTCGACACCATTGGCGAATTTGTGACGCTCGTCGTCAACCGAAGCCAGGGCTAGGCATAAAATGGAAACAGGCCGCAGAGGAAATGCAGGGCATCATAGAAAACGACGCATCATAGCGTTGGGCAGACAGCGCACAACGAGGTAGACAGGTGATTTTCAGCCCGATCCGAGACCCCAGGTTGATTACCGTGCGTCGCGGCGGCACCCTACAGGACGCCGATCATCGCCTGCTTGCCGTGTGGGCGGCGGATTGCGCGCAGCACGTTCTGCCTTTCTTCGGGCAAGTGCAGCCCAGTGATGACCGTCCGCGCCGGGCGATTGAGCAGGCGCACGCCTGGGTGCGCGGTGAAATCACGATGACCGAGGCGCGTAACGCCGCCGGGCACGCCATGGGCGCTGCCAGGGCATTGCGCGGCGCGGCGCGAGAAGCGGCTTACGCCGCCGGACAAGCGGCCGCGGTGGCCCATGTGGCCGCGCACGAACTGGGCGCAGCGGCCTACGCGATCCGGGTTGCACGCGCGGCGGCGCCTGAAGCTGAACGGATGGAGGCGGGCCGCCAGGAGTGCCAGTGGCAGCGCGCACAACTCCCCGGCGAAATTCGAGAACTCGTGCTGGACGACCAGCGTTTGCGCAACGCGTATTGCTGGTTCGTCTTCGATTGCTGACCCGTACGCCTGGACCACTGCGACTTTCCAGCCAGCGCTCGGACCATCCTAAGAAAACCAGGAGCGATAGCGTAGGGAACAAACTCCGCCGCTCCTTCACGGTTCAAAAGAGCCTACGTTATTCGTAGGCTCTTTTGATGCGCGTTCCCTCAAATATCCAGGCGTTGTCTTCGTGCTGACCTGCCAGTGAGCAGCCAGGCGACTGTCGGATTATGAAGCCGACAGACATCTTTGTGGGCGCTGGCAACCTCTAACGACGCCCTGCACTTTTGGACAGGTAGCGCTAGAACCTTTGGCAGATGAGCGAGTCGGCTAAGTTTGCTACCCTAATGCTGAGCTAGTTTAGAAAAGTTGTTCGATCTTTACCGCCAACGGCAGGGCAGCTTTACCGACGTTGGCGCGTCCGGATCACAACGACAGGACACGAGGGGGATCACACCTTGGCACTGGAAACGAAGCATACAACTGGACATCGTGGGGCTGGATCACACAGTGGCGTGGGCGACCAGCGGGTGGACGTCATCTCGCAGCTACGCGCCGCTATCAAGGGGCAGGTCATTACGCCCGATGATACAACGTATGACAAGGCGCGCACCGGCTTCTACGGCGGATTCGATGCGCGGCCTGCGGTCATCGCGCGGCCGGTCGATGCCGCCGACGTATCCGCCGTGGTCTCGATTGCTCGCGACTCCGACACAGAGCTGGCCGTTCGCAGCGGTGGGCACAGCGTCGCCGGGCACAGCACCTCGGAGGGCGGGATCGTCCTCGATTTATCGGCGATGAAAGCCTTGGACATCGATGTCCAAGGCCAGACCGTCTGGGCGGAGGCAGGCTTAACGGCCGGCGAAGTCCTCTCGGCGACAGCGGCTTACGGTCTGGCGGTTGGCTTTGGCGATACCGGCTCGGTCGGTATCGGCGGGATCACGCTGGGCGGCGGGATCGGCTTTCTGGTCCGAAAATATGGCCTGACCATCGACGATCTGCTGGCGGCCGAGCTGGTGACGGCGGATGGACAAATTCGCCAGGTGGATGCCGACACGAACCAGGATCTTTTCTGGGCAATTCGCGGCGGCGGTGGCAACTTTGGTGTGGTAACCCGCTTCCGTTACCGCCTGCATCCGGTCGACATGATTCTCGGAGGGATGCTGATCTTGCCAGCGTCGCCTGAACTGATTGCTTCGTTTGTAGCCGAAGCCGAGGCGGCCCCGGAAGAACTTTCGGCCATTGCTATGGTCATGACCGCGCCGCCCATGCCATTCCTGCCGCCGGAGGCTCACGGCAAACTCATTTTGATGACGCTGATGGTGTACGCGGGCGATATCGAAGCCGGCGAACGCGCCATTGCTCCGTTTCGGGCGCTCGCCACGCCGATTGCCGACATGATTCGCCCGATGCGCTACATCGAGATGTACCCGCCGGAAGCGGAGGAGTATCATCCGGTCGCCGCATCGCGCACCATGTTTCTCGATTCGGTCGATGAGCAGACGGCGGCGCTGATGCTGGAGCATCTTCGGAAATCGAGCGGCCAGATGTCGGTTACGCAGATTCGTGTCCTGGGTGGCGCTGTGGCGCGCGTGCCTGCGGATGCAACCGCGTTTGCCCATCGCAACCGGCGCATGATGGTGAACGTTGCCGCGCTCTATGGGCAACCGGACGAGGCGAGCGTTCACGAAGCCTGGGTCAGCGCTTTCGCGTCGGCGCTGGCTCAGGGTGAGGCCGGGGCATACGTCAACTTCCTGGGGAATGAGGGCGAGGCCGGAGTCCGCGCCGCCTATCCGGGGGCAACCTGGGATCGGCTCGCCAGGATCAAGGCCCAGTACGACCCGACCAACCTGTTCCGTCTCAACCAGAACATTTCGCCCGCAGTCGACGCCGTGCGGCCAGGTGAAAGCGACGGCGCGGCGACGTAAATCAATAACCCTGGCTAACCCCGTGATACCTGCTGAGTACAAACAGTGTCGAATGATCAAGCCCGGTCCGAGGGATCGGGCTTTTTCGACTATCGGCGGGGCATCCAGCGCCCTGGACTACTTATGCAACTTTGCCCCACATGACTCGCGCACAATGAGCTCGCCGTATAAGAGGCTCTTCACGGGAATATCATTTTCGCCCGTAATGAGCTGATGCAGTTTTCGAAATGCCAGGATACCCATCTCCAGCTTTGGGAGGTGGACGGTTGTCAGCGGCGGTCGGGTGTAGGCGCTCTCAACAATATTATCGATACCGGCAATGGCGATATCTTCGGGAATACGCCACCCCGCTTCCTGGAGAGCTTCCATTGCGCCTATCGCCGTTTTGTCACTGATGGCGATAACGGCACTGGGATAATGGTCCAGGGCAAGAACTTCTTTCATCTGGAGATAGCCTTTGAGCGGATTTCCTGAAACGGGTTTCGGCATCCACTCCGGCGGAATCAGCAAGCCCTCCTCTGCCATTGCCGCTCTACAGCCATTCAGCCGGTCTACCAGGCTGCTGTACTTGGCCGGTCCTGGCAAGACGGCAATCTCACGGTGTCCCAGACTCAGCATGTGCCGCGTGACCATGTAACCCGCCGAAAAATTATCCCCCAGAATACAGGGAAGCCGATGGTCGTCAATGTGGTTCTCGACTAACACCACCGGCACATTCGGCGCCTTAAGCTGCATGACCATTTGCGGGGTGATATCGCCATCGTTCGCAACAACCAGACCTGAGACAGATTTCATCACCCCTTTCTTAAGCAGATTTAGAGTCTCTGTCGTCCGATCAAACATAAACAGATTGACCTGATAGCCGGCTCGTTGCGCCTCGGACTGAAACCCGCGAATGACATCCCCATAAAAGCTATCCATCATCGCCGGAATCGAACCCTTTTCGATCAATAAGCCGACTGTTCGAACCGGGAGTTTATTGGTGTCTCTTACGGTGTAGCCGAGTTCAGTGATCTTTTCCCAGACTCGCTTTGAAGTCTCCGGCGCAACGCCCGGCTTGTCATGAATCACCATCCAGACCGCCGACGCGGAGACATTGGCAGCGCGGGCAACGTCGCGCATGGTGGGACTGAGTCTTTTCATAGATTAACACTCTGTAATGTTTGTTCACTAAACATGTTCAGGTCTTCCACCGGCTGACTGCTTGACTCGTGTAGCTGGCATTCCTATAATGAGTGTATATTGACTCAATTATAGATTAGTTTCGCCTGTTTAGAGTGCAAAAAGTGAACTATGACCATAAATTTGTTTACTAAACAAAGCCATCGTGACTTGCGTCAGTTCCTCTCATATCTCTCCGTGAGTGTCGTCTCCGTCGTCGGCTGGTGGACAATCCAGGGGGTATTTCCCCGCCAGACACAACGGATACCTCGATGAACCACATCAAGATAGACCTGGACCGCCGAATCAGCAGTATTGATCGTAACATCTTTGGTGGGTTCATTGAGCATTTAGGCCGTTGTATCTACGGCGGAATTTACAGCCCGGGTTCGCCCCTGGCGGACCAAAGCGGCCTGCGCCTTGACGTGATTGAAGCGCTTTCCCGGCTGCGGATTCCCATTGTGCGTTATCCAGGGGGTAACTTTGTCTCTGGCTATCGCTGGATGGACGGTATTGGCCCGCGCGAAGAACGGCCTCCTCGTGTAGATGCGGCCTGGAACGCCGTTGAAAGCAACCAGTTCGGCACGAACGAATTCATCGACTTCTGCCGCAAAATCGGCACGGAACCCTATATCGTCGTGAACTGTGGCGATGGCGATATGCGAGAAGCGCGTGACTGGGTCGAATATTGCAATGGGACTCAGGACACGGCGCTGGTTAGACTGCGCCAGAAGCATGGCTACGAAGCACCCCATGCAGTCAAATACTGGGGCATCGGCAACGAGGTCGATGGTCATTGGCAAATTGGCTATAAAACGCCTGAGGAATACGCCCGTGCGTATCTCGAATTTGCCAAAGTCATGAAATGGGCTGACCCCTCAATCAAGCTTGCCGCCTCGGCGACCTCATCCTGGAAAGGCAGCATTGTTGAGCGAGCGCAGCTCCTGATGGAGCAGGCGAGCAATTTTATCGACTACCTCTCTATTCACTGGTACGTCGGCAATCCGGAAAACGACTTCGCACAATATATGGCCGTGTCTGAGCTCATCGAGGAACGGCTGAGCGCCTATGAGGGGCTGGTTCGCGGGCTTAGTCTGCAACAGAAACTGACACGCCCGATTTCGATTGCCGTCGACGAATGGAATGTCTGGTATCGGACTCATCCCGACCACGGCAACGCGCTTAACGCGCTCGAGGAAACCTATAACCTGGAAGATGCGCTTTTGGTCGCCGTCCAGCTCAACGCCTTCATTCGACACAGCAACTCGGTGCGAATGGCAAACCTGGCGCAGCTTGTCAACGCGATTGCGCCGATTATGGTCAGCGATGATGGCATCGTCTTGCAGACGATTTTCTATCCGCTTGAAATTTACAGTCAGACTTGCAGCGGCACATCGCTGGATGTGTTCTGGAAGGGCGAGACGTTTAGCGGCGGGCCATATACGGGCGTTCGGGTGCTGGACGTGTCTGCCGCGCTCGACGAGGGCCAGCGAAAGCTTTCCGTCTATGTCGTCAACCGCAGCCAGACGGAAGCGATGGAAACAACAATCTCCCTGGATAGTGGTTGCTTCGGCGGTGAAGTCAGCGCCTATGTTGTCAATGGCTCTCACATCAAGTCGGAAAACACTTTCAAAACCCCGAACGCGGTCAATACCGTCGAATCCACTTACAAGGCTGACCATCAAACATTGTTTACGTACACCTTCGAGCCACATTCCGTCACTGCGCTCGTTTTTTCTCTTTAAGGAGCTAATCGGCTTTCCATTGGAAGGAGGTGAGGGCGCTAACGACAACCGATTATCTGGCGCAGAGCGTTAAAGCGGATTTGTGGATCATTTGATCCAGTTCCGTGAGCAAAAGTTATAAGGAGATTTCAGATGTCTAGATTGCTGCCAGTTTTATTAGTGGTCTTTCTGGTTCTTGGTATCGGAATGCCGGTAGCGGCTCAGGATGCTACCGATCTTTCGATGTGGGTATTCGTCGAACGGCATGGGCTGTTCATGCAGAATCAGGCCGAGCGCTGGAATGAGGTCAACCCAGACCGGCCAATCAACCTCACGTTTGAGACTATCGACTACACCCCGATGCATGACAACCTGCTGGCCGCGCTGCTGGTCGGCATGGGCGCGCCCGATCTCGTGGACGTGGAGATCAAGAAATTCGCCACCTTTACCAAGGGCGAACTTCACTTCATCCCGCTCAATGATGCTATTGATCCCTATCGCGAGGACATCATCGAGTCCCGTCTTGCTCCTTACACGGCAAACGGCCAGAACTATGGTATTGACTACCATCTGGGGTCGTTTGTGATGTTCTACAACACCGCCATTCTGGAAGCTGCCGGCGTGGATGTCGACAGCATCCATACGTGGGATGACTACATCGAAGCCGGTAAGCTGGTCACCCAGGATAACGATGGCGACGGCACGCCGGACGTCTATATGACCACCATCGAAACGACCGACATCTTCTCGACTTACCCGTTGATGCTCATGATGGGCGGCGGAACCTACAACGCCGACGGTGAAGTCATTCTGAACAGCCCGGAAAATGTCGAAGCGCTCCAGTTCATCCAGGACCTCGTCTACGAGCATGGGATTGCACGGCCTACGTCTGGCGGCAATCACCACGCCCCCGATCACTACATCGACCTGATCGAAGGCCGCGTCGCTTCCCTCTGGATGCCGCAGTGGTATATGACACGCTTCCCGGACAACATGAGCAGCGAGCTGGCGGCTGTGGAAGTTGTCCGGCCGATGCCGATCTTTGAAGAGGGTGGTTATACGACCACGATGGGCGGCGGTACCGGTACGGTCATCACTGACCAGATTGACCCAAGCAAGATCGAGCTGGCTAAGGAGTTCCTGGCCTTCGCGAAGTTGTCTTATGAAGGTAATGTGGCGTTGTGGACCGACCTGGGTTTCGACCCGATGCGCGTTGATGTGTATGAAGACCCGGCGCTTCTGATCGCCATGGACGACTTTAGCGGCGAAGTTCCCTTCACCTACATCCAGGCCGGGCTGGGCAACGTGGCCCCCGAATACACTGGACCGTTCTATCCCGAAATGGCGACCATCTTCCAGACGACGGCGCTCTACGATCTGATCGAGAATCAGAAGTCACCGCAAGAGGTTCTCGATGCGGCAATCGCCGAGCTTCAGGCGATGGGCGCTGACATAGGCGGCTGATCCACTTATGGTTTTGAAAGCGGGTATCTGGACGAGGATACCCGCTTTCCTCTCTATCGTCGGAAAAGATCTGGATAGTGCGTAAGGTGAGAGTCCATTGTTGAGATCACCCATTGCGATACTGAATCACAAAAAAGTGGTTCCGTTTGTATTCCTGATACCGTTCATGACTGTATTCCTCTTGTTCAAGGTTTACCCGGTCATTCTGGCCGTGATTATGAGTTTTCAGAATTTCCAGGGGGTTCAAAGTCAGGAATGGGTTGGCCTGACGAATTATCAGAACGTCTTTCAGTTAGTGCGGTTTAACCAGGCGCTTAGCAATACAACGATTTATACCATCGGAACCCTCCTGATTCTGATACCAGTGCCGCTCATTCTGGCGGTACTCCTGGATACAGGGCGCGTTGTCCAGAGCACCGTGTTTAGGACACTGCTCTTCTTGCCGGCCCTAACTTCGCTGGTCGTTGCCGGAACGGTCTTTCGTTTGATCCTGGCCGAGAGTGGCTTTGTCAATCTTTTGCTGTCATCAACGCTCGGCGTCCGGCCGTTACGATGGCTGGAAGTTGCCGACCTTGCATTACCTTCGCTGATTCTGGTCGCTACCTGGCGTTGGACCGGGATTAATATCCTGTACTTTAACTCTGGCCTGGTCAATATCCCGCGCGAGCTTTACGAAGCGGCAGTCATTGATGGCGCCAGCGTTCTTCAGATGTTTTGGCGTATCACGCTCCCTTTACTGAAGCCAACCACACTTTTTGTCCTGGTGCTCAGCATTATTGGCGGCTATCAGGTTTTTGTGGAGCCATTTATCCTTTATACGGGTGGCGGTGGACCAGGCGACGGCGGCCTGACGATGGCGCTTCTGATTTACCGTACTGCCTTTACGTCGTTCAACTTTGGCACGGCCGCTGCGATGGGCGTGATCCTGGCTGCGATTATTCTTGTTTTCTCGCTCATCCAGTTCCGCTTCTTTGGCGTGTTTAACACAGAGGACTAAGTGCGATGGCTGAACAGACTGTGGTCACCACGCATCTTCGTGCCGGGCAACGCCCAAGGAGACGCGTTCGCCCCGACAAAATATTGATGACTGTGTTTTTTATTATCTTAGCGATCGTGTTTGTCTTTCCGTTGTATTGGATGGTCGTCAGCTCATTGCGTCCAGATGGCCGTATCTTTGTAGATGCGTTCGAGCTTTTTCCCGCCCAACTGTCGCTCGACAGCTACCGCAATCTATTTGAGCAAGAACCTTTCGGGCGCTGGATTCTCAACTCCATCTTACAGACCGGCGGCTTTGCCATCACTGCCCTCTTTCTTTGCACGACCGGGGGGTATGCGCTGGCAAAATTCAAGTTCCCCGGTCGGAACTTGTTGTTCGTACTGATTCTCGTCTCTCAGATGATCCCGTTTCACCTCTTGATTGTGTCGCTGTTCCTGATGATCATTCAGTTGGGTCTCGTAGAGAACTATTTCGGTGCCATTATTCCAATCGCAGCCTCTCCCATCGGCATCTTTTTTGTCAGACAATACATGTTGTCTATCGACAGTGAGTTGCTGAATGCGGCGCGGGTCGATGGCGCGAATGAATATCAAATCTTCTACTTGATCGTTCTGCCTAATGCTCGCCCTGCTATCGCGACCTTATTCATTTTGTTCTCGCTGGAATATTGGAATAACCTGCTTTGGCCTCTGATTGTGTTCCGGCAAGCCGAAAACATGCCGCTGGCAGTGGGTATCACGCGTTTGATCAGCCAGTATCGACAGTCCTACGATCTGGTCATGGCGGGGTCAACCCTGGCAACGTTACCCATCCTCGTCCTGTTCTTGTTCCTGCGCCGGCAAGTCATGGAAGGTCTGGCCGCGACAGGCACCGGGATGAAATAAACGCCTTGAAGGGCAATACGGTTTCTTTAGCTGAGCGGCGGGGGGGGGGGGGGGGGCCGCCCCCCCCCCCCCCCCCCCCCCCCCCCCCCCCCCCCCCCACCCCCACGG
>Ga0351855_1048_pt1 | contig 30409 bp, 31 predicted proteins | sample BONcelFGM3001C11_FD_206794 | JGI IMG/M metagenome (GOLD analysis project Ga0351855, IMG submission 206794) | Enriched cells from coal bed in the Powder River Basin, Montana, United States - BONCAT cells FGM rep2 HSBNCT.FGM.300.1.C11 ...
CGACCTCGGCGCGGGTTACCAGATCGCCATGCGCGACCTGGAGCTGCGCGGCGCGGGCGACATCCTGAGCACGCGCCAGACCGGCCACGTCGCCGCCATCGGCCTGCACCTGTACACGCAGATGCTGGCGAACGCCGTCCGCGACCTGAAGGGCGGCAAGACCGAAGTCGCCGCCACCGTCAGCGATAACGGCGTGCTCATCGACCTGCCGATGCCCGCCTACCTGCCGGCCGACTTCGTGCCGGACATCTCGCAGCGCTTGCAGATTTACCGCCGTATCGGCGGCCTGACGACGCGTGAAGAGGTCGAAACCATGCGCGCCGAGCTGCGCGACCGCTTCGGCCCGATGCCGCCGGCCGTCGAAGGGCTGCTCTACCAGATCGACGTCAAGCTGCTGGCGATTGCCGCCGGTGCGACGGCGGTGCTGGCTCGCGACGAGATCGCCGATATCCGGCTGCCGTATCTGGTCGAGATGGACCGCGCGCGGCTGGAAGCGTTGCTGCGCCAACGCGTCGGCGACGAGAACGTCCGCGTCACGCGCACCGCCGTCCAGGTGCCGCTGGCCGAGGACTGGCAGCTCCACCTGCTCGAAGCGCTCGGCCACCTGTCGCAGCAGTACGAGCTGTCCCGCCGCCTCGCCACCGGGGTGTGAGGGCGGGAAGAAAACCTAACCGCAAAGACGCGAAGGGCGCAAAGAAGGCACAAAGGAAAGTATCCCTTTGCGAATTCTTTGAGTTCTTTGCGTCTTTGCGGTTAGGTTTTCTTCCGCTTCTGCTCTAGAAAACGCTGACGCATCGGCCTATACTTTCGCCGTCTTCGTTTCGTCCACGCGAGTGCGTTCTCAATAAAGTAGACAATCCCATATGCAAGCTCAACAGTGGCTCACCGTAACGGCGGTGCTGGTGACCTATGCCGGTGTGGCGGTCGGGCGCGTCCCCGGCCTGCGCATGAACCGCGCCACCATCGCGCTGGTCGGCGCGGCGGTGCTGGTCGCGCTCGGCGCGCTGACGCAGGAGCAGGCGTTCCACGCGCTCGACCTGGGCACGCTGCTGCTGCTGGCGGCGATGATGGTCATCAACACCAATCTGCGCCTGGCCGGCTTCTTCCAGCTCGTCGGCGACCGCGTCCTGCGGCTGGCGCGCACGCCGCGCGTGCTGCTTGGGCTGGTCATCGGCGCGGCGGGTCTGCTGTCGGCGCTCTTCCTGAATGACCCGGTCTGCCTGCTGTTCACGCCGCTGGTGGTGCAGCTCACGCTGCGGCTCAAGCGCAACCCGGTGCCGTACCTCGTCGGACTGGCAACCGCCGCCAACGTCGGCTCGACGGCGACGATTACCGGCAACCCGCAGAATCTCATCATCGGGCAGGCGAGCGGCATCCCCTACGTGACGTTCCTGCTGGCGCTCGCGCCGGTCGCCATCATCGGCATGTTGATCTGCTGGGTGGTGATTATGCTGGTCTACCCGCGCGAGTTCGAAGGGCGGCTGGAGCCGGTCGGCCCGCTGCCAGTGCCGCGCATCTACCCGCCGCTGCTGCGCCGGACGACGCTGGTCGTGTTCACGCTGCTGGCGGCCTTCCTGTTCGGGCTGCCGATCGCGTCTTCGGCGGCTATCGCGGCCGGCGCGCTGCTGATTTCGCGGCTGCGTCCCGGCAAGCTGCTGGATATCGATTGGGAACTGCTGGCGTTTTTCGCCGGGCTGTTCGTCGTCACCGGGGCAATCGAGGTGACCGGCGTGAGTGAGGTGGTGTTCAGTGCGATTGCGCCGATTTTGCGCGGCGGGGTTGCGCCGTTGAGTCTGGCGACCGCCGCCCTGAGCAACGTCGTCTCCAATGTGCCGGCGGTGCTGCTGCTGCGGCCAGAAATTCCGGCGCTGCCAAACCCGCAGCAGGCATGGCTGACGCTGGCGATGGCCTCGACGCTGGCCGGCAACCTGACGCTGCTCGGCTCGGCCGCCAACCTGATCGTCGCCGAGGTGGCGGCGGGGCAGGGCGTGAAACTGAGCTTTATGGCTTACCTGCGCGCCGGCATCCCGATTACGATTCTGACGATTCTGGTGGGTATCTGGTGGCTCAGTAGGCTATAGGACTGAGGGCCGAGGACTGAGGACTGAGTAAAGAAGTTGTCATAAACTAGCGATCCGCAGGGCTTAGTTTACAATGTAGCCCAGCCACGGAAACGACATTACCTGACAACGGTTTTACTCAGTCCTCAGTCCTCGGCCCTCAGTCCATGTACTTCTAGTTGTCGGCCATGTAGTTCAGCAGCAGCGCGGCGATTGCGCCGGGAATCCAGCCGGCAATGGTCAGCGCGAGCACGATGACGACCGTGCCACAACCGCGGTCGAGCACCGCCAGCGGCGGGAAGAGAATGCAGAGAATGGCGCGTCCGAGCGACATGGAAGGCTCCTTGGTGAGTGCGTGATACGTACATGGAATCTGTACGCGGAACTGTGGCGGAAGTTGCAGCGGTTCAAAATGTTAAGAATGTAAATAATGCGCCCATTTATTGCTTTCGTTAGCAACTTAATTAATAATCGAGGGGTAAGATATTCGTTTTTCGCCTGCTTTTAACCGGAGATGCCATGATGAGTGATTCTTCACTCGACTCCTCGTTTCTCGATGATGTTCCCCCTTCGGTAGACCAACCCGCATTAATTGCACAAGCAAGAGACTTGATTGTCGACGGCGAACGCGATAAGGCGCTCGATTTGGTTCGCAGTGTGCTCAACGTCAACATGGAAAATATTGACGCGCTTTATCTCTACGCAACGCTGTCTGCGGATACCGAAAAATCAATTCGAGCGTTGCGTAAACTTTTGCAGGTCGATCCGCAAAATGAAAAAGCGAACGCGCTATTAGAGCGCCTTCACAAGAAAAGCTTGTTCAGCGATTCACCTTCAGAAATCAAGCTCAAAAATTCTCAGGAAGTGCAGCCTTCAGGGCAGCAAGAACACTTGATGCGGCAAATGATCGCGCAGCAGAATGCACTGCTGGAAGAACAACGCCGTCAGCCGGTTATCAACATCAATAATTCAAATGCTCCGGTCAACACCGTCGGTGTGAATGTTGGCGCCGGCGTGGCAGTCGTTGAACGTAACCAGACGGCCTTCGTTGTCGGCCTGCTTGTTGGAATTTTCCTGGGTACATTTGGAATTGCGCATATCATGACGGGCCGTGTGGGCGCGGGCATTGGACAGATGCTTCTTGGCTGGTTCCTGTGGGGGTTTATTGCCTTAACGCTCATTGGGCTGAGTGCCGGTCTCGGCGCGTGTCTGGTGCTGCCCATTCACATTGCCCTGGCCTATGGTAGCGCCAACAGCGGCGCAAAGGTGCGGGCTGTGAGTATGTATTGACGCCCAGGTTGTCAGGGTCAATTTAGATTGTATCAGCGTAGGGTTTGGCGGTTTCTGCCTTCGGTGGATGCCGCCAAATTTTTGCGATGCCTAAATCCTCAATCAGTGGCGGTAGTTGCTTATTCCCCTGGCTTGACAACCGATTCTGCCTCACCTACGCTAGTGGTGTAAAAAAGGCATGAGGGTGAATAGATGCGCCAGGTTGTACTGACGCCCGATCTTGAGGCTGGCGGCTATACGGTGACCGTGCCAAGCCTGCCGGGTTGCATTAGCGAGGGCGATACGATTGACGAAGCTCTCGAAAACATCAAAGACGCCATTCAGGGCTATATCGAAGCGCTGGAATCGGATGGTTTACCCGTTCCTCCAGAAAACACACCCCGCCTGCTGGTTTTAGAAGTGTGACCAGGCTTCCTTCGTTGTCCGGGCAGGAATGCGTTCGAGCGCTGGAACGGGCCGGATTCCGCTTTCTGCGACAAAGATGACCGATATTAAGCTCCAACACTACCTCACCGCCTGGAACCTCGCCGACCCGCAGCTTCTGGCGCAGACCGTGACCAGCCACGTCTATGCCGTCACGTCGGGCGCTGACCGCGTCGTCCTGAAGGTGTTGTCTGCCATTGGCGAAGAGGAGCGGGTGGGGGCGGCGGCGCTGCGCTACTGGGATGGTCGCGGCGCGGTGCGGCTGCTGCGCGCGGACGAAGGGGCGCATTTACTCGAATATGCCGCCGGCGACGATCTGGTTCCGCTGGTCGCCCAGGGTCACGACGAACAGGCGACCGCCCGCATCGTCGGCGTGCTCAATCAATTGCACGCGCCATCATCGCAGCCCATCCCTGACGAGCTTACCCCGCTGCGGGTGTGGTTTCGCGCCCTCTTCGAGCGGGCCGACGCCGACCATAGCGCCGGCCAGGACTCGCGCTACGTGCGGGCGGCGCGGCTGGCCGACGACCTGCTGGCGAACCCGCTGGACCTGCGCGTCCTGCATGGCGACATGCACCACCAGAACGTGCGCCATTCGCCGCGCGGCTGGCTGGCGTTCGACCCGAAGGGGCTGGTCGGCGAGCGGACCTATGACGCCGCCAATACGCTCTGCAACCCGCATGGTTTTCCGGAGCTTATCTTCAGCCAGCAGCGGCTGCTCACCCATGCCGGCATTCTGGCCGATGGCATGGGCGTCGACCGCTGGCGCGTGCTCGCATTCCTGTATGTCTACGTCTGCCTGAGCGCGTGCTGGTACATGGAAGAGGGCGAACACGCCGAGGATGACCTGCGTTTGGCCGCGCTGGTCGAGCCGCACCTGGGACTCTAGAGGTCGAGGAACTCGACGATCAGCTCGGCCAACCGTTTCGCCGTTTCCGGCGTCAGGTGCAGGCCGTCGAAGGTGAACTGATAGCCCTCGCGTTTGCGCTCGGCCTCGTAGTCGTGCCAGCCTTCGGCTTCGCGCTGGCCGATCAGGCGGATCGTCGCCAGCGACAGCGCCGGACGGTGGCGCACGTCGCCAGGCGGGAAGGCGGCCATCAGGTCGAACACCGGCACGGCCATCGACTGGGCGATGTCGGCGATCTCGGCATTGAACAGCTTTTGTGCTTCGACGGTGTCGGGGTTGTACTCGCTCGTTGGCAGCCCAACCCAGGTGACGACGTGCGCCAGTTGCAACCGCGACAGCAGCTCGCGGGTGCTCTGCGCGAACAGGTCGAGCGACATCGCGCCGTCGGGCAGGGCGCTTTCGCGGCGGCGGTAGTAGCTGCGCGTCAGCGGCTGGCTGTAGGCGATGGCGTCGTTGCCGCCGACCAGCACGAAAACGCCGTCGGGCTGCTGCGCCAGCACGTCCTCGTCTAGCCGCTGCAGCAGGTTCACCACCGTATCGCCGCCGCGCCCGGCGTTGATGATCTCGTGGGCGGGCAGCAGCCGCTGCACTTCGGCCACGAAGTCGCCGCCGTACTTGCCCCAGGTCAGGCTGTCGCCAAAGAAAATAAGCCGCATCGGTTCTCCATTGAGATTGATTCGATAGAGGTTATCGCCCGGTATCTAAGGACGATCTACGACGGTCAGAGCTATGCGAGCATTGCTTCCACGAGCCGCAGTGTTTCCACGTAGCCCGGCAGCGGGTCGCGCCAGAACAGGTCGACGGAGATATGGAGGTGTGGCAAGACGCTGCTCTGATAGACGTTGCCGGTGTTCGGCTGTCGCGCTTCATAGAACAGCCCTTCCGACAGCACCCAGAACTGTGCGCTGTGATTGCGTGGGTCGAGTATCCAGTATTCACGGACGCCGGCGCGTTCGTACTCGGCGAATTTTTCGATCTGGTCACGGCGCGCGCTTTCGGGTGAAATTACCTCAACGACCAAATCGGCTGGCCCCTCGACCGCATTTTGTTCGAGATACCCCAGGCTTTCCGGTAACAGAACCTGTAGGTCTGGCTGGCGCGCCGGGAAGTCGGGTCCAGGACGCATGACCATCGGGTCTTGCAGAACTCGCCCGCCGCCCGTTAATTCGAGATAGACCTGCAATAAATTGTCGAGAAATCGGCTCAACGCGTCATGTCGTTCGTCAACCGGCGACATTTTGATGACCCGTCCTTGTACCCATTCGACGTGCTGGCCGTCGTAGCCGCGCAGGAAATCCTCGTACGAGACGTTCTTAGCAACAATCTCGCCGGTTATATATGCGGTCGTTGTTGCTTGAAAAACATGCGTCGCTTTGTCCATGACGGGGACTCCCATCACCGAGCGGAAGGGCAAGCCGGGCAGCGTATTATCGCCGCCCGGCCTGAGAGTGGCGGAACTAGTCGCCGACGGCTTCGGCTTCGCCCTCGGACTGCCAGAAGTCGGCGTCGTAGGCCGGCAGCTCGCAGCGCAGCGGGCGGTCGTCGCGGTTGCCGAGCGCGTAGTCGGCCTGCATGAGCTGGTGAATTTCGCTCGTGCCTTCGTAGATGACCGCGCCCTTGCTGTTGCGCAGGTAACGCTCGACCGGGTATTCGTTGCTGAAGCCGTACGCGCCGTGGATCTGGACCGCTTCGAGCGCGGCTTTCACGCTGGCGTCGGTGGCGTACCACTTCGCCATGCCGGTTTCGCGGGTGTTGCGAACGCCCTGGTTCTTCAGCCAGCCGGCGCGGTAGCACAACAGGCTGGCCGCATCGTACCATTGCTGCATGTAGGCGATCTTCTGCTTGACGAGCTGGTGATCGGCAATCGGCACGCCGAAGGTCTTGCGTTCCTTGGCGTAGGTCATGCTGTCTTCCAGGCAAGCGCGGATCAGGCCGGTCGCGCCGGTCGCGACGGTGTAGCGGCCGTTATCCAGCGCCGCCATCGCGATTTTGAAGCCTTCGCCCTCTTCGCCCAGCCGGTTAGCGACCGGCACTTCGACGTCGCTCATGGCAATCCAGCCGGTCGAGCCGGCGCGCACGCCCAGCTTGCCGTGGATGTCGCCAGTCGTCACGCCCGGCATGTCGCGGGTGACGATGAAGGCGCTCATGCCGCGCGCCCCGGCGTTCGGGTCGGTCCTGGCGACGACCAGGAAGTTGTGCGCCTTGGTCGCCAGGCTAATCCACATCTTCTCGCCGTTCAGAATGTAGGTGTCGCCCACCTTGCGCGCCGTCGCCGCCAGCGCCGAGACGTCGCTGCCCGCGCCCGGCTCGGTCAGGCCGAACGCGCCGTACTCTTCGCCGCGCGCCTGCGGTACCAGGAAGCGTTGCTTCTGTTCCTCCGTACCCCACTGCAACAGCGACATGCTGTTCAGCCCCATGTGGACCGACATAATGACGCGCAGGGTGGTGTCGCCGCGTTCCAGTTCCTCGCACACCAGCCCCAGGGTGATGTAGTCGAAGCCCTGGCCGCCGTAGCGCACCGGAATGTTGATGCCCAGGATGCCCAGCTCGGCCATACGCGGCAGCACCGCCGGGTTCATCTCCTGTTTCTCGTCCCACTCGCCAATGGTCGGAATGACCTCTTTGGCGACGTAGTCGCGCACCATCTTCTGAGCCTGCAATTGTTCTTCGTTCAGCGAAAAGTCCATGATAAGCCTTTGGGAATTGGCCTTCGCAGTACTTTTTAGTGAAATGTGACAAAAAGTTCTGTGAAGGATTTATCGGATTGTGATATCCGGTCGGGAACCTAAATTACGGACAATGGATGCAGATTATAGCTTAAGTCCGACGAGTTAGGGAACCGCATGGCGCTACGCGCGACCGACGCTAATCTGGTGACAACCTACCTGCACATGACCGACCCGGCGCAGTTCCAGCCGAGTTACGTCACCCCGCAGCGCGGCCAGAGCCTGATGATTATGCAGATGCAGCAGGCCGACGTCAGCTTCTACCGCTTCCTCTACAACACGGTCGGCGACCAGTGGCGCTGGCGCGACCGCCGCCTGATGTCCGACGAAGAGCTGGCCGCAGCGCTGTCCTGCGAGGGCTGCTCGGTACACGTGCTCTACGTCAACGGCATTCCGGCCGGTTACGTCGAGCTGTCGAAGGACGGCGACGACGTCGAGATCGCCTACTTCGGCCTGCGCCCGACCTACATCGGCAACGGCCTGGGCAAACACCTGCTCAGTTACGGCATTGCCCGCGCGTGGGAAACCGGCGCGGCCCGCGTGCGCGTCCACACCTGCAACCTGGACGGCCCGCACGCCCTGAGCAACTACATGAAGCGCGGCTTCAGCGTTTACCACGTCGACGAAGAACCGCTGCCAGAGCGCTACCTGCAATAACCACGCCAGAACGAACGGGCGGCCTAGGTCGTTCGCCTGAAACCAACTTTGAAAAGGCCCGGTCACCGTTAGCTACGCGGTGGCCGGGCTTTTTGTTTTTTCAGCGCCGCCTAAAACGCTCGCCGGGGGTCAGCGCGTAGGGCCTCATAACGCTAACAGGCCGTTTGAGAAGGCATGGAATGATATTTCTCCCCTCTCCCTGAGGGAGAGGGGTTGGGGGTGAGGGCTTCTACGCCAGCCAATCTAGGATCGCCTTGAGAGAACCGAGACTCTGCAAAAGAGCTTTTCAAACGGCCTCTAACAGGCGATTTCGATGTAATTCCCTTCGGGGTCGGCAATCCAGAAGTTTCGTTGTCCCCACGGTTGGGTGACCGGCTCGCCCAACAGCGATTCGACACCCAGCGCGGTCAGCCGTTCATAAGCACGGTCAACCTCGTCTTGAGTCGGCACGCCAATGCCGATCTCCATCGTCTGATTGAACCCTCTGGGTGGAGAATAAGGTTGCTTCATATCCGCCGCGAATTGTCGCCGGTCGAACATAAACAATCCGCCATCCTGCACCTTAAAACTCGCAAATGGGCCGCCATCCCAGTCGGTTTCAAAGCCGAGAATATCTCGGTAAAACGACACCATCTTCTCGATATTTTCGACAAACAGCCCCGTATGAACGCTGTTCGATAAGCTGACCACGGCGACCTCCCCAGCCTAAAAATGCGGGGATGCGAATGCTGACCGCATACAGTCCCGCGCTTTAATGACGCTCAATCTCATTATCCCGTCGGAAGTGGATAGCAGACATGATGTAATGCACACATCGGCCGGTGCATTACATCACTCAAAATACCTTGGCGGTACGCTGCATCCCTCTAGCGGGCTGAAGAGACTGTAAGGCGACGTACCTCAACCGGCCGCGACGCTAATCCTCCGCCAGAACGAACAGGGCGTCGTCCAGCGCCGGGTTGATCGTCGCCTCGACCGGTTCGATCTCCATGAACGGCTCGTCGTCCCACAGGCAGGTCATCGACCGTGGCAGCAGCAAGCCGCCCAGCTCGACGTACGCCGGGTCCAGCTCCAGCTTGAAGACCTGCGTTTCCCCGGCCTGCGCGTTATAGGCGTTCGACTGAATCGATTCGACGCGGTATTCGTCGTCCAGCACGATCAGCGCCGAGTCGTCGGTGTCGCTGTTGGTCGCTTCGATCAAATGCTCGCCGGCCGCGTGCAGCGTGACGTGCGTTTCGGTCAACGGCACCAGCAGCACCGCCAGCGCCGCCCACAGGCGCTGCTGCACCGAGTGGATAACCTGCTGCTCGGTGATGACGACCGGTTCGCCGCTTTCCTCGCGCCGCAGCACCATACCGTCGTAGGCTTGCACGCTGTGGCGCAGCGGCATACCGCTCAGGCGCAGGGTGTAATCGTAATGAAATGAGAGCGGGAGCTTGAGGGTGAGGGTGGCGCTAAATGGCAGCCAGCGGCTAACCGGGCCAAGCCGCGCGAACATGCGGCCTTTGACCTCGAGTTGCAGCGCATCTAGCAGGGGCGGACGAACACCATATCGGGCCTCGATGGCAGCGCGGAGCAGCTCCTTCGCCAGGCTGTCGCCGCGTGCGAGCAGAAGAGCAGACATAACCTCTTTCTCGTTGTTTCATCAACACTTCTAGTTTACGTCATCTTAGGGCGCGTTGGATCATGAATCTGGTGGGTTTGTGGGTGACGTTTGCCCCTGACGCCGTCGCGCCGTCCGCCTTAAGTCGCAGCCCGAAATCCGCCCGGCGTTGGACGACGCGCTCGCTCGCCTGTGGAAGAATGGACGGATACCGACCCTTTGCCACGGAGCTGCCGCTATGAACCGCCCGTCACCCATTCTGCAGACGATCATGTTATCCATCGGTGCGACTGCCACGGCCTACCGCATCTTTCACAACTTCGGCATTTCACTGGCGCTCGGCTGTGGACTGGGTGTGCTCGCCGCCGTCGCCCTCAAGGCCGACGAGCGCCGCCGCGACGAAGAACGCTGGACTATCGAAGAAGAGCGCAAACACCAGCAGAAGGCCCAGGCCGAAAAGCCCGCCGAATAGGGCGCGGAAATCGAACGGGGCCGGCCATACGCGCCGACCCCGTTTGATATCTAACAGGACGATAACGAGCGTCTTCCACTCGTTACTCATCACTCACCACTCGTTACTTCTCTAATACACCGGCATCGTCTCGTCGACGTCGTTGGCCCACGCCAGAATGCCGCCGGCCATGTTCACCAGTCGCGTCGGCTCGTAGCCCAGGTCGCGCAGCGTCTCGATCACGCTCATGCTGCGCACGCCGGAGCGGCAGTGGACGATGATCTCGCGGTCGGTCGGAATCTGGTTCAGCACGGTTTGCTCGCGGGCCTGCGCGCCGCTCGCCACCTGATACGCCGCCAGCTCGATCTGGCTCTTGGGGATCTTGATCGTGTTCGGCATGACGGCGATTTCCCACTCTTCCGGGTTGCGCACGTCCAGCACAAACAGGTTCTCGCCCGCATCCAGCCGCGACTTCAGCTCCAGCGCGTCGATCTGCGGGACCGGCACCTCGAAGTTGTAGCGCGTCTCGACGTGGTCGTTGGCCGGCACGCCGCAGAACTGCTCGTAGTCGATCAGCTCCACATCCTCAGCCGGAATGCCGCACACCGGGCAGTTCGGGTTCTTGCGCACTCTAATCGTCGTGAACGACATTTCCAGCGCGTCGTACAGCAACATGCGGCCCACCATCGGGTCGCCGATGCCGGTAATCAGCTTAATGCCCTCGGTCGCCTGCATCGTGCCAATCGTACCCGGCAGCACGCCCAGCACGCCGGCTTCGGCGCAGCTCGGCACCAGCCCGGGCGGCGGCGGCTCCGGGAACATGCAGCGATAACACGGGCCTTCCTTGGCGTAAAACACGCTCAGTTGGCCTTCGAAGCGCAAAATGCTGCCGTATACGTTGGGGATGCCCAGCTTGACGCAGGCGTCGTTGACGAGGTAGCGCGTCGGGAAATTGTCGGTGCCATCGATGACGACGTCGTAGCCGCGCATGATCTCCAGCGCGTTGTCCGACGTCAGCGGCACGTTGTAGGTTTCGATGGTGATGTGCGGGTTCAGGTCCAGCATCCGCCGGCGCGCGCTTTCGACCTTCAGCATGCCGACGCTGCTCTCGCCGTGGATCACCTGGCGGTGCAGGTTGCTATCATCGACGGTGTCGTAGTCCACCAGCCCAATGCGGCCGACGCCGGCCGCCGCCAGATACAGCGCCAACGGGCTGCCCAGGCCGCCGGTGCCGATCAGCAGCACCGCCGATGCCTTGAGCCGGCGCTGGCCTTCCATGCCGACTTCCGGCATGATCAGATGCCGGCTGTAGCGGCGAATTTCATCGTGGTTCAAATCTGCAAAACGATTGACGACGGGTTCCATAAGCGAAAAAACGTCCTTCACTGGGTCAGGCGACGTCTGCGTCCCTGAGTGTATTCGGAAAGATGACTCACGGTGATCTGGCTCCACAGGCCAGGGTTTAACTTTCCCTGGAGCGCCCTGGGTCGTGCCGGTAACGCATTTCTCTCGGATGTGTGCAGGGACACGCTAATGCAGATTAACAAATAGAGGCGGAGTATCGTAGGGACGCGCTACAGCGCGTCCGGGCGCGAAGCGCCATTCTCCAATATCCGGCTTATTTTGTTAAGTTGCATTAGCGTGTCCGGGCGCGAAGCGCCGTTGTCACCAAAATGCGAATCCACATCCAATCCCAGGCGTCGGCAAGAACTGGGGGGCAAAACCCGACTTAGCCGGCAGCCTGAAGCTGGCGGCGCAGCTTGGCGGCGTCGGCCACGCCGTAATTGACCTCGCGCGCCTGTCCGTGGCGGTCCAGCACGAAGGTCGTCGGCACCGAAAACACGCCCCAGCGCTCGGCGGCTTCGGGCTGCTCGGTCGCGTCAACGCGCACGACTTGCAGGCGCTCGCCCAGCTCGGTCTGGAGCGTTTGCAGCGCCGGCATCTGCTGGGTTTTGCACGGCATACACTGCGGCGTCGTGAAGTAGACGATCGTCGGCACGCCTTCGCGCAGGCCGTGGAGCAGCAGGTCGCGCGGCGCGCTGGCGACGCGCTGCACGTGCCGCCGCGTGTACAGACGGTAGATGACGAGGCCGGCCGCGGCCAGCACGGCGACGAGAAGCAGACGTTCGAGCATGGTTGTTCTCGCCGTCCCTAACGCTGAACCGGCGTGACGGTGAATCCAGGCAGGCCGAGCCGGTTGAGCTGGTAGTACATCCAGCAGCCCATGCAGAAGTTGAGCCAGAAATTGAGGTTCGCCAGCACGACGACGATCCCGACCAGCACCCACGCCAGCACCGTCGCGCCGCTCACCAGCGCGATAAACGCCGCGCCGTTGAACAGCGCGCCCACCAGGAAAGCGAACCGGTGCGGCTCCGGGTTATCGATCACCAGATTTGGCTTGAGCAGCCCACTGGGCTTGAGGACGTTCTGGTAAACCAGCCGGTAGGGCGCGAACGGGGCGGCCAGCGCGCCCAGAAACTGCGCGATGGCGACGAACAGGACCAGTACGGCGCTGTTCAGGATAAAGGCCAGAATCAACAGAATAATCGTCAGCGCCTGGCCTACTTTGAGGCCAGTCTGGTCGACTTTACGAGCGCCTGAAGCAGTCATCAATCGTCCTCCGTCTTTGGACGATAAAGGAGCGGTGTCCGCTCCCCGCGATGGGAGTTAGCGGCTTCCGCCGGCAATGCTTGGAATGATGCGCAGCGCGTCGTTCGGCTCCAGGTCGGTGTCCAGGCCATTCAGGAACCGAATGTCCTCTTCGCCCAGGAACACGTTGACGAAGTTGCGCAGGTCGCTGCCGTTGTACAGGTGCGGCTTCAGGTCGGGATAGCGGGTGACGAGGTCGTTCAGCGCTTCGCCGACCGTCGCGCCGCTGACGTCCACCTGAGCGGTGTTGCTGGTGTAGGGACGCAGCGGCGTCGGGATCTTGATACTTGGCATTCACAGGCTCCTTGCGGTTCTTACACTTTTCCATAACCACGAACAGAGAGGCGAACGGGAGTTGAACCCGCTTTCACGCATTTGCAGTGCGTTGCCTGGCCGTCTGGCTCTCGCCTCATAAGGCTGAAGGGTTTAGCCCTTCGGATCAATCGTCTGCTGCTCGCGCGTCCGGCGCTGGCGCATCTTCTCCAGAAAGCCGCCGACCAGATGCGTCATCGTCTCGACTTCGACCAGAAACGAGTCGTGGCCGAAATAGGCGTCGATGTGGTGGTACTGCACCTCGCGGCCGACATTTTCCAGCGCCGCCACCAGCGTGTAGCCCTGCTCGGCCGGGTAGAGCCAGTCGCTCGAAAACGTCACCACCAGCACCGGACACTGCACCCGCCGCAGCGACGCTTCGACGGTCGGGTAGTCTTCCTGGATGTCGAAGTAGTCGAGCGCCTTGGTGATGTACAGGTAGCTGTTGGCGTCGAAACGCTGGGTGAATTTCTGACCCTGGTATTGCAGATAACTTTCGATCTCGAAGTCGACGCCGAAGTCGTAGGCCAGCCCGTTGACGCTGCGCGAGCGCCGGGCAAACTTGTGCTCCAGCGAGTACTCGCTCATGTAGGTGATGTGGCCGACCATCCGCGCCACCGACAGCCCGGCGTTCGGCGGGGTGCGGCCGTAGTAGTCGCCGCCGTTCCAGTGCGGATCGGCGTAGATCGCCTGCCGCCCGATTTCGTTGAAGGCAATCGCCTGCGTGGACGAGCGCGGCGTCGCCGCGATGAACAGCACCGACCCGACTCGGTCAGGATAGTCGACCGCCCATTGCAGCGCCTGCATCCCGCCCATGCTGCCGCCGGCGACCGCGAACAGGCGCGTGACGCCCAGCCGGTCGAGCAGGTGGTATTGGGCCTGAACCATGTCGGCGATCGTGACGACGGGGAAACGCAGTCCGTAGGGGCGTCCGTCTGGCGCGGCGGACGATGGCCCGCTGCTGCCCTGGCAACCGCCGAGGACGTTCGAGCACACCACATAGAAGCGCTCGGTGTCGAACATCTTACCGGGGCCGACCGCGTCGTCCCACCAGCCGGGATGCTCGTGCGGATCGTCGCTATAGTAGCCGGCCACGTGCGAATCGCCCGACAGCGCGTGGCAGATCAGGATGGCGTTCGAGCCGTCGCTGTTCAGCCTGCCATACGTTTCGTAGGCCAGAGTAAAGCCGTCCAGGGTCGCGCCACTGCGCAGGGAGAGCGGCTGGTCGAAGTCGGCATACTGGCGCTCTACAATGCCGACCGAACGCGCGTCAAACGGACGACGCGCAGCGCCATTTTGGTTCGTCATGGTTCGCCTCTTGTCCGGTGCCGCCAGCATTGTAACGTACCTCAATCTCCGTCTGCGAGGGTCCAGGATTCCGATGGACTGCACGCTCATGCGCTGCTTACTTCCGACACCCGACGCCGTACCCAAAACCCGTTCTACTGCCAGCGCGGGCACGGCGTGCCGTGCCCCTACGCCTCGCCCGCTTCATGTTGGTAACCCATTTCGCGAGAACGTTGCTGTACGGGCAGTACGGTTTCCCTAAGGACGATTTCCAGATGCCAGCCCGTTCCCAGATTTGGTCTTTCTCCCCTCTCCCTCAGGGAGAGGGGCCGGGGGTGAGGGCGAGACCATCGAACGCTTAAAGAAACCGTATTGCCGCGTAGGGGCACGGCGTGCCGTGCCCTTTCCCCTTCGCTCGCCTGTCGCCCTGCCGCCAACCCGGCGATCCCGCCGCCCTGCGCTCCCCTCTCCCTGAGGGAGAGGGGCCGGGGGTGAGGGCATCTTCTACGTCGTCGCGTGAACCGTCTTGCCCTGCGCGATCGTCAGCGCCTGATCCAGATCCCACAGAATATCGTCGATGTTCTCCAGGCCGACCGCCAGACGGATGTAGTCCGGCGACACACCGGCGGCGTTCTGCTCTTCCTCGCTGAGCTGCGAGTGCGTGGTCGACGCCGGGTGAATGGCGAGCGAGCGCGCATCGCCGACGTTCGCCAGGTGCGAGAACACCTTCAGGTTATCGATGAACTTGCGACCGGCGTCGCGCCCGCCCTGAATGCCGAAGCCGATGACCGCGCCCGCGCCCTTGGGCAGATACTTCTGGGCGCGCTCGTAGCTGGGGTGGCTCGGCAGGCCGGGGTAGTTGATCCAGCTCACCGACGGGTGCTGTTCCAGCCACTGGGCCACCGCCAGCGTATTGCTGACGTGGCGTTCCATGCGCAGCGCCAGCGTTTCCAGACCGATCAGGTTCAGGAAGGTGTTGAACGGCGCCTGGCTGCCGCCCAGGTCGCGCAGGCCGACGACGCGCGCCCGGATGATGAACGACAGCGGCCCGACCAGATCGTAAAGGACCGCGCCGTGGTAGGCCGGTTCCGGCTCCAGGAAGCCGGGGTGACGCCCACTCGCCTTCCAGTCGAACTTGCCGCCGTCGATGATGACGCCGCCGATGCTCAGACCGTGGCCGCCGATCCACTTGGTGGTCGAATGCACGCTGATGTCGACGCCATGCTCGAACGGCTGGAACAGGTAGGGCGTACCGAAGGTGTTGTCGACCACCACCGGAATACCGTGGCTGTGCGCCAGCGCCGAAATGCCCTCGAAGTCGGGGATTTCGAGCTTCGGATTGCCGATCGTCTCAAGATAGATCAGCTTGGTCTTGTCGTTGATGTATTGCTCGAAGTCGGCCGGGTTGGTGCCTTCGACGAAGTGCGTCTTGATGCCCAGCCGGTCGAGGGTGTACTTCAGCAGCGTGTAGGTGCCGCCGTACAGCGCTGCCGACGCCACCACCTCGTCGCCGGCGTTCGCCAGCGTGGTGATCGCCAGCGTCTCGGCGAACTGGCCGGACGCCGTCGCCAATGCCGCCACGCCGCCTTCGAGCGCGGCGATGCGCTCCTCGAACACGGCGTTGGTCGGGTTCATGATGCGGGTGTAGATGTTGCCCGGCTCGGCCAGCGCGAACAGCGCCGCGGCGTGGTCGGTGTCGCGGAACTGGTACGAGGTCGTCTGGTAGATCGGCACCGCGCGCGAACCGGTGGTCGGGTCGGGCTGGTAGCCGGTGTGCAGCGCCTGGGTCTCAAAGTGCAGTTTCTTGCCGTTTACGTTCGCCATTCAAACAGACTCCCATGATTGATGTGCCGGTGCAGTGTGGTTACCCTCATCCTGGGAAGAGGGGCTTTCTGGTTTCGTTCGCGAGAGGATTAACCTCGGCTTCTCGTAGATGCCAGTCAATTCGGTTTTCCAATTAAAGGCGGACGTGTGTAGGGACACGCTAAAGCGTGTCCGGGCGCGAAGCGCCATCAGCAAGATCCGGCCTAAAATGGACTCCGCAGAGCATCCGGCGAACCTACTCGTTACTCATCTCTCGTTACTCGTTACTGTCCTAAGGCTGGTCGCCCTTGCGGATCGGCGTCGCGATCAGGTTGCCCCACTCGGTCCACGAGCCGTCGTAGTTGCGGACGTTGTCGTAGCCCAGGATGTACTTCAGCGCGAACCACGTATGGCTGCTGCGCTCGCCAATCCGGCAGTAGGTCACGATCTCGTCGGCGTCCGGGCTAACGCCCTTACCGGCGTAGAGCTTCTCCAGCTCTTCCTTGCTCTTGTAGGTGCCGTCTTCCGCCACCGCCTGCGCCCACGGAATGTTGGCCGCGCCGGGGATGTGGCCGGCGCGCTGGGCGGTTTCGCTCATGCCCGGCGGGGCGATAATCTCGCCGCTGTACTCGGCCGGGGAACGCACGTCCACCAGCGCGACGCCTTCTTTTTCCAGGCGCTGGCGCACGTAGTCGCGGTCGGCGCGGTATTCCGGCTTCACGCCCTGGACCGCGTACTGGCTGGCCGGGTAGCTGCTGGTTTCGGTCGTGGTTTCGCGGTTTTCCGCCAGCCACTTCTTGCGCCCGCCGTTCAGCAGCGAAACGTTCTCGTGACCGTAGTACTTCAACACCCAGAAGGCGTAGGCTGCAAACCAATTGTTGTTGTCGCCGTACAAAACGATGTGCGTGTCTGGGGAAATGCCGGCTTCCGAAAGCAGTTTTTCGAGGTCTTCCTGGCTGATGATATCGCGGTTAGTCTGGTCCTGAAGCTGGGTCTGCCAGTTAAACGCTACCGCGCCGGGAATGTGGCCGCTTTCGAACTGGGTCGTGTCGACGTCCACCTCGACCAGCCGGACGCTGTCCTTGTTGTCGGCAACCCATTGTGTCGAGACAAGTGCTTCGGTCATGTCATATGCTCCTGAGTGCGGTAGTCAAAGTCAATTGGGCGAAAAACATACGGTGTCCATCGTTGGATACTGCTCCCCAGCGCTCAACCGTCGCGTCCTGGCCCGACGGCTGAGCGCTGGAAGGCAGCGCCCCGAAACCTGCGAACGGTTACGACGCTTCCCCGGCGCTGTTCACCACCAGCGTTTCTTCGGCGAACTGCGTCCGGTCGGCCTGGAGCTGCCACACGCGCATCTCGCGCGCCTGGCCCTCGCGCACCGACGTGATGATGTAGACGAAGTTCGGCAGCGCGTGGTCGCGGTCGAACACCGATGGGATGGCCGGTGAATCCGGGTGGCTGTGGTAGTAACCGACCAGCGAATAGCCGCTCGCTTCGGCCTGATCTTCCAGACGCACCCAGTCCTGCGGCGTCATGGCATAGCGGTGGTACTGCTCTTCGGTCGGGTAGATGTTCTCGACCCGCGTGACGTCGGCAACGCGCACGGCCCCGTCTTCCAGGACGCCAAACAGAAAGCCGCCGCCCTCGTTGGGGTAACTGGCGACCATCTCTTCGAAAATACGCTGTTGCAGCGACGGTGTTACGACGACGTTCATGCCATTCCTTCTATTCGTGACCGGAGCCAGAAACGAAAAGAGCCGACCAGGACGGTCAGCTCTTTAGTCTGCGCACACATGCGGCAGGATGCCGCTCGCGTGTCTCACGCCCTGGTTGCCTCGTTCGTATAAGCCATACACATGCACATCATACCCGTGCGCATCGTGCGCACAGGGTCGGCCATCAGGCAAGGGGTGAAAGACACAATCAGGTTGCTCATAGGGCAAAGCCTACCACGTCCGGAAAAATGTTGTCAAGCCCCCAAATTTCTATCGCCAGCGCTGCCTGGTGCAGGCAAAGGTTGTCAGAGAAAAGCTTGACAGCGTGACAAGCGGGTGCGGTTGCGTCGCGTCCACGGAACCTCACCCCCTCTCTATCGCTGCTTTTTGCGATGGAGAGAGGGGACCAGATCGTCTCAACAGGTCAATGGCGCGCCTGGCTCCCCCTCTCCATGACCCGTTCTTTCAGTCATGGCGAAGCGCCCCGACGAAGGAGGGGGAAGCCGGAGGCCGCGCAGGGGGCCGGGGGGTGAGGTTCCGTGCGGATACCGCCCATTGCTCACGTGTCAAAAGGCTCACTGACAACCTTTGCCTGCACCCGCACCCTCCGGTCTTGTCGCCAATCGGGCGGCGATGTGTGACAATAGAAGTCAACTTACTGGCCTTCGTGCGCCGCCGCACCGCGAACGCTGGCACATGTCGAGGACGTCATGGTGATAAAACGTTACGCTTTCCTCCTCGTCATTCTTCTAACACTGTTTATGCTGCCGGCCGCGCCTGCCGCCGCCCAGGACGACACTGACGGCGACGGCACCCCCAACGGCCTCGACGTCTGCCCGAATGAGGGTGGACCGGCCTGGGCCAGCGGTTGCCCCGACAGCGACAGCGACCACACCCCCGACGTCAACGACGCCTGTCCTGGCGTCGGCGGCCCGGCCGCGAACCTCGGCTGTCCGGAAGATCAGCCCCAGTTCCAGCCAACGGCCCCGCCGGCGCAGTCGCCGACGACCGCGCCGGTTCGGCAGTCGCCCCCTGTGCAGGCGACCCCGGTTCCCACGACCGCCGTCACCCTGCCGCTCATTCCGTCCGGGCCGCGCATCACCTTGCCGAGCGAAAACGCTTGCGTGCTCACGCCCGATGGCGGCGAGCCGATCAATCTGCGCGCCGTGCCGTCGCTGCAGGGTGGCGTCATCGGCAGCTTCGAGCCGGGCAACCGCGCGCTGGCATCGCTGCCGGTGGTCGTGCTGGAAGGCGAAAGCTGGTATCTGACCGGCGGTGGCTGGCTGGCCGGGCGGACGATGCAGGGCACGCCGCTCTGTGCCGAGCTACCCGTGCTGACCTTTGCCGAGTCGGACACCACCATCGTCAATCAAGACAACAGCCTGTCGCCGTCGATCCCGGTCGGCATGGGCGAAACCCGGCCCATTCAGCTTTACATGATGCCGGCCAGCGTCAGCCTGCTCACTCAGCTTGCCGCGCGTCTCCAGCTTCCGGCCGGCGAGGGCATGGTCGGCCTTCGTTTTCCGTCGTTGCGCGGTGCCGGCAATGAAATTCTCCTCGGACTGCTCACGCCGCTCAACTGGGCGATCCAGGACGACGGCTCCGAGCCGGATCTGGTCAACAGCTTCTACGTCGGCTATCCCGAACGTGTCGCCGAAGGCTTCGCCGCCGTCGCGCGCAACACGCTGGTGGTCGACATGGCCGCCCAGCAGGGCGCGCCTTTCACGCTGGCGCTCTCCGGCATTGGCCGCCTGCGCCTGATTGGCGACAGCGCGCCGACCGGTATGCGCATCTGCACCGGCCCGGTCACGCCGGTCGTCAGTGCCGAAACCGGCTTGATGCTGCCGGAGGAAGTCTGTCCGGAAGGGCAGGTCATGCCGGGGATCGCCGGAATCGCCGTCGACGACATCGGCGGTATTCTGCTGCTCAACGCCGAAAGCGCGCGCCGGGGCAACCTGCTGGTCTATGAAGGCCGTGGCATCGAGCTGATCGTCCAGATGCTGCCGGGGCCGAATCCATCCGGCGGCAGCACGCCGCTGCTCATGCTCAACGAGCCGGCGCGCGGCCTGAGCATCGGTTTCCACCGGCCAACCCAGGGCCTGATCGTCACGATTCAGTAGCCGTATTCGAGGCGCGCGTGTGCGATGGGGTTCGAGAATAGGGCGCTGACGAGTCGCCTTTTTTTCGATTGTGAAGCATACCATTATTCATTGCTGGTGCTATTTCACGGTGTTATACTTATAACAGACGCATGTACGTCCCACCGATGTTATCCCGCCAATTGATAGGCTCCACGTTGCGGCAGCGACAGCTGTCCCTCAACGCGTAAACACGGTGTTACATGGTGTGGTCCCCCCAGCGGGGCCTTTATTGTCGACTGTACGGGGAGATTATTTGATGGCTGAACAGGTGACTATTCATAAGGGCTTAGACAACGTCATCATCGACGAGTCGAAGCTCAGCCTGGTGAATGGGACTGAGGGCAAGCTGGTTTATGCCGGGTACAAAATTGAAGATCTGGCGGCGCATGCGCTCTACGAAGAAGTGGTTTTCCTGCTCTGGGAAGGCCGCCTGCCCAACAAGACTGAGCTTGAAACCCTGCGTTCGGAGATCGCTCGTGCGGCCGTCGTGCCTCAGCCGGTGATCGACATGCTCAAGGCGACGCCCAAGGACGCTAACCCGATGGCCGTCCTGCGCACCGCGATGTCGGCGCTGGCCTACTATGACCCGGACAGCGAGGATAACTCGGCCCCCGCGCTGCGTCGCAAGGCCGTCCGCCTTACCGGCCAGTGCGCCACCCTGTGCGCCGCCTGGCCGCGTATCCGCCGTGACGAAGACGTCATCACCCCGCGTGAAGACCTGACGCTGGCCGCCAACTTCATCTACATGCTGACCGGCGAACCCGACGACCAGACCGCCGCCAACGCCATCAACGCCTTCATGGTGCTTCTGACCGAGCACGGCATGAACGCCAGCACCTTCGTCGCCCGCGCCACCACCAGCACCGGCGCGGACATGCACAGCGCCATCGTCAGCGCCATCGGCACGCTCAAAGGCCCGGCCCACGGCGGCGCGAACACCGAAGCGATGAAGATGTTCATCGAAATCGGCGATCCGTCCAACGTTCAGAGCTGGTTCGACGAGAACATCAAGAGCGGCAAGCGCCGCATCATGGGCATCGGCCACCGCGTTTACAAGGCGCTGGACCCGCGCGCCGCCGTTCTGGTGGAGCGCGCCCGCGAGCTTGCCAGCGGCACCCGCTCGTCCAAGTGGTTCGACATCTCCGAGCAGCTCGCCAATCTGGCGCGCGCCGACGCGTACTTCATCGAGCGTAACCTGTACCCCAACGTCGACTACTACAGCGCCATCGTGCTCTACACGCTCAACCTCGACACCGACATGTTCACGCCGCTCTTCGCCATGAGCCGCATGGCCGGCTGGACCGCGCACATCATGGAGCAGCAGGCCAACAACCGCCTGATGCGCCCGGACGTGCTCTACACCGGCCCGATGGACCTGGCGTGGGTCCCGGTCGACGAGCGCTAGCCGCCCTCTAACCCTGCTAAAACTGCTCTGTTGCAAAGTCTGCTTCTACACTGATGCTCCATTGGCTCCCCCTCTCTAGCGCCCGTTTTTGGCGGTGGAGAGGGGGCCGGGGGGTGAGGTTCTGCGGACGCAATCGCAGCCTGTGCAATATAGCAGCTATAGGCTCCATCCCCACCGTGTTTAGCGGCGGGCGATGGGGCTTTTTTGTTGCTCTGGTGCGACTTGAGTGATTTATAACGAATTTAATTGTTGTCGCTGCTATAATGAGTCGTGTGCGCATGACCATTACACCAAGGACAACGACTCATGCTCCCGTTGCAGGACATTAACCCCACTCGCCGCGTCCCAATTCTGACCTATCTCTTGATTGTCATTAACGTCCTGGTCTTTCTCTGGGAGCTGACGATGCCCGAAGCGCAGCTCAGCCAGACGTTCGTCAATCTGTCGGTCGTGCCGGCCAACGTCACGGCCAACCCGTTCTCGTTGGAAACCATCTCCGACTTCATCCGCAGTATGTTCTTCCACGGCGGCTGGGATCACATTCTCGGCAACATGCTCTACCTCTGGCTGTTCGGCGACAACATCGAAGACCGCTTCGGTTCGATTCTCTACCTCGTCCTCTACTTCGTCAGCGGCTTCGTCGCCGGCATCGCCCAGGTCATGCTCGACCCCAACTCCACCATTCCGCTGATCGGCGCGTCCGGCGCGATTGCCGGCGTGCTCGGCGCGTATCTGGTGCTCTTCCCCGGCGTCAAGGTGCGCGGCATCGTTGTGCTGGGTCGCATCAGCGCGATGCAGGAATGGCCGGCCATCATCGTGCTCGGCCTGTGGTTCGTGCTTCAGGTCATCAACGGCGTCGGTTCGCTCGGCGCAAACGCCGAGTACGGCGGCGGCGTCGCCTTCTTCGCCCACATCGGCGGCTTCATTGCCGGGGCGGTCATCGCCTTCATCTTCATGCAGATCGTCCCGCAACCGCCGGCCGCCGAGCGCCGCGAAGCGCTCTACCAGCGCGCCCAACGCTAGACGCTGTAGCCGCTGCCAGGCACTAGATCGTTCAACCGCATGGTTCAATGGTGCGTCTTAACGGGATTGGAGCTATTCCCAGATATATCGCTCTGATGAGTTTTGACGAGCAAGACCGGTAATTGATCGAGCGGACGCGCTATAGCGCATCCCTACGAAACGGGCGTGTAGGGACACGCTACAGCGTGTCCGGGCGTGAAGCGCCATTTCCGATCTTGTTTATCAAATCTCATTATGTGCCCCTCTCCCCTTGTGGGACGGAGCGCCCCGAGGAACGAGGGGGAAGCCGAAGGCCGCGTAGGGTGGCGCGCAGCGCCGGGGTGAGGGGTACTCAGCGCAACCCCAACGAGTGACTCGCTTTGGGTCACTCGTTTTCGCTTGACCAGCATCGCCTTACCCCCACGTCAGCGGCCGGCTCGGCCCGTGCCCCGGATGCAGCATCCGCGCGCCCTTTGCCCGCAGTGCGTCCCAGCTCGCTGCAACGATCTCGGCCGTCGCCCCTTCGCTCATCCCCGGCGGCGTCAGGTCGCCGGTGAAGGCTGTGCCGTCGTCCAGCACCAGCGACACGCTGTCGTCGCTGTGCCCCGGCGTATGCACAATTTCGCCGCCGATCCCCAGCCCGGCCAGGAAGGCCCGGCTTCCGCCTGTCGTCAGGTCGATGGTGTCCTTGAGCGTGATCGGCAGATAGGGCATCTCTGGCTTCATGTATTGCGCAAACGTCGCCACCGCCTCGCGTTGCACGTCCAGCACCAGCAGCCGCACGCCGCGCTGCTTCAAATCCTGCGCGATACCGGCGTGGTCGGGGTGGTAGTGCGTCGCCAGCAAATAGCCAATGCTCTTGAGGGCGATGTCCTTGCGCTTCAGGTTGGCTTCCAGTTTCGGCAGCGTCCCCGGAAAGCCGACGTCCACCAGCAGCCGCGTCGTCCCCTGTTGCAGCACGTAATAGTTGGTCGAATCGTAGCCGACGTTGACGATATTCATTCGCTACCTTTCCCTACTTCGCCGCTATTTTACAGCCGCCGTGCGACTTTCCGCGCGTCGCCTGCGTATTGAGGTCATATGCGGATGGCGACAGTACAATAGCGAGTCTGAGCTGACTTGCTTGCGATAGGGGACCGCCATGACGACTGCCGTAAAACTCATCTGCACCGAATGCAACGCCGAGGCCGGCCCGCTGGACTGGCGCTGTACGGCCTGCGGTGGCCCGATCGACTTCGCCGAGCCGGTGCGCTTCCGAGCCGACGCCATCGACGAGGGCGACTTCAGCCTCTGGCGTTACGCTGCCATGCTGCCGGTCGAGCGCCGCTTCACGCTCGGCGAGGGCCTGACGCCGCTCGTCGCGACCCCGATCGACGGGATGAAGGTCTACGCCAAGCTCGAATACCTCAACCCGACCGGCTCCTATAAGGATCGCGGCACCGTCACCATGATCAACCACCTGCTGGCGCACGGCGTCGAGACGGTGGTCGAAGACTCGTCCGGCAATGCCGGCGCGTCGGTCGCGGCCTACAGCACCGCCTCTGGCATCTACGCCCGTATCTTCGTGCCGCAGACGGCCGCCGCCGGCAAGAAGGCGCTCATCGCCCGTTTTGGCGGCGAGCTGGTCGAAGTGCCGGGGCCGCAGCACGCCAAGACCGAAGCCTGCATGGAAGCGGCCAAAACCACCACCTACGCCAGCCACGCCTGGAGTCCGTACTTCGTCCTCGGCCAGACGACGGTCGCCTGGGAGGTGTGGGAGCAGATGCGCTGGCGCGTGCCCGACGTCATCCTGTCGCCGGTCGGCCACGGCGGGCTGTTCCTCGGCTTCGCGCGCGGCTTCCAGGCGCTCTACGAGGCCGGCCTGATCGAGCGCGTGCCGCGTATGATCGCCGTCCAGTCGACCGGCTGTGACCCGGTCGTGCGCGCCTGGGAAACCGGCGCGGAAGTCCCGCCGCACGTCACGCCCACCCCGACCGTCGCCGACGGCATCATCGTCGAGACGCCGGTGCGCGGCAAAGAGGTGATGCGCGCCATCCGCGAGTCGAACGGCGCGGCCATCCGCGTCGACAACGAGGCCATCCTCGACGCGCAGACACGGCTGGCGTGGCATGGCCTGGTGGTGGAGCCGACCAGCGCCGCCGCTGCCGCCGCCCTGCCGGAAGTGCGCCGCCTGCTCGGCCCGGACGTCGAAATCGTCATGCCGCTCACCGGCAACGGCCTGAAGATGCTGGGCTAAGCCAGCCTGTCGCGATGTTCCCGCTCTCGGTGTGGAAGCCATCGACCGCCGAACACGCCGTCGCCGAATCAAACGGGCAGGTTTTATAACGGTTGTACAACATCGCTTGTTTGTCCGATGCACCAACGTTGCCTTTAAGACTCGCTCCCCTCGCCCTGAGGGAGAGGGGCCGGGGGTGAGGGCTGCGTCGCCATCGAGGCGATTACCCAGGGAAAGGAAATCATCTTATGTTACCGATGCGCACCATCAACAATCCGACCCAGCGCACGCCCTACCTGACCTACGGGCTGATTCTGGCGAACGTGCTGGTGTTCCTGTGGGAGACGACCAAGCCGCTCGGCGAGCTGAACACCCTCTTCTACACCCTGTCGGTCGTCCCCTGCGAGATCACCCGCAGCCCGTTCTCGCTGGAAACCGGCGTCGACATCTTCCGCAGCATGTTCCTGCACGCGAGCTGGCTGCATCTGCTCGGCAACATGCTCTACCTGTGGATCTTCGGCAGTAACGTCGAGGATTGGTTTGGCCGCCGCGCCTTCCTCGGCCTGTACTTCGGCAGCGGCATCGTCGCCGCGCTGGCGCAGACTGCGCTCCATAGCACTGCCTGCGTCCCGCTGGTCGGCGCAAGCGGCGCGATTGCCGGCGTGCTCGGCGCGTTCTTCGTCCTCTATCCCGGCGTTCACGTTCGCGTCGGCGTCATCTTCTTCCGCTTCTTCCTGAAGACCTTCCGCGTGCCGGCGCTTTTCGTGCTCGGCTACTGGTTCCTGATCCAGGTTTTCAACGGCGTCACCTCGCTCGGCGCGGATACGCTGTCCGGCGGCGGCGTGGCGTTCTTCGCCCACATCGGCGGCTTTGTGGCCGGCGCGCTGCTGGCGTTCGTCGCCACGATGCTGCGCCCCGCGCCGCATGTGCTCGACACCGGCCTCTAGCCGCGATTTGTCGGTGACTGGGCGGTGCGGAGCGCCTGTCTGAAGCTGCACTGCTGCAAAGTCCGCTTCTACACAAATGCTCCACAGGCACCCCCTCTCTATCGCTGCTTTTCGCGATGGAGAGGGGGCCGGGGGGTGAGGTTCCGGCGACTCAAGCATAACCTTCGTGCCTATCTATGTGCCGCACTGCGCACCCTGGCCGCGCATGAGTATTTCCCCTCATGCGCGGCCAGTGTTTTCGCAGATAATTGGTTTGACGCGCGCCCAGTTTATCGGTACTGTACGCGCCATTTATTCGGCGTACCGGGCAGCGCGCCCGTACAGGGCAACCAGACACCATGCTCCCAATTGGCGACATTAACCCCACCCGGCGCACGCCGTACCTGACCTACATCCTGCTCGGCATCAACATCGTCGTCTTCGTGCTTCAGCTCGGCATGAGCCAGCGCGAGCTGCAATACATGTACATCGATCAGTCGGTAGTGCCGCGCCTGTTCAGCGCCGCGCCCTTCTCGCCGGAATCGCTGCTCGACGGCCTGCGCAGCATGTTCTTCCACGGCGGCTGGCTGCACCTGCTCAGTAACATGCTCTACCTGTGGATCTTCGGCGACAATGTCGAAGACCGCTTCGGCCCGCTGCTCTACCTGCTGGTCTACTTCGGCAGCGGCTTCGCGGCCATCTTCGCCCAGGTCGCCATCGACCCAACCTCGCCGGTCCCGCTGGTCGGCGCGAGCGGCGCGATTGCCGGCGTGTTGGGGGCCTACGCCCTCCTGTTCCCCGGCGCGAGCGTCCGTGGACTGGTCTTCTTCGGCTTCTTCGCCCAGTTCGTGCGGCTGCCGGCGCTGCTGGTGCTCGGCTTCTGGTTCGTGACGCAGCTCTTCAGCGGCGCGGCCTCCATCGGCCCGCAGACGGCATCGGGCGGCGGGGTGGCCTTCTTCGCCCACATCGGCGGCTTCATCTTCGGGCTGGCGGCGGCCTGGCTGCTGAGTTTCGTCTCGCCGAAACCGCCGGAGCCGCGCAGCTTCTACGAGGCGTAGTGACAATTTCTGTCACAAGTCTTCGCGGAACCTCACCCCCCGGCCCCTTCTCCAAATCGTGATGAAGCGTCCAATTTAGAGAGGGGGGAGCCAGACGCGCTATTGACCTGTGGAGACGATCTGGTCCCCCCTCTCTAGCGCCCGTTTTTGGCGGTGGAGAGGGGGTTAGGGGGTGAGGTTCCGTGGGCGCGACGCAACCGCCCCTGCTTATCACGCTGCCAACCTTCGCCCTGCCACTGGATTTCCCGGCGCGGCAGGCGGCGGCTGTTAATAGTCGGCAGCAATCGCGTTAAGCACATTAAATCTAAAGGCATCGGGGCCACGCTTCGCCTATAGTCGGCGTCGTGGCCCCGCTTTGATTCATCGCGCCACGTGGTCACGGTTTTCTGAGTGTGCTTTTTCCGGTTGAGGTGAAAATGAGCATGGATTTTGAGGGAATCGAGGGCGCGACGCCCGGCGTCATTATTGGCGGCAAGAACTTTGTCTCGTCGGGTACTGTGCGCGACGTTGGCATCGACTTCACCCGCCTGTTTTACATGCTCTACCAGCAGATGGACAGCCAGGTCATCCTGGCCGACTCGAAGGCGCAGCTCATCATCACCGCCAACGCCATCATCATCGCCTCGATCACGCTCGACCAGGGTGCGCTGCGCCGTATCGTCGACGCCGGCACCGCGCTGCCCGACCGCATCGGGCTGGCGCTGTCGGTGCTGATGATCGGGTCGATCATCCTGTCGGTCTTCTTCGCGCTGGCGACTACCCGGCCGAACCTGGCCCCACCGGCCCAGGTCGTCAACCTGTTCTTCTGGGGCCACGCCGCCCAGATGCCCGAAGCCGACTACCGCGAGCAGTTCATGAACATGACGATCGAAGAGGTCAAGCAATCGGTCCTCACCCAGATTCACGCCCGTTCGGGGGTGGTGGCGCGCAAGTTCCGCTACGTCCAGCGCAGCCTCGACTTTCTGTTCGTGTCGCTCATTCTTTACCTGCTGACGTATCTGGTCCACGGCCTGGCGTGAAGCAGGTACGAGCCAGGGTTGTCAGGCAAATGCCTGACAGCGCGACAAGCTGGAGTGGTTGTGTCGCGTCTACGGAACCTCACCCCTCACCCCTTCGCGGCCTCCGGCTTCTCCCTCCTTCGTCGGGGCGCTTCGCCAAATTGAAGTGCAAATTTGGAGAGGGGGAACGGACTGTCTTAACAGGTCAATAGCGCGCCTGGCTCCCCCTCTCTATCGCTGCTTTTCGCGATGGAGAGGGGGCCGGGGGGTGAGGTTCCGCGCTGATACCGCCGGTCCACCGTTTCCCTGACAACCTTTGCCTGCACCCCGTAAGACCGCCCCTGCGCACAAAAGTTCTGATCGGGTTATAATCCGCCGGCATGAGCGGAATCGAGCGACGACCCACCAACCGCGCGCTGGCCCAGTCGGACGGCCCAGCCTTTAACCTGCTTGCCCTCCTGCCGGGCCGCGCGAGCAGTATTCACACGCAGCGCGCCTACTATCGCTGGATCGACCATTTTCTCGTCACCGTCGCCGGGCTGAAGCCAACCGCCGGCGACGCCCGTTTCCGGCGCATGGGTGCGCTGCCGGTGGACACGCTGCAAAAGTGCCTCAGCGCGCCCCAGCTTCGCGCCTGGCTGGGCATACTGGCGACCGACGGCCACGGACGCCAGGGGTTGAATCAGGCCCGCGCCGCCATCATCACGCTCTCGAACCTGCTGGCCGAGTCCGGCTGGCTGGACGACTACACCAGCGCGGCCATGAGCAACGTCCGTCTGCCGAACGCCGAAGACGGCCAGCGGCCCGGTCGCTGGCTGTCGCTGGAGCAAATCCGCCGGCTGATGGCGGCGGCCGGCGACATCGGCACCTCGCAAAACCAGATCGTCCGCAACCGGCTGGTCATCACCATGCTCTGCACGATGGCGCTGCGCCGTGAAGAGGTTGCCGCCATTCGCTGGCAGGACCTGGGTATGCAGAACGACCGCATCGTCCTGCGCGTGCATGGCAAGGGCCGCAAAATGGGCCTGATCGACATCCCGCGCCCGGTGATCGGCGCGCTCGAAGCCTGGCGGCGCTGCATCGCCGTGACCGAACCGCGACCGCTGCAGAATAGCGCGCTGGTCCGACGGTTGTGGAAGGGCGGGCGCATCAGCCGCATGGGGCTGACGTCTGACGGCATCTGGTTGATCGTCAACGACGCCGCCAACGCCGCCGACCTGGGCCACGTCGCCCCGCACGACCTGCGCCGCTCGGTGGCCGGCGCGCTGCAAGAGGCCGGCGTTCCCATCGAGAAGATCAGCCGGCTGCTGCGCCACAGCAACGTCGCCGTCACCGAACGCTACCTTAGCCGCCTGCCGCAGCGCAACGAGGGCGCGGTCATGATGAGCGACCTGCTCGACCTGGACGACGTCGAATGGCCGGGGCTGTAAGCCTCATTCCACGTTTTCCGCCTCCCAACAGTCTCACAGCTAAGATTCGTGCGAATTTAGTATGGCCGAGCCGCTAACCGCGTGGGCTGTTGTTCCGCTGGTTAGGCCGTGTATGCAAACCCAATGTTATTGACTTGGGAAAGCCCATTCCGCACCAAACCACTTGGCGCATTCTTGGCGTCCTCGGTACGAACGGGGACGAAGTCCCCTGAGCTACCGCCTGCGGGTGGCGACTTGGCGGTTAGGTTTTGTCGGTCTTCGCTTCACCCTTTGGCTCCAAACAGTGGCTACCTGCCTTGCAGACACGCCGCTAGTCGTCGCGCAGCGCCGGCGGGTACAGGGGGTGCAGGCAAAGGTTGTCAGAGAAAAACTTGACAGGTTGATGAGCAGGTGCGGTTGCGACGCGTCCACGGAACCTCACCCCCTAACCCCCTCTCCAAATTGAACTGCAAATTTGGAGAGGGGGACCAGATTGTCTTGACAGGTCAGTATCGCGTCTGGCTCCCCCTCTCTATCGCTGCGTTTTGCGATGGAGAGGGGGAACCGAATCGTCTCAACAGGTCAGTATCGCGCCTGACTCCCCCTCTCCAGTACTCTGGAGAGGGGGCCGGGGGGGTGAGGTTCCGCGCCGAAACTGCGCGCCTGTCCTTCCCTCAACAGCCGCCAACGTAACGCAAATCACAATTTGTCACACACGAATAATGACAATGTTTATAGGGATACCCTCTGCGGTATCCCCTTACTCCCCATAACGCCAAACGGGCTGGCCGTGTGGATGAACTCCACCGGCCAGCCCGCGTACTGTTCAGGCGGCGCACCTTACCAACCGAAACGTCTACATTCCAGTTCGCAGGCTGTAACGAGAACCGCGAGTACCGTCTTTGCCCTTACTCGTTACTCACTACTCGTTACTCGTTACTTCTTCCCTACACGTACTCGTCGTCGTGCTGGTCGCGCTTGGGCTTCTCACCCTCCGGCTCGAACTGGCCGTACCAGGGACGACCGGCCATCGGCCCAAACGGGCGCTTCGGCTTCTCTTCGCCGCCTTCGCGTTTCCAGTCGGGTTGCCAGCCGCCACGCGGCCCAAAGCCACGCGGCCCGGTGCCGTACTGCCAGCCGCTGCGCGGCCCGAAGCCCGGTTGCCAGTCCCCGCGCATGTGCGCGAAGGCGAACGCCAGCAGGCCCAGCCCGAATAGCGGCAGCCACAGGCCGGACTTGAAAATAGCGAACACGACGAACAGCCCGATGAAGAGCATGAACGGCGAGCCGTGATGGCCGCGGCCCCAGCCGTGCCCGTGTTCCCAGCCCGTCGCGCAATAGGTGGATCTTTGCATGATGTCTCACTCCT
>Ga0351855_1045_pt2 | contig 30089 bp, 28 predicted proteins | sample BONcelFGM3001C11_FD_206794 | JGI IMG/M metagenome (GOLD analysis project Ga0351855, IMG submission 206794) | Enriched cells from coal bed in the Powder River Basin, Montana, United States - BONCAT cells FGM rep2 HSBNCT.FGM.300.1.C11 ...
GATCGCCACCATGAAGGGCGAGATCGCCGCCGCAAACGAGGGGCTTGCGGACTATTACGCGGCGCAGAAGACCTTCATGGAAAGCGGCAAGGCCACGCCGGAGCAGGCGCAGGCGTATACCAAGCTGGGCTTGCAGCTGGCGGGCGAGGAGAACACCGCCGCCGACCAAGCACGGAAGGAGGCCATTATCCAAAAGCAGCAGGCGCTTACGGCTGCGCAGGAAGCAGCGGATGAAGGCGGCGCGCTGATCATCAAACAGGACATCACCACCGAGTTCCAAAATGAGGAGCAGGCCAAGAAGGATTATGCGGCTAAGATCGTGGCGATCATCAACAGCGGCGTGGCCGGTGCGCTGGGTAGCGTGCAGGAGGGCGACAGCCGCCTTTCCGCGCTGCTGGACAACTACCTGAAGCTGGGCTTCCTTGGCAGTGTGGACAGCAGCGCGGATACGAGCACGTCCGACCCGGTGTTCCGCCAGAAGGTGCAGGCCATGCTGGCGGGCCTGATGAACGTGGACGCCTCGCAGGTGGACGTCGCGGGCATGGTGGAGAACGGCACGCTGGACGTCGTGCTTGCCAAGTACAAGACCGAGCTGGGCAAGAAAATTACCACCGAGATGGAAACCGGCGATTTCAATCTGGTGCTGGAAATGCTCAAAGGCTCCATGGACGGGGTGGACCTGACCAGCATCGATACCGCCAAGCTCAGCGAGAGCGTGAAGGGCTTGTTCGGGCTGGTGGACTTCAAGGCCACGGGCGGCTCCGTTTCCAAGGACATCTGGCAGGGCGTGGCGGACGGCGCGACGGAAAACGCGGGAACGGCCAAGACCGCCATGGACACCGAAAACAAGAGCCTGATTCAGGGCATCAAAGACCTGTGGGGCATCCAGTCGCCCTCTACCGTGATGAAGGACATCTTCAAAAACGTAATGCTGGGCGGCGCGCAGGGCATCACGGAAAACATCGGGCTTTTCAAAACGCCATTCCAGACGCTTGTGGATACCGACTTTCCCACGCTGGGCGCTGGCATGGTGCAGGCGCTGATCGACGCGGTGAACCTGAAGGCGGAGGATTTCAAGACCGCCCTGAAAAACGCGGTGAGCGGCGCGATCACATCGGCGCAGCTGGTTGCCAACAAGGGCGTGAAGATACCCGTATCGCTGTTGTTTACGGATTCGGTGATCCGCCAGCTCAGCCAGCAACTGGGGCTTGCGCCCTGACCCTGAAAGGAGGACGACATGAAACTGGTTTATACCAGCGACGCGGGGCGCACCTTTGCGTGCGAGACCTCGACGCCCATGCAGCAGGGCGTGCTGCTGACCGAGGCAGACGGGCTGTACGGGTATGAGGCCACGCTGTTCACCAGCGACCAGAGCGATCAGGACGGCAGCACGCTGATCGGCAGCAAGCTATCCGCCCGCCGCATCGGGCTGACGCTCAAGATCATGGCGGAGGTTGTGGAAACCCGACGCGCGGTGATCATGACGCTGCAGCCCAAAACCGTAGGCACGCTGAAGCTGCTGCGCGAGGGGTACGAGGAGCGGGTGATCCGCTGCGTGGTGGAAAAGGTGGCCGTGAACGCCACGGACGGCTCCATCCTGAACGTGTACCTGATGGCACCCAACCCCTACTGGCGCAAGAACGCGGAGAGCCGCGTGTACATCGCCACATGGGAGGCGCTGTTTGGCTATCCGCTGACCATCGAGCAAAACGTGGGCTTCATGTTTGGCCAGCGTACCGAGGAGCGCGTGATCAACGTGCAAAACCCCGGCACGGCGGAGACCGGCATGCGTGTGGTGTTCACCGCCCGCAGCGAGGTGGTGAACCCGCGCCTGTCCGACGCGCTGCACGGCGAGCGCTTCATGCTGGCGAATCTCACACTCCAAGCTAACGACATCCTGACCATTCAGACCGGCAAGGGCGAGAAGCGGGCGACGCTGTACCGGGCGGAGGGCAACGTGGAAAGCAACGCCTTTGAATACCTCGATACGGCGGCGCTCACTTTCCTTCAACTTTCCCCCGGCAACAACTACCTGACCTACAGCGCGCAGAGTGGCGAGGATGCGCTCACGGTCGCGGTGTTTTACTATCCCTGCTATGTGGAGGTGTGAGCATGCTGCTGTGGATTTACACGCCGTATGAGCATGTGCGCACCGGCGTGATCGACAGCCCGGACGGGCTGGAAATCACCAACCGGAGCATAAAGACCGGCGAGCTGGCGTTCACCGTGCCGCTGGATGAATCGACGCGCGCCATCCGGACGGATTGCCTGATCTGGCCGCAGGGCGACCGCACGGCTTACATCGTGACCACGTGCATCAAGGATACGCAGAGCAACGGGCAGGAGACCATCTCCGTGCGCGCATGGTGCCTCAAATGGATTCTGACAAAGCGCGCGTTTCCGGTGTCGAAAATCTTCAAGGGCAAATCCGGCGCGGTGCTCCATCAGATCCTGACGGCCATGAATACCGAAACAAAGAAGCAGTTTCCGCGCTTCAGCTGGAGCATCGATGCGGCGCTGGGCGACGATATCACGCTGGAGGCTACGGAGGGTGAATACGCGGACACGTTCGAGGCGGTTTGCGAGGCCAGCGGGCTGGTGATGGAGGCGCTGTTTGACAGCGTGACGCGGCAGGTTGTGATGCAGGTGACCAAAGGCGCAGACCGGAGCATTGGCAACACCGAAGGCCGCGTGCCGGTGCTGCTGGACGAATCGCTGGAGACCGTCGAGGGCATCGCCTTTACCGAGAGCATCGCGGACGCGAAAAACGTCATGTACATCACCGATGCGGCGGGGCTGATCACTGAGGTGGGGGCGACGTCCAGTACAGGGTATGCGCGCAGCGAGGCGCGCATGGCCGACAGCGGCGGGAAGACCGTGACCAATGCGGATGGCTCCACCACGACGCTCACCACGGCGCAGTACGCGCAAAAAAAGACCGAGGCGGCGCAAAAGGAGCTTGCGAAGCTGGCCGCTGTCAAGAGCGCCACGGGCACCGTGCCGCAGGGTACCAAGCTGCTGACCTTCGGCAGCGACTTCATGCTGGGCGACATCGTGACCGTGCGCAAGGCCAGCTGGGGCACGCAGGTGAACGTGCGCATCATTGCGGACACTCGCAGGGAAAAGAACGGGGCGGTCGTGCGGACGCTGACTATCGGCAGCCCGCTACCGACCATCGGGGAACGGATCAAAAGCTTGAAATGAGGTGGCAGCATGGACATGGACCGGTATTACCCTTACAACGCCATCGCGGGCGACCGGCTGCACGACGCGGACGATCTGGCGCAGATCATCCGCGCGCTGTTTTAGGACGGTGTGGTGATGGTGGCGGCGACCGACCTGCAGGTGCAGGCGGCCACGGCCTTTACGCTGACCGTGAAAGCGGGCACATGCATCGTGGGCGGACGCATCGGCGTGAACCTGACCGATAAAACCGTGACGGTAGCCGCGCCTTTCGTGGGCCTGAACCGCATTGACCGCATTGTGGCGCGCGCCGATTATGCTAACCGCATGACGGCCATCGTGTACCTGCAAGGCGAACCGGCCAGCACGCCGGTCGCGCCTGCGCTCCAGGACGACGCAGACGGGTTTGACCTCCCGCTGGCGCAAATACTGGTGAGCAACAGCGCGGTTAGCATCGGGCAGAACGTGATCACCGACGAACGGGTGATGGCCGCGCCGCTGATCCCCAGCAGCCTTGCCGCGTTGCTGGCCCAGCAGCGGGAAGCCCTGCGCGTGCTGCGCACGGAGGAGCAGGCGGAGTTCGTGGGCTGGTTTACGGAGCTTGAAACTACGCTGAGCGGCGATGAGTACGGCAACCTCATGAACCTGCTCAACGAATACCGCCAGAAAACGTATCAGTTTACGGTGCCCGCCTCCGCATGGGCGCTGGCATCCGGCGATATGGGCGACCGGTACGAAGCCACGGTGAGCGTGGCGGGCGTGGTGGAAAGCAGGCTGGATGCGGATGTGGTGCTGGACGAACCGGTGCATTCGGCGCGCGCTCAGCTGCAGGCGTGGAGCTATGTGAACCGCTTGGATATCACGGCGGGCACGGTGAAGCTGACCTGCTACGACTACAAGCCGCTGGTTGACCTGAACGTTGTGCTGAAGGCGGTGAAGTAAATGGCACAAGCGCTGATTACCCGCAGGGGCATAGCGGAAGTATCGCCGGATTATATGTTTTATCAGGTCGCCAGTGAGGCGGCGTTGCCCGCTTCCGCGCCGAACGGTGCGATTGCGGTGGTCACATCTTCACCCGTAACGCTTCCGCGCGTGGCTGTGGACAGCGGCTTGACAGGCAAGTCGCCGGATTATGTACCGCTGTTTGGCAGCTACAACACGGATATCCCCAAGGCGATCACGCGCAGCGGCATGGCGGGCGGGTATCTGTACGGTGTCGATCGGCTGGCAGCCGGAGGGTTTATCCGGACGCGCATGCAGGCCTACACCTACAGCGCCGCGCTGGGCTGGAAGCGCGTGGTGGATGACCTGATCTGGGATGGAAAGATGCGCCAGCCCATGAAGACGGTCGTGGGCACCTATGGCATCGTGTCGCTGGTGGACGGTGTGCCGCAGCTCACCTACACCAACACAACCGCTCGCAATGCCTGCATTGTGACGCCGACCGCCATCGAGCTGACTGCGGACAAACGATACAAAAAGGCGCGGTTCAGGATTAACATCACTGCGGTTAACGCCAGCCTGGGTGTGTACTGCGGTGTTGATATGGCGAGCAACTTTGAAAGCTTCGCGCCGGGCGGCCTGAGCTGGTTTGTCAGGCATACCACCACCGGGATCAAGGATGTGGAGATTGACCTGTCCAACCTGACGAACAACTACAAAGTGGGCGTAATGGCGCAGGCATCGACGGTGATCGTGCAGCGGATATCGCTGGAGGTGTAGGGCGCGGGACGGCAGCACAGGCAACATAAGCGGGCGGGCTGCATGGCCCGCCCTTTCCAATGGGTTAAGGAGGGGTTTCATGGCGACCAAGATCACCAATGCCGCGCTGATCGCGGCGGGCGAGGCAATGCTCCGAGCGGTGCAAATCACGCCCATCTCTTATGCGGAGATGGACTGTCAGGCGCTGGTGGAGGCGCTGCTGATCGAGTGCGGCATCCCTGCCAAGGCATGCAATCTGGCGGGTAGCAACGCGCACTTCCGCGCCTGCGATTGGCGCGGCACGCCGGAGGAATGCGTGAAACGGCTGGGCGCGGTGCCGGGCGGGGCGCTGCTGTTCATCGTGGAGCCGGAGAGCGAAGCGACCCCGGCCAAGTACCGGGGCGACGGGCTGGGTGATGCCAACCACGTGTACGTGTATCTGGGGGGCGGCCGCGCCATCCATTCCTCGCAGAGCCGAGGCGGCGTGTGCGAGAGCACGAACTTCAAGGGTACCAAGACGGTACCTAATGGCGGCGTAAACTACATCGGCCTGAGCTGCTGGGTGGACTACGGCCTAAGCGATGCGCAGATGGCGGCGCTGGGCCTGACGGCGGAGGCTGCGCAGCCCGCCGCCACGGGCGCGCAGGAGGCCGCCACGGCTGTGGCGGGCATCGACACGAGCGAGTACTACACCGTGAAGCAGGGCTGCCTTGGCGGCGCTGTGCGGCGGCTGCAAGGGTGGCTTGGTGATCTGGGCGCAGGGCTGCAGGTCGATGGGGAGTTCGGCCCGGCGACCAACGCTGCGGTGCGGGCGTTCCAACAGGCGCAGGGGCTGACGGTGGACGGCATCGTTGGCCAGAAAACGTGGGAGGCGCTGGCGGAGGCGCGGAGGGTGGCGATGGCCGCCAAGACCGAATGAAAACAGAGCGGGGTGTTGAAACGATGGACGCTGTATGGCGCTGGATTTGTGCCGCGGTTGGTGCGGTGGGTACGTGGATTGCGTACCTGCTGGGCGGGTGGGACGCGGCGCTGGGCCTCATGTTCATTGCCATGGGGCTGGACTATGTGACCGGGATCATCTGCGCGCTGGTGGGGCGCAGTACCAAGACCGAGAACGGGCGGTTCCTCAGTTGTGTGGCGTACCGGGGCATCACCAAGAAGCTGATGATGCTGGTGATCGTCATGGTGGCCACGATGCTGGACCGGCTCATTGGAACGGACGGCGTGTGCCGGATTGCGGCCATCGGGTTTTATGCCGCAAATGAGGGCATGTCGATCATCGAGAATGCGAGCGCCATGGGCGTGCCCTTCCCCAAGGGTTTACTGGACACGCTGGAAAGGCTCCGCAAGCGCAGCGACGGCGCGGTCGGGATCGAAGAACAAACCGAGGACAAGGACGACGAAACGAAGGAGGGCTGATCATGAAGAAGTGGGTTTGCCTGGTATTGCTGCTGCTGCTCATGCCGCTGCTGCTGTGCGGCTGGGCGCTGGTGCCCGGTGCGATGAGCGAGGGCATGGTAGCCGCGCCGGTGGCGTTTGACGCCACGCCCATCGTGGCGGCGGGTATCGTGCTGATCGGCACGGCGCTGGGTGCGGTGCTGCTGTGGCTCACGTATAAATATCTAGTGCCGCTGCTTAAGGTGCCCATTGTGGGCACCTTGGCGAAGTGGGCGGTAGATCTGGCCGAGAAAGAGCTGGGCAGCGGGAACGGCGAAGCCAAGTTTGATATGGCGGCGGATTACGTGGTGAAGGTGCTGGGGAGCATTCACCTGAAGGTGGATGCGGTGCAGGTAAGGGCGGCGATTGTGAGCGCGTGGACGGCGCTGAATTTGGGGCAGATCGCGGCGGGGGTGAAAACTCCAAGCTGAATTTTACGATTGGCTTGTTCCTATTAGGACTCGGCTTTATGCCGGGTCCTTTTTTGTTCATTATAATCCCAACATACATTTGACATTCCAGAGAAAAATGCTATTATTTTCCTGAATCAAGTCGGCTTCTCCTCGCTCGCGTTTTGGCACAACAATCATAGGTAGACCGATATTAAGCATCATATAACTATTCCCTCCGTACCATTACATAGAGATAGGAGAAGCAAAATGTATTATGCTACCGTCATTCCTAAGTTCTTCGTTTTAATTGATGACCAAGATCTAGCGAGCTGCAAAGATGAATTTATTAAATCAGGTATAGAGCTGCAGATTAACGAACAACGTTCAACTGTCCAAATGGCCGCCTTACAATCCTTAATAGATTTTGTTATACAACCCGAATCCATTCTCGCAATATCCTCTGGAATTGTCAGCGCAGCAGCATATGATATTTTTAAGAATGCGATTTATAGGCTGTATTCAGCAATCTCACCGAGGATTATGGGCACACGAAATTTCTCGAAAATAAGCATGAAGTGTGGTAATGATACATTAGTTATTAGTGCTAAACTATCTAAAAAGCAAATCAACAAAGCAATTGATAGCTTCACAGATATTGTAAAGACAAAGACGATTACCCAGAATTCCGCTCCCATATGGATGTACGTCATGCGAGAAACAGGGGAACTTGTGAATTCACAAAACGGTATGGATGCAGTAATTCAAGCAATAAAAGCAGACGAAAACAGTTAGTATGTATTTATTCAATTGGTTACTAGATAAGTAGGTGCTGACAGTTTTGGCATGTTCTATTTTGAAAGTATGTCCTTGACATTACCATACTTTGAATACTTGATAATTAGCTTGTTATAAGTATGTGGCTCTATATCCTTAATAAAAGCCAGATAACCTTGGACAACCGCAGCATCTCCTTCATGCCTTGTCATCATTTTGTAAAGCATATCCTTAACTTGACGTCGCATATCAAGTCCTACAGACACTCGATGATCATCGGTTAGTATCAACCCTGTAACCATTTTCCGATTCTTATTTGACATATACCTTGTTTTAGATTGATTTATGATAAAACCTTGTTGATGCAACATTGCATCCACAAATCTAAAAGCCCCATTATCTATAAACCTTTTCGATGATAGATAGATATCATCAGCATATCGGGAGTAGACAAAACCCTCGGATTCAGCATATTCAATCATTCTAACATCAAAGTTATAAAGCACACAATTTGATATTATTGGAGAGCTAACCGAGCCAATACACATACAGTTGTTGCGAAGACATATCTTTTTTAGATCATCTATTGATTGGCTGATATCAAAGTGAAGTTTTGATAAGGATGTCTGATTATCTTCGATTATTCTTTCAATATGGTACCCATTAATAGACTCAAAAAAATTTTTAATATCCAGATGAAGAATGTGATTACTTTGGCGATGAATGTTAGCATTCATCTTAATTGACATATTCTCTCGATATGCATATGCAGCGGTGGAAATTTTGCATAACGAAAAAATCTCCTTTGCACACCAGTACTGAAGTGTTTTAATTTCTGGACTTGGATGCGAAATGCGTCTTTTACCACCGTTTGCCTTTTTAATATAATATACTTTATAATAATGATCACTGTTATTAATAAGATTTCGCAGATATTTTGGGTCTAACTGTAGAGATTGTGATAGTTCATTAATTAGCACTGACATGCTATCACCTCATTTTGTAATGAAATCTTCTTGCTAGAATCCTACTCCTTGCACGGTTACGACTTCTTGATTCGAAAGAAAAGTTAAAAAGAATATTTGTTGAATCAAGTAATTCATTAGATGAAAAAAAGGAACCGTCACTTTTAACAATACCAACAACAACAAGCAGTTGTAATAAATATCGAATCTCAATTTTTCTTGTGAATTTTGTACCATCTTGCTTGACAAGCGAAAATGAAACAAGGTTCTTTAATCTTTTATAGACAGATATAAGTTCCTCGCTAGTTACAGGTTGTAATAATTGAATGAGTTCGATAATTTCTATTATAAAAGTTCGAAGGCTAATGCCATTTTTCTCAATGGGTGTTATTGATCTAAGGTTTTCAGGTGTCTTCTGTTGCATCCTAACTAACGCGGCATCCACCTCCTTGATCAAGCTATTACTCGACAATAATGGCCCACCTAGATCTGCATATATGACAGGAATTTTCAGGCTGATTGCCTTAGCTACTGGTCCTTTATTAATGAATGACTCCTCGTTTTGATACTGTTGATCGAGAACAAGTATCAACTTATTTTGAAACTGGTTTTCCTGCAGCGTGAAAGCACCTAATTCACATGATGATCCAATGCTCTCAATGAAAATGATTATACAATCGCTAATTTCAGCAAGAAACTCTTCAAAAGTCAATAAATCAATAGTCTTACTATAGTCAGCTTCCCAAATTTTTTCCGAGAGAACAATATACGCAAATGATGCCTTATTTCTTATGTATCTATCGATAATACCACGATTCGTGACTTTATAATCATGATCCTTTTTGTCGATGCCTTTTCCACAAAGGAAAATAAACTTTGGTGAGAATACATACTTTGCTTTCTCTTTTGAAAGAAAGACTCGTAGCTCTTCTATTTTTACATCAGCAGCATTTTCCCGACTGGCCACAAAATATTACCTCCGTAAAAATGATTATAAACAAAAAAAGAGGTCTTTACAGGAGCGGACTCTCGATGTTGCCACATGCTTGGGCATGTGGCGACGTCGAGAGTCCGCTCACAAGCCAAGCAATCCTACTAGCCCTAATTACATAAGGCAATCATACCACATTAAGTGATACAAACTAGCTAAAGACCTCTATGAAAGAAAATACCATATATCATGAAAAATGTCAATCAGTTGTAAATGTCAGCAATGCCGAGTAACAAATTATCCATGGCTCCTCTCATTACCATATAATTTATATGCTTCCTTGACCTCGTTGTACCCCACAACAGTGCCTCTGTTTTTCAGGTTTCGGCGCACAAGCCATGATATACTCTGTCAGTGCAAATGAAGAAAACTGCTATGCTTTTATCTCATCATATTAAATGAATGCTTTCTCGCAGCCAGATTTGTTTGAGGTTCTTCGCCTGTATGTTTGATTCTTGCTGCTAGGCTTATCCGGCATCGTCATTTCGATGAGCCCTTGCTCCAGTGCCGGGTGTAAGTAGCCGGTCAGGAACGACGGCCTGTTCTTCAAGCCCATGCGTCGCATGATCTCGGCTCCGGACAGCGCCTCGTTACCCATTTTATCAAGCAGCAAGCGGAGCTTTGGTTCGATGGCCTGTGTCGGCCTCTGATCTTTTTCAATGAGCTTGAGGGTGTCGAGGATTGCTTGCAAGAGGAACTCGATGAAAGGCGTGGCCGTGCCGGTGGAATCCGCTACACCAAGCGCGCTATAATAGGATTCCTGACGTTCCCGGATGATCGTTTCAATGGGTATCCAGGCGAAGATCGGTTTCCATTGGGCGAGAAGCAGCGTGTTCCACATGCGGCCCATGCGACCGTTGCCGTCAGCGAACGGATGGATAAACTCAAACTCATAATGGAATACACTGCTTTTGATAAGCGGATGGGAATCTGTTGTTTCGGCCCAATGTAAAAGGCTGCTGATCTGCTCCTGAACTAGATCGGCAGGCGGCGCGATGTGAACTACTCTATTGCCTTTGAAGACGCCAACACCGCCAGATCGGAAATGCCCGGCATCCTCAACCAGACCGGCCATGAGGATTTCGTGCCCCTTCAGCAGATCGCCAGCGGAGTATGGGTTGAGAGTCAACAGCTGCTCATAGGCGGCATATGCGTTCTTCACTTCCCTGATTTCTCGGGGAGCGCCGAGCACATGCCTGCCGTTGATCACATCAGTGACCTGTTCAATAGAAAGTGTATTGTTCTCAATGGCCAACGTGGCGTGGATCGTGAGGATTCTGCTGTCACGCCTGAGCTGGGGATTTGAGTTCATATGTTGCCATGCGGTGATCGAGCCGATCTTCTCGCTGATTTCAGCAACGAGATGTATCATCGGTTCGGTAATTGTAAATGGCGGCTTGTAAGGAGCGCTTCTCATGGACAACCCTCCATCCTGTATGATCAGTATACCATATAGGATTCATGGCCTCAAGTGTTTACAAATACGAATAGTCGCTCATCCTGTATGGTCATTAACCCTCAAGATAAACATACAGGATATATCGGTTGCTTAGTTACCCACGCACATCGCCTTAGTCCAGCGATGCGAAACCGTTCCCAATATCATCATACATCTGGCCCATGCCCGTATTAGCTACCGCACTATAAGCGTATTTCAACCCTGATATATATATAATATAACGTATTTCGTGGCACATTTCGTGGCACATTTTGCGTAAAACCTGTGCCACGGAAGTAAAAAAGCTGTTATGAAAGCAAACTACCTGAAACGCGAAAACCCTTTACGTGGCTTGAAAAAACACGGAAGCGGCCATCGCTGGCCGCTTCCGTGTTTGGTGCGGGAAACAGGACTTGAACCTGCATGAAGTAACCCTCACAAGAACCTGAATCTTGCGCGTCTGCCAATTCCGCCATTCCCGCAGAAGGTGGAACACGTGGTGGATGGGGATGGATTCGAACCATCGAAGTCTGCGACGGCAGATTTACAGTCTGCTCCCTTTGGCCACTCGGGAACCCATCCATGAGGCGGCAAACGAACCGGGAAAAGTGGAGCCGGCGAAGGGACTTGAACCCGCAGCCTGCTGATTACAAATCAGCTGCTCTGCCAATTGAGCTACACCGGCCCGATGCCCAACCGCAGGATCCGTGGGGAAAATGGCGACCAAGAAGGGGCTCGAACCCTCGACCTCCAGCGTGACAGGCTGGCATTCTAACCAACTGAACTACTTGGCCACGGTGCTGGTGGGCCTTCAGGGACTTGAACCCCGGACCAACCGGTTATGAGCCGGCCGCTCTGACCAACTGAGCTAAAGGCCCAAACCGGTTAGAGAAAGTGGTGACTCCGAGGGGATTCGAACCCCTGTAGCCGCCGTGAAAGGGCGGTGTCTTGACCACTTGACCACGGAGCCACATGAGTCACAGGATGGGTGTAGAATTGGTCGGGGTGAAGGGATTCGAACCCCCGGCCCCATGCTCCCAAAGCACGTGCGCTACCAGACTGCGCTACACCCCGTCTGCTTCAAGCCCATACAGGCGACGAAAGATATCTTACCCAATCATATCTATTTTGTCAAGGGGTTATCGGCATTTTCCGCAAGTTTTTATCTGCGCGCGCCTCGCGTCCGCTTTGCCACGGGTTGGCGATGCGCCTTAGCGCGAGCCTGGTTTGCGCAAACCCCCTTCTGCGGGCTGTTTTCAACCGGCGTAAGCGCAAGAAAAGCTGCGGCAGAAGCCTTCCGCGCTCAGTGTTCGCGTTCGCTGCACAGCGCTTGTTCGCCATTGTCACAGGCAACGGAGGATGCCGACAACACCCCCGCCGCTGCGACAATCGCGATTGGGGATGCCGTTGCTCCGGCTGCTTTCATGGCGGCTGATGAGTGCGCTGGCCGCCACCTCGCCCGCGCCCTTGCGGCACTGACATCCTGTGCCGCGACGCGCAACGCCACTGCTGCAGCAACCGTCTGCGCTGGTTGCCAACCCGCCTGCACTGCTGTTGAGTGCGTACAAATCTGCGGCGACCCCGCTTGCGCCTGTGCTTGCGCACAGGGGCTTTCCTTTCGGGTGGCGTTGTGCTATGCTGTTGTTATGCGCATAACAAAGCGGAGGAAAAGGCTATGACCATCAAGCAGATTGCCGATTCGCTTGGGGTTTCCACAGCGACTGTGTCCAACGTGATCCACGGGCATCTGGAGAAGATGTCGCCGGAAACGGCGCAGTCCATCCGCGAGCAGTTGGAAAAGTACCAGTACATACCCAACATGGGCGCGCGGATGCTGGCCAAGGGCGACAGCCAGATTGTGGGCGTGATTACCAACTACCCAAACCGCGAGGAGAAGCTGGCCTTGCAGGACCCGTTCGTCAGCGAGATGCTGGGCGCGCTGGAAAACGCCATCCGCTCGCGCGGCTACTTCACCATGCTCTACGCCGCGCAAAACGCAGCCGAGATCCACCGCATCGCACAGACGTGGAACGCCATGGGGCTGATTATCATGGGGTTGCAGGCCAACCAGTGCCGGGAGCTGATGCAGGTGACGGGCAAGCCCATTGTGTTTGTGGACTGCTATTTCGACCGTGGCGAAACCTACAACAACATCGGTTTGGACGATCGGGAGGGGATGTATCGGCTCACGCGCCACCTGCTTTCGCTGGGGCACCGCGATATCCTCTACATAGGCGACCAGCCCATCCTCTGGGGGCTGGACGCATGCAGGCAGGCGGGGCATATACAGGCACTGGACGAGGCGGGCGTTGGGTGGTCGCAGGAGCGGTATTTTTGCATCGCCAAAGATCGCAAGCGCAGGCCCGCGGATTTTGACCGCCTGATCGACAGGCTGCGGCGCGGGCTGGACACCGCGTGGATGTTCATATCCGACTATTACGCCGTTGAGGCGATGGCCTACCTGCACGATCAGGGGCTGCGCGTACCGGCGGATATCTCGGTAACGGGCTTTGACGACAACCTGCTGGCGCGTATGGTGCGGCCCCGCCTGACCACCGTGCACCAGAACGTGTCCAAAAAGGCGGACTGGGCGGTGCGCACGCTGTTCGGCGTGGTGGAGGGCGATCTGGAAGCGCCGTTCACGCTCACGCTGCCCACGCGCGTGGTGCGGGGGCAGAGCGTGCGGCCGCTGAAGGATTCTGGTGAAAGCATACAAAATGGATGAAGATAAATTGCCAGTTATGGAAGTTATGCGCATAACATATTGCCAGATAGACGGGCAATTGCTATCCTGTGGATACATTGAGCAGCCGGGCAGGGTGGCGACCCCACCGCAAGCCCGCGCAACCCCGCATAGGACGGCTGCCACCTGCCTTGCGGCGGTACCGCCCAACTGAGCCAACGCCGCAAGCCCACGTTAACGCTCGCGACCCCGCAGGGGCGGCGGCAGTCCGCTATGCGGTGGCATTGCCCATCAGCGTCAAAGGCAGACGTTCCCTTACCCTCGTAGGGGCGGCGGCAACCCGCCATGCGCCGGCATCGCCCATCTGGGCCAACGCCGAAAACCCCCTCAACCCCGCATAGGGCGGCGGCAAACCGCGACACACCGATACCAATCTGCGCCCGTTGAGCCGGAAGGCGGCACAGGCGTTGACCGCCCAACAACAGACGCATGCGCAAATCGAGACGGGCCAAAGCAAGGCATAGCCCGCAACGGCACCGTAAAACACACCGAATAAGGAGCGCGCCCGATGAACTGCACGCTGGACAAGGCCATGTACAACCCCGGCGCAACCGCCCTGTGCACCGTGACGGGCATCCCGCAAGACGCGGCGCAGGTACGGCTTACGCTGCTGCATATTGAGCGGGTGATCACATCGGACGCGCAGCCCGCCACCGGCGACGGGGTGACCTTTCCGCTGGTTTTGCCGCAAACCGATTTTACTGGCTACCTGATGCGCGCGGACGCGACGGGCGCGCAGGGCGAACAGTTGGTCACAGCCTTCACAGGGCTGGACTGCTCCAGCTGCTGGACGCGCTTTCCCCGCTACGGCTACGTGTGGGATTTTACCGCCGGTTGCGACGCGGAGAAAAAGCTCGAACAACTGACCCGATATCACCTCAACGGCTTGCAGTTCTACGACTGGCAGTACCGCCACCACCTGCCCGTTTCGCCTGACCTCTCCGGCTGGACGGATTGGTCCGGCCGCGCGGTGGACGGCAACGTGCTGCGCAGCTACCTCGCCAAGGCGCACGCGCTGGGCATGGCCAGCATGGCTTACAACATGATCTACGCCGCCAACATGACCTACTTAAGCGACGGTTCCGGCGTGCAGCCCGCGTGGCGGCTGGTCAAGGAAAACGGGACGGATTTTACCTGCGAGATGGACGCGGCGCGCGGCGACGTGGGCGTGCTGCAATACTTTAACCTCTTGGATAAAGACTGGCAGGCGTACATCTTTGCGCGCGAGCGCGAGGTGTTTGAGGCGTTTGATTTTGACGGCTGGCACGGCGACACCATCGGCGAAAACGGGCGCATGACCAATGCGAACGGCGGCCCGCTGGGCTTTACCGCGCATGGCGAACCGATTTACACCGTCAAGGAGTGCTACACGGCCTTCCTCAACGCCGCCAAGCGCGCGATCGCCCCCAAGTTTCTTGATTTCAACCCCGTGGGCGCGCAGGGCATCGAGCAGGTGAACCAAAGCGACGTGGACGTGCTGTATACCGAGTTTTGGCCGTGGGACAGCGATACGGACGGCCAGCCCTACGACAGCTATTTATCGCTGCACCGCGCCATTGTGCGGGCGGCAGCGCAAAGCGGAGGCAAATCGCTGGTGGTGGCCGCGTATGTGAACTACCGAAACGCGGCGGCAGCCTTCAACACCCCCGCGGTGCGCCTGCTGGATTCGGTGGTGTTCGCCTCCGGCGGCGCGCGCATCGAACTGGGCAACGGCGACGGGATGCTTTCGGACGAATATTTCCCCGCCGACCGCCACAAACGCATGGATGAAAGCCTGCAAACCGCCGTAACGCGCCTGTACGACTTTGCCGTGGCGTATGAAAACCTCCTGCGCGACGGGCAGACGCCCGTAACCCGAACCGTGGAAATCGAGGGCGTGGCCGTATCCGCCGATGGCGCTGCGGACGCCGTGTGGGTCTTTGCCAAGGCGGATGCCCAACAGGAAATCTACCACCTGATCAACCTGTGCGGCACGGATACCGACTGGCGTGACGTGGCGCAAACCAAGGCCGCGCCCACGCCGCTTAACGGCCTGCGGGTGACGCTCTACTCAGGTTTTACAGTAAGCAAGGTACTGCTGGCCTCGCCCGACGGGCCGGATCTCTCCGCCGCCGCAGTGCCCTTCACGCGCGGGGCGGACGCGCGGGGTGCGTACATCGCCCTGACGGTGCCCAGTCTTGCGTACTGGAACATGATCGTCCTGCGCTGATGCGCATGAACCAACCTAGCGATAACAAGGAGGAGAAATGGTATGAAAAGGTTCTTTGCTCTGCTTGCGACCCTTGCGCTGCTCACGGGGGCGTGCGCGTCTGCGGGCGCGGAGGCCGCTACGACCATCACGTTCTGGCACACCTACGGCGACGCGGAAACCCCCGTGCTGGATACGGTCATCATCCCGATGTTTGAAGCGGCCAACCCCGATATCAAGGTGGAGGCGGTTCGCCAGAGCGGCGACTTCAACCAGATGCTGGTGGCGGCGCTGGGCACCGGCGTGGTGCCGGACGTGGCGCGTGTGGACATCACCAAGACCAGCGCATATGCCAAGCTGGGCGGCATCGTGCCGATGGACGGGTTTGACGGCTTCGCAGCGCTTACGGACGCGGTGCTTAGCGGCCCGCTGTCCACCAACCTGTGGAACGGCCAGTATTACGGCCTGCCGCTGAACACCAACTGCAAGGCGGCGGTGGTAAACCTCGAGCAGATGAAGGCGTTGGGCTTTGACGGCGCGCCCGCCACGATGGAAGACTTCATCGCGGCCTGCAAGGAAAAGGCCCCGGGCGAGTACAAGCTGAACGTGTCCGGCTTTGGCGACTGGGACATGTACACCTACTTCTGGCTGTTTGGCGGCGTGCTGACGGACGAGGGCTTCACCAAGGCCAGCGGCTATCTGGACAGCGCCCAGAGTGTGGCATCTATCACAGCCATCAAACAGATGCATGACGACGGCGTGTTCACCATCCGCGACCTGGATGGAACCGCCGACGCGTGGGACGGCATCAACAGCCAGTACGCAATGTTCTTTGAAGGCCCGTGGTATCCGTTCTCCGACACGGTGGTGCCCGCCCTGATCCCCACGGTGAACGGCAAGAGCGCCTCGGTTGTGGGCGGCGAGAACATCGTGATCTTCTCCGGCAGCACCAAGCAGGATGCGGCGTTCCGCTTCGTGCAGTTCATGCTCACGGCCGAGGTGCAGCTAAAGCTGCTGGAGGTTGGCGTGATCCCCACCCTCAAGGCCTGTGTGGAGAGCGACGCCGTCAAGAGTAACCCCAAGTGGAGCGTGTACATGCAGCAGCTGGGCAGCGCGCAAAGCCGCATCCCCACGCCGCAGGCCTCCACCGTGGAGCAGCTGTGGACCGACGCGATGACCATGATTTTCGTGGAAGGCGCGGACGTGCAGCAGACGCTGACCGCTACCGCGGCCCAGATCGATACGGAGCTGGCGAAGTAAAGCCGCTTCGACCCATGGGAACGGGGGGCAAACGCCCTCCGTCCCTTTGGCGTTGACGGCGGGGTGGGTGCGGCGCGTGCCGCCCCTGCCCGCCCCGCCGCGATGCGGGCAGCGCGAACCGCCTTGGCTGCTGCAAGGCTTGCGTTGGCGAAATACCGGCCACCGTGCGGGCAGCGCGCACCGCGCCAGCCGCGCCAAGGATTGCGGCTCCCCGCGCGCGGTATGCGCCGCGTAGCCTGACGAAGCCCCGCTGCCGTGCAGGCAGCGCGCGCGCAGCGCCAGCCGCGCCGCGTGCGGAAACCGCGCGTGTGGGGGTTGGCTCCGCCGCGCTTGATTCTGCCCCCGCGCCGCCTGCCGCCGCACAACCGAAAGGGAAGTGAAACCATGTCGCAAAACACGTTTGACCTGCATACCGCCCGCAGGCGCGAGCGGGCGCTGCTCCGGCGCAGCCGCCTGCGCAACCTGGGCCCGGCCGCGCCGTTCGTGCTCCCCGGGCTGGTGCTGGCGTGCGTTTTTGTGCTCTACCCGATGGTGTTTAACATCCGCATCAGCTTTTCGCAGTACCAGATCGTGCAGCGCACCATGAGCTGGGTGGGGCTTGACAATTACATCGCCATCTTTACCGAGCGGGGGGACAGGCTGCTGCTGGCCATCCGCAACAACTTCCTCTACGCGGTGGTCACCACGCCGTTCATTTTGCTCTTCGGGCTCGTTTTCGCGGTGCTGGTGAACAACCTGCGGCGGGGGCGCGTGTTTTTCCGCACCTGCTTTTACCTGCCGGTGATCACCAGCTGGGTGATCGTGGGCAACGTGTTTTTGTACATGTTCGGCGCGGGCGGCACTGGGCTGATGAACTATCTGCTCAAGGATGTGTTGGGTGTTTTGCCCGCCTATGTGCCGTGGCTCCAGCGCACGTGGACGGCCAATCTGGTGATCTGGCTCATGGGCATCTGGAAAAACGTGGGCTGGGCGATGATCATCTATCTGGCGGGCTTGCAGGGCATCTCCGGCGATTTGTACGAGGCCAGCGCCATCGAGGGCGCGAGCGGGGCGCAGCAGTTCCGCTTTATCACGGTGCCGATGCTCAAGAGCACCACGTTTTATGTGCTGGTCAACATGATCATCGGCTCGTTCGGTGTGTTCTTGCAGGTGCTGATGCTCACCTCCGGCAACCCGCGCGGCACCACCAGCGTGCTGCAATACCTGCTCTACGACAAATCCTTCAACCTGTTTGAGTTCGGGCAGGGCGCGGCCATCGGCATGGTAACGGCGCTGCTGGTGCTGGCCACCACGCTGGTGATGAACCGCGTTTTCAAAACCGATGGGGGGAAGGCGCTATGAAAACGCTGCGCAGGCTCCCCGCGTGGCTGTTTTTGGGGGTTTCCACGGCCATATTTGTGATTCCGTTCCTGTTCATGCTCAGCAACACGTTTGAAACGTTCAGCTACGTTCTGCCCAACCCGCCGCGGCTGCTGCCCTCGCGCATCGACTTTGCCGCCTATGCGCACGTGCTCACCCAGAGCAACCTGCCGCAGGCGGCGCTCAACAGCGTGATCATCACCCTGAGCACGGTGCTGTGTACGGTGCTGTTGTCCGCGCTGTCCGCCTACGGATTTGCGCGCATCGATTTCTGGGGACGGGAAGCGCTGTTTCGCATCTATCTGGCCACGCTGATGCTGCCGGGGTTTTTAAGCATCATCCCCCAGTTTTTGATTTTGCAGGGCATCGGCACCGCGCCGGGCGGGTTGATTGGCACGCGGGCGGGGCTGGTGCTGCTCTACGTGGGCGCGGGCGTGTGCGGCAACACGTTTTTCCTGCGCGGGCACATGGCGGCGCTGCCCAAGGAGCTGGAGGAGGCCGTGCGCATGGACGGCGGCGGGCACATGACCACGTTCTTCCGCGTGATGCTGCCGCTGGCGCTGCCCTCTATCGCCACCCTTGCGATCTTCTGCCTGCAAGGCACGTGGGAGGAGTTTTTCTCCGCGAAGGTGGTGCTGGGCGGCGTGCAGAACAGCATTACGCTGCCCATCATGATCCAGTCGCTGCGCGGGGCGCATGCCACGCGGTGGGAGTGGATCTTCGCGGCCTCCATTCTGGCGCAAATCCCCATGATTTTGCTGTTTGCCGTATTTCAGAAGCGCTTCGTGGTTTCGGGGCTGGCGGAGGGGTCGGTCAAGGCTTAACGCGCCCAGGCGGGCACAATATTTGGTCAAAAGGAGCATACGCATGGCATATCAGGTTACGGGCAACGAGTACCTCTCGCTGCCCACCATCCGCGAGGATAACGGGGCCATCCACGGCGTTACCTTTCTCTACATGCAGGCGAAGGGGCTTTTGGAATTGCGGGGGGACGCGGGCCTGCTGCGGCCTTACCTGAGCGTAAACGGCGCGCGTGCGACGCTTGCGCCGCAATGGACGCGCGCGCATTACTGGATACCCACGATGCGGGCGCAGGCTGGAAATGTGCGGTTTGCCTGCACCTACCTGACCCCCGTGGGCGAGCGCGCCTTTGGCCTGCGCTTGACAGCGATAAACGATGGGGACGCGCCCGCCGAGGTGCGCATCGGCATCGACGGCAGCTGGGACCGTACGCTGCACGAGATCAACGAAACCACTGAGCTGACGGCGGGCCGCGAGGTAATCCGCTCCGGCTGGAACGGCATGTTCATCTGGCAGCAGAAGCCGGGCCTGCCGCTGTTCGCGTTTGCGCCCTGTGTGGGCGACAGCCAGCCCTTCAGCGAGATCGACCAAGGCGCGTTGTGGTCGCAGGAGAACTTCGCCTTTGACATTCACAGGCCCGTGCGGCTGGCCCCGGGCGAAAGCGCCGCGCTGGATGTGTTTTTTGGCGTGGGGTATGAGAGCGTGGCCGCCGCCACCAGCGCCAAGGAGCTGCTGCGGCAGGGCTTTGACGCGCTGCTTGCGCGCACCGAGGCATGGCTTGCCGCGCGCGAGAAGCACGTGGCGGACGCACAGCTTTGCACGCTGCTCAACACCAACCTGTTTTTCACGTTTTTCTACGCCAGCGGGCGCACCGTGGATACCGAGGAACTCTGCCTGATGACGTCGCGCAGCCCGCGCTACTACGTGAGCGCCGCCTATTGGGACCGCGACAGCCTGCTGTGGGCGTTTCCGGCCATTGTGGCTGTAGACCCCGCCTACGCGCGGGAGGTGCTCAGCTATGTGTTCACGCGGCAGGCGCGCAACCTGGGCGTGCACAGCCGCTATATCGACGGCACGGTGCTGGAGCCCGGTTTTGAACTGGACGAGCTGTGCGCGCCGGTGGTGGCGCTGGCCCGCTATGCGCAGGCGACGGGGGACGCGGCCTACGCCACCCAGCCCTTTGTGCAAGCCGCCCTGCGCGGGGTGCTGGCAACGCTGGAGCGCAAGAAGCACAGGGATGTTGCCCTGTACGAAACGTTTTTGCAGCCCACCGACGACCTGCGCCGCTACCCCTACCTGACGTATGACAACGCGCTGGTGTGCTTCGCTTTGCGCGCGCTGGCGGGCTTCCTTGGCGACCCGTCGCTGCTTGCGCGGGCGGATGCCGTGCGCGAGGCGGTGTATACGCACTGCGTGAAGGAGCAAAATGGCAAGCCGTTCTTCGCGTGGTCGGTGGATTTGACGGGGCAATACGACATCTACGACGAGCCGCCGGGCAGCCTGCAACTGCTGCCGTTCTACGGCTTTTGCGATGATACCGACCCCGTGTGGCAAAACACCGTCGCCATCATCCGCGACCAAAGCTACGACCTGAGCTTTGCGGGCGCGCCCATTGCGGAGATCGGCTGCAAGCACGCGCCGCACCCGTGGGTGCTGTCCATCTGCAACAGCCTGCTGTGCGGCCACGCGGACACAGCGCTTGCACATCTGCGCCGCACGGCCATGGACAACGGCATCGCCTGCGAAAGCGTGAACGAGGTGACCGGCGCGGTGGAAACGGGCGAAGCCTTCGCCACCTGCGCGGGCTTTCTGGCCTACGCGCTGGGCACGGCGCTGGGGGCGCTGTAGGCAAGCGGGGCAGCCCAACCTAAGCTAACCGCTCCCAACAGTACAACCAGCGCAGGGGAAACCAGAAAGTAACACAGCTGCGAGGCAAGCAGCACGGGGTAACCACTTAAAAGGTCTACCCACAAAAGGCTAGCCGCGCCATTCAAAACAACTCCATTGCAGGCATTGGGATTCAGCCTGCTGAAACCGCCCCCCGCGAAGTGTACCTTCGCAGGGGGCGGTTCGTTTGATGATGTTTAGGTGGCGTGTCAGTCGGTGGTTACGGGATAGTCCTTGCCGAGCCAGCCGCCGCCGCCTTCCTTGCCCATGCCGCCGCTCAGGTTATAGGCATCGTAGCCCAGCAGGCGGAGGATGGCCATGGTCTGGCTGGCGGTCTGGCCGCTGTAGCAGTACACGATGATCTTCTTGTCCTTGGGCAGCTGGGCGGCAAAATTTTGCTCCATGCCTGCGCAGTAGGGGTTGTTCACCGCGCCCTGAATGTGACCGGCTTCAAAATCGACCGCCTGACGCACGCTGTAGACGAAATAGTCGTCCATCTCCGCGTCCAGCACTTCCTTGAGGCTGTCGGGCGCAAAGTTGTTGTTGGCAAAGGCCGTACCGGTTTTGGACACCACGTCCGCATAGTAGGCGGTGATGGCGGCCTGCACGTCGGGGTCGACAGCATAGGTGTCGCTGGTCAGCTCGGGGCCGGCCTCGGTGGTCACGTACTTCTCAAAGCCCTCGGTGGCGGAGATGCCGTTGTTGAAGCCGCTCTGGATATTGGTGGCAAACTTGCCCGCGACGTTAAGCAGCGCGGTGGTCTGGCTGGAGGTCTGGCCGGTGTAGCAGTAGATGTAGAGCTGCACATCGTCGGGGATGTTGGCAAGCTTCTCGGCGATGGTCATGCCGTAGGGCACGTTCACGGCGCCCTTCAGATGGCCCTCGGCATAGGCGTCCGCCTGCCGGATGTCCAAAATGAGCATCTCTTCGCCCGCGTCGATCTTGGCAAAGAGGTCAGGAACCTTGATGGTGTACTTCGCGCCGTCATAGCCAGCGAAGTAGGCCATCGCCTTTTCTGTCACGACGGGGGAAACCTCCGCCTGCGCGGTCACGAGTGCCATGGAGGTGAGCAGGGCGATGCAAAGGACCAGGGACAGCAGCTTCTTCATACCGGTATCTCTCCTTTTCGTATGGTCAGGATGCGTCTTTGTTGCTCGGCGCAACCGTGCCCGCGGGGCGGTCGATGGGGTTGTTGGGGTTTTGGGACCATTCCAGATATGCGCCGTCGTAGAGGCGGATGTTGCGATACCCCGCGTCATACAGGCGCAGGAACACGGGGGCGGCGCGCATGGACGTCTGGCAGTAGAGGATCACGCTGTTTTCGGGCCGGATACCCAGCTCGATCATGCTGATGCGCGTGGTCTGGACATCCTTGAGGGTGTTGTCCGGATAGAACAGGTTGGCATAATCCCACAGAAGCGAGGAGGGCACCTTGCCGTCCGCCAGATACTCTGCCTCGGTGCGCACGTCCAGCAGCACGGTGTTCTTGTCCGGCTCGTTCACCTGCGCAAGCACGTCGGCGGCGGTGGCCAGCCAGAGCGCGTCCTTCTCGCCCGCGACATATTCCGCGGGCGCGGGGGTGGGCACCTCGGCGGTCAGGGGGATTCCGGCGGCGCGGATGGCGGCCAGGCCTCCGTCGACCACCAGCACGTTCTCGTTCTGGTACATCAGCAGCGTCCAGAAAAAGCGGGCGGCGTTCATGCGGTTGTCGTCATACACGACAAGCTTCGTGTCCGCGGTGATCCCGCGCTCGCCCAGCAGCTTTTGCAGCTTGTTTTTCGAGGTGAGCATGTTCTTGACGGGCACGCTGATCACGATATCTTCCTGCGCGATGTGCACCGCGCCCTGCACGTGGCCCGCGGCATAGCCCTCGGCGCTCTGCATGTCCACGATGGTCACGCCGTTCTGGCCGATATAGGCGGCCACGTCCTTGGCAGGGATGATCGTTTGACCGCTTTGGGCATACTGGGCCGTGTTGCAGCCGGTCAGCACCGTGGCGGTCAGCAGGAGGGCGAGCAGTGCGGCGAGCGCTTTGATGCGGCGTGTGAAGGTCATGTTTCTTCCTCCGTTCCCTCTGAGGCCTCTTTTGTCATTATACTTGATTCCCGTTTGTTAAGGTAATAACGATACGCAATGTACCATACCGCTTTTTAATGCCGTTGGCGCGCACGGCGGCATGGTATAATGCAACGGAACCGCGCGCGCCGTGCCTGTGCCGCGCGGGTGCAATGCAGGGGAGGGATGCCGCTTGCTGAAATGCCGCCGGGAAGCCCTGTGGGTAGGGGCTTTCCTGTTTGCCTACCTGCTGTGCAACCTGCTGTTTTTGACGCGCTACCCGCTGGTGCACAGCGACGAGAGCTGGTTGGGCGGGCTCACGCGCAACATGCTGGCCAGCGGTTCGCCCGCCGTGACGGAGCCGTTTTTTGACCTGAAGCCCCGCTACCCGCACGCCGTGAAGATCATCTTCCATCTGTTGCAGGCGGGCTTTGTGGCGGTGTTTGGCTACGGTGCCTTCGCGCTGCGGTTTTTGTCGCTGCTGGCGGGGTGCGTGGCGCTGGGGCTTGCGTTTGCGTGCTGCCGCCGCGTCGCGCCGTTTGGGGTGGCTTTCGCGGTGATGGGCACGCTTGCGGTGTGCGCGCAGTTCGTGGCCGTGTCGCACACGGCGCGGCAGGAGGTGCTGCTGTTGATGGTGGCGCTGTGGCTGCTGCATGGGCTACTGGCTGCCGACGCGCCCGCCGCACCCGCCGTGTGCAGGCGGCTGGGGCTGCTTGCAGGGCTTGGCGTGGGGCTGCACCCCAACGGCTTTGTGCTGGCGCTGGGGGGCCTGTGCGCGCTGCTGCTGCGCATGGCCGCGCAGCGGCGCTTTTCGTGGAAAGCCCTTGCGTGGTACATGGCCGCCACCGGGGCGGTCGCGCTGGTGTTCGTGGGGCTCAGTTTCATGTTTGACCCGCAGTTTCCCGCGCACTACCGCCGCTATGGCGAGGCGGAGTTTGGGCTGGACGCGCCGCTTTGGCAGCGGGTGCTGGGCTTTGGCGACTATCTGGGCAAGCTGTGGCGGGGCGAGAGCGGCACCTATGTGCTGCCGGATTTGAAAGCCCAATTGCTGCTGAGCGGCGGGCTGCTTGCGTGGGGGCTGTGGCGCGCCGTGCATGGGCGCGACCCCGCCGCGGCGGCGTTTGTGGGCATGGCGCTGGGCGCGGCACTGGGCACGGCGCTGATCGGCCGCTACAACCAACTGAGCGCATCGCTGTGGATGCTGCCCGCGCTGCTGCTGCTTTGCCCGCTGCTGACCGCCGCGCGGCCTGCGTGGCGCAAGTGGGCCGCGCGCCTTGCTGTGCCCGCCGTGTGGGCGGCGCTGTTGCTGTCCACGGTGCAGGCCGTGGCGGCGGCGCTGCCCTACGATTATGGCCGCTACCTTGCGCAGATTGCCGCGCTGGTGCCCCGGCAGGCCAAAGTGCTTGCCAACCTGAACACGGCGTTCTATTTTGACAACGACGCGCTACTGGATGTGCGCAACCTAGCCTATTTACAGGAAAACGGCCTCACGTTTGCGGCGTATGTGGAAAGCCGGGGCATCACGGCCATCCTGTGGCCGCAGGAGATGGACTTTATCTATGAGCACCGGCCCGACTACAACGCCCTGTACGGCAACCCGCGCGCCGTGCCGGAGGTGGAAGCCTTCCTGCGCGAGCGCTGCACGCTGCTGGGCAGTGTGACCGACGCGGGCTACGCCGTGCGCATCGTGTCGGAAATCGGGAAACCCTACCGCGTGGACGTATGGCGGGTGAACCCCGCGCCGGAGCCGTAAGCCAATTCAAAACCTAAAAGCTGCTATCTCTCGGCGCTTTTTCCCCCTGGCATTGCACGATGGCACGACGTAGCCCTGCAACGCTGTAGTCCGCCATTCCCCGTCATTGACCAAAACCGTTCGCGATTTATAACGCATGAAGGATTTGCAATAGGATAAGCATTCGCTTGCGTCAGCCACTTTCAACAATACAGAATGGAAACGCTGCGGCTGGCCGCGCTGTGTCGGTTTTTGCGTCTGCATTCCTTTGGGGCAACGGCAGGCGCGCGCGACGGGCATGGCGGGGGCGGCTCGGCTGCGTCTATTCCGGCTGGGGGCGGCTTTTCAGCGGGCATCGCCGCCGCGCGCCAGCCCTTGCGGTTAGCCTGCGGCGGCATCGCCCGCGCCTATATAACCGCCGAGCGGGTTACGGCTGTGTGCCCGTATCCAGCGGCTCCGCCAGCAGCCCGCGCAGCGTGTCCGCGATGCCGCTTCGGTTGTCAAGCATCACGGCCAGCCCGAGGGCTTCGGGCGTGAGCAGTGCGATGCGGTCGGCCAGCGCCGCCGCCTCGTCCAAATCGTGGGTCACGATCACCGTCGCCGCGCCGGTGGCGGCTTTGAGCGCCGCAAAGGCGCGGTAGGCGTTTTCGCGGCTGACCGCGTCCAGGCTGGCAAAGGGTTCGTCCAGCAGCAGCACGCGGGGCGAGAGGGCGGCGGCGCGCGCCAGCGCCCCGCGCTGCTTCATGCCGCCGGAGAGCTGGGCGGGGTACTTGTCGCCCGCATCGGCAAGGCCCATCAGCGTGAGGCATTCATCCGCCAGCGCGCGCGCCGCCTTGGCCCCGCGCGCGACCCCCGCGCGGCGCACGGCGAAGGTCAGGTTGCCACGCAGCGTGCGCCACGCAAACAGCTGGTCAAAGCTCTGGAATACCATCATCCGGTCTTTGCCGGGCGGGCCCGCGGGCGCACCGTCCAGCAGCACGTTGCCGCCGTCCGGCAGCAGCAGCCCCGCCAGCAGCTTCAGCAGCGTGGTTTTGCCGCAGCCGGAGCGCCCCACAATGGCCAGCGTTTCGCCGCTGCGCACGTCAAAGCGCACATCGCGCAGCACCGGCTGATCCCCAAAGGCCTTGCAAAGCCCGTTGGCCGAAAGCGTCATGCGCGCTCCTCCCTTTCGCCCGCGTGCCAGCGGCGCAGGGTTGCCCGCTCCACGCGGTCAAACAGCAGCCCCTCCACCGCCATACCCAGCCCCGCCACCAGCAAAATGCCCGCGAACAGGGCGGGGGTGTTCATCATGGCGCGCTGCTTGAAGATGTACCAGCCCAGCCCGCCCGTAGCGCCGATGGCCCCAAACACCATCTCCGCGCCGATGAGCGCGCGCCACGCCCGACCCCACGCAACCCGCAGGCCGGCAAGCGCCTGTGAGAGCGCCGCGGGCAGCATGATCTCCACCGCGATGCGCAGGCGGCCCATCGCAAGGCAGCGACCGACATCCACATAGATGGCGGGCGTGTCGCGCATACCGTTTTGCAGCGCCAGCAGCAGCGACCACACGCACGCGTGCACGATCACCGTGAGCACGGCGGGCGCGCCCGTGCCAAACCAGATCACGATCAGCGGCAGCAGCGCGAGGCCGGGCAGCGGGTGCGCCATGGCGGTCAGCGCGTCGGCCAGCCGGTCTGCCCACGGCCACAGCTGCGCGGCCACGGCCAGCACCAACGCCAGCACCGCGCTGATGGCCATGCCCAGCGCGATCATCCCCAGCGAAAACAGCGTCTGCAGGGCCAGGTCGCCCTGCGTAAGGCCTGTCCACAGCGCATGCGCCACCGCTTCCACGCGCGGCAGCAGCAGGGGCGACATGCCACTAAAAACCGCCTTGGCCTCCCATACGCACAAAAGCAGCACAAACACACAAAGGCGGCTGCACCAGCGCCTGCGAAGCAGCGCGCGAAAGCGCGCGCCGCGCGTCACGGCAGCACCGTTACGCCGTCAAAGGCATACTCATTAGCGGTGTAGGCGCGGCTGAGCAGCCCCAGCTCCGCCATGGCCCGCGCAAACCCGTCCACACCCTGCAAGGCCGTGCCGTAGATGCTGCCCTGATAGCGCATCTGGGAGAGCAGCATGGCCTCGTCCACACCGTAGGCGGGGGCCAGCCGGTGCGCGGCGGCGGGCAGATCCGCGTTGATCTGCGCGATGGCCGCGGCAAGGCAATCGTTCAGGGCGCGGTAGACATCGGGCTGACTGTCGTGCAGGCGTGTAGCGGCCACGCCGCAAATGAACGTGAACGGCCCGCCCATCACGTCCACGCCCGTCAGGATGCGGCGCATACCGGCCTGCACCTCCAGGTCGATGTAGGGCGGCGTGGTGATGTGCAGCGCGATTTCGCCGCTCGCGAGCATGGCGCTCATCGCGTCGGGGTGGGAGAGAGACACAAGCCGTGTGTCAAAGGCCTCGGCGTCGCCCAGCGCCTGCTTGGCGGCCATGCAAAGCAATATGTGCTGCGTGCTGCCCGGGGACAGCACCGCCACGCGGTCGCTGGGGCCAATATCCGCAAGGGTATGGATATCGGCTCGGTTGGTGACGAAAGCGACCTCGTTTTGGGACAGCGCCGTGAAGCACTTCCACGGCATGCCCGTGTCCACGCCGATCAGCATCGGGCCCACGCCCATGAAACCCACGTCGATATCGCCTGCTAACATCCCATCGCGGATGGCCGTTGGCCCGCCAAGTTGCACCCACTCAACAGTCATGCCCGGCAGGGCGGTTTCCAGTAGGCGCTCTTCCTTCATGATCTGCAAAGGCGCATAGGCGATGCCGTACTGCTCGGCGATGGTCAGCGTGCGGTCATCCGCGCGGTTGCAGGCGGTCAGTAGCGTGGCCGCCAGCAGCAGCGCCAGCCCGGGTAGCATCATTTTCTTCATATCATTTCTTCTCCGTTATTGGTTCGGCGGATTAACAGCGCTTCGCCCTGTGCGCTCGTGACGCGCAGCAGCCCGTAGAGGGCGTTAACGCGTGTGTCCATATCGCCGTCGCGGGTGGCCAGCACGCAGTGCCCAAAGCGCGCGGTCGCGTTTTCCATGGCGGGCATCACGCTGCCCACGCCGAAGTTATAGCCCGCGCTCAGCACACCCGGCAGCGCCAGCACGCTGGCAAGCGGCGTAACGGCAGCCACGGCGCCGGGCTTGACAAACAGCATCTGCACGGAAAGCTGCAAGCCCGCTTCTGCCACTCGCGGCTGATGCAACGCGCTATCGTCAAACGGCTGGCCCAGCGCGGCGCGGATGACCGTGCCTAGCATGTCAAACCCGGTGGTATAGGGGATGGTGCTATCCTCGAACGCGCCGCCGATGCGGCAGGCGGCCTCGTTGACCAGCACGCCCCGCGCGCCGATCAGCAGCTGCACGTAGAGCGGGCCTTCGGTAACGCCCAGCGCCACGGCCACCCGCTCACAGATGCGATCAATCTGCGGGGCGAGCGCGGCATGTTTGCTGGGGTAACGGTGCGCCGCGCAAATGCCGATGTGCACGGAGTGGGGCACCGGCTGGCGGTCGGTCAGCAGCAGGGGATAGAGCCTGCCGCCTTGCAGCCAGCCGGAATACGTGACCTCGTCGGACGGGTAAAACGTTTCCACCAGCGCCTCGGCTTCGCGCGAAAAGCGCAGCGTCTCCGGCAGACGCGTTTCGGCCTCGTGTGTGCTTGCCACCCGAAACACGCCCCGCTGGCCTTGCGCGTCCAGCGGCTTCAAAACCAGCGGCGCGCCCAGCGCGGCAAGGTGCGCCGTGCCTTGCCCCTGCGACAGATACCCGTAGGGCACGCAGGGCACGCCGTACGCCGCAAACGCCTCCTTCATGGCGCGCTTGTGGGTGGCCCTGCGCGCGGCGGCGGCGGTGATGGGGCTGGGCAAGCCCAGCGCTTCGGCTACGCGGGCCGCCGTGTACACGGGCTGATCCGTGCCGACGGTGAAAACCCCGTCGATGCGGTTTTGCCGTGCGGCGTCGATGCAGTCCGCCACGTCAAACGTGCTCACCTGCACGTGGCGCGCACACAGGGCGGCGGCGGGCGGGTTGGGCAGGTAATCGACCAGCACCACCTCGTGCCCCATGGCGGTGGCTGCGCGCGCCGCGGCCAGCTGGCACTGGGAACCGCCCAATAACATCAGCCTTGCCATGGCAGGCACCTCCCCGCGCGCCGCGCGGCATGGGCTTTCGCCCACGAAACCACGGCTGTGTGGATATCTACCTGAGCGCGCTGCGGCTTGCGGGCGAGTGCGACGGCAACCTGGCCAGCTTTTTTGAGCAGCTGCAACGCGGCGTGCCCGAGGCCGTGGAGAGCTGGCACGCCTACCGCGCCGATCTGGTGCGCTGCGTGAACAACCTGCGCATGGCCTACGATTGCCTTGTCATTTTGGGCGGCTATGTGGGCGAATATTTGAACCCCTACTTAAGCGAACTGCGCATGGCCGCCGCGGCGCTCAACACCTTTGAGCAAGACGGCAGCTATCTTTACGTATCCACCGACAAGCTGGAAAACTCCGCTGTGGGCGCGGGGCTCACGTGGATCACGGACTATATCCAGAACATTTAGGCGACCAAACCGCCGCATGGTAAACACGGCAGCCCGACGGACGAACGTTCGTCGGGCTGCTTTGCAGGCTGATAGAGAATGCATACAATGTGTTATTGCCGCTCGCATCGCAGCCCTTCGGGCTGACCGCTCGCTTTGGAAAATGTGCTGCGGCATCAGGCTTTGGGGCGCTGCCCCAAACCCCGCAAGGGCCATTGGCCCTTGACCCTATCTGCTGCGGCAGGGGGTGCAGTGCACGCAAGGCGTGGCAGCGCTACGCCGTCCATCCCTTCATTTCCGCCCTATCCCTTCGCGCCCCGCCCCAGCAGCCGATACACCGCGTCCACCCCCGCTTCAGGCAGCAGCTCCATCAAGCACAGCAGCGGGTCACTACCCACGCGGTACCGTGCGCGGGGCCGCTTTGCCTCCAGCGCGCGCACCACGACGCGCGCCAGCCGCGCTGGGTCGCCGGAGCGGCGCAAAGTCTGGTCCATCAGCGGCTTCATGCGCGTGAGCACCCCGCGGTAGCGCACCGTTTGCGATAAAACGCGCGCAAAGCCCGCGTCGATATCGCCCGTCAAGCCGGTGCGGAACGACCCCGGCTGTAGCTTGACCACGGGGCTGCC
>Ga0351855_1044_pt1 | contig 30049 bp, 17 predicted proteins | sample BONcelFGM3001C11_FD_206794 | JGI IMG/M metagenome (GOLD analysis project Ga0351855, IMG submission 206794) | Enriched cells from coal bed in the Powder River Basin, Montana, United States - BONCAT cells FGM rep2 HSBNCT.FGM.300.1.C11 ...
TTTGTCGTCGACCTGACCGAGCTGCCCGACGGCTCCTACCGTATTTCGGTGCTGTCGTCGCCGGTTGGCGAAGCGAGCGCGGTTGTGCAAAGCCCGTTCACGCCGGCCGACCTGGAAGCGGCGGCGACGCTGCTGGAAGACGGCGACGCCGACATGGGCAGCATCGAGCGGACGCACGCGGCGCGCCTGCTGGGGCAGCGGCTGTTCCAGTTCCTGATTCGCCAGAACGAGGACGTCAACAGCGCTTATTTCGCCAGCCTGGACCGCGCCGGTAGCGATGGCCTGCGGCTACGGTTGTCGGTGGACGACGCCGGCGCGCTGACCGCCCTGCCCTGGGAGCTGCTGGCCGACCCGAACCGCGATTTCCTGGCGCTCTCGCGCAGCACACCGCTGACGCGCTACACCCAGCAGTTGACGACGCGCCCACCGGTGCCGGTGATTCTGCCACTGCGGGTGCTGGTCATGATCAGCGCGCCGCGCGACTTCCCGGCGCTGAACGTCGAGGACGAGTGGCAGCGGCTGAACGACGCGACCGCCGAGCTACAAGCGCGCGGCCTGCTGGAGTTGGAGCGACTGGAACAGGCGACGCTGATCTCGCTGCAACGGCGGCTGCGGGCCGAGGACTACCACGTCTTCCATTACATCGGCCACAGCGCCTACAACGAAACCGCCGGCGGCGTGCTGGCGCTGGAACACGAGGATGATGCGCTGGCGCAGCTCGTGGCGGGCGCGGCGCTGGCGCGGGAGCTGAGCGAAGAGACGACGATCCGGCTGGTGGTGCTCAATTCGTGCCAGAGCGGCCAGGCCGACCAACAGCATCCGTTTTTTGGCATCTCTAGCAGTCTGGTGACACGCGGCATCCCGGCCGTGGTCGCCATGCAGCATCCCATCAGCGACGCGGCGGCGACGGTCTTCGCCGAGGAGTTCTACCGCGCCATCGCCGACATGCTGCCGATCGACACGGCGTTGAGCGAGGCGCGGCGGGCGATTGCGAACCGGCTGCACAACCTGGAATGGGCCACCCCGGCGCTGTATCTGCGCTCGGAAGACGGCGTGCTTTTCCGGCAGACGCCGGTCGACGCACCGAGCACGCCGCCGATGACGCTGGTCGGGCTGGCGGCGGTCGCGCTGGTGCTGTTCGTCCTGCTGCTGGGGCCGGTGCGCACCGCGCTCGCGCCGACGCCGGTCCCGACCCCGGCGCTGCTGGCCGACCTGGAGATCGCCGCCATCCGCAGCGCGCCGCTCAACCCCGCCCCCGGCGAAGCCTTCCGCCTGCTGATCGGCATACGCAACGCCGGCGACGCCGACAGCGGGCCGTTTAGCTGGACCTGGGACGCCAGCCCGGCGCGGCGCAACGCGCTGGACGGCCGGATCGACAATATCCCACCCGGCGCGACCTACAACCTCAGCTTCCCGTTCAGCTACGGCTGGTGGGGGTCGTATTCGTCGCAGATCGTGGTCGACGCCGACAGCCAGGTAGCCGAAAGCGACGAGCGCGACAACCGCGAGGCGACCATCATCGAGTTGGACCCGACGCGCCCGTTCGTGGTCGACTTCACGCTGCTGCCGAGCAATCAGATCGTCGAGCCGCCGCTGACGCTGGCAGCCGACGCCTTCGCCCTGTGGAACCTGCACTTCGCGCTGCAAGCTGCGGACTGCGACAGCGCCGCGCTCCGGCTGGTGGCCGCGCCGCCGCGCACGCTGCTGACGCCGGCCGAGGAAACCGCGCCCGACTGCGCAAGCGCGCCGCTGGACATCGCCATCGACCAGCCGGTGAGCAGCCTGAGCGCCGTGGTGGTGGCGAGCGCCGCCGGAAGCGCGCAGATGACGCTGTTTGCCGACGAAGCCGCGACGCAGGTCGTCTACGAGAGCGTCGCCGTCCCGGTGGTCGCCGGCCAGACGGTGCTGCTGACACCACGCGAACCGGTGGAGAGCAGCATCCGGCGCGCGACGATCGCGGTTAGCGGCGGGCCGGCGCAGGTGAGCAAGCTGACGCTGTATCCGGTGGGTCCGTCATAAGTCGCGGGTCACGACAGAGCAAAGCGCTGACACCGCCGATGGGTGTGTCAAGGGGGTGGGGTTGCGTTGCGTCGCGTCCACGGAACCTCACCCCCTAACCCCCTCTCCATCGCGAAAAGCAGCGATAGAGAGGGGGGACCAGATCGTCTCAGCAGGTCAATAGCGCGCCTGGCTCCCCCTCACCATGACTGAACGAGCGGGTCATGGAGAGGGGGCCGGGGGGTGAGGTTGCGCGCCGATACCGCCGATGGCTCGCCTGCCAAGAGGTTCGCTGACAACGTTTGCGCGCGCCCGGCAGAGGGGTGTCTACGGTTACATATGTACCATTGGCGCGACGCCGCCCTAGCCGCGATTGGCGAGTATGGTATAATCCTGTCTGGGTGCGGGTATTAGGCGGCGGACTGGGACATTAGCGATTGCGGCCATTGCCTTCCCGATCAGGTTCCGTGGCACTTCCGGCAAGCACCCGTTTTGCGCCGTTCTCTTACGGTGAAAGACCTTCTTTGAGGGAAAAAGCGTCGCCGCGACGACATCGCGGTTCCTACGGTGGCGTTCATCAAACAGCAAACAAAGGTGGTTTTGGCCTTGACAAGACCCCCTTGTTTTCATATACTACGCTGTACGCATGAAACCAGACCCGCTCAGCAACCAACCTCCACAGCGGTGAATAACTTCTTCACTCGCTGTTTTTTGTTGCTGGGCTTTGTTGTCTCTCCACCGAGCCTTTTTCTCTGTTAGGCCACTTCCCATAGAATCGTCGACACCCCGTAGTGTTCGTCGTGTTAGCTAGCGCACAGGAGGAAACGCCTTGGAGGCGAAAGAATTCAGCGCATTGCGCATTAGTCTGGCCTCTCCTGACCAGATCCGTTCCTGGTCATACGGTGAAGTCACCAAGCCGGAGACCATCAATTACCGCCGTCTGCGTCCTGAAAAAGACGGCCTGTTTTGCGAGGCCATCTTTGGCCCGACGCGGGACTGGCAGTGTTACTGCGGCAAGTACAAGAACGTCCGCTATCGCGGCATCATCTGCGATAAGTGCGGCGTCGAGGTCACCCGTTCCTCCGTTCGTCGCGAGCGTATGGGCCACATCGAATTGGCCGCCCCGGTCGCACACGTGTGGTACACCCGCCGCGTTCCCAGCCACCTGGGCCTGCTGCTCGACATCAGCCGGCGCAACCTGGACCGCGTCCTCTATTTTGCTCAATATGTCATTACCAATGTAGACGAAGAGGCCCGTCAGAAGGCGCTTGGGCGCATTGAACGCGAGCTGAGCCAGAAAGAACTGGCGCTCGGCGGCGACATCGAAGAGCAAATGGCGAGCATTCGCGGCCAGCGCGACAGCGTGTTGGGCGAGTTCGAAGACCGCGCCAAGCAGATCAACCAGCATTTCGAAGATGAACTGGCCCGCCTGAGCGACAGCGCGATGCGCGAAGCCCAGCACATCCAGTCACGCGTCGAATCGCTGCTCGGCCAGAAAGCGCCCTCGGACATCAACTTCGAAAGCGCCGAGACGGTGATCGTCGCCAAGGGCGAACTGGTCGACAACGACCACATTTCGCGCATTCAGCAGGTCGCCAACAACTACCTGAACGATCTTCAGGGTAAGGTCGATCTTCAGCGCCAGTCGGAGCTGAGCGGGCTGAACGACGAAGCCAGCTCGGTCACCAGCAGCGCCACCGGCCAGTTGGACGAGCACCTGACCGAACTCGAAGGCCGCATCAGCCACGTTCGCCAGAGCGCGGAAAAGGCCCGCCAGGAGCTGCAAGAGCTGCACGTGCTCCAGTTCCTGTCGGAGACACGTTACCGCGAGCTGCGCCAGCGTTACGGCCAGGTCTTCCAGGCCGACATGGGCGCGGAAGCCTTCCATGAAATCCTGCGCCACATGGACCTCGACCGCCTGTCGGTGGAGCTGTGGCACGAAGTGAGAAACACCCGCTCGAAGCAGCGCAAGAAGAAGGCGACCAAGCGCCTGCGCGTCGTCGAGAGCCTGCGCAAGAGCGCCAACCGTCCGGAGTGGATGATTCTGACGGTTCTGCCGGTCATTCCGCCGGACCTGCGGCCGATGGTCCAGCTCGACGGTGGCCGTTTCGCCACCAGCGACCTGAACGACCTGTACCGCCGCGTCATCAACCGCAACAACCGCCTGAAGCACCTGCTGGAGCTGGGCGCGCCGGACGTCATCGTCCGCAACGAGAAGCGTATGCTTCAAGAAGCGGTCGACAGCCTGATCGACAATAGCCAGCGCGGCAAGGCGCTAAGCCGCCGTGGCCGCCGCGAGCTGAAGTCGCTGAGCGACATGCTCAAGGGTAAGAAGGGCCGCTTCCGCCGCAACCTGCTCGGTAAGCGCGTCGACTACTCCGGCCGTTCGGTCATCGTCATCGGCCCGAAGCTGAAGCTGCACCAGTGCGGCCTGCCCAAGACGATGGCGCTGGAACTGTACCGTCCGTTCGTCATCAGCCGGCTGGTGCGCTACAACTACGCCAGCAACGTCAAGGGCGCCAAGCGCATCATCGAGCGCGAGAAGCCGGAAGTCTGGGAAGTGCTGGAAGAGGTCATCAAGGAGCGTCCGGTTCTGCTGAACCGCGCGCCGACGCTGCACCGTCTCGGCATCCAGGCGTTCGAGCCGCAGCTCGTCGAAGGCAAGGCGATCCAGATTCACCCGCTCGTCTGCGCGGCGTTCAACGCCGACTTCGACGGTGACCAGATGGCCGTCCACGTGCCGCTGAGCGACAAGGCCGTGCAGGAAGCCCGCGAGCTGATGTTGAGCACCAAGAACCTGCTCAAGCCGTCCGACGGCCAACCGGTGGTCGCGCCGTCGAAGGACATGGTGCTCGGCACCTACTACCTGACGATGGACCCGACGGTCGAAATCTTCGCCCGCGTCGAGCGGGTCGAGGAGTTCCGGTCGATCACGCAGACGGCTGATCCGAACGTGCGTGTCGGTATCCCCTACCGCACCAACGGCTGGTACTACGGGCTGAACCACGACGTCCCCGGCATGGTCCTGTACCATGACGTGCTCGAAGAAGACGATAACGGCCGCAAGAAGGTCGTCGAAAAGGCGCTGGACCGCACGATCCGCGCCGTGCTCGAAGGCGAAGTCGACTTCATGCTCGGCAACGCCTACGACATGAACAAGCTGCTGAAGAAGAAGGGGCTGGCCGGCCAGATCGCGGCGACCAACCTGCACGAACGCCGCCACATGATCGACATGAACGAGGTCGAGTACCAGTACAACCTCGGTCTGGTCAAGCTGCACACGCCGATCGTGTTGGGCAACGTCTACGAACACCGCGAGCCGAACGAGGAAGCGGAAATTACGACGGTTGGCCGCGCCATCTTCAACCGCATTCTGCCGGACGAGATGCGCTTCGTTCAGGAGACGCTCGGCAAGAAGGGCCTGCAAAATCTGGTCGCCCGCTGTTACTCACGCGTCGGCTCGGACGTCACGACCGAGATCGTCGACTCGATCAAGGACCTGGGCTTCAAGTATGCGACCGTGTCCGGCACGACGATCGCCGTGACCGACCTGACCATCCCCGACGAGCGTATGGACGTGCTCGGCGAGGCTGAGGAAGTGGTCGAGCGCGCGGACCGCGACTTCCGCCGTGGCCTACTGACCGAAGACGAGCGCTACCAGATCACGATCGACGAGTGGAACCAGGCAAAAGAACGCCTGCAAAACATGATCCAGGACGCCCTGGACCCGTTCGGCCCGGTCGCCGTCATGGCGATCTCCGGCGCGACCAAGGGTGGTTTCGGCCCGATCACGCAGTTGGCGGGTATGCGCGGCCTGATGGCCGACCCGTCCGGCCGCATCATCGACCTGCCGATCCGCAGCCACTTCCGCGAGGGCCTGACCGCGCTCGAGTACTTCATCTCGACGCACGGTGCGCGTAAGGGTCTGGCCGACACGGCGCTGCGTACCGCCGACGCCGGTTACCTCACCCGCCGTCTGGTCGACGTGGCGCAGGACATGATCATCAACCGTATGGACTGCGGCACCGAAGGCGGCATCTGGGTGCGCCGGGCCGACGACATCGCCGGCCAGGGCCTGGACGAACGCATCATGGGCCGCTGCGCCGCCAGCAACTGCTACGATCCGGAGACCGGCGAACTGCTGGTCGCCCGCAATGAGATGATCGACGAAGATCTGTCGCTCCGCATTCGCGATAGCAAGGTCGAAGCGGTTCACGTTCGCAGCCCACTGACCTGCGCGCTGATCCACGGGATCTGCGCGCTGTGCTACGGCCGCGACCTGGGCCGCGGCGAAATGGTCGAGATCGGTACGGCGGTCGGCATCATCGCCGCCCAGTCGATCGGCGAGCCGGGCACGCAGCTCACCCTGCGTACCTTCCACAGCGGTGGTACGGCGCAGGCCAGCGGTGACATCACCAGCGGTCTGCCGCGCGTCGAGGAACTCTTCGAAGCGCGCAAGAAGCCGAAGGGCGAGGCGGTCATCACCGACATCGGCGGCGTCGTCCGCCTGAGCAAGCGTGAAGGCGTCCGTATCGCCACCGTCATCGACAGCGAAGTCTTCAGCGAAGAGCACGCCGTTCCGGCCGGCTGGGAAATCAAGGTCGGGGACGAGCAGAAGGTCGAAACCGGCATCGTGCTGGCCGACAGCCCGGATGGCGAGCAGAACCTGAAGGCCAAGATGCACGGCCAGGTTCACATCGAAGGCAACACGCTCTACATCCGCTACGAGCGCCGCGAAGAGATGGAATACGAAATTCCGTCGAGCGCGCGCCTGATGCCGGAAGTCTTCGAAGGCGCGAAGGTCTACCCAGGCCAGCAGCTTACCGAAGGCGCGAAGAACCCGCACCGTATTCTGCGCATTCTCGGCGCGGAAGCGACGCAGCTTTACCTGCTGTCGGAAGTGCAGGAAGTCTATCGTAACCAGGGCGTGAACATCTCGGACAAGCACTTCGAGATCATGATCCGCAAGATGCTGTCGCGCGTTCAGATCACCAAGTCCGGCGACAGCGCGCTGCTGCCGGGTGAGCTGATCGACCGGCTGATGCTGCTCAACGTTAACGAGAAGCTGATTGCCGAGAATAAGGAACCGGCGGCCGGCGTGCCGATCCTGCTGGGCGTGACCAAGACCGCGCTGAGCACCGACAGCTTCCTGTCGGCCTCCAGCTTCCAGCACACGATCCGCGTGCTGGCGGGTGCGGCCATCGAAGGCAAGGTCGACAAGTTGTACGGTCTGAAGGAGAACGTCATCATCGGTAAGCTGATCCCGGCGGGTCGTGGTTTCCACACCTACCAGGACCGCGAGCTGGTGGCCCCGGACGTCACGCTGGAGGCGCAAGGCGCGCTCGACAGCAGCGACGACGGCTTCTTCGACGACGACAACATGGACGACGGCATGGGGATGAACGACTAGCCTCAAGTCAGTAACGAGTGATGAGTAACGAGTAAAAACGGTACTCATCTCTCGAATGTAAAAGCGCGGTGTTCCGAGTGGGACACCGCGCTTTTGATTCGTGTGCTTATGTCACGAGTATAGGATTCTGCTGTGGCGATGGGCGCGAACCGGCGTATGATAGACCCAACGACCAACATGTTTCCTGGTGGGGGTCATTATGAAAATGAATTCTTTTGAGAAGCTTAACTTTACTGTTTACGAGCGATTGTTCCACCGCTACTGGTCCGCCGCCTGCCAGCCCTACGCCACCGGCGACGCCCTGCTGACCCTGATCGACCAGCATTGGCAGCTTACCAGCGTCAGCAGCGAGTTACACGCCATGTCGAGCGGGCGCTACACGATGGTTCACACCTTCACGCTGGTGCAGGCCAGCGCGATTCTGCGCGTGCCGATCGTCGAGACACCGTTCATCCGCAAGCTGGCGCAGACGGTGGCCTACCGGCGGACGCGCGTCCGCTGAACTAGACGGCAGCACGCGGGGAGCATACCTTAATAGGGTATAAGCAGGGCCGCTACGGAAAGCGGATGAGCGGGTGATTGATCGCAAAGATGGTCAGGAACAGATAAAGGTTGACCAGGGATGATGCGACGATTGCCAATTGGAGCCGTCCGCTGAGACGCTCGCGGCGCTGGTGGTAGCCACGCATGAACAGCAGGAAGAGAAGCGGCCAAAAATCCAGGGCATAACGGTAGCCAAGCTGCGAAAAACCGACGCCGTAATAGCAGATGATGGGAATGGCGATGACGACGACCGTAAGCAGACCAAACCGCGAAAACCGATCACGGTAGCTCAAGAGAAAAAGAAGCAGCATGTAAGGCGAGGTCACAAAGATGCTCATCCCGTACGGGTTGCCCTCGATAAACGGAAATCGCAAAACCTGTGACGTATCGCCAACGAAACTAGGCTGCGGCCCACTCAGTAACGAGAAGTAGAGATTACCGGGTATGTGCGCCAGGCTAAAAACCCCATAGGCGCGCGACGCCAGCAGGAAATCACCGGTCACCTGAATGGCATAGCCGGTCTCGGTCGGGCTACCAAAGCGCGCATGGTTGTAGAGGCCAACCAGAACGACGGCGACCAGGCACGGCGCCAGTAACTGGAGAGCAGAGACCCATTTCTGGCGGCGGCTCAAGTCGCCGATCAAGAAGAGATCAAGCAGGAAAAAGACGGCGATGAGCGCTGCGGTCATGCGCGTCGCCAGCAGACAACCGACCAGCACGCCCATCAGGCGATAGCGGCGCTTGCCCAGGTGCTCGCTGAGAGTCCACCAAAGCAAAAATGTCGCCACAACCTGAGCAAAATACCAACTCTTGGACAGCAGGCCAACGCCCAGAAACATGGTGGCGAAGACAAACGCAAACGCCCAGACCAGCGCTTCGTAGCCGGTATAGCCCAAACGCCGGGCTGCCTGCCGCACCAGCAGAAAAATACCAACCGTCAGCAGGGCCTGCGGCAGCCCCTGGTAAAGCACCAGCCCCAGTGTGCTGGCAACCCACGCGAGCGGCATCAGCAGCACGGCGGGAAAGGGTCCAAGCGGCCAGTAAAGGTGCCCGTTGAACCGAACCGTATCGCCGATACCGCCGGGAACCTCCAGAAAATACAAGTGGCCGGATAAAAACGACTCGGCAAGCCGCGAGAAGTGCTGGAAGCGGTATTCGGACAGCATGACGGCGACCAGCAACAGACCGAACAGCACTATCAGAGCGTAGGTATACTTCGCATACCACGGCGGCGACGGCAGATAATCACCGCCATGATTTGCGCGTCGAAACAGGACATATTCAACGCCGAGGGCAAAACCTACCGCAAAAAAAGCGATCCAGAAATGCCCTATTCCGACACTAACCACGTTTTGACCTTCAATATGGGCCTGCAACGATGCATGAGGACGGGGTGCGCGCAAAGGTTGTCAGTGAAATGCTTGACAGTGTGACAAGCAGGTGTGGTTGTGTCGCGTCCACGGAACCTCACCCCCTAACCCCCTCTCCATCGCAAAAAGCAGCGATAGAGAGGGGGGACCAGATCGCCTCAACAGGTCAATATGTCGCCTGGCTCCCCCTCTCCATGACCCGTTCTTTCAGTCATGGAGAGGGGGCCGGGGGGTGAGGTTCCGCGCTGATATCGCCGATTGCTCACTTGTCCACAATTTCCCTGACAACCTTTGCCTGCACCCTGAGGACGGGTAAATCACTCGTTTAAGCCACGCGACGTCTGTTTGGGGCTAGCCACCTTACCATTTCGTGGCTTCCACAAGCGCTCAACAAACTTTTAGAAGGGTTCGACCATCATCAATTCTGGCATGAAGATAGTGATGAACCAGTAGAGGTTGAGCAGCGCCGACAGCACCACCAGCACGCGAAAGACGCGGCTTAACCTGCCCTTCTGCGGTCCGTAATGCTGCATCAGCACGAAGAACAGCAGCGGCAGGAAGTCCAGCCCATAACGATAGCCCAACTGCTTGAAGCCGACGCCGTAGTAGAGGAAGACCGGCAGCGCAATCAGCAGCGCGGTCGCGAACATCAGCCAGGGACGGCGACCGGGATAGCGCAGCAGGAAGAGGTACAGGAACAGCGGCGAGGTGACGAACACGCTCATGCCGAGCGGGTCGCCCTGCATGAACGGGAAGCGCAGCACCTGGGAGCCGTCGCCGGCCAGCACCGGACTCGGACCATTGAACAGGAAGAAGTAGAGATTTCCCGGCAAGTGCGCCAGGCTGAACAGGCCATAGGCGCGCGAGCGGTCGAGGAAGCCGGGGATCTCTTGCAGGTTGTAGCCCACCTCGCTAAAACTGCCGAAGCGCGCATAGTTGTACAGGCTCACCAGCGCGAAGCCGATGACCATCGGCACCAGCAATTGCGCCGCCGCCCGGAACTTACTGCCCCAACTCGACTTGTCGACCAGCACCAGTTCGGCCAGGAAGAAGGCCACCGCCAGCCCGGCCGTCAACCGGGTCGCCAGCGCCGCCGCCAGCAGCACGCCGATCAGCCAGTAGCGTTTTTTGCCGGTGTATTCCAGCAGCACCCAGAACAGCAGGAAGGTCGTGACGACGTGGGCATACAGGCTGGCCCACGGCAGAATGCTCACGCCCAGGTAGGCGGTCGCGAAGACGAAAGCGAACGCCCAGACGAAGGCGTCGTAGGCGGAATAGTCGAAGCGACGCGCGATGCGGTAAACAGAGTAGAAGATGCTGAGGGTGAGGACGAGTTGCAGCCAGCCCTGCAGGAAAAGCTGGTTGAAGAGGTTGCCGATGAAAACGAACGGCACGAGCATTACGCCGGGAAACGGCCCCAGCGGCCAGTAATGCTCGCCGTTGAAGGCAACGGTGTCGTACCAACCGGTGTCGCCGGGCGGCTCCAAAAAGCCGAGCCGACCGTGCAAAAAGGTGTCCGCCAGATACGAAAACTGCTGGTTGTGGGTGACCGTCAGGTTGTAGTAGGCGAGAATGGCGAAGAAAAAAACCAGCGCGATGACAAAATACTTGACGTGCCATGCCGGTCGCAGCGGTTGCTTGGTGGCCGCGTCTTCGAGCAGGGGAACGGCGAGACGCCAGCGGAAGAAGCGGCCATCGACCGCGAACACAACGAGGCTCAGGGCGACCAGGCCCCAGACATGCATGGCCGTAAACTGCATCCAGTCTTTTCCTTAGCGCAGGCAATATAAGCAAATATCAGGTGGTCCGAAACCAGAGTATAGCATCGCTCGGTGGGTTGCGGACGCATTTCCCGGCGCACCGTGATGAAATAAAAGCAGGGACACTGTCCGTGTCCCTGCTCTGCGTGGTAACACAAGCTGCTAGTCGTAGCGTTCGAGCTGTTCGTCCGGGCGGACGGCGTCGTAGAGCATCCAGAAGGCCGGGCGCTCGTTGACTGCTAGCGGCACCAGCAGGCTGAAGCCGGCGCGCTCGTCGCGTTCCTGCACCAGATTGCCGAGCATGGCGAAGTTGAGGTTCCAGAGGAACATCGGGCCAATACCGGCCTGCTCCTGGCCGATCTGGAAAGCGCGGATCAGGTAGTTGCCCTGGTCCCACTTAGTGACCCACTTCATCCACTCTTCGGGCGGCTCCGCGCCCAGCCCTTCCCAGGTCGGCCAGCCGAACTCGGTCGGCCACAGCTCGGCGCTGCCATGCCCGAACGACTCCATCATCTGGCGGTAGTCGCGCAGCGTATCGAGGAAGAAGAAGTGCGGGTCGTCGTCCCAGCCGCGGCTGCCGCAGCACTGCGCGTCCGGCGGGTTGGCCCAGCCGTAAGGGTGGACGCCCACGCCGACGTCGGCGTACTGCGCCAGGCCGTTGTTGTACATCTCGCGCAGGTAGTCGCGGTCGTTGCGCGAGCCGTCGCTGTTGCCGGTCGGCGCGAGGCCGGCGGTGACGACGCGAATGTTCGGGTTGAGCGCTTTGATGGCCTGATAGGACGGCGCAAACAGGCGCATGTAACCCGCGCCGTTGAAGGGCAGCGTCCCCTGCCACTCGCGGACGAGATTCGGCTCGTTCCAGACTTCGACGGCGTCAATCATCGGCAGCTTGGTGAGCAAGAAGGTCATGAAGCTCGCCAGCACCTGCGGGTCGTCGGGCGGGCCGTCTTCCGTCTGGTTGGAACGCGCCCAGGCCGGGGCCTTGGCGACGCTGACGAGGATGCTCAGGCCCTCGCGGTCGGCGTACTGGATGTACTGCTCGAAGCGCTGGAACGGCTCGCCGAAGTCGTTCGGGCCGTCCGGCTGCAAGTCTTCCCACGGAAGCTGGACCTTGACCCAGCCGAAGTCGAGCTGTTCTTCGACGCGGCGACCGACGGCATCGCGCCAGTCGTTCTCGTCGAGGTTGGAGTCGAGCTGAATGCCCATGCGCGACGGGTCGAGGCCGGGGAGCGGCGTGCCGGCCGGGCGAACGGTCGTCGGTTCCGGCGGGGCGGCGGCCTGGGCGTCCTCATTGTCGTTGTTTTCGGCTTCGGGCGACTCGGTGGGGACCCCCGTCGGGCGCGGCGTCGAAGTCGGCGGCAGCGTGTAGTCCGGGCCGATGACCGGGCCGACAATCGTCGCGTTGGCCGAAATCGTCGGGATCACCACCAGCGGGACGTTGGTCGGCACGTCGGTCGGCAGCGCCGCAATCGAGGCGTCGCCGGAGGTCGCCGAAGGCAGCGGGCCGATGGTCGGAATCGGCGTCGGGGTAATGTCGGCAGGAACGGGGCTGGACACAGCGCCAATCTGTGGCAAGGTGGTCGGCGTCACGTAGACCAGAATTGGCGCACGCTGCTCACAGCCAACCAGCACGAACAGCACCGCCGCAAACATTGTGAGAAATATTGTCGTACGTTTTGTCATGCGCGACATACTACCATAGCCTTTGCAGGTCTGACTACTGCCAAACGGTAAGAAGAGGATAAGCAATCCTCGCGTGTTGTGGTACAATAAGAACATCTGTTCACATTTGCACCACGCCGAAACGTCCCGTAGAATGAGCGGCATATCCCCTCCGGGCAGTTGCCGCCAGATGTCATTGAGGAAACGTGTATGACTGTTGGCTCCATCCGACAGGTGAACATCGGACAGGAAATGCGCGAGGCGTACCTGGACTACGCCATGAGCGTTATTGTCGCACGCGCCCTGCCCGATGCGCGCGACGGCCTTAAGCCGGTTCACCGCCGCATTCTCTACGCCATGCACGACATGGGCATCCATGCCGATACGCCCTACAAAAAGTGCGCGCGTATCGTCGGCGAAGTGCTTGGCAAGTACCACCCCCACGGCGACTCGGCCGTGTACGAAACACTGGTGCGCATGGCCCAGGATTTTTCGCTGCGTTACATGCTGGTCGACGGCCAGGGCAACTTCGGCAGCATCGACGGCGACGGCGCGGCAGCGATGCGGTACACCGAAGCGCGCATGGCCGACATCGGCGAAGAACTGCTGGTCGACCTGGAAAAGAACACGGTCGACTTTGGCGACAACTTCGACGGCACGCTGCACGAGCCGCTGGTGCTGCCGGCCAGCTTCCCGAACCTGCTCGTCAATGGCTCGTCGGGTATCGCCGTCGGCATGAGCACCAACATTCCGCCGCATAACCTGGGCGAAGTCTGCGACGCGCTCGGCTTCATGCTGGAAAAGTGGGATGAGTTCGAAGACATCGACGTCACCCAGTTGATGCAGTTCGTCAAAGGGCCGGACTTCCCGACCGGCGGCATCGTCTACCGGCATCTCAACGGCTCGTCCGACGACGAAGACTCGCTGATCGCAGCCTATTCCACCGGGCGCGGCAAGATCACCATTCGCGCGCGGCTGCACGTCGAAGACATCGGCCGGGGCAAACAGCGGATCGTCATCACCGAGCTGCCCTACCAGACCAACAAGTCGGCGCTGATCGAGCGCATCGCCTCGCTGGTGCGCGACGGCAAGATCGAAGGCATCGCCGACCTGCGCGACGAGTCCGACCGGCAGGGCCTACGGCTGACGATCGAGCTACAGCGCGGCGTCGAAGCGGCCGACGTGCTGAAGAAGCTGTTCCACCTGACGCCGCTGCAAGATACGTTCGGCATCATCATGCTAGCGCTGGTCAACGGCGAGCCGCGCTTTCTATCGCTGAAGCAGGCGCTGAAGGTCTACCTGGACCACCGGCTGGAAGTGGTGCGGCGGCGCAGCGAGCACGACCTGCTGCGCGCCCGCGAGCGCGCTCACATTCTGGAAGGCTTGCTGAAGGCGCTCGAAAACCTCGACGAAGTTATCGCCATCATCCGCAAGTCACGCAACGCCGAAACGGCCCGCGAGAACCTGCGTAAGGCGCTGACCATCAGCGAAGTGCAGGCGCAGGCGATCCTCGACATGCAGCTCCGCCGGCTGGCCGCGCTCGAACGCAAAAAGATCGAAGACGAGCACAAAGAAAAAGTTCGCCTCATCAAGTATCTGGAAGGGCTGCTGCAAAGCCCCAAGCAGATGCGCGACGTGATCGGCGAAGAGATTGGCACCATCAAGCAGGCTTACGCCGACCCGCGCCGCACGATCATCGTCGAAGGCTCGGCCAGGGAAGCGGCCGAGTCGGTCTTCCACGTGCCGCAGGAAGAGACGTGGGTGACGCTGACGGTGGCCGGCAAGCTGGGGCGCAGCCTGGAAAACAGCGCGCCCAAGGTGACCGGCGAAGTCAAGGAGCCGCCGCGTTTCATTCTGGAAACCGACGCTTCCGAGCTGCTTTACCTGTTCACCGCCAGAGGCGGCTGCTCGACCGTGCCGGTCCACCAACTGCCGCAGTTGGCCGAGCCAGCCGACGGGCTGCCGTTTAACAGCCTGACCGGCCTGACCAGCGCCGACGAAGTGGTGGCGGCGATTACGCTGCCTAACGGCCTGGAAACCGGCTTTCTGTTCTTCGTCACCCAGGCCGGCGAGGTCAAGCGGCTGCGCGTCGAAGATGTGCCCGGCATGACGGCCAACGCCTTCAACGTCATGAACGTCGAGAAGGATGACCGACTGAGCGCGGTCATGCTGACCGACGGCGATCAGGAAATTGTGCTGGTGACGGCCGACGCCCAGGCGATCCGCTTCAAGGAAAGCGACGTCCGGCCGACCGGCCTGTCGGCTGGCGGTATGCGCGGCGTCAAGCTGATGGGCCAGCGTGACCGCGTGGTCGGCGCGGGTATCGCCCACGACGATCTGTCGCTGTGGGTGGTGACCGACGACGGCGTCGCCAAGCTGTCGCCGATGAGCGAGTACCCGACGCAGGGACGCGCCGGCAGCGGCGTCGTCACCATGAAGCTGACGACCGACAGCCGTGGGCTGGCCGCCGCCGCCGTGGGCAAGCCGGACGACACCGTGATTCTGCTGACCAGCAAGAACCGGCCGAAGTACATGCGCCTGAGCCTGGCTCCGAAGGGCAAGCGCGCCGCCAAGGGCGACTACATCATCTCGATGCAGGCCAAGGAACAGGTTACGGCGGTGGCGCTGTACCAGCGGCGCGTGACCGTGCCGGAAGCGCAGGCCGAGCCGGCGGTCTAGGGGGAAGTGCGAGAGTGGCGAGTGGCGAGTAACGAGTAAGAGCGCTCGAAGTCACCCGTGGACGACGCACCACCAACACAAAAAAACAGCGGGAGCCGTGTCTGGCTCCCGCTGTTCGATTCTGGCGCAAGAAGTTATTTCGTTAACCCCTCACCCCGGCGCTACGCGCCACCCCTCTCCCACTCCGGGGAGAGGGGGATTTGTAGGCGACGATTCGCATGGTTTTTCAGAACATTTTCTGAACGCGTACAGCAAGTTTTTGCGCCCAACCCAATCAAATCAACGTTGTGATTGAATTAACAATGACAAGAGGGCATTTGCCTACTCATCTATCTAGGAGGCTTAGTATGAGTTTGCAAACTTGCTTCGGTGTCCTATCGTAAGTGTAGACAGTACGTTTCGCCAATTGCTTGTTTGCATCACTCTTTAGAAACCTGTCATTAAGAGCTAGAAATGCTTCTTCATCCAAAGGATAGTCCTTTGTTTTCCTTTCCAGTAGGATTACCTTTGTTCGTTCGACATCTTCCACTGGAAGGAGCAAGATTATATCTTTCACCGGGGCCATAAGCATTGAAAGGCGCTCGGGATTTCCTTTTCCAAACAATACCGAGTGCGGAGCGCCAAAGTCAATAACATGGTCCACAGGCATCGAGAGTGCCTTCTCAATAAGAAGTAAATAAAAGGGCTCACGGTACAGAAGATATTCTTTCCAGTCTTTCTCTCTCAACACCCCAGCATATGCCTCGTCGTAGCCTGCCTCTCGAAAAATCTTTCTATAGTACACGCTATCATCAAGTGAAATTCTCGGTAAATGCAGGCATCTGCTAAGACATTCAGAGACTGAACTTTTTCCCGAGGCCACAGGCCCAATTAGCACTATATGGTTAGCCATGTACTTCAGCTCTAAACAAGGCTATGTTTTGCATTTTCAGTTTCAGAGATATTTTCTGTCATGTTTTTTAGACTAGCCGATCTAGTGAGTATAAAACATGCTTGCACCTTTCGAGATTCGTCGCCTTCTATGAATATGAAGCTATTTCTACTGGCATCAAGAAGGTGATCTCAGTGAGGTTTGACGAACAAAACCGGTAAACAAACGGGAAGGCGCAATAGAGGCAATTTGATGTGGCAGTGGGCAAGACAAGCCGCCTTGCCCCTACATACTGGATACTTCGGTAGATAACCCATATTGGGACTACCGATGTTGCTTAAATATCTCCTACGGCCTAGCAGCAGCGTCTCAGGAGGCGGCGTTGCCGTCCGCGCCGCCGGCGCGGAGCGTGGTCGCCAGCTCCTGGAGCTGGGGAGCCGGCGCGACGCCCAGCTCGGCCTTGAGCTGGCTTTCCAGCAGGCCGTAAATCTTGAGCGCGTCGCCGTCCATGCCCAGGTCGTGGTACAGGCGCATGATGCTGAGGGCCAGGTCTTCGCGGTGGCGGTTGGTAGTGGAAGCGCGCAGGTACAGCCCCAGCGCGCGGCGCACCTCCCCCTGCCGCTCGGTCGACTTTGCCAGCGCGACCAGCGCCTCGCCGTAGGTCTGGCGCAGCTCCTGGCGGCGTTTTTGCACCCACGGCATCTCGATCGACGTCAGGAAGTCGCCGCGATAGAGCGACAGCGCCCGCCGCAGCAGGACGACCGCTTCGTCGTTCGAGACGACCGCGCTATCCTGGACCGTCGTCGAGAACAGCGCCGAGTCGTAACTCAGCTCGACTTTGGGGGCGATGTGGTAAAAGCCGGACCAGTAAACCGTCAGGTCCATGCCCAGCACTTCGCTGATCTTTCGTTTGGTGACGTGGAAAACGTTGGTTGCTTCGCGGGTGGAAAGGTTGGGCCAGAAGGTGTCGAAAATCTCGCTGCGGGTGGTCATACCGCGATCGACCAGATAAAAGAACAGCGAACGCGGCAGCACGCCGTCCCATGCGTCCACCGGCCGGCCATTGAGGTGAACGCGACCCGCGCCCAACGCCCGCACTTCCAGCAGGGATGTCCCGTCGCCGTCATGGCGGCTGTAGTCCCAGAGCATCAGCTCGCGCTCGGACGGGATGAAGCGGGTACAGTCGCGCAGGCGGGCATCGTCCAGGACGACGAACGGCACACGCCGCCCAAGCAGGACGACTCGGCCGCGCAGCGCCTCGAGCGCCAGCCACGGCAGCACCGAATCGACCTCGGACGGCGCGACCCGGTCGTACTCGTCCAGGATGAGCGTTTCTACCGCCGCCAGGTCTCGTCCGTCCATCTGCACGGCGACCGCAGCTTCGATCTGTGCGCGGGCGTCAGCAGCCGTCAGGCCGCTGCCCTCGATACGAACGTAGACACAGTTTGGCTGTTGTACCAGCGCCGTCAACAGCGCGTGCTGGGCCGAAAAGTTGGGCTGGAGGATGACCACCCGAATTTCAGGACCAAGCGCCTCGAACTGTTGGACGACAAGGTGTTGCAATGATGCGGGCATAAGGACGCACCTCTTTGTTGCACACGTCTGCACAGCTTCGATGTTGAGCGCGCTTCGTGCTCATTCCACGTGCAGTGCTCTTAGTATACGCCATTTTTGATCGCGCGTATTTCTACCGCGCCAAAGCGCATATTAGGTCTGACATGCCAGCCGACTAGGGTGCCGGCATTAATGCGTGAATCGGCGGCGCGCCTCGACCACACTGGGGATGCACTCGATTCGCGTCAGCAGCCGCGCAAGCTGCTGTAAGTCCGCGAACTCCATCGTCAGGTCGAAGGTGGCGATATTCTGCCGCGTGGCGACCTGCACCGAAGCCATGTTGACCTTTTCGTCGGCGATGACCGTGCTGATGTCGCGCATCAGACCTTCGCGGTCGTAGGCGACGATTTCGACCGGCACCGAGAAGCGCTGCTCGTTCTGCACCCGCCCCCAGTTGACTTCGATCAACCGGTCGGACTCGGTCGAGGTGGCGACGTTGGCACAGTCGGTCCGGTGGACGGTCACGCCGCGCCCACGGGTGACGTAACCGGTAATCATGTCGCCCGGCATGGGGTTGCAGCATTTCGCCAGGCTGATGAGCAGGCCGCTCGTCCCCTGGATGTTGATGCCCTTGGTCGAATCCACCACCAGGCCAGACGGCGACGGTCGCGGCTTGAGCATCTCGCGGTCGCGGGCTTCCTGGTCGCGCCGCTCGACTTCGAGCACGCGGTTGGTGATCTGCGCGCCGGTGATATCGCCCGCGCCGAGCGCCGCCAGGAAGTCGTCCAGCCGGTCGTAGCCGAACCAGGAGAAGACGGTGTCGAACGAAAGTGTGTCCAGCACGCCGAGCCGCTTCAGCTCGCGCTCCAGCACTTCGCGGCCGGTCAGGATGTGCTTGTCGCGGTTCTGCTTGCGCAGCCAGTAGCGAATCTTGGCGCGGGCACGCTCGGTGTTGACGTAGCCCAGGTCCGGGTTCAGCCAGTCCATGCTAGGGCCGCCGCGTTTGGCTGTCAGAATTTCGACCTGATCGCCGGTTTTGAGCTTATAGTCCAGGCTCACCAGCCGGCCGTGGACCTTCGCGCCCCGGCAGCGGTGGCCGATTTCGGTGTGGATGTGGTAGGCGAAGTCGATCGGCGTCGCGCCGGCCGGCATGTCGACGATGTCACCCTTGGGCGTGAAGGCGTAAACGCGGTCCTGAAAGACCTCGGTCTTCATGGTGTCGACAAACGCGGTCGCGTCCTCGACTTCCGGGCCGAACTCCATCAGCCGGCGCAGGTAGGCGATGCGCCGCTCGAACGCTTCGTCTTTCGCGCCCTTGTTGCCCTCTTTGTAGCGCCAATGGGCAGCAATACCGTACTCGGCGTGCTCGTGCATCTCCCAGGTGCGGATCTGAACTTCGACGGTCTTGCCTTTTTCGTCCAACACGGCGGTGTGCAGGCTCTGGTAGAAGTTGTCTTTCGGCGCGGCGATGTAATCGTCGAACTCGCCGGGGATTGGCCGCCACAGGTTGTGGACGACGCCGAGCACCAGATAACACTGCGGGATCGTGTCGACGATCACGCGGACGGCGCGCACGTCGTAGATGCGGTCGAACGGCAGGTCCTTGCGCTGCATCTTGCGGTAGATGCTGTTGATGTGCTTCGGCCGGCCGGAGATGGTGGCGTTGGTGATGCCATACTGGCCCAGCTCATCGCGCAGCCCCTCGATGATGCCGGCGAGGTAACTCTCGCGGTCGGTGCGGCGCTCGTCCAGGCTGGAGATGATCGAGCGGTACGACTCCGGGTCGAGGTAACGCAGGCTCAGGTCTTCCAGTTCCCACTTGATCTGCCAGATGCCGAGCCGGTTCGCCAGCGGCGCGAAGATGTCGAGCGTTTCGCGGGCGATCTTGCGCTGCTTCTCTTCGGGCATGAAGCCGAGCGTGCGCATGTTGTGCAGGCGGTCGGCCAGCTTGACGAGCACGATGCGGACGTCGTCGCCCATCGCCAGCAGCATCTTGCGGATGTATTCCATCTCGCGGTCGGCGCTGCGGCTGCGCTTGTCGCTTTCCATCTTGATCGGGAGTTTTTCGAGCTTGGTCACGCCGTCGACGATGTTGGCGACGTTGTCGTTGAACTGCATACGTAGCTCGTCGACCGTCGTATCGGTGTCTTCGACGATGTCGTGCATCAGCGCGCCGGCGATCGTCTCGGCGTCCATACGCATGTCCGCCAGAATCTGAGCGACGGCGAGACAATGCGTGAAATAAGGTTCGCCCGATTTGCGGAATTGTCCCGCGTGGGCAGCCTCGGATTTGCGGTAGGCGCGTTCCACCAACGAGCGGTCGTTGGGGGTCAGGTCCGGGAGGTTGTCAAGCAGCGATTGGAGACTCATACAGTAAAACCAATGTCAAATGGCCGTGTTTGGAAGAAACACCCAGGATATCCTTAACCTCTATTTTACACGAATTCGCGGGTCGTGGGCGGCGGTTTCGAAATGACCGTACGCTATAATCAGCCGTGGATACCAGATGGTGGGAGAGGCAAAACAGGTGACGGAGCTACTAAGTGTAGACGCTGCGACGAGCCGAATCTTACGGGGCATCCAGCCCTTGCCGGCCGAGACGCTGCCGCTGGACGACGCGCTCGACCGCGTTCTGGCCGCCGATATCGTCAGCCCCGCCAACGTGCCGCCGTTCGCCAACAGCAGCATGGACGGTTTCGCCGTGCGCGCGGCCGACGTCAGCGGCGCTACAGGCGACGCGCCGGCCCGGTTGGACGTGGTGATGGACATCCCCGCCGGAACCGCGCCAACCGGCATTGTAGGCGCGGGACAGGCCGCTCGCATCATGACCGGCGCGCCGCTGCCAGAGGGCGCGGACGCGGTCGTGCCGGTCGAAGAGACGGATCATATCTATGCGCAAGATGGTCAGGCCGCGCTGCCGCCGAGCGTGCAGATTCGCCGCGCCGTGCGCCCCGGCGACTCGGTGCGGGTAGCCGGCGAGGACATCCGCACGGGCCAGCGGGTGCTCGGCGCGGGTACGCTGCTCCGGCCGCAGGAGCTGGGCGTGCTGGCCGCGCTCGGTTACGCCGACGTGGCAGTCGTGCGCCGGCCGGTGGTCGCCATCGTCAGCACCGGCGACGAGCTGGTAGCCGCCAACGAGCCGCTCGCGCCCGGCAAAATCCGCGACTCGAACAGCTACACGCTGGCCGGGCTGGTGCGCACGTATGGCGGCATCGCCCTGCGCCTGCCCATCGCCCGCGACTCGGTCGAGGACGTGCGAGCGCGCTTTCGTGAAGCGCTGGCCGCCAGGCCGGACATCATCATCAGTTCGGCCGGCGTCTCGGTCGGCACCTTCGACGTGGTGCGCACCGTGCTGGCTGAGCTGGGACAGGTCGACTTCTGGCGCATCAACTTTCGGCCAGGCAAGCCACTGGCCTACGGGCAGTTGGAAGGCGTGCCGTTCTTCGGCCTGCCGGGGAATCCGGTCTCGGCGATGGTCACTTTCGACGTGTTCGTACGGCCGATGCTGCTGCGCCTGAGCCAGCGCCCCGACGCCGTGCCGACCGCCCGCGCCCGCATTAGCGAACCCTTAAAGAGTGATGGACGACGCAGCTACCTGCGTGTTACACTCACGCGCGAAAATGGTAATCTCGTCGCGACCACGACCGGCACGCAGAGTTCCGGTGCGCTGACGTCGATGGTGCTGGCGGATGGCCTGCTGATCGTGCCGGAAGGCGTGACCGAGGTCGCGGCCGGCAGCGAGCTAGAGGTCAGGTTATTCAGGCCGGTGGGCGATTAAACCGCCTTCGTCACCGGGTATGGGAGAGACTATGTCACAGGCATCGCGGCAGTTGGCCGGCACAGGTGAAACGAACGTCTCGGTTGGAGATCTCGTGACGCTGGCGTCGGCCATCCTGCTTTGCATCGCATTCTGGGTTCTGCCGTGGTTCGTGACCACCGACATCAGTTCGACCGGGGCGGAACTGATGTCCGGCCGGTTCGCGGCGTCGCCGGTGGCGAATCCGTCCGGCCTGCTGCTGATTCCGCTTGCGGCACTCGTCGGCCTGATCGCCGGTGTCGTGGGCTTGCTGCGCGCCGACGCGCGCCCGGTCACCCGCTTTATGGGACTGATCGCCGGGCTGGTCGCCCTGCTCAACTACGTGGCCGATTTCCTGGCGCTACAGGCGTCGGCCGACATCGGCGGTGCGGTCGCGGTCGGCTTCTGGCTGGCGCTGATCGCGGCGCTGGGCCTGATCGCCCAAACGTTTGTGTCGCGCCCCGGCCTCGCGCCGTTGTCGTCGACGGACCGGATACGCACGCTCCAACTGCTGCTGGTGGTCGCCGGCCTGATCGTGACCGGCTACATGAGCTACAACAAGCTGGCCGGTATACCGCTCCAGTGTTCGGACAACGGCCTGATCAATTGTTCGGTGGTCGAGAACAGCGCCTGGTCGCGCGTCGCCGGCATTCCGACGGCCTTCCTGGGCTTCATCGCCCACCTGATGCTGGGCGCGGTGCTACTGCTCGAAACGCGGGTTGGCTTCTTCCGCAGCTACGGCGTGCTGCTGCTGTTCGGTATCGCCGTCTTCGGCGTGATGTATCACGCCTATCTGACCTACGTCTCGGTCGCGATCCTGAAAGCCGTCTGCCTGTACTGCCTGACAGCGGCGACCGTCATGATCTTCCAGCTCATCGCGTCGAGCGTGCGGCTGAAGCGCTATCTGGCCGAACCGTAGCTACCCTGCCCTTACAACGAACCGAAAGCCCCCCAAGCGGGGCTTTTTTGTTGTCCGGGGAGGCGCGGCGCGCCGGAACCTCACCCCCTAGCCCCCTCTCCAAATTGAACTGCAAATTTGGAGAGGGGGAACAAGACAGGGGACAACGGTTCGGCACGAGGATTCTTGTTCCCCCTCTCTATCGCTGCTTTTTGCGGTGGAGAGGGGGTTAGGGGGTGAGGTTCCGGGGATGTCGCGCCGCGCGCAGGCAAACAAAAAGGCGGCCCATAAGGTCGCCTTTTGTTTGTTTCAAGCGTTTAGCGAACTACGACGAGTGACCGCGCAGGGTGCGCTCCAGAATGTCGTCGAGCTGTTCGCGGCGGCGTCCGCCCTTGGCGTTGGTGCGCTTGTTGGGTTCACGGCGCGCCGGGACTTCGCCCTCGTCGCCACCCTGCATCGCGCGGCGCAGCGCCAGCTCCATCGCCGTCGGCAACGGTTCGTTGTCTTCCGGCTCGACCGGCATACGGATCGGCTCTTCAAGCGCCTTCAGGCTCATGTCGATGCGCTTCTTCTTGCGGTTAAGCTTGATGATCTGCGCGTTGACTTCCTGACCGACCTTGACGACGTCGCCGGGCGAGTTGACATAGCCGCTCGCCAGCTCGGAAACGTGGATCATGCCGGGGCGCTCGGCGCCAATGTCGACGAACACGCCGAACGGCTCCATGCGCACGACCGTGCCGGTAACCTGCTGGCCTTCCTGCAAGTCGTCCCAGGAAACCAGGGGCGGCTTGACAAGCGACAGCGCAATACGGTTCGCTTCGCGGTCGACCCGCAGCACGAACGCATTAATCTCTTGCCCGGCCTTAACGACGTCTTCGACGTTACGGACGTTGGCCTTGCCGAGCTGCGAAACGTGCAGCAGGGCATCTTGACCCACGCCAATATTGACGAACGCGCCGTACAGCTCAATGCGCTTTACCGTGCCGCGCACTTCCATGCCGGGTGCTAGCTCTTCAATCGAGCTAGGTGCAGTTGATGTGCTGGTGTCTGCACTCATTTTACACCACTCCTTCTCTGACCTTCTGCCAACTGGTGTTCATCTGTACGTTTTCTCACTCGGCGGCGACTGTCGGCGTCAGGGTCACGCTGGGCGTAACCTCATATTCAGCGTCATCCGCAGCGCGGTAAGTTGTAAAGGGTGCGTACCCCTCCCAAGCGTGGAGCGACTGCGTCGTCACGAACAGTTCCATGTCCGCCGGCGTCGTGTAGAAAACGCCGATGATCTCGCTGGTCTCGCTCAGGTTGCCCTGCTCGCCCGGCGCGAACGCCAGAACGATAATGGGAATATTTGGGAAGACCAGGTTTATAATCGCCTGATCCTCGCTCACCGGCGTACCGATGGCATAAGTTGGCTCCCCGTGAGCCGCAATCACTTCGCCCAGCGTCATGTTCGGCTTGGGCCGTATGAAGACCAGATTGACGGTTTCGCCGTCTTCGGCGACCATCTGGCAGCATTCGGGGCCACCCTTGACATTCCAGATCGCGCCGATGGCATCGGTCGCTTCATCTTCACGGGTCTGAATGTTTTCGAATTGGGTGTCGTCTTCGAGAATAGTGAGGGCATCTCGCCAAAGAGTCTCGCCAGGGGTCACACCGCGCCAGCACGGGGCCGAACAGGGGTCACCCGACACCAGACTGGTGTCATCGACGAGCGTATCATCACGTAGCTCAGGCGGGGGAGCGCAAGCAGCAAGCATTAGTGCAAGGGCAAGTATCCCAAGCAGCGCGAGGCGAGCTTTCATCCAAAAATCACTTTCATTGAGTCGGCAATTAGGCGGCAGCTTAGAACTACAGACTGGAGCAGCACGGCTACAGATGCTGCTCCAGCGTTACGGTGTGCGAAGGGTCGTGACTACTGACTGAGTGATAGGGTATAGGCCCCCGACGTGACGCCGTATCGATCCCCATAGTGGGTTGCAATAATAATATACTGCCCATCGTCTGGCAAGGTGAAATTGCTGATGAGCGAGTCTGTGTTCTCGCCCGCCAGCGCATCATCGTTCTGCGCGACGACCGACCCGTTGGGTCCGATCAGATACAGCTTGGTGTCGAGGTTGGCCGCCGGAGCGCGGTTCATCGCGATGGTGATGGTATCGCCGGCCAGCGCCTCGAAGGCATAGAGGTCGAACTTGTTCGACGCGGTGATGCTGCCGTTGACCACGTCACCGGGGACGATCGGCAGCGCGCTCGCAGCTTCGGCTTCCCAGGCGATGGTGCCAATGCCGTCGATGCCGCCCTCACCCGCCACGACCGTGCCATCCTGGTCGATGGTGAAGCTGGTGATGTAGTGCTCGGTCGGCAGGAAGGTGCGGTTGGACGCCAGCGACTGGACTGACACCTGCTGGCCGCCGACGGTGATGTAGAGCGTGAAGTTCACGGCCGTCGTGTCGTTGCACTCGTTCTGGAACCAGACGTCGACTTCATACGCGCCGGCGCGTGGGGTGATGGTCTGCGGCCAGTAGATGTACGACACCGGCGTGGTGTCGGCCACGGTGCAGTTGACGTTGCCGGCCGCGCCGAGCGTACCGCCGCTGCGAATTTGCGGCGCGTCGTCGAAGACCGACTCGCCGGCCGGGTCACGGACCAGCAGTTGCAGGTCCGCTGCCGAATTCCAGACGAGCGTGACTTCGATATTGCCCGCCGGCAGGTCGAGAGCCTGGACGTCGTCCGGCAGCGCCTGCGGAACCAGCGTCGCCGTCAGCAGACCGGCGGCATCGGTGGTTTCCGCGCCAGGGGTGGCCGGGCCGCTCAGCGTCAGGTTGAAGTCGCCTTCGGTGCCGCCAATCGTCAGGCCGTAGCGGCTGGCGACGATGGTGTAGCTTCCGGCCACCGGCAGCAGGCTGTTGCGCAGCGCCGAGTCGGTCACGCCTTCGGCGGCGTCGTCGTTGAAGTAGAGCACGTTGCCGCTGGGGTCCAGCAGCGCGACGTACGGGTCCAGGCTGCCGGTAGTCGCGTTCATGACGATGCTGACGACGTCATTGGCATTGGCCGTGAACGCGTAAGCCTGATACGGCAGATTGCTGGTGACGACGCCGGCCACCTGCGCGCCGAGCGTGATCGGCTGGGCGGCCTGGATGAGCACGGCGGCCGAGGCCGGGAGCTGCTCGTCGCCACGGACGCCGCTGCGCGGGCTGGAGGCGGCGGTGCCGTCAGCGGCCACGACGTAGCTGGAGATGAAGACCTGATCGGGCAGCAGCGTGCCGTCGACCGGCGCGACCGGCTGGCCGTCGACGACCGCGTTGATCGTGAAGGTCACCGGACCATTGTTTTCGCATTCGTTCTGGTAGTACACCAGCACTTCATAGCTGCCCACCGGAACACCACCCGGCGTCCAGGTGACCTGCTCGGTCGCGCCGTTGCCGACCAGCGCCTCGCAGTTGCCGTTGACGTTCTGGCCGAAAGCGCCGCCAAACTCCGACACCGGACTGTTGAAGTAGAGCGTCCCGCCGACCGGGTCGCGGACTTCGAGGTCGAGGTTCGCGGTCGAGTTCCAGGTCAGCGACACCTGCATACCGCCCGACGTGACGAAAACCGCCGGCTCACCGGTCGGCGCGGCCGGCTCTTCAGCCGCCGGCGTTTCCTCGGTCGGCAGCGCGGCCGGCTCCGGCGTGGTTTCGACGGTCGCCAGCGGCGCTTCGGTCACGAAGCCGTTGGTTTCCAGCACCAGCGCGTAGGTGCCTTCCGCCAGCGAGGTCGTGCTGACGACCGGCAGGACCGTGACGTAGTAGTCGCCGTCCGCCGGCAGCACGGCCAGCAGGACCGTTTCGCCGGCCCCGGTCAGGTCGCGCGCTTCGCCAACCAGCGCGCCGGTTGCGTCGGTGAGGGTCAACGCCAGCGCCAGGCCGTCGTTGCTGGTGGCGGTCAGGCGCACGTTTTCGCCGGTCGCGCCGGTCAGCGTAAAGACCTGGGCGGTGGCGTCAGGCTGGCGCGTGAGAACGCCGGCCACCAGCGCATCCGGCGACGGTTCTTCGGTCTGCGCCTGGACGGTCAGCCCCGTGGCGAGCACGAAAAGAAGAACGAGCGGCCCAATCAGCCGTAAGTGTCTCGAAGGCAATTCGAACATGAAACATTTCCCTTCCGTATCATCGGCAGGTCGTACACGGCGGCAGAACAACACGCCCCAGACCTTCAGGCGCAAGAGTGTAACCAAGAGTGTAGTTCTTTGCTATGGCGCTAGCCGACGATTGCCCGACGCCAGAACACGGTGAAGCGACCGTTTGAAAAGCCTGTTTGCAGAGCTTCGGTTCTCTCGGTGCGCACTGGATTGGCTAGCGTAGCTGCCCTCACCCCCAACCCCTCTCCCTCAGGGCGTGTCTGGAAAGGGGTTTGCCGAGACCCCTCACCCCCGGCCCCTCTCCCACGCAAGCGGGGAGAGGGGAGAAAAGAAAGGCGTGTTTCGTACAGGAGTCCCTTAGAGGGCACCTTCCCAGACACGCTCTCAGGGCGAGGGGAGCCAGAGTTGTTTTAGGGGGAATGCTGTACTTTGAACGACTTTTTGAGTTCAAAAAATATCGCTACTCAGCTTTCCGTTGAAGCGGCCGAGCCAGGCGTGAGGCTATTCGCCGCTGGGCGTTTCGACCTGGGCGACCACTGGCTGGGCGGTCGCCGCCGTCGACGGCGTCAGCTCGACAAAGCTGGTCGTCCCTTCCAGCACGTCGACGATTTTCGAGATGCGGTTGCCGCCGACCGAGGTGATGATTTCGTAGCGGCCGACCGGAATATCGCCAACGGCGAAATTTTCCTGCCAGATCGGGTCGAAGTTGACGTCGAAGGCCGTACCCTGAATGACGTAGGTCGTGGTGGTCGTCTCGATCAAACCGGTCGACCAGTTGCGAATGGTGACGTCGGCGTCGTTGACGTGGCGGCCTTCGGCGTCGGTCACGCGGCCGGCAATGACGCCGGTCCCGACGTAAGGCACCATCCACAGAATCGGGTTGTAATTGGCGGCGTAGCGCATCTCGCCCAGGCGCACCTCGAAATGCACGTGCGGGCCGGTCACGTTGCCGGTATTGCCCACCAGCCCGATCACGTCGCCGGCGTTGACCAACTGGTCCGGCACCACCAGCGCCGCCGACAGGTGCGCGTAGATCGTCCACAGCTTCTGGCCGCGATAGCCGAAATCGTGCTCGATGACGACGACGTTACCGTAGCTCGGCGAATTCTCGAAGACCCCGCCCTCGACGCGCAGCCCGTCGGCCGCCCAGATGACGCGCCCGGAGCCGGCCGCGCGCACCGTCTCGCCGATGGGATTCGCCATGTCGATGCCGTGGTGGACGCGCAGCGAGTACTGCTCGTTGCCGTCGGAGCCGAACGAATAGTAGTCCAGCCCATAGTTGACGGCGTTGGAGTCGATCGGCCGGAGGAACCAGTAGTGATCGCGGCCATACGGGTCGCGCGAGATCGGCGGGATCAGCGGCGGCGGCTGCCAGGCCGAGGGAGCGCGCGTCACCACCTGCGCCGTCACCGAGATGTCGGTCGCCAGCGGCGCGGGCGTCGGCGCGGGCCGGGTGGGCGTCGAGCCGAGGCTGACCGGAAGGCCGGTCGGCGCGCCGTCGTCGCTCACCTCGCCCGGCGACAAGGCTGAGCTATCGGCCGCGACCAGCGCCAGCGTCGGCGGCTGGAAGTTGGCCGTCGGAATGGCGACGGTCGGCAGCGGCGTGCTGTTGCTGCCAAAACCCTGGCGCAGAATGTCCTGCCAGGCGTTGCCTTCGGCGGTCGGCAGCACCTCGGTCGGCACGATCACCAGCACCGGCGGCGACGGCCGGGAGTTCGCCCACACAAGGCCGATGAACACCACCAGCACGACGGCGGCGATCAGGACGGCCGGAAGTCTTGAAAGGAGTCGGTTCATTCGCTCTCGTCGGTAGCAGCTTCAGCATCGGCGGCGGGTGTTTCGGTCGGGGGCAGCGGCGGCGCGGGGCTGGACATCGTCAGCGGGTCGGGCAGCGGCGCGCTGGCAGTAGCCGCACGCGGCGCGAAGCCACCAAGCTGCGCCTCGGTGTACAGCTCGCGCATGGCGTCGAACCACGTCAGGTTGTCGCGGCGCTGGAACAGCCAGTAGTTGGTGCTGTTGAAGTTACGCCGCCAGTCGCTCCCGGCCGCGACGCGCTCCCAGCCGTAGTCCAGCGCGAGCTGCGTCAGGTCGATGTAATAGCCGGCCGGCATCTCGGCGCGCAGACGGCCGCCGTTGTCGTAGGCGTCGACGTCGCCCTGGTTGCGGCTGGCGAAGTCCCACGGCATACGCCGCAGCGGTTCGCCAAGCTGGCCGGACTGCGCCTCGTCGGAGACGCGGACGTAAACGCGCCAGTAGACGTCGACGCCGAAGTCTTCGCGCACGACTTCGATCGGCGCGGGGAAGCCGACGATCAGGTTACGGTTGATGGCGACGGCCCGGCCGGTCATCAGCCAGTTACGCCGTTCTTCGCCGGGCTGCGGCGGCCGGTCGATCTGCCAGAAGGCGTCTTCCAGGCGGCCAAGCAGGTCCCAGCCGAGCACGTCCGATGCGCGCTCACGGAAAGCCATGAACGAGTCGTTGACGCGCTCGCTGAGTACGGCGTTGGGCGCGTTGACGTTCGCCAGCACGCGCAGGCGGTACGGCGGGTCGGTGGTCGGGTCGTTGACCTGTTCGATGAACAGCGGATCGTTACTGGCCTTGGCGAGGCCGCCGCTGTTGACGAGGCGCTGCGGCAGCGGCGCGGACGTCCAGGCGGGCGACGTCGCGCCACGGCTGACCGGGATAATTTCGGTGGCGATGCCGCTGCCGGCGAACGGACCGGCGACGAGCTGCGTGCTGTCGATCGAGTCGACCGCGTAAATCAGGCTGACGCCGTCCGGCGCCCAGGTGGGTGTACGGCCGCGCTCCAGGACCTGCGCCGGCGAATCGACATCCCGCACCGACTTGACGAAGACCTTCTCGACGCCTTCGTCGAGCGCGCTGAAGGCCAGCAGGTTTCCGTCGGGCGACCAGGCCGGGAAATCCTCGTCGCGGCCGGGCGTGTTGCTGATGTTGACCACGGCTTCGTCGCGCGGGTCGTCCAGCGAGAACAGGTAGATGTCCTGGTTGCCGTCGCGCCACGAGATAAAAGCGATAGTGCGGCCATCGGGCGACCAGGCCGGCGAGAAGTCCGGCTCCGGGTGGTCGGTCAGGCGCAGCGGCGCTTGCGAGCCGTCGATGCGCATGACGTAGATGTCGAGGTTGTTGCCCTGGTAACTCTCGTAGACCAGCCACTCGCCGTCGGGACTCCAGCCGGGGTTGGCCTGGAACGACAGGTCGTAGGTCATGCGCGTGCTCTCGCCGCTGCTGACGTCGTAGACGTACAGCTCCCAGTTGCCGTCCTGGCGCGAGGCATAGGCCAGCCGCGAGCCATCCGGCGACCAGGCCGGGTCGCGCTCGTCTTCGGGGCTGTTGGTCAGGCGCAGCGGCGTGCGGCTGCCGACCGGAATCGCCC
>Ga0351855_1050_pt1 | contig 30039 bp, 36 predicted proteins | sample BONcelFGM3001C11_FD_206794 | JGI IMG/M metagenome (GOLD analysis project Ga0351855, IMG submission 206794) | Enriched cells from coal bed in the Powder River Basin, Montana, United States - BONCAT cells FGM rep2 HSBNCT.FGM.300.1.C11 ...
ATTGCGGCAAAGATTATGTAGTACAAAACTGCGAGCAAAAAGGAGCCGACAACATATTTCACTACCGTAGCTACCCTTCCCTTTAGCCCCAGCTTCTCCTCTACAAACTTTAGCTGCTCTCTGTTAAATTTATATCTGCTCATAGCCCCTAGCTCTTAGGAGATATTAACTCTCTAAACTGTTGATCATTAATATCTCTATTATAGTAGTTAAGCGGATTTACAGTTTTATTTCTGTAAATTACCTCATAGTGGAGGTGTGGACCTTTAGAGCGTCCCGTATTACCCATTAAACCTATCTGTTCACCTCTTTTGACTGCTTTGCCGATTGTTACAAGGGCACTCTTGAGGTGTGCATAACGGGTCTTATATCCGAAACCGTGATCTATTAAAATAAAATTACCATATCCGAAGAAATCGAATCCTATATCTACAACCCTGCCGTTACCTGTGGCAAAAATGCTCTCTCCCACAGGTCCGGAGAGATCTACGCCGGAGTGCATTCTGTAATCCCCGTGAAACGGATCTCTTCTGTAGCCAAAACTGCTGGAGTATCTTATTTTTGATGATGAGATATTTACAGGTGGAATTGCAGGCACACACAGAGTCATCTCATCTGCATTTTTTGCAAGAAGGGCCAGGTCGTCAAAAGATTTTGTCTGAACGAATGTTTTCTTGTAAAGAACATCCAGATTATATGCTGTCTTTGTCAGAATACCCGATCGCTCAAAATTTTGAAGGTGAGAGTATCTGTCTACACCGCCAAAACCGGCATTTCTTACATCCTGAGATATCTCTTCCATACCGAAAATGGGCCTGTATACATAGTTATCCCTCATCTGCAGAGTTACCAGAGACCTGTTTACACTTTCGAACCTCCTGTTAATAAGCTCCAGTCTGTTTGCAAGCTCGTCATTCTCTCTTTTTAGTGAAAGTGTCTTGGGAGTCTCAAGATTCAGATATATTGTATAAATATAATAATACCCCACCGAGATAGCCAAACTTAGCACAAATAGAATAAAACCTTTTGAAAACCTGCGTTTTATAGGGATTTTATGAATTTCGTAAGCTAAAGTTTCGTGGTTGAATTTATATCTTTTCTGTTTTGCCATTTGCAAAAATAACTCTTTATTTCGTGCAAATTTATATAATTTTAATAAAAAACCTATTTTTGTGATTCATTTTGAATTGAGATAAATACCATTTACACATATGACATCAAAAGAGATCAGAGATAATTTTTTAAAATTCTTTGAAAACAAGGGTCACGCGATTGTTCCGTCGGCTCCAATGGTTGTTAAGGACGACCCGACTCTTATGTTCACCAATGCAGGGATGAATCAGTTTAAAGATTGGTTCCTCGGGAATGCCGAACCACTTCACAAAAGAGTTGCAGATACCCAAAAATGCCTCAGGGTAAGCGGAAAACACAATGATCTGGAGGAGGTTGGGCACGACACATATCACCATACTATGTTTGAGATGCTCGGGAACTGGAGTTTCGGAGACTATTTCAAGAAAGAGGCCATAGATTGGGCCTGGGAACTACTCACCAAGGTTTACAAGCTGGATAGCAGCCGACTATACGCCACTGTGTTTGAAGGGTCTCAGGAGGATGGAATATCTGCAGACGACCAGGCGAGAGAGGAGTGGCAAAAATATCTCCCTTCGGAAAGAATTCTCTTTGGTAATAAGAAGGATAATTTTTGGGAGATGGGAGATGCCGGACCCTGCGGACCATGTAGTGAGATTCACGTAGATATTAGAGACGATAAACAGAGAGCAGAGGTAGATGGTGCTACTCTTGTGAATTGTGGAGACCCTCTGGTAATTGAGATTTGGAATCTGGTTTTTATTCAATATAATCGAAAGGCCAGCGGAGAGCTTGTGCCACTTCCCCAAAAACACGTAGACACCGGAATGGGTTTAGAGAGGCTCTGTATGGCAATTCAGGGGAAAAAGAGCAATTACGACACAGATGTATTCTCCGGGATGATTGAGACAATATCTGCCCTTACCGGTAAACCATATATGGAGAGCAGCGCAACAGAGGTTGCAATGAGAGTTATTGCAGACCACATCCGGGCAATAAGTTTTTCAATTGCAGATGGTCAACTGCCTTCAAATGTTAAGGCCGGTTATGTGATAAGGAGAATTCTACGCAGGGCAGTGCGGTATGCATATACCTTTCTTGGCTCTAGTGAACCTCTTCTTTGCAGGTTGGTACCTACTCTGGTTAAGGAGATGGGAGGTGCATTTCCTGAGTTGGTGCATCAGCAAAACCTCATTGAGAGGGTTATCCGTGAGGAGGAGGAGTCTTTTCTCAGAACACTTGAGAAGGGAATACGCCTGATGGATACTCTAATGGAGAAGAACTCTGCCACAAAGCAGATCTGTGGAGAGGATGCCTTTATTCTGTATGACACATTCGGGTTTCCGATTGACCTGAGTGAACTTATTGCAAAAGAGAACGGATACAGTATAGATCACGCCGGATTTGAGAGAGAGCTGGAGAAACAGAAAGAGAGAAGCCGCAACGCAACCTCAACTCAAGAGGGAGATTGGATAGAGGTTAAGCCGGGATCTTCGGCAGAGTTTGTCGGATACGACAAAGATGAGGAGATGGTTGAAATTCTTCGTTACCGCAGCGTTAAGACCAAAACCCGCAGTTATTACCAGTTAGTCCTCAACAAGAGCCCATTCTATGCAGAGAGCGGAGGTCAGGTAGGGGATACCGGAAGATTAATCTCTGCCGACTCGCAGGAGATAATCGTTACCAACACCATCAAGGAGAACAATCTTAACATTCACCTGACAGACAAGCTTCCTACAAAGTTGCACGGGGTGTTTACAGCTATTATTGATAAAGAGAGAAGAGATAGTATTGCAAACAATCATACTGCCACTCACTTGCTTCACAAGGCACTCAGGGAACTTCTGGGAACCCATATAGAGCAGAAGGGCTCTTCGGTTAACTCAGAATACTTCCGGTTTGACTTCTCACACTATGAAAAGATATCTGACGAGGATTTGCGACGGGTAGAAAATTTTGTAAACAGATTTATCCGCAAAAACCTTACCCGCGATGAGTTTCGCGACCTTCCTGTAGAGCAGGCAAAGGGGATGGGAGCAATGGCTCTTTTCGGCGAAAAGTACAGTGAGAAGGTTCGGGTAATTAAATTCGGAGACTCTATTGAACTTTGCGGAGGAACTCACACAAGTGCAACCGGAAACATAGGTCTCTTTAAAATCCTATCGGAATCTGCAATTGCTGCAGGAGTGAGAAGGATTGAGGCGACCACCGGAGAGAGTGCACAGAGGATAGTTCAGGAGAGTGAAGATATGGTTAAGGGTATAAAAAATCTGTTAGGCAGCTCCCCTAACATAATCAACTCTATCCAGAAGCTTGTGACGGAGAATGAAGATTACCGCAAAAAATTTGAAGAGCTTGTCAGGGAGAGGGCACAATCGCTTAAAGATAGAGTAGTTGAACAGATGGAGAGTATAAACGGAGTAAATATCTATATTCTCAGTGGTGAATACAGTGCCGATGTTGTAAAGAACACGGCATTTATCCTAAGATCCGAAATTCGCAATGGGGCATTTATTGCCGGCTTTACAGACGGAGATAAAGCTTCTCTTACACTATTGTACTCAGATGACCTTGTTTCCCACGGCTTCAATGCATCTAAAGATATCAGAGAGGCCGCCAAATTCATACAGGGAGGCGGCGGCGGTCAGAATTTTTTCGCAACAGCGGGAGGAAAAGATAATAGAGGCATAAAATTGGCAGTAGATAAACTAATCGAACTTGCAACTAAGAGGTTATAGCGACTAAACCGGAAAAATTGAAAAAATTAGACCAATTTATCGTCAAATCGTTTCTCGGACCATTTGTTCTTACCTTTCTCATCGTGATATTTGCCCTGATGCTTCAGTTTTTATGGCTCTATATCGATGAACTTGTAGGGAAAGGACTTAGTGTGCTTGTTATTCTGGAGTTTCTGGGCTGGGGCTCTGCGACACTTATACCGCTGGCTCTTCCTATCGCGACACTACTGGCATCTATAATGACTTTGGGAGGAATGGGAGAAGATAATGAACTCCTGGCGATGAAGGCAGCAGGCATACCTCTACAGAGAGTACTTTTACCGTTGATTTTCCTATCATTTGCAGTTAGTATCGGGGCCTTTTTTGCCTCGAATAACCTAATTCCAGTCTCCTACAACAAGATCTACTCTCTGAGGGACGACATCAGCAAAACAAAGGATGAGATACGGATACCCACCGGTATTTTCTATGAGGGGATTGAGGGTTATAATATTAGAATCGGAAGCCGAAACGAAAAGAGCGGTTCAATCTACAATGTGATGGTATACTCCCATAAGGAGAGTAAAGGGAATACCAGCCTTACTCTAGCAGATTCCGGCTCTATAAAGTTCTCTGCAGATAAAAAAAATCTGGTCTTTACACTCTATGATGGTTACTCATACGAAGAGGAACCAAGAGAGTACGGCTCTTCGGACTCCTCATTTACTCTCCAGAGAATAGGATTCTCCAGGCAGGAGATGATTATTTCAATATCAAACTACGCTTTCCAGAGGTCGGACGACAATAAATTCAGCAGTGAGATTATGTCGCAAAACCTTAGTCAGCTAAGAGTCGCAAAAGATTCACTGGACTCATCCTATGCCAAGGTCCACCAGTATCAATACAGAAATCTCATAAGCGGCGGCGGTCTCTCATTCAGCCGGGAGTTGGACACTTCATACATTGGAAACTACAAAGGAGAGATAGAGTACGACTCTCTTTTCCGGTGGGATTCGCCCAAAGAGCAACGGGGAAACCTTCGAATGGCTATAGGGCAATTAGAGAGTGCAGTTACGCTGTTGGATAATTACCAGATTGAGGAGTTTCAGTACATCTATCCCCTTCGCAAAATCAGAATTGAGCGTTTGAGGAAATTTACTCTATCCATCGCCTGCTTTATATTCTTCTTTATCGGAGCACCACTGGGAGCAATCATACGAAAAGGGGGGCTGGGAACTCCGGTCATTGTATCAATGATCTTCTTTGTTATATATTGGGTAGTGGATATAAGCGGGAAAAAACTGGCCACAGACGGAGTTATCGGGCCGGAGGTGGGTACACTCATATCCTCTGCGGTTCTATTCCCCATTGGGGTCTATTTAACTCTAAAATCTACACGGGACTCGTCGCTCTTTAACGCAGACTCGTACATAATGTTTTTCAATAAAGTTCTGGCCAAGATTAACTCATACAGGGGGGAGAAGAGCGATGAGGTGTAAAATAGTATATATGGGCACACCGGAGTTTGCAGTCGGGCCTCTTAGGGCAATCCTAGATGCCGGACACGAGGTTTGTGCAGTTGTTACAACTCCTGATAAGCCGGTAGGACGGGGACTAAAAGTCTCCCAAAGCAGCGTTAAGTTGTTTGCACAAGAGAGGGGGCTACAGGTGCTTCAACCGGAATCGCTAAAAGAGGAGGGTTTTATAAACGAGCTTAAAAGTTTTAATGCAGATCTCTTTGTTGTTGTTGCTTTCCGGATGCTTCCCAAGGTGGTTTGGTCCATTCCCTCCTTTGGCACATTCAACCTCCACGCATCCCTTCTTCCACAATACAGGGGTGCTGCCCCAATAAACTGGGCAGTGATTAACGGAGAGAGTTTTACAGGTGTAACAACCTTTATGATAGACGACAAGATAGATACAGGAGAGATCCTTTTCTCCAGAGAGTACGCAATTGAGCAGAGAGAGAGTGCCGGTGATCTTCACGATAAACTGATGGTTTTGGGCTCCAATCTGGTTGTGGAGACTATTGACGCAATTATCTCCGGCAGAGTAAAGAGAACTCCTCAGAGCAGCCTGATTACCGGGGAGATCACTCTGCGCGAAGCACCAAAACTCACTAAAGAGAGCGGCATAATAAACTGGCAACAGACCAGCACTCAGATATTTAATCTTATTCGAGGATTGAGTCCCTACCCTTGTGCAACCTCCGTTTTAAGCTATAGCGATAAAGTTATTCCGGTTAAGATCTATTCGGCTTTAGATGAAATATCTATTGACTCAGATTCTGATATCTCCGGCAATTTAAAACCGGGGGAGATAGCTTCGGATAACAAGAGCTTCCTCAGAGTAGGGTGCGGTAAGGGGAGTATAAAGATAACATCCATCCAGGCAGCAGGTAAGAGAAGATTGGAAATACGGGAGTTTCTATCCGGGATACGAGAGATTAGCTCATATAAATTCAACTGAAAATGGACGAGATCATTATATTGGCAGACGGAGAGTTTCCGACTCACGAGATTCCATCCCGTAAGCTTCAAAATGCCTCTATGATAGTATGTTGTGATGGTGCTGCTGCAAAGCTACTCTCCTGCGATATCACCCCCGGCTTTATTGTGGGTGATATGGACTCACTGGCTCTCTCTCTTCGCGAAAAGTATAGAAACATCATTATAGAGTCTGATTGTCAACAAACCAACGATCTAACAAAGGCCTTCAACCACTCCCTTTCACTTAATCCGTCCCGTATAATAATTTTGGGAGCAACCGGACTTCGGGAAGATCACACTCTTGGGAATATATCCTTACTATCGGATTACTCACTTATGAGCAGTGTTAGTGTAGAGTTGTGGACCAACTCAGGCAGATTTATCCCTGTTAACTCGGGAGGGATTTTCTACGCAGCAAAAGGTAGTCAGGTCTCAATATTTGCTCTGGATTGCAATTTGAAGATAGAGTCCATAGGACTTAAGTACCCGTTGAATAATGTTGTTTTTGACAACTGGTGGAGAGGTACTCTTAACGAATCCATTGAGGATAGTTTTGAATTGAAATTTGATAAGGGTCGTGTTCTGCTCTTTATAACTTACTAAAAAAAAAGACGCCCCTGTGTAAGGCGTCTTAATAATTTGGTGCAGACAGTTTAGTTGATCAATTTGTTAATCTCTGCGCCGGCTTTAAATCTAACCACTTTTTTAGCAGCGATTTTAATTTTCAATCCGGTACGGGGGTTTCTGCCATTGCGTGCAATTCTGTTAGTTACAGAGAAAGAGCCAAAACCTACAAGTGTAAGTCTATCTCCTGCTTTAAGAGAGTCTGCGGCTACATCGATAAATGCATCCAACGCTTTTTTTGCATCAACTTTTGTAATTTCTGCCTTAGCTGCGATTGCTGATATTAGTTCTGCTTTGTTCATAATTTATTGTTTAGGATGTTGAGTCTATAGGGTTTAGTGCAAATATATAGCGATTAATTCTTATAAACAAATTATTTAGGAATTTATTTGCCAAAAAAATATGAAATTATTGGAGAATATTCTACTCTTGTTCTTGACTTTATACTATTTTTTGAAAAAAAAGGGAGTAATTGATAAAAAATTGTAATCTCCCTTTATAAAAACACCATTTTAGAGCCCCTCATCGGCTAGTTTTTGCTCAAGATTAGCAATTTTTTCAAGCAGGCTCTTATAATCTTCACTTTCGGGAAACATTGGCCTGTGGCTCTTCATTAGGTTGATCTCATCTATCTGTTTCATAATTTTATCGCAGCTTTTTTCCAGCGCAAATGAGCAGAACTGCTCCCAAATGTAGTTTACGGCCTCCGCTGAGGGGTGAACCATATCTGCTGCATAGAAGCGATAGTCCCGAAGTTGATCCATAAATATTTCGTAAGCGGGAAAGTAAAAGAGATTCGGGAACCTCTTTACAAGTATCTCCGTTGCAAGGAGAAGTCTAGCCTTACTGAGTTGATTTCCGTTAGCTCCCTCCTTTAGGTGCCTCACCGGACTTACGGTAATTATCCACCTCTTTTCCGGATTAGCCTCAATAGCGGGCGCTAGAGAGTCTACTATCTCCTCTACCTCCATTGTAGCTCTTTCAAAAAAAGAGTGGGGCAATTTGTGGCAGTTTGAGACAATTTTTCCACTCTTGCGCTCCCGATATACCCAGGATGTGCCCAATGTCAATACAACCCATCTGCAGCTCTTATAATGATTTGAAACGTGCATTAGAGTCGAGTTGTTTTGGGATAGGAACTTCTCTTTGGAGATGGAGGCAAATTCACTTCCGTGAGAGAAGCTCTTGTAGATATCTCCTGCCTTTATGAGCTCCTCCTGCGTGAATAGTTCACAAGTTTGAATTCTGTTAAGGCTGCTTGATATTGACCCGGGGTTAAAAAGCACCCCAAAAGGGTTCACTACAACCTTAAAACGGAGCTGCTCCATCTTGGCACCAATCTCTGCAGCGAAACAAGACCCCAAAAAAATAATATCATCTTTGTAGTTGATCCTATCTTTAAGTGGTGAAATCAAAACCTCAGTCTGCCATCTCATAAGTCACTTTTTTAAGTTTACACAGGTAACACTCTCTTTAATCTTTGATAGTCCGGCTCTTGAAAGCGGAGATTTTGAGAAGTATATTTTAAACTCCTCCTCCTCCATCTGCAACCACTCCCGGGCAGCTATCTCAATTGAGCTCCTCCCCTGTTTTGTCTCTATCGGGAGAAACTCCTGCCAGCTTGTTGTCTCACCTTTGCCGGACCAGGGACATACATCCAGACATATCTCACATCCGAAAATATTATCTTCTCTCAAAACAGAGAAGTTGCACAGCCTCTCTCCGACAGGCGACTCTATGGTATTGTAGGAGATACATCTTCTTGCATCCAACACAAAAGGGGCAGTCAATGCTCCGTTCGGGCAGGCCTCCATACATCGGGTACATTTCCCGCAGCCGTTTGAGACCTTTTGTTGATTGTATTTAAGAGGAATATCTGTAATTATAATCCCTATTAATGTGTGCAACCCGTGAGATTTACTAATCAAAAAGGTGTTTTTGCCTATAAATCCCAAACCTGCCTTTACTGCTAAAGCTCTTTCAAATATGGGCGCAGAGTCGGTAAATACTCTGTAACTCATTTGAGGATATAACTCCTTTATGCTCTCTGCCAAAACCCGGAGCCGACTCTTGATAAAATAGTGATAGTCCAGGCCATATGCATAGGAGGAGATCTTTGGGTAGTGCTCTTGTTGCCTTTGAAGGGGCTTGTATGGAACCAGCAGAACCATAATGCTTTTTGCACTATCCAGCAACAGGGAGGGATCTTCCCTGATATCCATATTTGCAGCAAGATATCTCATAGAGCCGTGATACGATTTTGAGACAAAACTCTCCAGATGAGCACGCTCTGCAGACATCTTCTCTACAGCCACGGCACCATATCCTGCGAATCCAAGCCGGTTTGCAAGATCGTTAATTTTTATATGTAACTCATCGGGACTCATTTCACAAAATTAATTAAAGAAAAAGAGAAAATATCTATAAATTTCTTACTTTTGCTGCGCTTTTTGCTTACGGAATTTATTTAATATTATTATAGAATGAACATTTTAGTAGTTGGGGCCGGAGGACAAATCGGAACTGAACTTATTCCTCATCTTCAGTCACTCTATGGCGAAGATAATGTAATAGCTGCAGATCTCAAAAAGGATAATGTTTTGCGGCTTGGAGAGAGCTGCAGAGCGATAACACTGGATGCTCTCGATATGAAATCCTACAGAGAGGTTGTATCCAATTATGGTATCGGCAGAATTTACAATCTTGTTGCACTGCTCTCTGCTACAGGTGAAAACAACCCTCAACTGGCCTGGGAGATAAATATGGGTGCTCTGCTAAACTCTCTCGAGCTTGCAAGAGAGTTCAACTGCTCGGTGTTCACTCCAAGTTCAATCGGGGCGTTCGGACACTCCACCCCGCATATAAACACACCTCAGGATACTGTTATGAGGCCAAACACCATATACGGCGTATGTAAAGTCGCAGGAGAGTTGTTGAGCGATTACTACTATACCCGTTTCGGAGTTGATGCCCGCAGTGTAAGGTTCCCAGGAATAATATCCAACGGAGCTCTTCCTGGTGGTGGAACCACAGATTATGCCGTTGAGGTCTTTTATGAGATACTCAAAACCGGACACTACACCTGTCCAATTCCGGAGAATACATTTATGGATATGCTCTATATGCCAGATGCTCTCAACGCCTGCACGCAACTTATGGATTGTGACCCTGCGAACCTCGTTCACCGTAACAGTTTTAATGTGACTGCAATGAGTTTCTCTCCAAAAGAGCTTTTTGCTGCCATTAAGTCAAGGATACCATCTGCAACATTCAAATATGAGGTAGACCCGGTAAAGGATAAGATATCTGCATCCTGGCCGGACTCAATGGATGACTCGTGTGCCAGAAAAGAGTGGGGTTGGAATCCAACCTGGGATCTGGAGTTGATGGTGGATGATATGCTAAAAGCAATCTCGGCTAAGATAAATAGATAGGAATAACAGAGTTTACATTGATTGCACCGGAATAGTCTTAAAAGAGCTATTTTGGTGCAATTCTGTATAAAAATAGAGCTATAATTGCATACAGCATATTTGGAACCCATATTGCAACAAATACAGGTAGTGCTCCTACGTGGACAAACATCTGACTAAACCTCAAAAACAGGATATAGGAGAAGCTTAACATCAGACCTATTCCCATATTTATACCTATACCCCCCTTTCTCTTTCTGGCAGATAGTGAAACACCGATGAGTGTGAGGATAAAGGCAGAGAAAGGCAGTGCAAACCTGGTGTGTTTCTCAATCTGTGAATAAATAACCCTTTTGTCTCCTCTCATCTTCTGTGTTCGAATTAGATCGTTAAGCTCGGTGTAGTTATAGGACTCAACAATATTATCTCTCCGGTTAAGATCATTTACTGTAAGATTGATAACCGTATCCAGTGTCTCTCCCTGTGTTATCTTTTGAATTGCAGAGCTGTTATCTCTAATATAGTATTTGTAGAGTTTCCATCCACCAAATGTTGTATCCCATATTGCTGTTTCTGCTGTTAGTTTTGACACAATCTTGTGTCCCTCTATAGTCTCAAGGGTAAATTTTGAGGCAATATTGCTCCAACTGTTAAAGGTCTCCATATAGACATAGTTTCCCGGAGAGAGCTGCAGATGAATGTCTCTGTTTGTGTTTACAAATTTATCCTTAATGTACTTGTCTGTAAAATCCAGGCGTACTCTGTTTGCCGGAGGGATTACAAAAAGGTTCAAAACCAGGCTGAATATGGCAATACCCAAAGCAGAGATAAAATATGGGTAGAGCATCCTCTTAAAACTTATTCCTCCTGCCAGTATAGCAACAATTTCGCTGTGAGAGGCCAACTTTGAGGTAAAAAAGATAACGGCTATGAATATGAACAGAGGGCTAAACATATTCATAAAATAGGGGATAAAATTGCCGTAATATTGAACCACTATTGCCTGTAGTGAGGCCCCCTTCTCTACGAAATTATCTATCTTCTCGCTTACGTCAAAAATAATAACAATCCCGATAAATATCAGAATAGCAAAGAAGTATGTTCCGATAAACTTCTTTATTATATATTTGTCAATTATATTGAACCTGGAGATCATCTCTATAGTTTAGTTTCCAAATGTTTTACATAAGAGTTTTTCCACTCCCGGAAAGTGCCTCTTCTTATTTGCTCACGAGCATCTTTGACCAGCTTCAGATAAAAGGCCAGGTTGTGTTCACTGGCAATCTGAGCACCTAAAATCTCTCCCGAGACAAAGAGGTGACGCAGATACGCCTTTGAATATGAAACATCTACAAATGAAGTGCCATTTTCATCTATCGGTGAGTAGTCATCTGCCCACTTCTTGTTTCTTATATTAATCATCCCGCGGGATGTAAAGAGCATTCCGTTTCTGGCGTTTCGGGTAGGCATCACACAATCGAACATATCAACTCCTCTATCAATCGCCTCCAGAATATTTGCCGGAGTTCCTACTCCCATAAGGTATCTTGGCTTGTCTTCAGGTAGCAGCGGTTGTAGCACCTCCAATATCTGATACATAACCTCGGCTGGCTCTCCTACGGATAGCCCTCCTATAGCATACCCCTCCCTATTGAGTGCTACTGCGTGCTCTGCAGCCTCTGCTCTGAGGTCCGGGTATACACATCCCTGAATAATCGGAAAAAAAGTTTGAGAGTGACCATAAAGAGGCTCAGTGTTGTCAAAATGGGTAACTCCCCTCTCCAACCACTGCTGGGTCAGTTTGAGGGACTTTTTTGCGTAAGCGTGGTCTGAATTGCCCGGAGGGCACTCATCCAGAGCCATAATAATATCTGCACCTATTACCCGCTGAATATCCACAACTCCTTCAGGAGAGAAAAAGTGTTTTGAGCCATCAATGTGAGAACGAAACATACACCCCTCCGCGGTAAGTTTACGGTTCTCTGCAAGTGAAAATACCTGATATCCGCCACTATCTGTAAGAATGGGTCTGTCCCACGAAATGAACTTATGGAGTCCTCCGGCTCCGGCAATAATTTCCAGCCCGGGACGGAGGTAAAGATGGTATGTATTGCCTAAAATAATCTGAGCTTTAATGTCATCTTTTAAATCTCTGTGGTAAACTGCTTTTACGGATCCCACTGTACCAACGGGCATAAAAATGGGAGTCTCAACAACTCCGTGATCTGTATAAAATAGTCCGCACCGTGCAGATGAGAGTGGGTCTTGCGCTATCTTTTCAAATCTCATATTCTTTTATAAACAACCCTCAAAGATAATAATATAATAGCTATATTTGCTTCTCATTGCAAATTCAAAAATTTAAACAGGTGAAAAAACTCATTTTAGTATTTATAATTTCTCTCTTTGCGATATCGCATATTACGGCACAGGAGAGCAACAATGCCGGAACATCAACAGAGGATAAACAACAGGTGGCTGCCCAACAGGAGGCTACCGAAGTACCCGCAGTTGCAGTTAATCCATACAAAGATATTCTTGCAAAAAAAGAGCTTACCTTCAACATCTGGTCCATTATAAGAGGAGTCTTCGGGATGGCCTCCCTTATCTTCATCGCGTGGATTTTTAGTCTTGACCGAAAAAAGGTAAACTGGAAAACCGTAGGGTTTGCTCTCTCTATGCAATTTGTAATCGCAATATCGGTTATAGCATTTCCTGCGGTACAATCAATTTTTGAATTTCTGGGAGGGATATTTGTAGCCGTTCTGGACTGGACAAAGGCCGGTTCCACCTTCCTTTTCGGCTCATTAATGAATATTAACAGTTTCGGATTCATATTCGTTCTCCAGATTCTTCCTACCATCATATTCTTCTCTGCATTAACCAGCCTTTTTTTCTATCTGGGTATTCTTCAGAGAGTTGTATGGGCAATGGCCTGGCTGCTTTCAAAAACACTCAAACTCACCGGAGCGGAGTCTCTCTCAACAGCCGGTAACATATTCCTGGGGCAGACAGAGGCACCACTTATGGTAAAGGAGTATATCCCAAAAATGACCAAGAGTGAGATTATGCTCATTATGACAGCAGGTATGGCCACTATGGCCGGAGGAGTATTGGCGGCATATATAGGGATGCTCGGTGCCGGAGATAAAGTTATGGAGCTGGAGTTTGCAAAGCACCTTTTATCTGCCTCAATAATGGCTGCGCCGGGTGCAATAGCCATTGCAAAAATACTTAAACCTCAAACAGAGGAGATAGATAATAGTGTAGAGGTTCCAAAGGAGAAGATTGGCAAGAATGTACTGGATGCTATCTCTAACGGCACAACAGAGGGCCTTAAACTTGCCGCAAATGTAGGTGCAATGCTTTTGGTGTTTTACGCCCTTATTGCAGGCTTTAATACCATTTTTCTAAAAGCCGGAGAGCTTGTCTCATTAAACCCGGTGATTGCAGATTTTACTAACGGAAGATACGAGGGGCTCTCACTTCAATTCCTTTTGGCATATCTTTTCGCCCCCATTATATGGCTTACAGGGGTATCCGGCTCAGATCTTGACCTGGTTGGCCGACTGCTTGGAGAGAAGCTCATTATGACAGAGTTTATCGGCTACCAGAGTTTGGCTGAGATGATTCGTACAGGAGCATTTGTATCTACCAAATCAATAATAATGGCTACCTATGTATTATGCGGATTCGCCAACTTTGCTTCAATCGGGATTCTGATAGGAGGGGTAGGCGGTATGGCAAATAACCAAAAACCTGTTTTATCTGCATTCGGGTTCCGCTCTCTGCTCGGTGCCACATTAGTCGCACTTATGTCAGCTGCAATGGTGGGTATGCTCATTGCATAGTAATAGCCTTACTGTTACCTTCTTACGCATTTAGGGAGCTTGCCCATCTCAAATGATGCCGGATCATTGCCTCCAGTACACTCTACAGGGTCACAGCAGGTAATACAGACCCTTTTTATTGCCTTAAATCCTGTAAGCTCTATATCTTTTGAGTAGAAGTGATCTTTAACAGGCTCTTGTCTCATAAGATCTGTACTGAGGTACTTTTTGTTGTCGTCAGAAAAAATGGTAACAACATTTGCGTTTGAAGACAACATATTCTGAGCGATTAATGCTCCGATGAAATTTGCACCGGAAGATATACCTACTGCAAGGCCCAACTCCGAAGATAACTTCTGAGCCATAATAATTGCGTCACCATCATCAACCTGAATTATCTCGTTAAGTTCGTTAAGCTTGACAATCTCCGGAATAAACTCGTCTGATATTCCCTGTATCCTGTGGCTTCCAACCTTATGTCCGGTCGTAAGTGTGGGAGAGTTGGCCGGCTCAAGGGCGTGCAGCCTGATTTTTGGATTCATCACTTTAAGATATCTACCCGTACCCATAATTGTTCCCCCTGTGCCTACACCGGCAACAAATGCATCGGGCATTATATTCCTGAACCTTAACTGGCTCCATATCTCCGGTCCTGTAGTCTCAAAATGGGCCTGTGAGTTGTATTCATTTGAGAACTGCCTGGGTAGAAAAGAGTTTTCGGTTTTGGCAGCAAGCTCTTCGGACATTCTTATACTTCCAAGAAAACCACCCTCCTCCTTTGTAACCAGATTGATTTTGGCACCCAGACTCTGGATTAGAGCGTATCTCTCAACACTTAACCAGTTTGGCATAAATATTACTACCGGATGGCCTAAAGCTCTTCCCATCGCACAAAATGAGATTCCTGTATTTCCACTGGTGGCCTCAATGATAGTTGCTCCCGGCGTAATAGCCCCTGTTTGATAAGATTTCTTTAAAATGGCATAGGCCATCCTATCTTTAATACTGCCGGTCATATTAATGTTCTCCGACTTGGCATAGATGACTCTCTCTTCCCCTTTATACAAGAATCTTATTTCAAGCAGAGGTGTATTTCCAACCAAACTTTTCAGATTTTCTATTTTCATATATTTACATTTATAGTTTATCTACAATATAAGTACAACTAAATTAGGATTAACCCCAAACGAAAATAGTATAAAATTTTTGTTTTATATACCAAAAGTAAAAAGCCGGTTAATAATCGCTTATTAACCGGCCCTTTTCATATAGAATGAAATTACTCTTTTGGCTCTGTTTGCTCTTCAGTTGCCTCTATAGCCGGTGATTCTACTACAGGCTCTTCAACCTGTTTAGCAACCTCCTCGGTTTTTGCTGCTTTTGGAGCTTTTTTTGTCTCCTTCTTAGCTGGCACCGGTGTTACTGCCTCTGCAGCATCTTTCTTGGTGCGACCGCGACGTGTAGTGCTCTTTTTAACCTCCGGCTTGGCAGTTGATGCCAAAGCTGCTTCGTTAAAGTCTACAAGCTCTATAATTGCCATTTCGGCTGCATCTCCTTTACGGAATCCGATTTTAAGAACTCTGGTGTATCCACCCGGACGATCTGCAATCTTTGGCGCTACTACGCGGAAAAGCTCAGTTACTGCCTCTTTTTGCTTAAGATATGCAAAAACTGTACGACGAGAGTGTGTCGTATCGTCTTTAGATTTGGTAATCAAAGGCTCTACGTATACTCTCAGCGCTTTAGCTTTAGCCAGAGTTGTCTCGATTCTTTTGTGTTCAATAAGAGACGACGCCATATTTGCCAACATCGCTTTACGGTGTCCGCTCTTACGGCCTAAGTGATTAAAGTTTTTATTATGCCTCATTTTTCAATACTTTCTTTTCAATATTATACTTTGTTACATCCATACCAAAGTTGAGTCTGTAACGCTCAACGAGGTTGTCGATCTCCGAAAGAGATTTCTTTCCAAAATTCCTGAACTTCATAAGCTCTGTCCTTTGTAAAGAGACCAGGTCGGCCAGAGTATCGATATCTGCAGCTTTAAGGCAGTTCAACGCTCTTACGGATAGCTCCATATCGGCCAGTTTAGTCATAAGAAGATGGCGCATACGGAGTGACTCCTCATCCAGCTCATTACTTACAACCTCTATTGGTGTCTCCAAAGTTATCTTCTCATCTGAGAATAGCATAAAGTGATGGATCAGAATTTTGGCTGCCTCTTTAAGCGCATCTTTAGGGTGAATCGAACCATCTGTAGTTATCTCTAAATTTAACTTCTCGTAGTCTGTCTTCTGCTCAACACGCCAGTTTTCTACAGAGAACTTTACATTCTTGATAGGTGTAAAGATGGAGTCAATTGGAATTAGTCCAAATGGCGCATCTTCAACACGATTTTCCTCTGCAGGTACATATCCTCTACCCTTTCCGATTCTGAATTCAATTGAGAGAGTAACCGACGGCTCCATAGAACATATATGAAGATCCGGGTTGAGGACCTTGAAAGAAGAGAGCTGTTTAGAAATATCTTCTGCAGTAAACTGCTGTTTTCCGCTAACCGTAATGTTTACAATCTCTGAATCTTCTCCCTCTACCATTCGTTTAAAACGAACTTGCTTGAGATTCAATATGATATCAACTACTGTTTCGATAACTCCGGGTATAGTTGCAAATTCGTGATCTACTCCCTGAAACCTTACAGCGGTGATAGCATGACCCTCAAGAGACGACAGCAGAATACGGCGCAAAGCGTTTCCTACTGTTATACCGTATCCCGGCTCCAGTGGACGAAACTCAAAGCGACCGAAAGTTTCGGTAGCGTCAAGCATTATTACCTTATCGGGTTTTTGAAATGCTAAAATTGCCATTTTTTTATTATTTAGAGTATAACTCAACAATTAACTGCTCGTTTATAGTCTCCGGAACTTCGCTCCTTAGAGGCATATTTAAATATTTACCTGAGAGCGATGTACCATCCCACTCAATCCAAGAGTGTCTGGCGGCACCACGAGAGATGTTGTTTTGAATAACCTCCAGACTTTTTGATCTTTCGCGTACAGATACTATGTCACCAGGCTTTACAATGGTGGAAGGAATACTGCACATCTCACCGTTTAAAACGATATGACGGTGAATAACCAGCTGTCTTGCGGCAGCACGGCTAGGTGCAATACCCATACGAAACACCAGATTATCAATCCTTGATTCAAGCAGTAAAATAAGGTTTTCACCTTTACGGCCTTTCATTCTGGATGCTTTATCGTATAGATTTCTGAACTGTCTCTCAAGAAGCCCATAGGTATATTTAACCTTCTGTTTCTCTTTAAGCTGGATTCCGTACTCCGAAGTTTTCTTACGCTTCTTAGCCAGTCCGTGCTGTCCCGGAGGGTAGTTCTTCTTCTCGTAACTTTTATCCGGACCAAATATTGGTTCTCCAAATTTGCGGGCGATTTTTGTGGTAGGCCCTGTATATCTTGCCATGTTAAAACGTTTATTATGATTTTAAAAAGGTTAAACTCTGCGGCGTCCTTTAGGACGGCATCCATTATGAGGAAGTGGAGTAACGTCAATAATTTCGGTTACTTCAATACCTGCTCCGTGAATAGTACGAATTGCAGACTCACGTCCGGCACCCGGCCCCTTAACATAGACCTTAACCTTGCGAAGACCTAAATCATAAGCCACCTTGGCACAATCTTCTGCAGCTGTCTGAGCTGCGTAAGGAGTGTTCTTCTTTGAACCTCTGAATCCCATTTTACCTGCAGATGACCAACTTATAACCTGGCCTGTGCTGTTTGTAAGGGATACAATAATGTTGTTGAAGGTAGATGAAATGTGTGCCTGACCTAACGCATCAACCTTTACAATTTTTTTCTTATTTGTTGTTCCTGTCTTTCTTGCCATGATCTAGGTTCTATTTAGTTGCTTTCTTCTTGTTAGCTACAGTTTTCTTCTTACCCTTACGTGTACGGGCATTGTTTTTTGTGGACTGACCGCGAACAGGAAGCCCAAGACGGTGACGAATACCCCTGTAACAACCAATATCCATCAGTCGTTTAATGTTCGTCTGAACTGAAGAGCGTAGCTCACCCTCAATTTTGTACTCCTCCGCAATGGTTCCCCTTATTGCAGCAATCTGATCGTCATTCCAGTCCTTTACTTTTGTATTGAAATCGATGCCGTTTTTGGCAAGGATTTTCTGGGCAGAACTGCTTCCGATCCCGTAGATATAGGTTAAACCTATCTCTCCTCGTTTGTTTTTTGGTAAATCAACTCCGGCTATACGTGCCATAATTTATCTTTTCTCTTTAATGTTTACAATTAAAAATTATCCCTGACGCATTTTGAACTTAGGGGTTTTTTTGCAGATCACATAAAGGCGTCCTTTACGCTTTACTATCTTACAATCTTCGCTGCGCTTCTTAATGGATGCTTTAACTTTCATATTATCTAAATTTTATTTGTATCTGAAAGAAATTCTTCCTTTTGTTAAATCATAAGGTGACATCTCAACTCTCACTCTATCTCCCGGTAAAATACGAATATAGTGCATTCTCATCTTTCCGGAGATATGGGCGATTATTACGTGCCCGTTATCCAGCTCTACGCGAAACATCGCGTTTGACAGGGCTTCAATTATTGTTCCCTCTTTCTCAATAGCAGCTTGTTTTGCCATCCGAAATAATCCTTATAATTTAAATATTATTATTCTCAATGTACTCAAATGTAGATAAGACCCTCGGTTTACCCTTCGTTATTGCTACCGTAAGTTCGTAGTGTGCCGAATTTTTTTTGTCTGCAGTGCTCAATGTCCAGCCATCTTTGTGCATATGGACCGATCTCTCCCCGGCGTTAACCATAGGTTCAATACAAATTACCATACCCTCCTGAAGCTTTTTACCCTGACCTCTGCTTCCGAAATTCGGAACCTCCGGTGCCTCGTGAAGTTTCTTACCTATACCGTGCCCGACCATCTCTCTCACAACGGAAAATCCGTTTTTCTCACAATGTTGTTGTATTGCAGAAGAGATATCTCCGATTCTGTTTCCGTTAACTGCTTTCTCAATACCAAGGTAAAGAGACTCTTTAGTTACACGCAGAAGCTTCTTACTCTCTTCCGAAATATTCCCCACCGGGAAGGTGTAGGCGGAATCTCCGTAAAACCCTTTGTAGATTGTGCCGCAGTCTACGGAGATAATATCTCCTTCAACCAGACGGTAATCCGATGCAAATCCGTGGACTATAACATCGTTTACAGATATACAAAGTGTATAGGGAAATCCCCCGTAACCAAGGAATGCCGGCTCTGCGCCATTATCCCGGATGTAAGTTTCGGCGATTCTATTGAGTTCGAGCGTTGTTACACCCGGAACAATGTGCCTTCCTACCTCCGCAAGAGTTTTTGAAACTAAGAGAGCATTCTCTCTTAACAACTCAATCTCTTCCTCGGTTTTTAATCTTATCATCTTTCAAAGAACTTGAGATTCAATTACATCGCCGAACGACCTTTAAGACGTCCTGTCTTCATAAGGCCATCGTAGTGACGCATCAGCAAATGACTCTCTATCTGCTGTAACGTATCCAAAACCACACCTACAAGAATCAATAACGAGGTTCCTCCGTAAAACTGAGCAAACTGGTTATTAACTCCCAGCATTGAAGCAAAAGCCGGCATTATAGCTACGAGTGCGAGAAATATCGAACCCGGAAGTGTAATACGAGACATAATTGCATCCAAATACTCTGCGGTCTTCTTGCCAGGTTTTATTCCGGGGATAAAACCGCCATTCTTCTTCATATCATCTGCCATCATAGTCGGGTTCACAGTTACTGCCGTGTAGAAGTAAGTGAAAGCCATAACCATCAGGCCGAAAATAAGATTGTACCAAACTCCCATAGGGTTGGTAAGAGCAGCAGCAATTCCGCGGGTAGCGTCAAAACCTGAAAAAATGAGAGGGAACATCATCAAAGCCTGAGCAAAGATAATTGGCATAACTCCTGCCGCATTTATCTTTAGAGGTATGTACTGACGAACCCCGCCATACTGTTTGTTACCAACGATTCTTTTGGCATACTGTACCGGAATCTTACGAGTCCCCTGAACAAGTGCTATTGTTGCAACGAACACAAAGAACAGTACAATAAGTTCAACTATGAGCATAAGGATACCACCGCCTGCTGTCTGATTGATTCTGGCTCCACCCTCGGCTAAAAGGGCAAAAGGCATACGAGCAACGATACCGACCATGATTATGAGGGAAATACCATTACCTAAGCCGCGATCGGTAATTCTCTCTCCTAACCACATTATGAACATAGTTCCGCCAATGAGAACAACAGTGGCAAAAACATTAAATGTGAAACTATCAAATAAAAACGCGCTCGGTGGTAGCTGTACGTGCAGATTTGCCATATAGGCAGGACCCTGTAGTGCAAGTATTGCAATTGTCAGATAGCGTGTCCACTGATTCATTTTTCTTCTTCCGCTCTCCCCCTCTCTCTGCATTCTCTGGAAGTATGGTATCATAATTCCTAAAAGCTGAATTACGATAGATGCCGATATATAAGGCATCACACCAAGGGCAAATATAGAGGCGTTACCGAAAGCTCCTCCCGAAAACATATTTAGCAGCCCCAACAGACCAGAAGATGCCTGTGACTGAAGGTTCGCAAGTTGAGTAGGATCTATACCCGGTAAAACCACATAACTTCCCAAGCGATAGACAAGCAGCAAAAGAAGAGTGTAGACTATCCTTTTGCGCAGCTCCTCAATCTTGAAGATATTTTTAATTGTATCGATCAGTTTTTTCATTGTATAGTCTAGATTATTGTAGCTGTTCCTTGTTGAGCTTCAATCTGGGCTACTGCAGTTTTTGAAAATGCGTGAGCCGATATATCCAGTTTAATGGTCAATGTTCCGTTTCCAAGGACTTTAACCTTGTGATTTTTGGATACAAGACCTGCATCTATAAGTGTATCAATAGTTAGTGTGCTTACCTCCATCTTCTCTGCAAGGGTTTGAAGAGTAGAGAGGTTAACAGCCTTAAATTCAACTCTGTTTATGTTGTTGAATCCAAATTTTGGAAGGCGTCTCTGTAGAGGCATCTGCCCCCCTTCGAATCCTTTTTTACGAGAGTATCCCGATCTTGACTGAGCACCTTTATGACCGCGGGTAGATGTCCCGCCGTGACCCGACCCCTCGCCGCGTCCGATCCTTTTCTCTCTTCCCAAGGATCCTGTCGAAGGTGTAAGATTATGTAATTTCATTTATAAAATCTCCTATTAGTTAATTACTTCAACTTTAACAAGGTGCAAAACCTTATCTACCATTCCCTTGTAAACAGGATTCATCTCAATCTCCACTGACTGGTGTATTCTACGGATACCGAGAGTAAGTAAGGTTGCCTCCTGCTTCTTAGTAGCACTGTTTTTACTTTTAACCTGTGTAACTTTTACTTTAGACATTTCAATTTCCTCCTTAACCGTTAAAAACTCTGTTCATTGGTATACCACGCAAACCAGCAACGGTATATGCATCACGCATCTCAAGAAGGGCAGCGACAGTTGCCTTTACAAGGTTGTGAGGATTTGAAGATCCTTTAGATTTTGCCAGAACATCGTGTATTCCAACTGACTCAAACACTGCACGCATCGCACCCCCTGCCTTCACTCCTGTTCCTGCAGCAGCCGGTTTCATAAATACTCTTGCACCGCCAAATTTGGCCGTTTGTTCGTGAGGTATAGTCTGTTTGCTAAGTGGAATCTTAACTAGATTTTTCTTCGCATCCTCTATCCCTTTTGAGATAGCAGTTGTTACCTCATTGGCTTTACCAAGACCGTAACCTACAACACCTTTTTCGTCTCCCACAACCACGATGGCTGCAAAACTGAAGTGGCGTCCCCCTTTAGTTACTTTGGTAACTCTTTTAATCGCAACCAATCTGTCTTTTAGCTCTAGATCGGTAGTCTTAACTTTTTTTACGTTTGTATTTGTCATACTCAATATCTTAGAATTTAAGACCACCTTCACGGGCGGCATCTGCTAAACTTTTAACTCTTCCGTGATAGAGGTAGCCTCCGCGATCGAACGATACCTGTGAGATACCCTTCTCTATTGCGCGTTTCGCCGCCAATTTACCTACCATTTTCGCTACTTCGACACCCGGTTTTCCCTTGCACTCAGATACAATCTCCTTATCCATAGAGCTTGCAGATGCGAGAGTAACCGCGTCGATATCATTGATGAGCTGAACATAAATCTGTTTATTGCTCCTGAATACACACATTCTAGGTTGATCGGCTGTACCGTTAACCACTTTACGAATGCGCATCCGTATCCTGTCTCTTCTTTCTATTTTACTTAAAGCCATAAATCCTCCACTTGTTATTTAGCGCTGGCCGACTTTCCGGCTTTGCGACGAAGTTGTTCACCTACAAACTTAATACCTTTACCTTTATATGGTTCAGGCTTGCGCAGAGAGCGCAGTTTTGCCGCAACCATTCCAAGCAGTTGCTTGTCGTGGCTGAAAAGTGAAAGAATTGGCGCCTGCCCCTTCTTTACAGCCTCTGTAGTTGCTTTAATCTCCTTTGGCAGCATTACGTGGATATCGTGTGAGTATCCAAGACTCATTTCGAGTATCTGCTCCTTAGCTTCAACGCGGTAACCAACACCCACAAACTCTTGTCTGATGGTGTATCCGGTATGTACTCCGGTAACCATATTCTGAATGAGTGAGCGATATAGACCGTGCATAGAGCGATGTCTTGGCTGATCTGTCGGTCTTGAAACGTGAACCACATTTCCCTCTACGGTAACTTTTATATCGGCATCCACCTTTTGCGAAAGTTCTCCGAGCGGGCCTTTAACCTTAACCACATTGTCGGAACCAACGCTAAGCGTGACTCCGGCCGGAAGGTTTACAGGTAATTTTCCTATTCGTGACATTATTTGTACTTTATTAAATATTATTCATTAATATACATAGCAGACAACCTCTCCGCCTACATTATACTCTTTTGCCTCTTTGTCTGTTATTAGCCCTTTTGAGCTTGATATAACGGCAATTCCAAGGCCATTAAGTACTCTTGGCATATCCTCTACACCGGCGTACTGCCTTAAACCGGGTCTGCTGACTCTTACTATCTTCTTGATTGCAGACTTTTTAGTCTCAGGATGATATTTAAGAGCAATCTTAATTGTGCCGAAAGGTTTCCCTTCAACAAGTTTATAGCTTATAATGTAACCCTTTTCGTGAAGAATACGGGTCAATTCAAGCTTCATTTTTGACGCAGGGATCTCCACAATTTTGTGCCCTGCAAGAGACGCATTGCGAACTCTTGTTAAAAAGTCTGAAATTGGATCAGTCATTATTGTTTTGTTTTTAGTTTATGCGACACTCATTATGAGTGCCCGATATCCAACTGGTAATTAATAATATATATACGTAGCTCGCGCCACGGTTTTTCTACCAACTAGCTTTGCGAATGCCAGGGATAAGTCCCTTGCTGGCCATTTCACGAAACTGTATACGGCTGATGCCGAAAACACGCATATAACCCTTTGGACGACCTGTTATTGAGCAACGGTTGTGAAGACGAACAGGGCTTGCATTCTTTGGAAGTAAATCCAAAGCAGCATAATCTCCTGCCTCTTTAAGAGCTTTGCGTTTTTCTGCGTATTTGGCACATAGTTTAGCGCGTTTTCTTTCGCGTGCCTTCATTGATTCTTTTGCCATTATCTGTCTCTTAAGTTAAGATTATTTCTTGATGTTTTTGAAAGGCAGTCCAAATTCACGAAGCAGAGCAAAAGCCTCTTCGTCTTTTTTAGCCGTTGTAACGAAGGTCATCTCAATACCAAGCATCTTGGTGATTTTGTCGATATCAATCTCCGGGAATATAATTTGCTCTTTTATACCCAAAGTGTAGTTACCCCTTCCGTCGAATTTTTCACTAATTCCCTTGAAATCTCTGATACGAGGGAGTGATACAGCTATAAGCCTCTCAAGAAATTCATACATCTTTGCAGCACGAAGAGTTGTCTTAACACCTATAGGCATACCTTTTCTCAACTTGAAGTTGGAGATATCCTTTTTTGAAAATGTCTGAACAGCTTTTTGTCCTGTTATGATTGTAAGCTCCTGCTGAGCTACATCTACCAGTTTCTTGTCACCTGTAGCGGCTCCGATACCTTGATTGATTACAATTTTCTCCAATTTTGGAACCTGCATCACTGAGGTGTATCCGAAATCTTTCTGGAGTTTTGGTACAATCTCCTCCTTATACTTTTTCTGAAGATTCGGTTTGTAGCCTTTAACTACAACCTGAACTCCCTCTACTTTAGCGGCTTTAGAAGGTTTTTCTATCTTTGTTGCCTGAGTCTTGGCAGCTGGTTTTTTTGCAGCTCCATCTTTTGTATTTGCCATTATTTAATCTCCTCTCCAGATTTTTTCGCGTAACGAACTAATTTTTCTTTGTCATTCAAACGACGTCCGATCTTTGTAGGGCCTCCCTTAACAGGATCTATCACCTGAAGGTTTGAAATATGAATCGGAGCCTCCTGTTTGATAATACCACCCTGAGGATGTTTAGCATTAGGCTTGGTATGCTTGCTTACCATGTTGATTCCCTCAACGATGGCGCGATTTTTCTCTGTAACGACCTCGAGAACTTTACCGGTTTTGCCCCGATCGTCTCCGGCATTTACATAAACTGTATCGCCCTTTTTAATATGTAATTTCTTATTCATATCTTCTTAAATTATTATAACACCTCAGGTGCTAAAGATACAATCTTCATATAGTTGTCTCTCAACTCTCTGGCTACAGGGCCGAAGATACGTGTTCCGCGGACCTCACCCTGACTGTTTAACAACACACAAGCATTGTCATCAAAACGGATATATGAACCATCTGCACGACGGATCTCCTTTTTAGTACGTACGATTACCGCTTTGGAAACTGTTCCCTTTTTTGTGTCTCCACCGGGAATAGCACTTTTTACGGTAACAACAATTTTGTCGCCAACTCCGGCATAACGGCGGCGGGTTCCCCCCAATACACGTATACAAAGAACCTCCTTTGCACCGCTGTTGTCTGCCACCAATAATCTCGATTCTTGTTGTATCATGGCTATTTAACTTTTTCTACAATTTCTACTAGTCTCCAGCGTTTAGTCTTACTCAAAGGGCGAGTCTCCATAATGCGCACCTTATCTCCTTCGCTGCACTCGTTCTTCTCGTCATGAGCTACAAACTTAGTGGTTTTATTTACGAATTTTCCGTAAATAGGGTGTTTAACTTTTCTTTTAACAGCAACAACAACAGATTTTTCCATCTTGTTACTTACCACCATTCCTATTCTTTCTTTACGAAGATTTCTTTCCATGACTTCTATTTGTCCTTCTTAATTTCCATTTCGCCCAATATGGTGAGCATTCTGGCAATATTTGTTTTTGCCTTATTTATTTGAGATAAATCATCTAACGGAGAAATTGCATGGTTCATCTTAAGTCGAGAGAGGTTTGCCTTCTCGGTTTCGATGCGTTCCTTTAGATCAGTTATAGATAATTCGCGAATTTCGGTTGCTTTCATCTTATTATTTCTTCATTAAATTATTCCTGGTAATCTCTGCGAACTACAAATTTTGTAACTACCGGCAGTTTCTGAGCTGCCAGACGAAGTGCCTCTTTGGCAATCTCCAACGGAACCCCCTCTGCTTCAATTATCATACGACCCGGTGTGATTGGACATACAAACCCCTCCGGAGCTCCTTTACCTTTACCCATACGAACCTCTGCAGGCTTCTTGGTAAATGGTTTGTCGGGGAATACGCGAATCCAGATCTGACCCTCACGCTTCATATACCTAACTACGGCCTGACGAGCAGCTTCAATCTGCTGGCCGGTTAACCAGCAAGCCGCTGTTGTCTTAATCCCGAAAGATCCAAATGAGAGCTGATTTCCCCTCTGTGCGATCCCTTTCATACGGCCTTTCTGTTGCCTTCTGAACTTGGTTTTTTTTGGTTGTAACATTGCTTTTTTTACAGTTTAACGATAACAGTAAATATTTTTGTGTGCTTTGGTCAAAAAAATTTTGGGGTTAAACCCCTTATTCCCTGCGAAATAGCCATATTGAGTGCATATTTGGCGGGATGCAAATATACCAAAAAATTTAAATGTGCAAAAGGATGTTGAAAAATATTTACAATTTCTGCATTTTTAGAAATCGCAGAAAATTAGCACCCCAGAACTTCTCAAGCTCACTTTCGGAGTAACCTCTTCTTAGAAGCTCAATTGTGAGGTTTTTCATTTTTGAGGCATTTTCCAGCCCAACAACTCCTCCACCTCCGTCAAAGTCTGTGCCGATACCTATATGATCTATCCCAACAATTTTTTTGGCATAATCTATATGGTCTGCGATGTGGCTGACATTAACAGAGTCTTTGGGAAGTTCGGAGAGAAAAAAACGACCGGTGGCTATCTGAATGAGTCCCCCTGCATCTGCAATTGCCCTCATCTCGTTATCCTTGAGATTTCTATTGTGATTCTTTATAGAATAGACTCCCGAGTGGCTAGCCATAACGGGATTTTTGCTCACTTTAAGAACATCAAAGAGAGTTTTTGTAGATGCGTGAGAGAGATCTATTATAATACCAAGACGGTTCATCTCCTTAACAACCTCTATTCCAAAAGCAGAGAGTCCATTATGTTCTGATTGATTATCCATAGAAGCGTCACAAATTTCATTATTCAGGTTGTGACAGAGTGTTATTGCCCTTACCCCCATATCCCGGAACATCTCAAGGTTTGAAATATCCTTTGCAATGGCATACCCGTTTTCAATTGCAAGCACTACAGATGTAATTCCCTCTTTTTTATTTCTTAAAAGATCTTCGCTGTTGTAAGCAATTGAAACAGTAGGGTAACTCTCTACATACGAGCGAAATTTTGAAAGCTGCTCTTTAACGTACTCTGTTGCCTTTATCAATGAGACACTATCTCTTTCACCCTGACCTATATATATTGCAAACAGAGATGCGTCAAGCCCCCCCTCTTTCATAAGCGGGAATGTAACCTGCCCCGTTGTCACCCTAGTGGCTGAGTTAGGGTTGTTAATCCTGAGCGCTGTATCGTTATGGGTATCTATTGTCAATACTCTTTTATGTATGGAATTTGCTTTTTTTATAAGCTCCGCATCCGTGTGATTCTGGCTTACCAACACCGCGGGAAATATCAAGGCAGCAGAGATAACTGAATATCTGGCAAGAGTTCTGACTATTTTTCTCATCTGTTTTTCAATCTATGTTAAACTTTATGAAGCCAATTCATTTTTTTTGCCAGTAACAATATCAAAACTGCCAAAATAAATAGTGTAATCAAAAACCAAAATCCCATCCCGTTTACAAATAAGATTGGGGCAAAAGTAATCACCAAAATCTCGATAGGAGCAATCGGAAGATATGCGAGAGCATAATCATCCAGAGCTTTACTCTCCATCTTTGGATCAACTATTCTTAATAGTGCAATTCCCATAGCCATTGTTCCTGTCCACCATCCCCAGGCAAAGATTGATCTTTCAAACCAGGAGTCCTTGAGAAGTCTTTTCCCAAGATAAAAAGTGATTACCCATACTGTAAATACTCCGAAAATAATCAGAATTATTAATGGTAGAGCATATTTAACCACAATACTCAGTTGTATAGATGCAACTCCGAAAGCCACCAAAAGATCTGTAAAGGTTCCACTCAGTCTTGTGGTCTGAACCGGACATATATAGTCAGATACATTATACTTGTCAAAGATTTTTTTCAAAATCAGCCCTATTATAAATGCGCAGGAAAAGACCGGAAGTTCCAGCTTGGGGTAAACCGACTTCACACCCTGACTCAGCATATATCCAATAAAGGCTGTAAAGAAAACCAAAGCCAGATGGAAGGCTAATGAATCTATAGATATTGATGAAGTTGTACTCATTCCTGCAGGCTCCCTCTTCTCCTTTGGGGTAAGTCCGGTTCTCAGATCATTAGGCAACTCTGAAAAATCTTTAATAAATAAAGTCTCATTCTTCTTTGCTGCCATCTTGACAAATATAAGCCCGAATATAATTGCCATAACCACTCCCACGGTTGCCGTTGTCATTCCCAGACTCCTGGCTTCGTCCCATCCCAGACCCTCAAAGGCGGATCCTACTGCCGCAGCTGTACCGTGTCCGCCATAAAAGCCGGTCGGTAACATCAGTCCGAATGCTGAGTTGAGATCCGGCCAGATCATTTTAAGGACAAAAAGTCCGAACAATCCAACTAATGACCACTGTAACAACATTCCCAATTGTGCATAAGCCCATATCGATCCGACTCTCCCGCTAACCTCTTTAAAAGAGAATTTAGGAGAAGAGAGTGGCAGTGATGCAAATACCAGAGCAATTAAAATTGCGGAATAGGTGCCAAGTTGATTCGAAAAGGGTAGCCAACCCAAACCATTAGGGCCCATTGCAAGACCTAAAAAGCCGGCAATCAAACTGGGTGGAATAAAGAGTTGTTGAATAAATTTTACCTTAACACGAATAAATTTCCCGACAAGTAATAGGCCAAAAATAAGACCGAGATCGGTAAACAGAGACCAAGGACCGAATGTAGAAGAGAACATAGTTTAAGTATTTAAGTCAAAGATAGGATTTTTTATTTTTCAGTCAGGACTTTTTCCTTTGCCAACAACTCTCTAAAAAAAATTGCGTTCATAAACAGTCTTGAACTTCCAAGCCAAATAGCCCGAAAATAGGGATCATCAACAAAGTATATCAACCCCTTACCGGCCAGGACAGCCGGTGTACCTTTAATCTGGGATGAATAATTAGCACTTAGATATCCACTCATAAGAGGATTCTCGGAATAGATTAACGGAGTAATATATCCTCTCTTTGAATTGGTAATAATAATCTCTCCCTCTTTAAATAAGGGGATCTCTTTTGCTCTTAATCCATATGAAAGCGGATTTGACATATCCAAGATTGAACTTAAAATAACTCCGTTTATTGATGAGCTGTTGTCTCTCTTTATGTAATCATAGAAAGAGCCATCTTTTTTTGACTCCTCTTTGGTTATACTTTTTGTAATATTTATCTCCGAAATATTTAACTCATTGAGCGTTTTATACGAAGTCCCGATACCGATTAAAGTATTGCTGTTTGCCCAATATGAAAGTTTATCTGCTGCCTCTTTTGACAATCTGAAGCTGTTTGTAATAACAATAATATTATATTCATTAATATCTATTGTAGCCAGATTATCAATATCTATAAGGCTCACGGGCATTCCAAACCTAAGGTCTATTAAATGCCACAGCTCACCTATGATACTATAAGCAGCTCCTTTTCCTGTCAACAAAGCAATCTTGGGCTTAGTCACAGGTTTAAAGTGTCCACTTCCTAAATCAAAATTATCTCCTGTGCCATTATCAACCGCAAGAACATCTATTTTATTTGCAGATATATAATTATTTAGAATTTGACTGAGCTCCTCTTTCCCCATAGACTGCTCATTTACAGATATCAATACAGTTCCTGTGTTGAACCCGTACCTCTTCTCCCCTCTATTGATAGAGGAAGGAGAGTCCGATACCTTGAGCTTTACTCCCTTGCTTTGAAGATAATACAAAAATTTGTATGCATAGAAATCTGTTATCTCAAACAGATAAGCGTAATGGGTTAAGGGCACACTATATGACTCAGAAAAGATCTCTGATACCAGCTTTTCTCCGACAAGAGTGCTTAGATCATTTAACTCCGAATATTGTATATTTAGTCCCAGCGGAATAGTCCAAGTAGAGATATCATAAAACGAAGAGTCTTTGTAAGTTGTCGTTTTCTCAAATATAGTCCTTA